>ULOA01019998.1_pt1 | contig 27760 bp, 21 predicted proteins | sample 1952271 | NCBI WGS metagenome assembly ULOA01 (sample SAMEA4835594, study PRJEB28245) | human gut metagenome | biome: gut microbiome; material: fecal sample | place: Denmark | collected 2008 | reverse complement strand
AATTTACCCATGTGAACGAATTCGTATCCGCAGATTTCATCGTTTTTGTCAAGAGCGATAGTCTTGATATAACCTTCTGCCATTTCCAGATAACGGGGACCTTTTGCCAAAGTACCGTACAAAGTACCTACCTGGCTACGCAGACCCTTACCCAAATCTTCCAAACCGGCACCGATGATCAAACCGCCTTCAGAGAAAGCAGACTGAGTACGTCCGTAAACGATTTGCAGGAAGAGTTCGCGCATTGCTGTATTGATAGCGTCGCAAACGAGGTCGGTATTCAATGCTTCGAGTACAGTCTTGCCCGGAAGGATTTCAGCTGCCATAGCTGCTGAGTGAGTCATACCGGAACAGCCGATTGTTTCAACCAATGCTTCCTGAATGATACCTTCTTTGACGTTCAATGTCAGTTTACAAGCACCTTGCTGAGGAGCACACCAACCTACACCATGTGTCAGACCTGAAATATCAACGATTTCTTTTGATTTTACCCATTTGCCTTCTTCGGGTATGGGAGCCGGTCCATGGTTAGGACCCTTCTTTACAACACACATGTGTTCCACTTCGTGTGAATAAGTCATAATTAGCTCTTTTTTAAGTTATAATTAAAAAAAACGTAGTTCTATGTTTTATTAAACGGTCACAAAGGTAGTCGTTTTCTTGCTTTCTGCCAACCGTCTGATTTGACTTTTTTATTAAAAATTAGTAATATAGGATGCTGATTTGGCATATTGCAATCTCTACATTACAATACAATTGCTGCTTTAAGACGATTGTTTTCAATTCGTGTTTCTTTGAATGTTGTGACACCCTGTCACCATACTTGTATAACTTTGCTTACGCGCGCGCAGGAAGAATTTTTTTATATGGATGTTTGATGCGTGCATGTCTCGCGGGCGCGTGAGAAGAGAAGTTGTTCAAGTGTGGTGACAGGGTGTCAAGGAATGCTTTTTGTAGAGTAGAGGTTTGGATTTCCAGCATAGAGGTTTAGCGATCTAACATAGAGGTTTGGCGACATAAAGTTGGACTTTACAATCTCAGGGTTGAGGTTGTGCGATTGTTGTATTGCTGTGCCATTGTTTTTGGTGCTTTCTTTTCTCACTTTCTCTTTTAATTCTTTATCTTTGCCGGTGCATAATAAAAAAATAATAGAGAACAAAATTATGGTAGAAGTGGCGGATAGTGCTTTGCAGCAAGCTGCAGGTGAGGGAATGGATGCTTTCATCCAAGTATTTACGGACGCATATAAAGAGTTGACGGGTGGCGAGCTGACTGCTGAAACAATGCCTTTGCTCACCGGTGAACAACATTCGTTGTTGGCGTATCAGATATTTCGTGACGAACTCATGGAAGGTGGCTTTTGCCAGTTGATACAGAATGGATATGGCGGTTACATCTTTGCCAATCCGTTTGCCAAAGTGATGCGTTTGTGGGGAGTGGGTGATTTAAGCAAACTGGTGTATGCCGCCAAGAAGATATATGACGCCCATCGTGAAGACTTGGAACGTGAGCGCACTGATGATGAATTTATGGCTATGTACGAGCAGTATGAGGTGTTTGATGCACTGGAGGATGAGTTTTTGGAAAAAGAAGAGGAATATACAGCGTTGGTTGCCAGTTATGTAGATGAACATTTAGACTTATTTGCAAAAATAATAAAGTAACGGTTGCAGTATTTTTTAAGTTTCTGCATTTACATTATGTGAATTGAAATTTATATCTTTGCGAACTCTAAAAAATAATGTTTATGAAACAATTGAAATTCTTGATGATTGTATTTGCCCTGATGATGGGCGTTTCTTTTACTTCGTGTATGGGGGAGAGTGATCCTACGGTTAGTCCGGTGGCTACATTAAAAGTCGTTTCCACTTATCCTTATACATTTCAATATCCTAATGACGGTTTGAAAATTATAGCTTCAAATACCAGCGAATTGTTAACTGATAATTCAGTGAATTTAGGATTGGGAGATATTATTTTTCTTCAGTATACTTATAATTCCGAGGAACAGCCTTTGACGAGCGAAACTAAAGAAATAACGGCAAAAGTAACTATTGGACATAATTGCACCTCAGGTAATACTAGTATAGGAGTACCGGTTGAAAATAATGGTGCCGGTGAACCTTATGAGAATGCTACGATAGTGGAGCTGTTGCCTGCCGGTCAGGGAACAATGTATTATGATAAGAATACTTTGTTGCTTGGTGTTACTTTCTATGGAGAAAAATCCCCATATAAGCATGAATTCTCGTTGATATATGGTGACGATAATCACAGCGCAGGCGATGCCGGTAAAGATGAAGAAGGGATTATGAAGCTATATCTTCGTCATGTAAATAATGAGGAGAAACCGACAGAGCGATTCAGCATGTATAGAGCTTTTGATTTGAGCCAGTTCCTTGCAGCTTTTGGTGAAACTCCTACCAAGATTAGGATTTATGCCAATGAAACGGATAAGAACGGATCTTATAGTTTGGAAGATGCGAAGAAAGAACTTCAATATGAAGAAATAGATTACAAAAGTATTTTTGAAAAAAATTAATAGTTGAACTATAAAGAATTATTTCATATAGCAATGCAGATGATTTCCTCTCCGGCACGTGCCTGGGAGGAAATTCGTTTGGAAGAGGATAGACGAAAGGTGTTTACAGCTTTTGTCTATCCTATGATTGGTTTATGCGGGCTGTCGGTCTTTATCGGTTCTTTGATAGCGAAAGGGTGGGGTGGTCCGCAAAGCTTTCAATATGCCATGACGCAATGCTGTGCTGTGGCGGTGTCTTTGTTTGGAGGATATTTTCTGGCAGCCTATCTCATCAATGGGTTGCGTGTCCGTATGTTTGCTATGGACAACGATATTCCTTTGACGCAACAGTTTGCCGGCTATGCGCTGGTAGTGCCTTTTTTGCTGAAAATTATTATCGGTATATTGCCTGATTTCAGCATAATAGCTCTGTTGCTTCAATTCTATATCGTATATGTAGTGTGGGAAGGAAGTGCTATTTTGATGAAAATAGCGGAAAAAGACCGTTTGAGGTTCACCATTCTTTCTTCTATTTTGTTAATAGCTTGTCCGGCAGTGATAGAATTCATATTCAATAAGCTGACGGTAGTGCTGAACTGATTGATTTTATGAAACAAGCTCCTGTAAATATTAAAAATAAGCGTGCCACATTCGATTATGAATTGGTAGATACCTATACTGCGGGCATTGTGCTCACCGGTACGGAGATCAAGTCCATCCGTCTGGGAAAAGCAAGTCTGGTGGACACGTTCTGCTACTTTGCCAATGGTGAACTGTGGGTGAAGAACATGCATATTGCCGAGTATTTTTATGGCTCGTACAATAACCATAATGCACGCAGGGAGCGTAAACTTCTGTTGACTAAAAAAGAGCTGGATAAGCTGCAGCGCGGTTCGAAAGATCCCGGATTCACGATGATTCCCGTCCGTCTGTTCATCAATGAAAAAGGGCTGGCAAAGGTAGTGGTCGCTTTGGCAAAGGGTAAAAAGCAATATGACAAGCGTGAGGCTTTGAAAGAAAAAGATGATAAGCGCGATATGGCGCGTATGTTCAAGAGGTGAGTTTAATGTACCGCATTACCACATTATATTTATGAGTAGACTTGAAGGTTTGGTGCGTGAGCGCATCCTTATCCTGGACGGTGCTATGGGCACCATGATACAACAGTACAACTTGACGGAAGAAGACTTCCGCGGAGAACGTTTTGCACAAATTCCCGGACAACTGAAAGGTAATAATGACATACTCTGTCTGACACGTCCGGATGTGATACGGGATATTCACCGTAAATATCTTGCGGCAGGTGCAGACATCATCGAAACCAATACCTTCAGTTCTACAAGCGTCAGCATGGCCGATTATCACGTGCAGGACTATGTTCGTGAGATTAATCTTGCCGCTGTGAAACTGGCGCGTGAGGTTGCTGATGAATTCACTGCCTTAACCCCTGATAAACCGCGGTTTGTAGCAGGCTCTGTCGGTCCCACCAATAAGACCTGCTCCATGAGTCCGGATGTCAACAATCCGGCTTTTCGTGCACTGACTTACGACGAACTGGTCATAGCCTATCGCGAACAGATGGAAGCGATGCTCGAAGCCGGTGTAGATGCGTTGCTGATTGAAACCATTTTTGATACGTTGAATGCGAAAGCGGCCATATATGCCGCGAAGCAGGCAATGAATGTTGCCGGTATCCGGGTTCCGTTGATGCTGTCCGTAACGGTGTCCGATATAGCCGGGCGTACTTTGTCCGGACAGACGTTGGATGCATTTCTGGCTTCAGTGCAACATGCGGATATCTTTTCCATAGGGCTCAACTGCTCTTTCGGAGCCCGCCAGTTGAAGCCTTTTCTCGAACAACTTGCCGCCCGCGCACCTTATTATGTCAGTGCCTACCCCAATGCGGGCCTGCCCAACAGTCTTGGCACGTACGATCAGACTCCTGCTGAAATGGCGGCTGAGATTAAAGAATATATCCATGAGGGATTAGTAAATATAGTAGGCGGTTGTTGCGGCACGACCGATGAATATATTGCTGCCTATTCATCTTTAATAGACGGAGTTGTACCACGTATACCGGTTGGTAAGCCCGATTGTCTCTGGCTCTCCGGTCTGGAGCTGTTGGAGGTGAGGCCGGAGAATAATTTTGTCAATGTGGGTGAGCGTTGCAATGTTGCCGGTTCACGTAAGTTTCTGCGTTTAATCAATGAGAAGAAATATGACGAAGCGCTAAGTATTGCCCGCCAGCAGGTGGAAGACGGTGCACAGGTCATTGACATAAATATGGATGACGGACTGCTGGATGCGGAACAGGAAATGACAACCTTCCTTCACCTGATAGCTTCCGAGCCTGAAATCGCTCGTATTCCCGTAATGATAGACTCCTCCAAATGGGATGTGATAGTTGCAGGACTGAAATGTGTGCAAGGCAAGTCTATTGTCAATTCCATTTCCTTGAAGGAAGGAGAAGAAACGTTTCTTGAGCATGCCCGCACTGTGAAGGAGTATGGTGCTGCTGCAATAGTGATGGCTTTTGACGAACGGGGGCAGGCAGATACTTACGAACGTAGAATCGAGGTATGCGAACGTGCTTATCGTTTGTTGGTGGACAAAGTCGGCTTTAACCCACATGACATCATTTTTGATCCGAATGTGCTTGCAGTGGCTACGGGTATGGACGAGCATAATAATTATGCGGTAGACTTTATTCGCGCCACCGGTTGGATACGTAAGAATCTGCCCGGTGCTCATGTCAGTGGCGGGGTCAGTAACCTATCGTTCTCATTTCGAGGCAATAACTATATTCGTGAAGCGATGCATGCGGTGTTTCTGTATCATGCTATTCGTGAGGGAATGGATATGGGCATTGTGAATCCTGCAACTTCCGTACTTTATACAGATATACCGGCCGATATTTTGGAACGCATAGAAGATGTTGTTCTTAATCGTCGTGCAGATGCTGCGGAGCGATTGATTGAAACGGCCGAAAGGTTGAAAGCGGAAGCGGATGCCGCTAAAGTTTCCGCTTCAAACGGTGACTCCCTGCTTTCGGCTTCCGGTTCCCGGTTCCAATGGCGGGAAGGTGCGGTGGAGGAACGCTTGAAGTATGCTCTGACAAAAGGTGTTGGTGATTATCTGGAAGAAGACCTTGCCGAGGCTTTAAATGCTTATCCGAAAGCTGTGGATATTATTGAAGGCCCGTTGATGGCGGGAATGAATCACGTTGGCGATCTGTTCGGTGCGGGCAAAATGTTTCTTCCACAAGTTGTTAAGACGGCGCGTACTATGAAGAAAGCGGTGGCTATCCTTCAGCCGGTTATTGAATCGGAGAAGCAAGCGGGGGCCGCTTCTGCCGGTAAAGTGCTGCTTGCTACGGTGAAAGGAGATGTACACGATATCGGAAAGAATATTGTTGCCGTAGTGATGGCTTGCAACGGATATGAGATAATCGACCTGGGCGTAATGGTTCCTGCCGAAACGATTGTGCAGCGTGCCATAGAAGAAAAGGCCGATATGATTGGGCTGAGCGGACTCATCACTCCTTCACTGGACGAAATGGTGCACGTTGCCATGGAACTGGAAAAAGCGGGGCTTGACATTCCGTTGTTGATTGGCGGAGCCACTACGTCTCCGTTACATACGGCGTTGAAGATTGCTCCGGTCTATCATGCTCCGGTTGTTCATCTGAAAGATGCTTCGCAGAATGCATCAATAGCAGCCCGCCTGATGAATCCTAATCAAAAGGAAGAATTAGCGAAGAATCTTTTTACCGAATATCAGCGGTTGCGCGAGAAAAATCAGGAGAGGCAGGTCGAGACGGTATCTCTTGAAGAGGCAAAAGCTAATCGATTGAAATTGTTTTAAGATTTTCATCACAGAGAGGACAGCATTTTTTATGCCTCCTTATGTCCTCCTTAATGAATCAGCTTTTAATCTTTTTCTTATATTGCTCAAATCTTGCCGTAATATCCCGTACGAAGTTATACGTCTCTATGCCGCGGAAATAACCGTTCTTGCAGACCGGGTCGGTGAAGTATTCCTCATTGCTTTTCAGTAGGATGAAGTTTTCTACATTGTCTCGCCAGACGTATTTGTTTTTCCCGTATTTCTCCGCCAATGCCATGGCGTCGAGCACATGTCCGATGCCGGAATTATAGGATGCCAATACGAAGTTGATCCGTTCGTCTGGAGGTATTGCGGAGAAGCTCCTGGCAGTGGCGGCAATGTATTTGGTTGCGGCTTTGATGCTCTCTTCCGGATTTTGTTCTTTTCCGGGGGGCATTCCCATGGCGCGGGCTGTGGCAGGCATTAGTTGCATCAATCCCTTAGCACCTGCCCATGAAACAGCTGTGGTGTCGAAGTTGGACTCAGTATAGGCCAAAGAGGCCAGCAGTCGCCAGTCCCAATCTATTTCGGGGGCATACTTTTTAAAAAGGTGGTCGAAGTGCGATATTTTTCCTTCCCGCAGAGACAGGATAGGAGAATGAGGAATGGCCTTGCTGATTTCAAAATATCGTTTCATACTTGATGTGTAAGCAGGAGAGGTCATGTTGTCTTTATGCCATTTGTTGGCGGCTTCCGCCAGTTGCGGGCAATCGTTGCGTACAGCCCACGAAGCCCGTTGGTCGAAGCTGATGGACAGCCCGATATTCAGGTTGGAATAATAGGTGGTATTCAGCCGGGCTACATCATTGTCTGCTACGGTATAGGAGATCTTACCCTGCGAGACTTGCATGATCAGGTCTTCTATTGTGATGCTGTCATTGCTCACCTTATGAATGTGGATGCCTCCTCCCAATTCCTTGTCCAAATTGACAAGCCGTTCATAATACTTTCCGGGTTTTACGTACACATCTTTGCCAATGAGTTCCGTTACGTCTTTCAGTGGTTTGATGCCCCTGCCGGCGCGCTGTACGATGACTTGATGCGTAATCACTTCCTCGCCGCAATAAATCAGGCTGTCTTTCCACTCTTTCGTTATGGGTAAGTTATAGGCTATGAGATCTCCCTCACCGGCAAGGAGCTTGCTGATAAGGTCGCGTACGCTTCCGGCAACCTTGATCTTCAATTTGACACCGAGGCTTTGGGCAAACTGCTCACTCAATTCATATTGAAATCCCATGTCCTGCCCGCGATAGATAAAATAGGATGTAGAGCTGTATAAAGTCAGTACTACCAGTTCACCACTGTCCTTTATCTGCTGCAAATCGGTGCTCTTTTCCTGCTTATGGGCGGAGTTACGATCGCCGCGGCATCCCATGACACTGCAAAGCAATACTATTGCAATGAGCAACTGGCAGTGAAAAACCGGCAGTTTGCGTGTGGCAGGGGAGGTGCTGTCGGGCATACTATACGGAATTGAGTTACTTATAAGTGCTTTTTGATGTACATCGTCAGAATATCAATTGCCACTTGGTTGTTTCCACCCTCCGGCACGATGAGATCGGCGTATCGTTTGCAAGGCTCTATGAATTGCAGATGCATCGGCTTCAGGATGCGGGTATAACGCTCCATTACGGCTTCAGCGGTACGGCCGCGCTCTATGACATCACGTTGGATGACACGAATAAGGCGTTCGTCGGGATCTGCGTCGACAAATATTCTAAGATCCATCATGCCGCGCAGCTTTTTGTCGCATAGGGCAAGGATGCCTTCAATGATGATGACTTCCCGCGGTTCGATGTGGATTGTTTCAGGCTGGCGGGTGCAAGTCAGATAGGAATAAGTGGGCTGTTCGATGCTCTTACCTTCGCGCAGCATGGATACGTGTTTGGACAGAAGCCCCCAGTCGAAGGCGTCCGGGTGGTCGAAATTAATGTTCTGCCGTTCTTCTACGGGTACATGGCTGCTGTCTTTGTAGTAGGAGTCCTGAGGTAATAGAACCACTTCACCTGCCGGCAGACTTTCAATGATTTTACGTACGACGGTGGTCTTTCCCGACCCGGTTCCGCCTGCAATTCCTATTATTAACATCCGTTTAAGTGTATATTTAAAACAAAACGAGTATTTTTGCGGTTTTAAAAAGCAACCGTTTCGGTTGACAAATATAGATATAAATCATTTAAATAACAAAGTTATGGTAAAGCATATTGTATTATTTAAGCTGAAAGATGAAGTTCCTGCTGACGAAAAGTTAGTTGCAATGAATAATTTTAAGAAGGCCATCGAAGCGCTTCCTGCCAAAATATCCGTTATCCGTAAGATAGAAGTCGGGTTGAATATCAATCCTGCCGAAACTTGGAGCATTGCCCTTTACAGTGAATTTGATACGTTGGACGATGTGAAGTTCTACGCTGTGCACCCCGATCATGTGGCTGCCGGCAAGCTCATTGCAGAGGTCAAAGAAAGTCGTGCTTGCGTGGACTATGAAGTATAAATTGAAAAAACAGAAAGAAAAAAAGATGAAGAAAAGTATATTCTCCATTCTATTGTTGCTCTTCACCTTGGGGGTGCAGGCGCAGATACAGGAACCTGTCAAGTTTAAGTCGGAGTTAAGGACTTTGCAGGCAGGCGAAGCAGAGGTGATATTTACCGGAACTATTGACAAAGGCTGGCATGTGTATTCTACGGACTTGGGAGAGGGCGGCCCTATCTCGGCAACGTTCAATGTTGAAGACATTTCGGGTGCGGAACTTGTCGGGAAACTAAAACCGGTGGGGGAAGAAATCGCCGCATTCGACAAGCTGTTCGAAATGAAAGTGCGCTATTTTGCAAATTCCGTTCAGTTTGTGCAGAAGCTGAAGCTGACCGGTGGCGCATACAAGGTGGAAGGTTATCTGGAATATGGTGCTTGTAATGACGAAAACTGCTTGCCGCCTACACAAGTGCCGTTCAAATTTTCGGGTAATGCAGAAGGTGCGGCTGCTAACGAACCGGTAGCTGATGCAACCGCAGATATGGCTATTATTGGTGGGGCAGAAGGAACTACCGGAATAAATGTATCCGATAAAGGCACTGTTGATCTTTGGAAACCGGTTGTCAACGAATTGAGAGCGTTGGGTGAAACTACCTCGCAAGAAGATATGTCTTGGATTTATATCTTTATAACCGGGTTTGTAGGTGGTCTGTTAGCATTGTTCACGCCTTGCGTATGGCCTATTATCCCGATGACTGTCAGCTTCTTCCTGAAACGCAGTAAAGATAAGAAGAAAGGTATCCGGGACGCTTGGACGTATGGCGCATCCATTGTTGTGATATACGTAGGCTTGGGACTGTTGGTCACCGGGCTTTTTGGCGCTAACGCTTTGAACTCATTGTCTACGAATGCTGTTTTCAATATCTTTTTCTTCCTGATGTTGGTAGTATTTGCAGCTTCTTTCTTTGGTGCTTTTGAAATAACCCTCCCCTCCAAGTGGAGTAATGCGGTAGACTCTAAAGCGGAAAAGACAGGCGGCTTGCTTAGTATCTTCTTAATGGCATTTACACTGTCGCTAGTGTCATTCTCTTGTACGGGACCCATTATCGGCTTTTTGCTTGTACAGGTTTCCACTACCGGTAATATGATAGCTCCGGCCATCGGAATGTTAGGTTTTGCCATTGCTTTGGCATTGCCGTTTACGCTGTTTGCGTTGTTCCCCTCTTGGCTGAAGTCCATGCCTAAATCCGGCGGTTGGATGAATGTGATCAAGGTGACGCTCGGTTTCTTGGAACTGGCATTTGCTTTGAAATTCCTTTCCGTAGCCGATCTGGCTTACGGCTGGCGTATTCTCGACCGCGAAACATTCCTTGCTTTATGGATTGTACTGTTTGCTTTGCTGGGTTTCTATCTGCTGGGCAAAATCAAATTCCCGCATGATGATGACGATGCAAAGGTCAGTGTGCCCCGTTTCTTCATGGCATTGGCTTCGTTGGCATTTGCCGTATATATGCTTCCCGGTTTGTGGGGAGCGCCGTTGAAGGCTGTCAGTGCTTTTGCACCACCCATGCAGACACAGGATTTCAATCTTTATAATAATGAGATGCATGCCAAGTTCGATGATTATGATCTCGGCATGGAATATGCCCGCCAGCATGGCAAACCTGTGATGTTGGACTTTACGGGTTACGGTTGTGTGAACTGTCGTAAAATGGAGCTCGCCGTATGGACGGATCCGAAAGTAAGCGATATCATCAATAATGACTATGTGCTCATCACGCTCTACGTAGACAATAAGACTCCGCTTTCTTCGCCGGTGAAAATTACGGAGAACGGTACGGAGCGCACATTACGTACGGTGGGAGATAAGTGGAGCTATTTGCAACGTGTCAAGTTCGGCGCGAATGCACAGCCTTTCTATGTGCTGATTAACAATGAAGGCGAACCGCTCAACAAGTCGTATTCGTACGATGAAAGCATTCCAAAGTACATTGAGTTTTTACAGACAGGATTGGAAAACTACAAAAAGGAAAGATAATAGACTGAATCGGAGAAAGGATGCTGTATAAGCGTCCTTTTTTCATAATCCATTTTTTTATTTATGAAACACATTATTGACATTGACACTTGGGAACGTCGTGACAATTACGGCTTCTTCCGTACATATCTAAATTCTTGGTATTCGGTGACCACCGAAATAGACTGCACAGAGGCCAGCGCTGCGGCAAGGCGGTCTGGACATTCTTTTTTCCTTTATTACTTGTATGCCGTTCTCCGTTCGGCCAATGAAGTGAACGAACTCCGTTACCGCACAGACAAGAACGGGCAGGTTGTTTTCCACGACCGGGTAGATATCATTTCTCCGATAGCGGTTCCGGGAAAGACTTTTTATACAGTCCGTATCCCTTATCACGAAAATTTCGAACGCTTTTATGCCGAAGCGCATGCGCTGATTACGGATATTCCTGAAAACGGAGATCCTTATCATGCGGAAAAAGAGCTGATGCAGCAGGGCGATTACGACGTGGTGCACTTGAGTGCAGTTCCCAAAATGTTCTTCACGTCCATCACCTACACTGTTGCCGAAGCCGGCAACGGTTGCAGTCATCCGCTGATGACCGTCGGTAAGGTTGTTCCTCGCGGGGAGCGGCTGGTTTTTCCACTTTCCATTTATGTGAATCATGCGTTTGTGGACGGTTCGCATCTGGCTTCTTTCTTTGGGAAGATAGAGAAGTATCTGAAAGAAGTGTAATATTACAGAATTATTACAGAATTAATCTTTAGCTTTGCACGTGTAAAACTAAATGTGAGATGATATATACTGGGATAATTATGATAAGAAAGCCTTTCTGTACATGGAGAATTTGTAGTTTATTGGCAGCGCTATTCTTTATTGTGCCGGTCTCTCTGCATGCGCAGAAGCGAGACTTTACAACATGGGCAAGTACCGGTTTTAAGTATAAGGTAAATCCAGCATTTACGCTCTCCGGAAAATTGGAATGGCGCACAAAGGATGATCTTGACAAGACCGACCGTTGGGGGCTGGAGGCCGGCGGGGCATACTCTGTACTTCCTTTTCTGAAAATAGCTGCGGGCTATGAAGTGCATTATCGCAATCGCGAGGAAGCCGGTTGGAAGTTTCGTCACCGCTATCATTTTGACGGAACGCTATCCACGCGTGTGCACAGGCTGAAGGTCTCACTGCGGGAGCGTTTTCAACATACTTTCGATAGCAATAATGATGAACTGCGTTGGCGCTCACGTGTCAAGCTGGCTTATGACATCCCCAAATGCAAGATAGAGCCTTACGCTTCTGTTGAGATGTACAATGGATTGAATCGTGGAGAGAAGTTTGATGTACAACGCATGCGCTATCGCGGCGGGGTAGTCCTCCCACTTTCTTCCGATTGGGAAGCGGATGTCTTTTATTGCCGACAATGGGAGAGTCAGGCACGAAAAGATATAGTAGGAGTGGCTTGCACTTATTCTTTCTGATAACAGCCGGGTTACTGCCGTTTTTTCTTGCGGTGCTCTTTTTTCAAACAGAAGTTGAATCCTGCATATACTTGCAGTGTTCCGAATCCGTTGTTCAATGAAAAGTTATTCCGGTAGTAGTCGTAAGTTCTGCCTACGAATGAAGTGCCTACGAAATATTTACTGTTGTTGTACACTACGCCTGCGCGTAGGATGAAGTCTATATTGAAATTCCTGTACCAGTCGTCTTTTTCTCCTTCCGCTTTGTTGATACGTGAGGTTTTGTAGGCCACTGCGGGATTGAGCGAGAGGCAGGCGAGGCAGTTGCGTGCGAATACCCAGTTGTAGGCATAACCGAAGTTGAGGCTGATATTGGTATATTTTATATGGTCCACTTTCATACCCGGGTTCATCGTTTCCCGGATGATATCGGGCAGCTTGGTGTAGTCAAAATCCAGATTGTGTGTGGATACGGAGAATCCGGCAATGAAAGATCCTGCGTTGCGCCGTTGATTGGTGGATTGGCTGAAAGCGGCGGGATAAGAAAAACGCCGGTTGTTGAAAATGTAATATAGGTTCAGTCCTTTCATTTTCACTTTCAGTCCGTCGAAGTCTTCAGAATAATCGGTGGGTATGCGGTCGGAAAAACCTGTAACGTCGTGTATTTTGTAAGAGTTACCCGTACGGCGGTAGATAATATCCACTCCTAATTTGGAACTGTATAAGCTGAGGTCGAATTCCGTTCCTCTTTTTTTCCCGCTTTTCTTTCCGTAAAGGCCGTCTGCGTCAATGGCCCAACCCAGAAAAATCCAGCGCCAACCAAAGTAAACTCCTATTTTGTTATGAGGTTTGGGCGAGAACCGCAGGCGTTGGGGTTCAGGAGTAGCACTTCCTACGGAATAGTATTCATAATTGGTGAAGTGGTCCAGCATTAAGGCATAGTTGTATCGGTTGGGACTGATGTATGTAGTGTCGAAATCGCTGAAATTAAGGAACTTCTTCATGATTCTTCTGAAATTTCCCGTACGTTTGCAGACCGAACTGTCGGGTGTGACAAAAGTGCTTCCTTCATTTTGGGCAAACAAAGAAAGTGTCAATAACATACCTATGCAAAAGCTAATCCCTCTGGGCATCCTATTATGCTTTGTTGTTACGAAGATATGAAATTTCCATCTAATAAAGAACGGAATATCTTCTTTTCCTTTTTTATTTCCCGAATTTTACATAGGTTTGCAACATCATAATAATACTTTTGTGGCAGAAATCTAAAAAATATATATGTACGCAACCGAAATTCTCAGTGATGAACGTTCTTTGGTTCTCCGCTTGATTGAAGGGGATGAGGATGCTTTTTGCGAGCTTTATGCTGCCTATAAGAATCGTTTGATATACTTTGCCATGCGCTTTTTGAAGTCGCGTGAGTATGCGGAAGATATTTTTCAGGATGCTTTTGCGGTAGTGTGGCAAGGACGCCGCTTTATCAATCCGGATGCGTCATTTTCTGCTTATTTGTATACAATCGTACGAAACCGTATACTGAATCAGTTGCGTGATTTGTCCAACCAGGATAAACTAAGGGAACAGATACTTTCACAAGCGGTGAATTACACCAACGAGACGAAAGACGAAATTATTGCGAATGATTTACGACAGTTCATATCTCGTGCATTGCAGCAACTGACGCCTCGTCAGCGCGAGATATTCCAGATGAGCCGGGAACGGCAAATGTCTCATCGTGAAATAGCCGAAGTGCTGGGCATTTCTGTCAATACGGTGCAAGAGTCCATTTCCATATCGTTGAGAACGCTACGCACTTATTTGGAAAAGAATTCGATAGTAAGTGCCGATCTGATATTGCTTCTTGTTTGCTTGAATTTATAAGAATAAGGTTTCCCAAAAGTCGTTTGTATTATGTTAACTTTATGTTTGATAATAAGTTAACTTGATACGGGTGATGAAGTTAACTTATTGTTGTGTATTAAGTTAACTTGTTACATATACGAAGTTAACTTCTTGTAGAGAGTCTTTTCATTCGCGATATATCTTAAAATATGTTAATCGCACCCCAGCTATTCTTTCCCCACGTGTATATCCCAATATAAAAGGGTTACTTTTGATAACCTTTGTACTATTTAGAATCATGGTTATGAAGAATAACGAAAATAATAGATCGTTGCTTCGCCGTTATTTGGACGGCCTGTATACAACGGATGATGCCCGTAGGCTGCTGGACGAGTTACAAGCTCCGGAGTATAATACCGATATGCTTCAGGAATTGACGGATGAAGTATGGGAGGAAGCGTCCTTGCAGTCACCACAAACGGATCTTGAACGTGAACAATATAAAAAAGAGGCGCGATTATTATTGAAACGTATCGAACATAAGAAACGTATGTGGTTCCGGCGTGTGTCATTGGCAGTGGCAAGTGCGGCTGCGGTGGTCTGTCTCATTTTGGGTAGTGTCAGCTATATCCGTTATATAGACAGGCAACAGATAACCTATTTGGAGGCTTCCACTTCCTATGGTGAGCGCAAGGAGATACGGCTTCCCGACGGTACACAATTGATTTTGAACTCCTGTTCTCGCGTGTGCTATCCGGACCGTTTTGCAGACGAGGAACGTAGAGTGGAACTGGAGGGTGAGGGGTATTTTCGTGTATATCACAATGAGAAACAACCTTTCATAGTGAATACCCGTCATTTTGATGTACGTGTATTGGGTACTTGTTTTAATGTCAAATCTTATTCTTCGGACGAAGTTGTTTCGGTGGATGTGGAAAGCGGTAAAGTGCAAGTCGATCTGCCCGAAGCGATGATGCGCTTGCGTGCTAAAGAGCAGATACTTATAAATACCGTTTCGGGAGAATACAACAAGCGGCACGAAGAACGTGCGGTGGCAGTTTGGAGAAGGGGTAGTTTGCGCTTTAATAGTACTCCGATACGCGATGTCGCCAAAGAACTGGAACGCATGTATAATTGCCGTATTACATTTACCCAAGGACAGGAGTTTAACAATCTCATTTCCGGTGAACATGATAATAAGAGTCTGGAGGCTGTGTTACAGTCAATTGGCTATACAAGCGGCATCCATTACAAGAGAAGCGGAGACCAAGTATTATTATATAAGTAATAAAATATGTTAATCGCACCCTGCTTTGTTGAAAGATGGGTGTATTATAAATAGACCTCGTGAGTATTAACTTTTAATCCAAGAAAAAGCAAGAATGAAAGCACCTCCTTGATTTTCCACAAAAAATAGGAGCTGTCTCTCAGAGAAGCCCCTATCCCATAATCCGGACGGATATTCATTCGTTTTCCCCCGCGTGAATAACGTTTCGCAGATTACTAAAACCTTTGTTTTAAATAATTTTTTCAATTACTAAAACGCACAAATTTATGAATATTCTTCCTAATTTTAAAAGGAAAAGTGGAAATGTCTATTCGTTTTTAGCATTTTTACTATTCGTATGCTTGTTATTTGTACCATATAATATTCAAGCGCAAAGCCAAAACAATATAACGCTAAATGTTCAGAATGAAACGGTCGAAAATGTTTTCAACCAATTGAGCAAACAAACCGGATTAAAATTCTTTTATGACCAAACAGTGGTAAATAATGCGCCACGTGTTTCTTTGAGCGTCAAAGATGCTTCTTTACAATCAGTTCTAAACAAAATCTCTTCGCAGACAAAGCTATATTTCAATAGGGACAACAATACGATTTCTGTGGGTAAGCAGAACAATAATTTAAATAAAGAAAAACCTGTAAAGATTAAAACAATAAAGGGAACTGTTGTTGATGAAAAAGGAGAGCCTGTGATTGGCGCGAGTGTTGTAGTAAAAGGAAGTTCATTAGGGACTATAACAGATGTAGAAGGAGCATATGTACTGGCTAATGTTCCGGAAAGATCAGAAGTGGTTATTTCGTTTATCGGTTATCAGGCCCAAACTCTTTCCGCTAGCAATAAAGCACTTGCGAAGATTATTTTGAAAGAAGATAATGAAATGTTGGATGAAGTAGTAGTGGTGGGATATGGGACTATTAAAAAAGCAAATCTTTCCGGTGCAGTGGACCAGATTTCATCTAAAGAAATAGAGCATCGTGTAAGTGGAAATGCAGGTCAGGTGTTACAAGGTATGATTCCAAACTTAAATGTATCTTTTAGTGATGGTGCTATTAATTCAAAGGCTTCTTTTGATGTGCGTGGAGTAGGATCAATTAATGGTGGGAAGCCTTTGATACTTATTGATGGGGTAGAAGGAGATATGAACTATATCAACCCCAAAGATATTGAATCTATATCGGTATTGAAAGATGCTTCTTCTGCTGCAATTTATGGAGCACGTGCTGCTTTTGGGGTTGTACTTATTACAACCAAAAACCCTAATGCAGGAAAGATACAAGTGAACTATTCCAATCATTTTGGCTGGAGTAACCCGACAATCAATACCGATAATTTTATTACCGATGGTTTGGAATGGGCCCGTTTGAGTGATAAACTCAGTCTTTTGGAAAATACAAGTACTTATTTAGGGTATACAGAAGATGATTATGCTTACATGGAAGCTCGTAAGAAAGACCCTTCTCTCCCTTCGACTCTTATCAAAACAGTTGATGGCGTGGAACGTTATGTACATTATGGAAATACAGACTGGTGGCACTATATTTTTCAAAAAAATCAACCTTCTATGGAGCATAATCTGAATATTTCCGGAGGAACTGAAAAACTACGATTTTATCTTTCAGGTAGGTTTTATTCTCGTGAAGGTATTTACCGTATCAATCCTGATAAATTAAAAAGCTATACTTTACGTAGCAAAATTGATTTTCAGTTGAATTCTGCAATCAAGATTACAAACTCAACTAATATTTATTTTAGTAATTATGATTATCCTGCAACAAATAATCGTAATGTGGGTGGGAGTGATAATAGTGAGGATTGGAGAAAATATACATTCCATGCTTCTCCTGTATTTCTTCCTCGTAATCCGGATGGAACAATTCTGATCAATGGAGCTTATACTCCAGGGCGCGATATAGCAGATGGTACTTTTGCCGATTTGACTTATGGAAAGAGTAAAGGAACGGATCAAGAACATGATATTTCAAATACAGTTTCATTACAAGTAACTCCAATAAAAGATATTGTTTTAAATGCGGATTATAGTTTTCGTAAAGGAAGCCCTGTGTCAAAATTATTATTGGTGTCTACTCCGCATACGAACCAACCTAACGGTGAAGGTATGAATCGTTATATGCCTAATAAAGAATTGTATAAGGAAATGCATTGGCAAACAATGTATCAAGCTTTTAACGCTTTTGGTACTTATAGTCATATGTTTGCGAAAAAGCATGATATAAAAGCAATGGTTGGATTTAATCAGGAATGGAGACATTGGGAGCGCAGTGTTGCGAGACGTGGTTCCCCAGCATCGGAGGAATTAGGTTCTTTTAATTTGGCTACTGGAGAAAATGTACAAGTACAGGGTAATGCTGATGAATGGGCTATTCGTGCGGCTTTTTACAGATTGAACTATAATTTTATGGACCGTTATTTATTTGAATTTAACGGTAGGTTTGATCTTTCATCAAAGTTTCCTCATAGCGACCGTTTAGGCGTTTTCCCATCTGCATCTTTGGCTTGGCGGGTAAGTGAAGAACCTTTCTTTAAATCAATAAAATCAGTTGTAGATAATTTGAAGTTACGTGCTTCTTATGGAACATTGGGCAATCAAAATGTAGGACCATATGATTATATAGCAAAAATGAAAGTAACTCAAGGTGATTATTTGGTGGATAATGCATATATGAGTTATTTAACTACTCCGGATGCTATTTCTTCTAATTTTACTTGGGAAAAATTGCAAACAATTGATTTTGGCCTTGACTTATCTTTGTTTAATGGGCGTTTTACAACATCTTTTGATTGGTATCAACGTGATACGAAAAATATGTTGACACAAGGGAAAAAACTTCCATCGGTTTTTGGTACCGCAGAACCCAAAGAGAATGCAGCTAATTTGCGTACACAAGGTTTTGAGCTTTCTGTAAGGTGGCAAGATAAATTTATATTGGCTCACAAACCCTTTGAATATAAAGTCGGATTTACCCTTGCGGATAACATTACTAAAATTACAAAGTTTGATAATCCGGATGGGCAGATAGATCAGTTTTATGTAGGGAAACGTTTGGGAGAAATATGGGGTTATACAGTTGAAGGATTTTTCCAAGATGATCAAGAGTACTTGAATCATGCAGACCAAACAAAAGTGAATAGAAGAATTCAACGTAATTATTTGATTAACCATCCGGTTGCTGGAGATATAAAGTTTAAAGATTTGGATGGTGACAATGAAATTTCACCGGGTGACAAAACGTTAGCAAATCCGGGTGATTTGCGTATTATAGGTAATACATCTCCGCGGTATACCTGTTCTTTGAATTTAGGATTTAATTATTGCGGAATCGATTTCTCTGCATTTTTCCAAGGGGTGTTGAAAAGAAACTGGTGGCCGGGAAAAGACAATGGTTTCTTTTGGGGACCTTTTACTCGTCAATATGAGACTTTCTACCCAAAGAGTATTGAAAAGAACTCATGGACACCGGAAAATCCGAATGCTTATTTTCCGCGCTTGGCAGTGTACGCAGCCAATGAGGGCGGAAATTATGAAGGGGCTCAATTGAGGGTGTATTCAGATAAATATCTGCAAAATGCTGCTTATGTCCGCTTAAAGGATATTACATTAGGGTATACGTTGCCGAAAGCTCTTTGCGGTAAGATTGGATTCTCTAGTATTAGAGTATATATATCGGGAAGCAATATCTTGACTTTCTCTCCTCTGTACAAGCATAATGAAGATCATACTGTCGATCCGGAACAATTGGGCGACGGTAATGCCTATCCTTTCAGCAAAACATTTGCTTTTGGTTTTGATTTTAAATTTTAAAGAAGGAGTACTGTTATGAATAAATTCAATATAATAAAAGTTTGTACTGTTTGTTTGGTAGGAATGAGTGCTGTGTCGTGTAATAACTCTTTTATGGATAGATTTCCTATAGCTGAAATATCACCTGAAAATTCTTTTAAAACAGCTAAGGATCTCGAGTTATATACAAACAGTTTTTATGAGAATCTGCCTAAAATAAATGATATTGTCAGGGCGGATAACATTTCGGATAATGTGCTTTATAGCAATGTTCCTATGGAACAACGGAGTGATGAAAGAGACATACCATCGGAAGCAGGAAGCAGCAATTGGAATTGGGGTATTCTGCGTAAAATTAATATTTTCTTTGATAACTATACTCGCTGTGAAGACAAGATTGCAGCTTTGAAATATGAGGGAGTGGCACGTTTCTTTAGAGCATGGTTTTATTTTGATAAAGTGAAACGTTTCGGTGGCGTACCTTGGTATGAAACGGAGATAAAAACTGATAATGAGGAGTTATTATATAAACCAAAAGATTCACGAGAGTTTATAGTAGATAAAATTGTAGAAGATTTGGAAATAGCAGTAGACCGTCTAGGTATAACTCGAAAACCGGATCAAGTTTCAAAGTGGACAGCCCTAGCTTTTTTGTCGCGTGTGTGTCTTTACGAAGGAACCTATCGTAAATATCATACGGAATTAAACTTGCCCGATGCAGATAAATTTTTGGAAAAGGCTTATAAAGCGGCAGAAAGAGTAATGAGTGAGTCTGGGTACAAATTGTATACAACAGGTAGCCCAAGTGTTGATTACAGAGATTTGTTTGCCTTAGAGTTGAAAGATGATGAGGTTATATTAGGAAGGCGATATTCATTGAGCCTAAATAAAATGCATAATACGAATTATTATTTTCTGTCAAAGACCCAGCAGGATGTAGGTTTGACGAAAGATTTAGTTAATTCTTATTTAATGTCGAATGGGACACCTTTTACTGCACAAACGGGTTATGAAAAGATGCAATATAAGGCAGAAATGGTTGGGCGTGACAATCGTTTGGCACAAACAATCCGTTCTATCGGATACACTCGGATTGGTAATGATAAATCTTTATTGCCGGATTTTGAGGCTTCTATGACTGGATATCAGGTAGTAAAATTTATATCAACAGAATCTCAGGATGGAGATGGAACGTCTTATCAGGATATATCTATTATCCGATATGCGGAAGTTCTTTTGAATTTCGCTGAAGCTAAGGCAGAGTTGGGGATATTAACTCAAGAAGACATTGATAAGTCAATAAAACTTATACGTGCAAGAGCTGGGGTTACAAATTTGAATCTCGCTATGGCTAACTCTCATCCAGATGAAATCCTTGCTGCTGAATATTCTAATGTGACTGGAACAAATAAAGGTGTTATTTTGGAAATTAGGCGTGAGCGTAGGGTTGAGTTAGTACTTGAAGGTTTCAGATATGATGATTTAATGCGTTGGAAAATGGGTAAACTGCTTGAATCTCATTTTGTAGGTATGTATTTCCCTGCTTTAGGGGAGTTTGACTTGGACGAGGATGGAGTTATAGATTTATTACTTTTTAAAGGTAAGGCTCCTGAAAGTAAAGCAAAACAGCAGATAGAAGTAAGTGGCGTTCTTCAATTGACAGAAGGAGATAGCGGTTATTTGGTTGGTTTTCTGAATATAAAAAAGAAATTTAATGAATCACGAGATTATCTGTATCCGATACCTTCAGGAGATATATTGCTCAATAAGAATCTTGAACAAAATCCCAATTGGTAGTTATTAAAGTGAAAGTATTATGAAAACTAAAGTAAATGGCAAGATGAAATTGGTAGGATTATTTTCTATTTTAATTTTATTCTTGGGATGCTCTTCTGATAATGAACCTGCTCCTGTTGCAGAGCCTGCTTTATCGGTTTCTGCAAATCAAGCAGAAGTGGGAAGTGATGTTACATTAAAAATAGAGGGGGTTAATAATGAGGATATTCAAACTGTAAAATGGGATTTGGGTGATGGTACTGTATCTGATAAGAAAACTATCGTTCATCAGTATTCTCTTCCTGGTAATTATACTATCACTGTTAATGTCAGCCTGAAAGACAGTAAATCATGGAATTTGAAAGCCTTGATTGAGGTATACTATGAGGAAGTTGCAGAAGATCAAAGGCTTTCAATAGCAACTTCTCTACAAATTAAAGATCATATTCAAATTTGTGCTCATCGTGGTTTTTGGAAAGATGCTCCCGAGAACTCTATAAAGGCTGTAGCTTTGGCTATTGAAAAGAAGATAGACATGATAGAATTGGATGTTAGATCATCGAAAGATGGTGAGTTATTGCTTATGCATGATGCTACAATTGACAGGACTACTAATGGCACAGGCAAAGTGTCTGATTTGAATTATAAAGATTTATGTACTTATTATCTTTATCATAATAAAGAACTAACTGAAGAGCGGATACCGCTCTTCAAAGAAGTACTTTTTGCTGCTAGAGGTAAAATATATATAGATATAGATGTGAAAATATCTGATTATAAGTCTGTGTACAACATGGTAAAACAATATGGAATGCTTTCACAAGTAATGTTTACTGTATATAGTGTAGCTGATGCAAAGAAGATGGTATCTTTCGATAAAGTTGCAATGGTATTACCGGTAATTTATACAATGGAAGATTTGGATAATTATATGGCCATATGTAAGCCACTTTCTGTAGCTCAATTTAATAATAAGGCTTTTGTTGATGACATCCTTACTAAAGCTGCAGATAATAAAATTGCATTGTTTAAGAATATCTATATAAATACTGCCCTTACTCCAATTACGGACAATTACAAACAGGTAAAGGAATTTTTGTCCAAAAAAGGAGATATTATACAAACGGATTATCCGGTAGAGTTGATGGAATATTTGAAGAATAATTAAATGTGATAAATATGAAAAATACAATAGTATTAATAATGGTTGTACTTTTATGTATGGCTTGTAGTGAAGATAAACAGATAAATATTAAACCTGTGTCAGCATTTAAAACAAGTGATCTTACGGTGGAAGAGGGACAGCTTGTATCTTTTACTGATTTGTCATTTGACGAAGATGGACAGGTTACTAGGTGGAATTGGAATTTTGGAAATGGGGAAGTTTCGGAAGAACAATCTCCCACAATCAAATATTCCACAGCGGGAGAATACATTGTCACTTTGTCGGTTTGGGATAATTTAAGTGTACAGAATTCAAATATTTTTAGTAAAACAATTGTAGTGAAAGAAAAATCAATGGCAGATGTACAGCCGGATATTGTGTGGGAATTTCAAACACCATGTGGTTTTCAAGATGTATCACCAACAGTTGATGATAATGGAAATGTTATTGTGGGGTGCGATGCGAATGCTAAACGAGGCGGAAAAAATATTTGGGTGATAAATAATGGAAAAGAAGTTTGGCATTATTCTTCAGGTGATGTCATTCGCTCTTCAGCTGCTGTTGCAGATGATGGAACTATTTATGTTGGTAGTTATGATAAGAAATTATATAAATTTACTGTTTCTTCGTCCACGCCGATTGCTACTTTTAATTTAGGTGCTACGGCTAAATTTAGTAGTCCGGCAGTAGATAAAGATGGAACTGTCTTTTTTTCTGCCAATAAAAAATTATATGCAATAAATCCGGAAACAATGGCTCAAAAATGGGAAGCGGATTGTGAAGGTGTTACACAATCTACTCCTGTTATTGGTGAAAAAGTAGTATATGTCTGTTCTAATAGTGGTAAATTATATGCTTTTCAAAAAACAGATGGAGCTAAGAAATGGAGTATAGATTATGGAAAAGATTGTACTTCGGTTCCTGCTATTGGAAATGACGAGATAATCTATTTATGCGGAAAAACGGTAGATGGTGGTGGCGTCGTAATGGCTATTAATCCAGACGGAAAAATTAGATGGCAACAAAATTCAATTTCAGAGTTCTCTAATTCGGGAGTATCACTAAGTGTTGATGGACATTTGTATGTTGGCAATTTTGATGGCGAAATATTGTGTTATACACAAGATAGTGGAGAATTGTTATGGAAATATAAAGCACAGGGGAAAATACGTTCTGTTCCAGCTATAGATAATGCAGGGAACATTTACTTTGGTGATGGAAAAGGAATTTTCTATGTGCTGAATTCTAAAGGAAAGTTGAGCTATAAAGAATTGAAGTTAGGAACAAATATTTGGTCGTCTCCTGCGATTGATAGAAATGGGTTAATTTATATTTGTGCAGATCAGGCTACTTCATCGGAGCCGGGTAAAGTTTTTGCACTCAGAACTAATGCAACAGGAGCACAACAAGCTTGGTCGATGAGAAGTGGAGATGCTAAAAGGAGTGCCCGCTTGAGAAAGTGATAGCTGGTCTGTTATTGAATCATTTAGAGCCTGTTCTAATTTATTAAGAAACTAGATGAAAGCTACTAAAATTAGAACAGGCTTTTCTGTGAACTTTTATTAAATCCTTTTTAAGTGATTTTTTTAATATATAAATGGCAAATATCATGATGTACAGAAAGCTCTTTTTTGCATGGATTACTTTTACTTTGTTAGGGTGTAAAATTGCCAAAGGAAATGGAATTAGAACAGTAGATGCAACTATAAGTTTAGCTGAATTATTTAGTCCTACTACCGATCTGCAATCAGGAATTGAAGGAATTGTAAATACTGGTGGTAAAATTGAAATAAAGATTTATGCTAAATCTCTCAATACGTTAGTATACCATGCTTATATTAATGCAACCTCTACTACTTTTTCAGAAAATTCAATTCAATATCGTAAAGAACAGTTAGGTCCAGACGCAACCTATTATCCAAGTGTGTGGGATAGTAAAGATTTTAAAACCGCTCTTTGGAGTATTGATCGTAAGTTATATGATGGTTCTACTATACGTCCGTATCCATTCCTATCGGGTACTTTAGACCTAAAAATAGAAATTAATGAGGAGAAAGCGACATTGGTTCTTTTTAAAATTCCTGCTCTTGGAGTTATAAATAGCAAGGGCGGAAATGCAGCATTTTGGCCTGCTCATTTCTGCTATGATTTAAAAAATGCTGCAACATTCCCTTATAGGGTATGGAATAAAATAAAAAGACCGAGGATGGATGTCGCTGCTGATGTGGTGGTAGCTGCACATAGAGGCTTTTGGGGAGATAATTTAGGACATGGAGATCCTGAAAACTCAACAGGAGCTTTTGAGAAAGCTAAGGAATATACAGATGTTCTTGAAACGGACATAATGATCACTAAAGATAAACGTATGGTTATTTCTCATGATTATAGTTTATCTCGCTTATCTGATTATTCTGGTCCTCTTAGTGATTATTTATTTGATTTGGATTCTAAAGTTTTGAAAGGTTTGCATTTGAAAAGAAGGGATGGTACAGTCAGCGCATATCCATATTTGTTTTTTGAAGATATTGTTGATATTTTATTAAGGAAGCAAATGGTATTGACTGTTGATATAAAGGATGTAAGGGCACGTTATAGAAATGGCGTATGTATTGCTAATTGTGACTATGATCCAAAAACTCATGGAGAATTAGCCAAAAAGAAAATAAAAGAAAGCTGGATGACTTGTATGCAAGAGTGTATTAGAATAGCAAAAGAAAAGAATGCATTACAGTATTTAGCGTTTAAAACTCCTTATACTTATGATGAACTTAAAGAATATGCACCGGATTCTTTATTATCAAAAGTTCTTTTTATGCCTGTAATACAGCCTAAAAGAACAGACTTCTTAGAGTTTACAGATGGTTGGATTGCATGTGGTAATAAGGTTATTGCATATGAAACCAACTTTTTAAATGAAAGAGATGCTTATCTTAAACCTATAACAAAAGAAGGGATTATTTATAGTAATCTTTTGGAATATGTTTATAAAAAAACTGGACTAAGGTCTGGGTGCTATCCTGAAGAGGTGATAGGTCCAATGGGGACAGTAACAAGATGGGTAGAATGGAAAATGAAGTATACTTATGATGATCGAAGAGGAGACCATTATTGGTTAATGAACATTCCATATGGTTCGACTATGATTATGACAAGCGATAGACCTGATGTATGGAAAGTTGTAAATGAGATTTATAATCAGATCAATAACTAATTAATAATTTTATTTATGTCAATTAAAAGATATCAAATACTATTGTTGCTTTGTATCATTCTGTCTGTAAATCTATACGGACAGGACAAACGTGACTATATAACTCCCAAAGGTATGGAGTTATATTACAGGTTAGTTCAAGATGCTAACGGTTGGGTTTTGCCAATGGCGGATATTGCTGCTGTTTCTGCTGGAAAGAATGGTCTTGCATTAACTTTTTATTTGAGGACTAATCTAAAAAATATAACCAAACCTTTGAAATTAGTATCGTTTATGATGGAATATGAAACTAATACTTTCATGGAGATTTATTATATAGACGGTACTATTTCCTTTCGTAGGAGAGTTAATCTATCGTCTCCTGTACTCTATTATGATTATAAGCTATTTGATCCATTGTTTGATATTCCTGCAGGAGAAGCAACTTTCAAAATCTCAGTTTTTTTCACATCTTCTTTCTTTTGGTTAGAGACAGGAAGTTCAAGTCCTTTAGTGAAAGATAAAAGACATAGTGCTGTCTTTTTTGGTCTTGATGCTCCTACCTATACTTTTATGGATAAGTTTCTAAAAAGAGACCAAAAAGCAAAAATCAAGTTTGGTGATCCTGATTCAAAAATAATATTTACTATGCCCGAAGAAATAAGTATAAATGAGTTCAATTTGAAAGAACTAAAGGACGAGTTGCAAACGCATTTTTGTGAAGACAATTAAGGGAGAGTATTTGTGGAAGAAAAAATATTTGTAAACAATTTAAATTATTTGCTATGAAACGATTATTGGTATTGGCAGTGGTAATGACTGGCTTTTTGAGTGTAATGAATGGTCAGACATATTACAATATGTGGCGTGGAAGTGGAACTTCCGGTAAGCCGGAGTGGATTGCTAATTTGGCAATGAGAACTTATAATGCAGCAACAGGAATTGAGTTTACAACAGGCAATAATTGTAGGGGTTTTGTTAATGGTAGTGGTAGATGGGGATTTATTAATCCGGCAAACCCAATGGCACCTGTGAGTTTGAGCAATGTAATCAATGGAATCAACAATTTGACATTGGGAGTGCAAGGCTGGGCGTGCGCTGAAGGAGTTTCGGTGCGGGTCCTTTCCGATAGGGTGACCACAACGTTGGACCTTATCTCTGCTAATGGGGGATCATCTATTATTTCCAATGGTGACAGTCAGGGGTTGCATATCCGGTCTACTACAGGAAATAAAATATATTTGCATGACAAGGTCTATTTCGATCAGTACTTTTGGACGAGTTTTGGACCGGGCCGGAACAATGATCCGACTATCCATAATACGCACGATAAAATGTTCCGTTTAGGAAGTAAAGGAACTGTCGGCATTTGGGGAGGTGATGGAGTAGACACTAATGACAAACCTCATTTGCATGTTTCAGCTGAACGAGTGAGAGCTACAGTACCTCTTAAAGTGGAGCAAAATAATATAACTCTGTTTATGGGAATGGCGCAAGATTTGAAAGATGCTTGGGTAGGAACTACTACAGCTCAGGGGATGCATTTTGGCACCAATAATAAGACTGTGGTATATTTAGCACCGGATGATAATATGTATGTGGGATTGACGGATGATGATGTGAAAAAGATTCGTCAAGAACTGAAAAACAAATATAAATTATTTGTGGCAAAGGGCCTTCTTTCTGAAGATTATGCCATTGCGCCAAAGTCGTCTTGGGCTGATTTTGTGTTTAATGAAAACTATCAGCTCCCTACGATATTTGAAGTGGATGCTTATGTTAAGGAAAATAAGCATCTGCCTGATGTCCCTTCTGCCAAGCAGGTGGCAGAAGAAGGATATTCACAACATGATATGAATAAAGTGCTGCTACAGAAAATAGAAGAACTCACACTCTATACTATTCAGCAGCAGAAGGAGATTCAAGAGTTAAAAATGGAATTAAATAATTTGAAGAAATAGATTATGAAAAGATTTTTATTGCTAATATGTTTGCTTTCATTGATCTGTCCGGTGCTGACATACGGACAGGTGATTAATGTGCATGATAACCTTCTTCGGAAAGGAGATAAATCTGTACTTGTTGTTTCTCATCGTGCCGATTGGCGCAATGCTCCCGAAAACTCTTTGCAAGCCATCCAAAACTGCATTGATATGGGAGTTGATATGGTGGAAATAGATTTGAAGAAAACAAAGGATGGGCATCTCATCTTGATGCATGATAAAACGATTGACCGCACTACTACCGGGAAAGGTAAACCTGAAAATTATACACTGGAAGAGCTTCGGCAATTCCGGTTGAAAAGCGGTGCGGGACATAAAACGCGCCATCAAATTCCTACTTTTGAAGAGG
>ULOA01018265.1_pt1 | contig 30324 bp, 30 predicted proteins | sample 1952271 | NCBI WGS metagenome assembly ULOA01 (sample SAMEA4835594, study PRJEB28245) | human gut metagenome | biome: gut microbiome; material: fecal sample | place: Denmark | collected 2008 | reverse complement strand
GTAGGGAAAACTTTAAAGAGTGCCATAGAAAAGTTAGAAGAATATGAAACAATTTTACATAATTATAAAACAAAAACTATTATAGAAGAAATATTACTAGAATCAGATATTAATAGAATAAAAGAAAAAATAAAAAACATATTAGAAAACATGTAATTTCATAAGAACTCCACTTGTATTTAAAAGTAAAATATGATAAACTCTAAATTAGTAGAGCATTAGGTCTAAATGCCTACTTTTGTGTGTAGACATTAACCGTTATATTGTTTCTTACAATAATAATAGTTGATGTCTTTTTTGGTTGAAACCAATTTATAAGTTTAGAAACAATTTTCTTCACTAACTAAATCTCTACTCCTTTCTATTAACCAAAACCCTATAAGGAGGCAAGGCAATAGAAATTTGTCTAGTTTAGTAGACATCAGTCCCAATGCTCAAGACTTTATTATGAAGGAAAATAAAGAAATAATCAAGAAAAAACGTCCGACAAAATCCGATACTGTTTGACAATTAAGTCGAAAATAAAAATACCTATTTAAGGTATTTAGGACTATCAACTTTACCTAAAAGATAATCAGCAGAAATATGATATTTTTTACAGATAGTATATAAAAATGGAGTTGCAATTAAGCTTCTAGCTGTTTCATAATTTCCGATAGTACCCTTAGCAACATTTAAAAGAAACGATAATTTTACTTGAGATAATTTATTTTCTTTCCTAAATTCTTTTAATCTATTTTTTACCATTTCAAGGTTGATTTCACAAATAGAATTTTGATATTGATTTATATTATTAAATTCAAAAATATAATCTAAAGAGACACCAAAATAATTACATAAATCATTCAAATGTTTAAGTGGAATAATTGTATATTCTACTTCAAAATGATGATAAGCTTGCTTTGTAACGCCAATTAATAATCCTAATTGCTCTTGGGTTATCCCATTTCTTTCTCTCAAATTTTTTAATCTTTTTCCATACAGCATATTCTTATGTCACCAAACAAATTTTCTCACAGACAACATATCATTTTATCATTGGTATACTAATAATGAGAATTTTCTTGACTTTTGAACTAGCTCAAATTATAATTTAAGTATAAGCTAAGAAACTTATCATAGCTTATATAAATCCAAAACAAATGAAGTAATACTTCATAATAAGGAGCTTAGCTATGAAATTTGAGATATTAAAAAGAAGTCATTTAAAAAGAAATATTATGATAGGAATTTTGATAGTAGCAGTAATTAGTGCAGTAGTATTAAATTTTACAAAAGCAAAATATAGAGCAACACAGAGCATTCCTTTAGTAAGTGGAACAATTAATTACAGTTTAGCAGATTTAAATATAGTAGCTATTTATGTCAATGGAAATGAAGTAGATACGTTAGATGAAAGTGTTATGTATACTTTAGATGCAGAAAAAAGTGTATGTACATATAAAGATGGAAGTACAATAGAAAATTTAGTATTAAATTATGATAGTGAAACAAGAAGTTTTAGCATTGCCCCTTTTACAACTAAAGGTACTAAATGTACATTGTATTTTAATTCAATACTAGGAATCACGACCGCAACTCTTTCATACAATGCAACAACAATAAATAACACATCTAATCCAAACTTAATAATAGATTCTGAATACGAAAGTATTACATATTCCATAACATCAGGTAGTGCTTATGCAAGCATTAATGAGAATACTGGAGTAGTAACAGGTAAATCTAATGGAACAGCAGTAGTAGAAGCATCCATTATAGACAAAAAAGGAAATAACATTATAGTAACAAGCTCAGTTCAAATAGGAAGTATAAGTAATACAAATAGATATGTGTGGGGAAAGTATAATTTAAGTCAAAATATAAATGAAGAGTACTTAGGAACGTCAATTAGCGGAAATCAAATTAAAACATGGATAGATGGAGCTAAAGGAAGTGGAAGTAATTCATGGTCTCCAACAGAAGGTGGCTATTTTTCGATTGAGTTTGAGACACCTCTTTATTTTGCACTATCAGAAAAATATGTTAAATCAAGTAATAACACATTTAAATTGTCAAATATTGTAAAAACAAACGTTCTTAGTGGACAATATAAAAATAGTTTTTCTTTTTCACAAACTGGGATTGTCTATAATGAAGGTAACAGTAAACAGTTTTATGCCGCTGTTTCGCTAAATCCAATAACAGAAAATACAGAATTTCAATATATTTTCCCACTATCTTTTGTAAGTGGAGGAACAATTTCTTTAGTTGCTTATATAAATGTTCCTAATTCCTATGACTCAAATTATTATGATAGTAATCATCCTCAAAATGCAATTTATGTTTTACCAGAAGTAAGATCATATAATCAAAATCAACCTACATATAGATATTCTTTAATGACTTCCAAAGGATCTTTAATTGAAAATGTGTCAGGTACTTCCAATTCAACATATCCAACAGATGCTATATCTGGCTCATATTGGTATACTTATCAAGGAAATGATATCATAGATCCTAATGGTGTGACGCTTTCTTTATCAGGAACAAATGTAACAGCAACAGTTAATACACGTTCTAATACTTATGGAGGAACAATTAGTTACCAATATGAATATAGCATTAATGGAGGAGCAACATGGACTACGGTTGCTACTACTAGTAGCACTTCTTATAACATAGCAATACCATCTAATACAAAATCTATAATTGTAAGAGTAAAAGCTCAAGATAATTATGGATTTACAAGTAATACATATCTTTATAGTAATGGAATTTCCATAGTTAAATAAGACATCTTAATTAATTTTAGAGTAAAACATAAAGAATAAATAATACTCACTAAATGCATAAAATTCAAAGAAAAATGTAAGTAAAATGTAAAGTAATTTTAAAAAAATTAACGATCTCTATACACCCGTTTTATAATAATAAAAGATAGGTGTAGAGTATGAAAATATTAAAAGCTATAATTTCTGTTTGTCAAAGACTACTTGGAATAATCAACATATTATTAATAGTTGTAATAGTATTAAATCTTTTAAATTTAATTTTAGGACAAGTTCAAAAAGAAGGGTATATTTCTTTTCTAGGATATTCTTATGTAAATATTGTAGAAGATAATAAGGAATTGGATTTAAAAAATGGTGATTTTGTTTTAATTGACTTAAATAAATTACCAGAAGAAGGAAAGATAGCATTTTACCAAGAAGATACAGAATTTAGTTTAGGAAAAGTGAGCAAAATTAAAGAAGATAATATAATAATAAATAATGAAAAGGAAACAATAGTTAAAAAGGATTTAGTAGTAGGAACAGTTATTAATATTATACCGGTATTAGGGAAAGTAGTAACATATTTATTTAAACCTATGATTTTAATTATAGCAATTATTACCATAATTATAACCAGTATAATAGAAAAATTACTTCAGAAAAAATTAATGAAGATGAAAAAGCCAGATTTTAAACAATACAACAACCCTATTTAGACAAAGAAAAAACAAACTTTGTCTTTATTTTTGACTAATTTTGTAGTAAAATGATATTTCCAAATGTTATGGAGGGGATGTTTATATGAAAAAAACAAAAATTGTATGTAGTATTGGACCTGCTACAAATAAAAAAGAAGTATTTAGAAAGTTAGTTCATGCAGGAATGAATGTAGCGAGAGTAAATTTTTCTCATGCAACAATAGAGGAAAGAGAGACAGTACGTGATTTAGTAGCATGGATAAACGAAGAAGAAAACCACAATATTGGTTTACTTTATGATACAAAAGGACCAGAGTTTAGAAGTGGGGAAGCGATAGAAGAAGGAATTGAATTAATTCCTGGAAATACAATTCGTGTCGTAAAAGAAAATGTAATTGGCAATAATGCTCGTTTTAGTGTAAACCATCCAGAAGCTTTAGATAGTTTAGAAATTGGCAGTAACATTCAATTAGAAAATGGACTAATGAAAATAGAAGTAATTAGTAAAGAAGATGATGGAGTAACTTGTAAGGTAATTAATGGAGGAATTTTAAAAAGTAAAAAGAGTTTATTTGTTCCAGGAGTAAAACTAGATATTCCATTTATTAGTGAAGTAGATAAAGAAGATATTATCTATGCTTGTGAAAATAATGGTGACTTTTTGGCTCTTTCATTTGTTTCTACCAAAGAAGATGTATTAGAAGCACGTAAAATCATTAATGAACAAAAGAGTAATATGAAAATTGTATCTAAAATTGAAAGTAAAACAGGAATTGATAATTTAGATGAAATTTTAAGTGTAAGTGATGGTGTTATGGTAGCTCGTGGAGATCTTGGCGAAGAAGTGCCAATTTCTCTTTTACCAGTATATCAAAAATTAATCATTAGAAAGGCAAGAGAACACGGAAAATTTTGTATTGTCGCAACAGAGATGTTAGAGAGTATGAAGAAGAACTCACGTCCAACTCGTGCTGAAGTTACCGATGTAGCAAATGCGGTATTAGATGGAACAGATGCTGTCATGCTAAGTGGTGAAACAACTGTTGGAGCATATCCCGTAGAAACAGTTCAATTTATGGCAAGTATTGCTAATGATGCTGAAGAACATAGTGAAAATCATTTTGGTTATTTAGGAAAAATAGGTAGAACAGAATGTATTGCTAGAAGCGCTGTAGATTTGACTAAATATGTTGATGTAAAAGCGATTGTTGCTGAAGCAATTAGTGGCTATAGTACTCGTATGATTAGTAATTTTAGACCAAATTGTCCAATTTTAGCAACTTGTACAACGAAAGAAGTAGCAAGAAGTTTAGCCTTAAATTATGGTGTTTATACTACACTAGTACCATTAATGGATGACACAGATGAATTAGTGGAATTAGTAAAAGAAAAAGCCATTGATTATTTTAAATTAGAAGCAGAAGAGAAAATTATTATTACAGGTGGGCTACCTGCAATTAATAATGTAAGATTAACAAACTTTTTAAAAATTGAAGAAATCACCAATAAATAAGATGATTTCTTTTAATTTACAAGGAAAAAAAGAAATGATATAATACGTAGAACGGAGGAATATAAAGTGGATTTAGCATTTATAAAAGGAAATAATAAATTAAGTGTTCGAGTAGGTTTAATTTTACAATATAAAAATGAAATTCTTTTGTTAAAAAAAGATTCCAATAATTATTATGTTTTACCAGGCGGCCATGTAAAATTTGGGGAATTTTTGGAAGAAAGTATAAAACGTGAAATAAAAGAAGAATTAGCCCTTGATATAGAACCAGAGTATTATACTTTCCTTGAAAACTTTTATACAAATAAATTTTTTAGACATGAATATTTTTTTATTTTCCGAAGTAAACTAAATAATAAATTAAAATTAACGCAAACGATAGAAGGGCTAGAAAAAGTAGAATGGATAGATTTAAAAGAAAGAAAAGATATAAAAATTTATCCAAATTCCTTAAAGGAAATTTTAACTACCAATGAAGCATAAAAACTTAATAACTCAAGATACAATTACAATTGAATTAAATGATGAACAAAGAAATAGAATTCAATATATATTAAAAAAATATAAACCTTTATCAATAAAGCCAAAAGAAAATTTTTTCTGCTTTGAAAAAAAGATAGAAACAATTACTCAAGATAAAGAAAGAATCATATCTCTATTAAAGGAAGTTTTAAAAGAATTTAAAATATTTGAAGAAGAAAAAGTAATTGTATTATTAACGGGAAGTTATGCAAGAGGAACCAATCGTTTTAATAGTGATTTAGATTTGCACTTTATATATAAAAACCGTTTAAAAAAGAAATTAGAAATTGAAGAAGAGTTATATATTTATATCATTTCTAAGCTTACTAATATAAAAAGAAGTCGTATTCATGCAGTAATTACAACTAAATTAAATAGAAAAAATATTGAAAAAATAAAAAAACAATCTTCTAATAATTCCTTAAAAATAATATTAAAAAATAAAGATTGGATAGATTCTTATGAATTTGAAGCAACTACCAAAAAACGTTTTTATTTAAACTATCTCAACTCCAAAAATATAAATTCATTTTATAAATATCTAAGAAAAGAAATAAATTGTCAAAATAGAGAATGGGCCCATAATTTTTTAGTAATAAAGAATGAATCAAAATGGAATAGCAAATATAAAAAATTATTAAATTATGAAAAGAAAAAGATAAGTAAAGAGAAGATAGAAAAACAAATCAAAATTTTATTAAATAATTTAGAGCAAGAAACAGAAATAAATGTTAAAAGAAAATATCAAACAAATACATACTATAATATTTATAATACATTAGAAATTGTAAGAAATTATTTGATTTTAACGGGAGAGAATATCCCTAATTTTAATCTACTTAATTTTCTAAATAATAACAAATTTCTTCAAATTATATCCTTAAAAGAATTTGAAGAAATATATCGTTATTTAAATTTAATAGAGGATTTAGCATATATATTAAAAGAAAGAAAAGAGGTTTTTAGTATCCATAATAATAATGATTTACAAAACTATATTACGAAAGAATTAGAAGAAGGATATCAAAAAATAAAAGAATTATTAAAGGAGATATTAAATAGAATGAGGTGTAAAATAAATGAATAGAGCAGTGATTACAATACCTTTATCTCCAAGGAAGTATAAAGAATTAGGAAGATTCACAGTTCCAGCAATTGGTGATGCAATAGCAAATATAGTAGGCGCTAACTTTTATTTAGCCTTAAATCATTTAGATTCTTACCATGATCGTAAAGATGATTTAAAAAAATATTTGGAAACTTATCACAATTTAGACATGAAGGGTGAAATCTGGATTGATGAAGAACATAAACAAGCTTTATTTGCCATTTTTGAAGATTGTATAAAAAAAGGATTTGTGGAAGAAAGAATTGTAAGAAGTTATAGCTGCCCTTGTGGAGTTATAGATATTGAAGAATCCAAAGTTGCTACCTTAAATCCTGAAAAGAGGCAATTCATGTTAAAAGAAGATGGAATGTATTGTCCAGTTTGTCATGAAAAATGTATTTTAAAAGAAGAACAAGCTTTAGTATTGAATTATGCTAAAATTAAAAATAAAGAGCAAAGATTTATTCCAGAATTTCTAAATAAGGATGCCAAGACTTTCAGTAAAATGTTTAAAGATAGTTATCAAGTAATTACCAGAAAACGAAATACGGGGTTGCCTTTTAAGTACCACTTCCAAGATTATAATATTGATATTGATTTTTTATGGAGTTTATACTTATTATTATTTCAAGAAGAAGAAAAAATTGTGATATGTGGAAATCGAGAATTATATCAATTATACTTAGTAGGATTAATGGAAAAAATGATAAAACCTACCGCTCAAACTTTATTAATTGGAACTCCTTTTCTAACAGGCTTAAATGTTCTATCATCAGTGGCTTCTAATGAAGAAGAACAATTAAATAAAAAGTTAGGAATTTTATTAAATATAAAATGGATGCGAAAAGAAAAAGAATATGAAGATTCAATCTTTAAATATTTAGAAAAATTATCTCTAGAAAAGAAAAGAAGAATGTTATATAATTTAAAAGAAGAACGAACAGAAAAACGAGGATTGGAAGAAGATGTTGTTTTTGCTTTAAGAAGATTTAATATGCAAGAGCAAGTAAGACAGTTGAAAAGAGGTTTAAATGATTAGTGTATTATTAAGTAAGATAGAACAAGGAATGAAACTAGTTACTCCTGATTTAAAAAAGTATTTAAATGAACATAGTCATGTTCTTATTTTACCATGGGCATTTCCTATTGAACTAACGAAAGAAAGTTTTCAAAATGATTATTTTAAAGAGGGAACTAAAAAATACAATAAATATATAGAACCTCTATTAAATTTAGGTATTCAAAAAGAAAATATCATAATTAGTAATCCATATCAAGATACAAAAGAAAAATTAAAAAATAAACTTACAGAAGTGGATTGTTTAGTTCTTCCTGGTGGAAACCCTGAAATGTTATTTAATAAGATCGTGCATAAATTTGATTTATTATATGATATAAAATATTTTAAAGGTGTAATTATTGGTGAAAGTGCTGGTGCCGTTTTACAATTTGAACGATATTTTATTACTGCTAAAAATAATTATTATAAATATTTTGCTTTTTATGATGGTTTTGGCCTTCTAAAAGATCCTTTTTATTTAGATGTTCACAGTACCAATCAACCAAATTATTTGCGAAAGCTAGAAAAAATAGCTACAGAACATCATAAAAATATATATGCTATTTTTGATGATGGAGCTCTGATCATAAATAGGGAAGATCTACAAACCAAAACGATTGGAAATGTAAAAAAAATTTTAGGAGGAAAGGAAAAATAAATGGATATCAATTTTAAAACAGAAAACTACACTTTTAATTATCGTGTTGCAGCTATAATAAGATATCAAGATAAAATATTAGTGGAAAAAAATTTAGAAGTAGATTATTATGGACTAATCGGAGGAAGATGTAAATTAGGAGAAGATAGTATTACAGCTTTACAAAGGGAAATACTAGAAGAAACAAAAGAAGAAACCGAATATGTAAGAACAGTAGGAGTATTAGAAAATTTTTTTACTTCCAGATATACAAATAGTCCTTATCATGAAATTTTAATTATTCATGAATTAAAATTTAAAAATCCAGAAGCATATAAAAAATCTTCCATCATAAATTTAGAAGAAAAGAAAAAAGCTAAATTTTATTGGATAGAAGAAAGTGAATTAAAAAAATCAAAAGTAGAACCAGCCATTGTATTTAAACATTTAGAAGAACAATCTATTTTTCATTTTATTAATAAAAATTAGCCAACCTTGAATAAAGTTGGTCTTTTTTTTACATGATTAGAATAGAATGAATTGGAGGCTCTTTATGTTTAATAACTTTGGATTTATAGGAAGTAAAATTTTAAAAGATGCAGAGGAAGAAAGAAATCTATTATCGCATCCCTATGTAGGAAGTGAACACTTATTATTAGCAATATTAAAAAATAATAGTGAAATAAAAGAACGTTTAGAGGATTTAGGACTAACATATAAAAGATTTAGACAAGAATTAATTGATATTGTTGGAATACCTAAAAAAAATATTGATGTAAATTTATATACTCCTCTACTAAAAAGAATATTATCCAATGCTTTAAGTGATGCGAAAGAAAACAATAAAGGAATTGTAACAGAAAGTCATTTGTTAGTAGCACTATTAGATGAAGGAGAAGGAATTGCTATTCGTATTATGATTGGAATGGATATCAATTTAGATGATTTATATGATGAATTAAAAATAAAACCTCAAGATATCAAAAGTGAAAAATTGGAAGTCATGAATGTTGGAAGAGTATTAAATGATAAAGTTGATGAATTTGATGAAGTAATTGGAAGAGATAAAGAAATTAATAGTGTAATAGAAGTTTTATTACGTAAGAAGAAAAGTAATCCTCTTTTAATAGGTCCAGCTGGAGTAGGAAAAACCGCCATTGTAGAAGAGTTAGCTAGAAGAATTAAAAATAAAGAAGTACCAATTCCCTTATTAAATAAAAAAATTATCGATTTACCAATGGGTGATTTAGTAAGTGGTACGAAATATCGTGGTGAGTTTGAAGAGCGATTAACGAAAATTATTAAAGAAGTTATTAAAAATAAAAATATTATTCTCTTTATAGATGAAGTTCATACCATGGTAAATGCTGGAGGAGCAGAAGGAGCAATTAATGCTGGGGATATCTTAAAACCTTACTTAGCAAGAGGGGATTTAAAGGTAATAGGAGCAACAACGACCGAAGAATATGAGAAATTTATTGCAAAGGATAAAGCTTTAGAAAGACGGTTTGAAACTATTTTAGTAAAAGAACCAACATTAGAAGAAACAAAAGAAATCATAAAAGGGTTAAAAGAAAGCTATGAGACTCATCATAATATTAAAATTACTAACGAAAATATTGAAGATATTGTATCATTAGCAAGTAAATATTTATTTAAAAAGAAAAATCCTGATAAAACAATTGATTTACTAGATAGTGTTTGTGCACATATAAAAAGAAAAAATATTCAAAAAGAGGAATTAATAGAGTTAGAAAGAAAATTAAAAGAGCTAACCAAATTAAAAGAAAAAAGTGTTTTAGAAAATAAATTTGATAAAGCTCTAGATATTTGTTTAAAAATAAGTGAGTTAGAGGAAAATATTAATAAATTAAAAGAAAGTAAAAATGATAATATTACAAAAGAAGAAATCTTAAAAGTAATTGAAAATAAAAGTAATATTCCTTTATTTATCAATAAAAAAGAAATGCTTGAAAAAATAAAAAAGGAATTATTTGCAAACATTCTATATGAAGAAGAAGCATTAAATAAATTATTAGAAAATTTAAGTTTATTTTATGAAAAAGAACATCCTACTAAATTATTATTAGTTGGTCCAAGTGGTGTAGGCAAAACATCAAGTGTTAAATTAATTAGTAAAATAACCAAAAATCATCTAATTAGACTAGATATGAGCGAATATAAAGATTCAACTTCCTTAAGTAAATTAATTGGAACTCACGGAGGATATATAGGATATGATGATTCTTTCATATTTAAAGATGTAAAATATAATCCATATTCGATTATTTTAGTTGACGAACTAGAAAAAGCTCATCCAAGTATTATGAATTTATTTTTACAAATTATGGATGAAGGAACAATTCATGATGCCCATGGTGAAGAAATAGATTTTTCTCATACCTTAATTATGATGACATCTAACGCTTATAAAAATAATAATGTTGGTTTTCTAGATACTAAAAAAGAAAATTTAACCGAATACTTTAGTGAAGAATTTTTAGGAAGATTCGATGATATAATAATATTTAGTGTTCTAAATAAGGAACAAGCACTAAGCTATTTAAAAGAAAAAATAAAAGATGAAAATCTAGATTACGAAGAATTATTAAAAGATACATCATATGAGAAATATGGCTTTCGTTATTTAAATAAAATAATTGATAAGTACAAGTTAAAAATCGAAAATTAAAAAGATAGCTTGATAGCTATTTTTTTGTTATAATAAAAAATAAGAAGGAGGGTATTTGAATGATAGATTTGCATATGCATACAACCTATTCTGATGGTAAGTATTCTGTTTTAGAACTAATAGATATTTTAAATGCAAAGAAAATTAATTATGCATCTATTACAGACCATAATAGTGTAGATGCTCATATAGAGTTTGAGCAAAAAGAGTATCAGAAAAAATTTAATGGAAAAATGATACGAGGAGTAGAAGTTCAAACAATAGTAAATGATTATCTAATTGAAGTTTTAATATACAACTATGATTTAGATAGTTTAAAAAATTATATAGACAATACCAGAAGAATGTTTTGGCATTTTCATGAAACTGCCTATCAAAAATTATTGGAAATTGCTCAAAATATGGGGTTAAAGTATATAGAACCAAAACGAAACTTAGAAAATGGTTATTACTGTAATATGAAATTCCAAGAAGCGATAGGAGCTTGTTTAGATGAAAATAAAAAAATTGTTTCCGAAAGAATTTTAACGGACCATTTATATTTTTATCGTCATGAATTTCAAAATATTAATAGTCCCTTTTATATAGATAATAAAAAAGCATTTCCATCTTTAAACGAAGTGATAGAGGTTGCACATGAATGTGGTGGAGTCGTTTTACTAGCCCATATAGATGAATATCAGGCTATACCAAAAAAGCAAGAATTTTTAGAGTTTTTATTTAAAAACTATAATTTGGATGGACTAGAATGTTTTCATCCATCTATTAATAAAGAAAATAGAATAAAATATATGGATTTTGCATTAAGAAATAATCTTTTAATAAGTGCAGGAAGTGATTTTCACGGCCCGCACTTAGAACATCGTAAGAATATTGATACAGAAGCTACTTTAAATGAAGTGACAGTTTTAAAAAGAATAAAATAATGTCTAATTATGTCTAAAGATATAGAATGTCCTATATCTTTTTGTTATAATTAAAACGGAGGAAATAATATGGAAATAGAGTTAATTGGAGCATTAGATTATGCTAAACTAAAGGAAGAATTAAAAGGGAAAGTAGAAAATTTAGAAGAATTAGTAGAAGTATTAAGAAAAAATGAATTAGAAAGAAGAATTGAAGTTGTCTCTACAGCCGGAAGATTATCAAGGAACCCAGGAACAGTATTTGACGTTTTAGGATTATCAGAAAATAAAACAATCGAGCAAAATTTATCTTTTATTAGAAGAGTAGTAACGATGGGACATGATTCCATTACTGATCATGACTATTGTGTCTTTGCAATTAAAGATGTTTCGCCAGTAATTGAACAGACAATAATTGCTGAAAGGTTATCTTCTTTTACAATAAAATCGAGAAGAGAAGTAGATTTCAGTAAAGTAGGATATTATATTCCTGATTTCCATGATAAAGCTGGAAATGTATTAAAAAATAATGAAGATATAAAAAAAGAATATCAAGAGCATGAAAGCAGTTTATTCGCTGCATATGAACAATTAGTAGAAAAAGGAATTCCTTTAGAAGATGCTCGTTTTATATTACCTTATAGTTATTATTCAAATATTATAATGGGAGTAGATGCTCATACTCTAAAAGATATGATTATAAAGTATACGAAAACAAAATATAGCAAAATAAGTGAACTAAGGGAATTTGGTGAAAGACTATATGAAATAGCTAAAGAAAAAGTTCCATATATTATTAGTGAAATAGATAAGGTATCTGTAAAAGAAGAAGATAGTGTAGACCTTTATTTGAATGGATTGATTTCAGATAAAACCTATCAAATTTTAGATAAACCAAAATTGTTATCTCACACTACTAATATAGATGATACAATTTTGATGTCATCAATTATGCGAAGATATCAGTTTGATAAAGAGAAAACACGCAGAGTATATGAATTATTAAAACAAAATCCTGATTTTAAAAAGGAATTAATGCAAAAAATTGCTTTTGAATCTGATAAATTAGAGTTAACTCAAGTAAACTTTGAATTCCAAATTCCACTATCTTTTGCAGTACTTACTCATTTAACAAGACATAGAACACATCACATAATGGTACCTGATTTTGCTCCGATTATAGACCTTAAGCAATATAAAATACCGCCTAAAATAGCTGCCATATGTCCAGAGTTTTATACAGAAATTTTTAATCAAAACATAAAAATGTATGAACATTTTAAAAAGGATTATGGAGTGTGTGAAGAAGATTTAATTTATTTCACATTATCAGGAAATATGGTAAATGTTATAACAAATATGGACGGAAAGACAATTGAACATATTTTGAAATTACGAGAATGTACTAAAGCGCAATGGGAAACGAGAAATATGGCTTATGGAATTCATAATGAAATTAAATCTTTACCAGATGCAGAGTATTTTAACAGTATTTTAGGTCCAACTTGTGAAACACAAGGATTTTGCAAAGAAGGAAAAGAATCTTGTGGAAAAATATTAAGGTTAACTAAAAGGGGAGCAAAATGAAAGGGAAATTAATCATAATTGAGGGAACGGATTGTTCTGGAAAAGAAACACAAACAAAATTACTAGTGGAAAAATTAAAAAAAGATGGTGAAAAAGTAGCAACTTTATCATTTCCTATGTATGGTACTCCATCAGGTAGAATTGTTGGAGCATGTTTACTAGGAAAGCCTCAAATGTGTGATGAATATTTAAAAGAAAATCATGGTTTCTTCCCGGAAGGGGGAGGAGAGGTAGATAGTTTAGCAGCTTTATGTTACTATGCCGCTGATAGACGCTATAACTTACCGATAATAGAAAAATATTTGAATGAGGGCTATACTCTAATTGTTGATAGGTATGTAACAAGCAATATGGCTCATCGAGGTGGAATGTTAGAAACAAAAGAAGAACGACTTAAAATGTATCAAAAAATAGATACTTTAGAATATGCTCTGATGGAACTTCCAAGACCGGATCAAGTAATATTACTATATATGCCATATGAACAAGCTTGTGAATTAAAGAAAAAAAGAAGAGAACTTCCAGATGAAACAGAGATGGATGAAAATTATTTAAAAAGAGGAGAAAGAGCTTATTTAGAACTTGCTGATATTTATCATTATGATATTGTAAATTGTGTAGAAAGTGATCGAATTAGAACAATAGAAGATATTAATCAAGACGTTTATAAATTAGTTAGAAAACGCTAAAGAAGTTAAATTTTAATAAATAACTTCTTTTTTTCATATGTTTTAATGTAAAGTAAAACCTAGTTTTATTGACATTTTTTTACTAAATGTTATACTAAAATTAGATAATTGTTTGTATGAGGAGGTTCATAATGAAAAAATTTACAAACTATAAAGAATATGATAAGAAAGAAGAATTAAAAATAGGGTCTAAAGTAGTTCATGGAGCAGTAGGACATGATCCTTTTACAGGTTCAGTTAGTTTTCCTATTTTTCAAACAGCTACATTTCGTTTTAGGGCATTACAGGATTCATATGGATATGATTATACAAGACTTCAAAATCCAACAGTAGAAGAATTAGAGCGAACTCTAGCCATATTAGAAGAAGGAGAACATGCTTTAGCCTTATCAAGTGGTATGGCTGCGGTTATGTGCGTATTTGCTTTATTAAAAAATAATGATCATTTAATATTATCAGATGATATTTATGGCGGAACATATGAAATAGCGAAGACGGAATTAAGAGAAAGGGGCATTGAAACAGAATTTGTCGATTTAAGTGATTTAGAGCTATTTAAAAGTAGTATTAAAGAAAATACCAAGATGGTGTTTATTGAGTCCCCTACTAACCCAACCATGAAAGTAGCGGATATAGCTGAAATATCTAAAATAGCAAAAGAAAGAGGAATTATTGTTGTTGTTGATAATACACTACTTACACCATACTATCAAAAACCTTTAACCTTAGGTGCTGATATCGTTATTCATAGCGGAACGAAATATTTAGAAGGACACAATGATACTATGGCAGGTTTTGTTATAACCAAAACAGATGAATATTTTGCTCCAATGCGTGCCTTTTTAACTTACCAAGGAGCATGTTTAGCTCCATTAAATGCTTGGTTAACTCTAAGAGGGTTAAAAACTTTAGAAATAAGAATGCAAAGACATAATGAAAATGCCATTAAAGTAGCAGAATTTTTAAGAAATCATCCTAAAGTAAAAAAAGTATATTTTACTGGGTTCAAAGATCATAAAGATTATAAGACAACCATAAAACAATCAACAGGCTTTGGAGGATTATTATCATTTGAAGTAGATACTAAAGAAACAGCTTTAAAAGTACTAGAAAAGGTAAATATGATTATCTTTGCAGGTAGCTTAGGAGGAGTAGAAAGTTTAATTTGTTATCCAGTTGTTGTAACTCATCATGAAGTACCAGAGGAAGAAAGACTAAAATTAGGAATTAATGATTGTTTGCTTAGATTATCCGTAGGGATTGAAGATGCCGAAGATATTATTAATGATTTAGCTCAAGCATTAGAATAGGAGGATCTATGAGATTTACCAAAATGCAAGCTTATGGCAATGACTATGTATATATCGATGCCATAAATCAAAAGTTAAATAATTTAAATGAATTAGCTCGTTTTGTATCAGACCGTCACTTTGGAATTGGAAGTGATGGAATGGTATTAATTTGTCCAAGTGAATTAGCCGATTTTAAAATGCGTATTTTTAATCCAGATGGAACAGAAGCCGAAATGTGCGGTAATGCCATTCGTAGTGTTGGGAAATATGTGTATGATCATAAATTAACGGATAAAACGACTTTAAAAATTGAAACTTTAGGTGGAATAAAAACCTTAGAATTAGAAGTTACAGATGGTAAAGTTAGTAATATTCGTGCTAATATTTCCAAACCAATATTTAATTCAGAAAAGATTCCTGTAAATACAAAGAAGGATAAATTTATTTTAGAAGAAGTAAAAATATTAGATCAAACTTTTAAATTAAGTAGTTTATCTTGGGGGAATCCTCATACTGTTTTATTTGTGGATGATGTCATGAATTTTGATGTAGCGAGTTTTGGTCCAGCGATAGAGAATAATCGCGAAGTTTTTCCAAATAGAACTAATGTAACTTTTGCTGAAGTAGTAAATAAAGATTACATTAAAATAAGAGAATGGGAAAGAGGAACTGGAGAGACAATCGGTTGTGGAACAGGATGTTCTACGGCTGTTGTAATTGCAAGTACTTTAGGCCTAACTAATAGAAAATGCAAAGTAGAACAAATAGGGGGAATTCTAGAAATTGAATATGCCGAAAATGGTGAACTTTTCATGAAAGGACCAAGTAATTTTGTATTTGAAAGTGAGATAGATGTTTCACATATAATAGGAAAGTAAGAACCTAGATGGAGGGCAAAAATGAAAAAATTAAAAGATATTTTAACTGGAGTATATCATGAAACTTTAAAGGATAGAGAAGATATCGAAATAAAAGATATTAAATATGATAGCCGTAAAGTAGAAGAAAATGATATATATGTAGCATTAATTGGTTCTAATAGTGATGGACATGATTACATAACTGATGCTATAAAAAAGGGAGCCAGAGTAATTATTGTTTCTAAAATGCTGGAAATTAAAGAAGATGTAACAGTAATTAAGGTAGATGATACAAGAATTGCTTTAGCATATATGTCTGCTAATTACTTTGAACATCCTCAAAGTAAACTAAAACTCATCGCTGTTACAGGAACAACAGGAAAAACAACAACAACTCATATGATTAGAGATATGCTTTTATCTTGTAATATTGAGTGTGGATTAATTGGTAGTCAAGGAATTAAATATCAAGATAAAGTGATTGAAACAAACAATACAACACCAGAATCATATGAAATTCATGCTTCTTTTAAAGAGATGTTAGATAACGGTATTACTCATGTTGTCATGGAAACTTCTAGTCAAGCCTTTAAAATGAACCGTCTAGTCGGTATTATCTTTGATATAGGAGTACTTACAAATGTAACAAGTGATCATATAGGACCAAATGAACATGCATCTCATGAAGAATATGTATCATGTAAAAACAAATTATTTTTAAATAGTAAAGAAATAATTAGTAATAATGACTCACTATATTTAGAAGAAGTATTAAAAAATGCTTCAGTACCTATTACTACTTATGGTATAGAAAATAAAGCAGACTTAAAAGTAACAGAAGTGAATTTAATTAACAGTGAAGAATTTTTTGGCACCGAATTTAAAACTGAAGGTTTAATAACAGACACATTTAAAACATGTATGCCTGGAGAATTTAATGTTTATAATTCTATATGTGCTCTTCTTGTGTGTTACAAATTAGGAGCAGATATGAAAAAAGCTAAAGCTGCTTTAGAAAAAATAAAAGTAAGAGGACGAATGGAAACGGCTTTAGTAACTTCCAAATTTAAAGTTTTAATTGATCATGCTCATACTGAAGATGGAATGAAAGGATTAGTAAAGACTTTACGAGCTTATAAGCCTAAAAGATTAGTTAGTATTTTTGGCGGTGGTGGAAATCGTCCAAAGGAAAGAAGATACAATTTAGGTGAGATTATTGGTGGCTCTAGTGATTTAAGTATTATTACCATGGATAATCCACGCTTTGAAGAAATTAGTAGTATTAATAATGATATTAAAGTAGGATTAGATAAAGTAGGAGCTAAATATATTGAAATAATAGATCGAGCAGATGCAATTAAATATGCCTGTGAAAACGCTCAAGATGGTGATTTAATATTATTAGTTGGTAAAGGCCATGAAGAATATCAAGATATTAAAGGTGTAAAATATTATTTTAGTGAATTAGATGTAATTGAAGAAATTAAGAAGAGTTTAAAATAATCTTCTTTTTTTCACTAAAAAATGGTAAAATAAATAATAGAAAAGAGTGATAAAAAATGAAAGAAAAAATAATAGGAACTATAGCTGTTAGTAATAGACATTTACATTTAACAAAAGAGATCTATGATCAGTTATTTGATGAACCCATAAGTATAAAAAGACCATTAAATCAAGTAGGAGAGTTTGCGGCTTTTCAAACAGTTACACTAAAAACAGAAAAAGCAGAGATTCCTAATGTTAGACTAATTGGTCCATTAAGAAAATATAATCAGGTAGAAATATCCAAGTCAGATGCTTATCTATTAGGATTAAATCCTCCTGTACGTCAAAGTGGGGATTTAGAAGACAGTGAGACAATCACCATAATTGGTCCCAAAGGAGAAGTTACCTTACATGATGCCTGTATTCAAGCTGAAAGACATGTACATATGAACCCTAAAAAAGCCGAAGAGTTAGGATTAAAAAATGAAGATTTAGTAAAATTAATCATTGATAATGATAAAGGTGGAATGATGGAAGCTTTTGTCAAAGTAAGCGAGAATGGTTTCTTTGAAATTCATATTGATAAAGATGATGCGAATTGTTTTCTTCTAAAAACTGGTGATGAGGTAGAAATTGAAAAATAGCTTTTACATTAAAGATGTTTTGATTCCGAGTAAATTAGTTCTAGCTCCAATGGCAGGTATATCAAATACTTCTTATCGGAAAATTGTAAAAAGCATGGGAGCAGGATTGATTTATGCTGAAATGGTTAGTTCCAATGCTTTAATGTATGGCAATAGTAAAACAATAGAATTACTAAAAATGAGTGAAAGTGAGCGACCTATTGCTCAACAAATATTTGGAAGTGACGTTAAAACTTTTGTTGAGGCTGCTAAAATTGTGGAAGAAAAAATGCATCCAGATATTATTGATATTAATATGGGATGTCCTGTTCCTAAAGTAGCTTTAAGGGCTCAAGCTGGAAGTGCCCTTTTAAAGCATCCTGAAAAGATAAAAGAAATTGTTGCGGCAGTCGTAAATGCTGTAACTGTTCCTGTAACTGTAAAAATAAGAAGTGGCTGGGATGATAATCATATTAATGCAGTTGAAGTGGCGAGAGTTTGTGAAAGTGCTGGAGCAAGTGCGATAGCAGTTCATGCCAGAACAAGAGCACAAGGTTATAGTGGTAAAGCAAACTGGGATATTATAAAACAAGTAAAGGCATCAGTTTCTATTCCTGTCATTGGAAATGGTGATGTAACAAATAGCGAAAAGGCCAAAGAAATGCTTGAATATACAGGTTGTGATGCAGTAATGATTGGAAGAGCAGCTATAGGGAATCCATGGATTTTTAAAGAATGTAAAGAATATTTAGAAAATAAAGTGGTAATTCCTAGGCCAACTTCAAGTGAAATAATAGAAATGATTCAAGAACATTATAAACTTTTAAAAGAAGATAAGAACGAAAAACTAGCATTACTTGAAATTAGAACACATGCTCTAGCATATTTAAAAGGATTACCAGAAGCCAAACATTACAAAGATTTAATTTGTAAAACGAAAACAGAAGAAGAATTTTTAAACATTTTAAAACAATATAAAGAATATTTAATAAATTTAGACTAATCTATAAATGAAATAGAATATCTTTATACAGTGAACAGTTGGGCTGAAGAAAGAAGAGCTGTTAGATAAGCGTTAATTCTAATAGTCCTTTTAACTGATAAACTAAATAAAAGTTAAAAAAATTAATTTTTTACTAAACATGTTGATTTGATGAATAAAATATATTAGTTTAGTATAGTAAATTGGCACTTTGACTCTTTCTTTTCTTTCTAGTATAGTGGTGCAGGAAAGGAAAGAATACATGAAATATAAAGATACATTAATGAATGATTTGCTATTTAAAGAAACATTTGCTAACCCAGATAATAGAAGACAATTAGAATTTCTATTAAAACAATTATTAGAATATCCGAAAGGGTATTTACACAATAAATTAGAAGTAGGAGAACATTATTACGAACTCTAGAAAAACCATTCAAATCAATTTTGTGGAGAATAGTAAACTAGATTTAAGGGAAGAAGTAATAGAGAACTTTTATATTACTAGTGAACATAATCCGGATATTAAGTTAGGGAAAGAACGATTCTGTGTCAAGGTCGTGCAAATTGACAAAGCACGAGAGTTAGGATATACTAAAAATGAATTAGAAAGATGGCTAAAGTTTATTGGAGCGGAAGATGAGAAGGAGCGAAAAAAGATAGCCAAAGGGGATGAGTTATTAATGGAGTTACATGAATGGGTACACAAATATGTAAATGACGAAGAGACACAAGAGAAATTAAACAAATGGGATATGTTAATAGCAAAGAATCACTTTACAGAACTTGGAATAGAACAAGGCAAACAAGAGCGAAATATCGAAATTGCTAAAAATATGCTTATGAAAAATATGGATATAAATATTATTTCAGAGATTACGGGGTTATCTGTTGAAGAGATAGAAAAGATAAGAGAAAGTTAAATAACACTTTCTTTTATAATGAATTAATATATCACTTCAAACACTAATATAAAAAAAGAACCTTAATGGTTCAATAAATTTACATTGATAAAACATAGAATATTATTTTTTATTTAAAATCATTTGAGCTACTTGATTAATAGGCCCAGCTCCAATTGTAATAACTAAATCATCATTTTCTATATTTTTCTTTAAGTATTCTGCAATTTCTTCATAAGCTGGAATATGAATAACCTGAGGATTTTTTTCTTGAATTAATTTTACTAATTCCTCCTCCTTAACATTCCAAATATTTACTTCACGAGCAGGATAAATATCGCAAATAATAACATGATCAAACTTACTTAATATATCAGCAAATTCTTGTAAATGTTCATAAGTTCTGCTATAAGTATGAGACTGAAATATAGCCCAAGATTTATGATGATGAATCGCTTTACTAGACTCATATGTTGAAGTTATTTCCGTAGGGTGATGAGCAAAATCATCAAAGAAATGAGCTCCATTATATTCTCCAAGATATTCAAATCTTCTTCCTACACCAGTAAATTCTTGTAAAGCTTTTTTTAAAGCACTTTTATCAATATGGTAGTTCATGCTCATCGAAATAACAGCTAGAGCATTCATAATATTATGTTTCCCAAGAACACTTAAAGTAAAAGTATCTATATATTCACCATTATAATAAACATCAAAAGTAGGAAACCCTAAATTAGAAAATTGAATATTTTTAGCCATCACATTAGCATGATTTTGCATTCCATAAGTTAAAACATTCTTATGATGAATATCCAAATCTCTTATGTTAATATCATCAGCATTTAAAACTAAGAAACCATCCTCTGGTAATAAATCAATATATTTTTGAAATGATTTTTTTATATTCTCTATATTTTTAAAATAATCTAAATGGTCATTATCAATATTTAAAATAATTTCACTAGTAGGATGAAAATGTAGAAATGAATCAACATATTCACAAGCTTCTAAAATAAAATACTTCTTATCACCAATATAATAATTACCATTTATTTTTTTTAAAGCTGCTCCAATATGAATAGTAGGATTAAGCTTAGCCTCTAAAAAAATAGAAGCAAGCATGCTAGTAGTAGTACTTTTACCATGCGTTCCACTAATACAAATTAAATTCTCATAATCTTTGGTATATTCTCCTAAGAATACAGAACGGTCAACAGTTTCAATATTATTAGCTCTTGCATAACTAAGTTCAGGATCATCATCACCAATTGCTGCTGTATAAATAACTAAATCTGTTGTTTTAATCACTTCGATATTATGTCCAATAGTAATGGGAATACCAATATTCTCTAAATGTTTGGTATTATTTGATGCTTGCATATCACTACCAGTAACATGTTTACCATCATTTTTAAGCATAGCAGCAATCGCATACATACTAGCCCCTCCAATACCAATTAAATGAATATTTTGATATTCTGAAATTTTCTTTTTCATATTTTCACCTCAAAACTTTATTATATTATATACTCTAAATTGAGAATTAAGCAATAAAAATTCTTTTTTTTTATGTCAAACAATGTTATAATTAAATTGATTAATTTTAAATAGATGTTTTTATATATAGGAGGAGTTTATGAGGAGCTTAAAGTATTTGTTATTTATCTTTATAATCAGTTTTATATCTTTAAGCAATGCTTCAGCAGAAGTGTGTATCTATAATGCAACTATAGATGGGGCTAAATTTACTTATGAATGTAATGTTGGAAATAGTTTAAGTTGCAATTTTAAAGATGTAACCCAAGTGAATTATAAAACATATAAGAACGGAACAGTTTCTAATGCTAATAAAGATGATATAACGAATTTAAAACGTTCAGATTTTATAGATTCTGATGGCAATGTAGACTGTAATCAAGTGAAATCTATTAAGATAGCAATGATAATAAGCTATCCCCGAGTTGATATTTATGGAATAGCGAATGATACTATTTGTTCAACTTTAAATGGAATTCCAGGAGGATTCATTTACAAAGGATGTACATCATTTAGCTTAAAAAGCTCGGGAGGAACAGGGACACCATCAACTTCAGATGATGATGATACAGAATTTAATGTTGAAACTTTTTGTGATGGGCCAGTACAAGGAGTTTTTACAACTTTAGGTTGGGTATTCTTTATTTTAAAAATACTAATTCCAATTATCTTAATTGTATTTGGAAGTATTGATTTTGGCAAAGCTATGTTATCAAATAAAGATGATGAAATAAAAAAATCTGCTAAAACATTAGTATTGCGTGCAATAGCGGGAATTATTATTTTCTTTATTCCAACTGTATTAGATTTTGTTGTAGAAATTATTGGTGGAGATGATTTATATAATGGGTCCTTTGCCACATGTACACATTGTATGTTAGAACCAAACGATGAGACATGTAGAAAGTTGGTGGATAATCAATGAAGAAATATTTGATTTTTATAGTATTATTATTTAATATATTTTTAATAAATACAAATGCTGCTAATAATTTAATGCAATGTGACTATAATATTCCTATTATTGATAGAAGCATATATGTTAAATATCGCGTAATTTTACAAGATGATGGTACAATTATTCAAAGTATGCCTCAAAGTATGGATGAAGAATATACTTCCGAAGAGAAAAATTTTTATCCAACAACTTTTAAAGAATCTGATAACACAGCTTATGGTTCTTTACCAATGACACAGTCTTCTTTTAGTGCCAAATACTTAGAAGATTATTATGAAGAAAATAATAGTTGTCCAACGGTTGTTTTCGCTATTAATGGAACTAGCTATACCTTTTTTCCAGCTGAGGATACAAGTTTAAATGATGGAATTAATTATTGGTCAGTAGAAGGAACAACCACTTTTTTTAATGAAAATGAAAAACCAGTGGAAGAAGAAAAGCAAGAAATGACTACAATATGTAGCTATCCTGGTATTACAATGGATGATGTTCCAAGTGTAAATATAGAATTTCAAATGTATAATAATGGTGAAAAATATTTTAAATTCTATTTTACAGATCGTGGTGAAAATACTGCTCAAATTGCAAAAGTAAATGATGGAACTGATACAGTAATTAATGCGTTTAAAACTGGTGGAGGTAATTATACAATATATTTACCATCAAATGAAATTGCAAATGTTTTTTTGCAAAATTCAGAGCAGAAAAGCAATAACACTTTTACTTGTCCAGATAAAGGGAAAATATGGTTAATTGAAGAAGCTGGTATTCAAGCTGGATATTACAAAATATCAACTGATGCTGAAGAAGCGAAAGAATACTCTTATACAACCGATTTTAATAATGGCAATGTGAATATTAATACTGACATGCCGTGGGAAGTAACGGATTGTGATAGCTTATTAGGCTCAGGAGCAAAAGGAACTCCTATGTATTATATAGAATTTGCTTTTAATTTGATAAAATATTTAGCAATTATAATGCTATTTGTATTTTCAATTATTGAATATGCTAAAGCGGTAGCATCCAGTGATGAAAAAGCAATAAAAAAAGCTACAACTAATACTATTAAAAGATTAATTATAGCAGTGATTATTTTCTTTGCTCCAATTTTAATATCATTCTTATTTAGAATTTTAGGAATAGCATCAGACCCATCTTGTGGTCTATAAAAAATAGAGAGGTGATAGTATATGGCCACAATATTAGAATTTTTAGTATCAATATTATTGTTTCTAGATTCTATAATTTATTCATTAATTAGTTGGGTATACCAAATAATTTTAGTATTATGTCGAATTGATATCTTAGGTAATACTAATGCAATTGATGAATTAATTAATAGATTATATATAATAATTGGAGTAATAGTATTATTTTTAGTAGCTTATTCTTTATTAAAATCAATGGTAAATCCAGATGATACATTAAAGAATAAAAAAGGACCTGTTACAATTATTAAAGATGTTTTGATATCCATTGTACTTATTGCTTTAGTGCCAACGATTTTTCAATTTGTAATTGGTTTTCAAAATGCTTTATTGACACAAAATACATTGGGAAAAATAATTTTAGGAACACAAGGAAATAGTGAAGCATCAGGGGTAGAAGATGGAGGAATGTTTTTTGCATCTAATGTATTGAGCGCTTTCTTACACCCGTCAGAATGTCCGCAAGCAGATGATGGTTCATATGATTGCTCTAATGCTAAAGTTGCAACAGGAAGCATAGGAATACCGTTTATATTTAGCATTACAACAGAAACGACTAATTTTAATGAAATTTGGTCAGAACTTACCTCATCAGGAAGTTTGTTAGGGATAACAACCTTTGCATATGATATAACGCATGATGGAAATGTTACCTATTATTATATTATATCTACAGTTGTAGGCGTGTTTGTTCTCTTGGTTTTATTATCATATTGTATAGATGTTGCTATAAGAGTAGTAAAATTAGCTGTTTATGAACTAATAGCACCTTTACCTATATTATTAAGAATTGTACCAAATGAACAAGGAAATAAAGTATTTTCAAATTGGCTAAAAGCTTGTATTTCAACATATTTAGAGGTATTTATAAGACTAGCAATTTTATTCTTCGCAGTATTCTTGGCAAAAGTAGTAGTAGATAATTTTACAACAATATTTGCTCCATTAGTAAGTGGCGAAGCAGGCTGGACAGTAGTATTATTTGCACAAATGTTTTTAATCTTAGGAATTATATTATTTATTAAACAAGCACCAGGACTTATTAAAGATATTACAGGGCTTGATGGTGGAAAATACGGTTTCTTTACTGGCCTTAAAGGGGCTATGCAAACAGGAGCTATATTTGGAGCAGGGGCTACCGCCGCTGTAAGGAATTGGAATGATAAAACTGCTCCAGATGGATCAAATAAAAGTGCGTTTAATAGACTTAGAAGTGCTATAGGAGGTGCAGGAAGTGCAGCATTTCGTTCGTTTCGAGATCCAAACGAAATAAAGGATTTTAAATCAATGAAAGCAAATGCATCTAAAGCGGCAGAAGAAGCAATAAAAGCTCATAACGTAAGAACTGCGAGAAACGCTAGATATGCAGCTACAGGAGAAAACAGATTTACAGATATGTGGAATAAAGCTAAAATTTGGAGTGGAGCGGAACAATCTAGAGCTATATTAGAAGCCAGAAAAAAAGTCTATGATGAAGCAGTTGGATTTCAAAAACAATTATTTGATCTTGCTTCTGATGATAAAACTGTTATAGCTTTAGAGGGTCAAAAAAAAGCAGCTTCTGAAAAAATTATTGACAAGGATCAAATAAAGAGAGAGATTATTGCTGCCCGAAGAGAAGAATTAAGAAAGTTAGACATGCCAGAGGGTGCAATAGATGATCAAATTGCAATGGAGAATGATGAACTCGAAAGAAAATCAAGCGAAACTGTTGCATCATTACGTAGAGAACAAGCTGCAACCATTGATATGTATGACAATCTAATAAAAATCGCAAAATTAAAAGTAATACAAGAAAAGATAAAAAAAGGAGATGGAAGATACAAATCAGTGGTGGAGACTGCTAAAGTTTTTAAAAGTCAACATATGGATGACCCTACAATTGCTAATATGGAAGATATCATTATCTCTGAAGAGCAAGCATCACAATTAGATAGAGTGTTAAATTTATCTAATCCGTCTGAAGTAGAAAGACAAATGGACATTATTAAAGGGAAAATTACAGATATTCGAGATACAGATATTATAAGAGGTCATATTGGATTGACATCAGACAATGAAAAAATGAAAATAGCTTCTGGGGATGTTGCTGTTGAAATTGCTAAATTAGTACAAGAAGAAAAAGGAAAAGAGTCAGAAAAAAAATAATGTTTAAAAAAGTTTTCAAAAAAGGTAACGAAAATGAATTAAATATTTATGATTTAGCTGGAAGGCATATTAACACATTAAAAGAACTTCTCGATGAATATATTTCAAAAAACAAGTATAAACATCAACATGAACTTTTTGAATTGTTTGATTTATTAATAGAAATTGAAGAAGATAAACGGTATTTAGAACAAAGAAATGATCCTAAAATAGTATTTCAAGTATCTGAACTTTATAAAAAATTAGAAGAATGTTTAATAAAAATAAAAAATAAATTACTATGTATATGTCAAAATGAAAGTAATTCGGATTTATTAAATATAAAAGCAGAGTATATAGTTTTAAAAGAATTATTAAATCGAAATATAAATTTACCTGCGATAAAAGCAGTTACATCCAGATTACAAACAAGTGCTTGCTTAACAACTGATAAAATTTTTGAAGAAATATTATTTTTAGAAAATCAAATTTATATTAGAAAAGAAAATATCAAAAGTAATGAAATGCACTTTAGATAAAAATAAATGTATTAAAAGCAGTATATAAACAAGAACAAAGTAATAAGGAGAAGAATGATAGCTATTCAAAATCTAGAAGTAAGCGGAATAGTTATACATTGTTCTTTTTTATGTTTAAATATATTTTTAAAATTATTAGAAGAGGAAAAACAATAAAGTAATTCGGCTTGATTTAGTAAAGGAAAAGGTATATAATGAAGAAGAGAAAAGATTTATCAAATGGTTAAAAATAATAAATGGGAAGGAGATAGAAGAAATGAGAGAAGAAGCCAAAGAAGATGAAGTAATGGAAAGGGCATTACAATTTATGGAAGAATTTTTAGCAGATGAAGAAATAAAAAATGTATATGATAAAATTAATGATGTAGAAAGAGTGGCATTACATAAAGGCGAAAAGAAAGGCATTATTAAGACTGCTAAAAACCTACTTCAATTAAATATCGCAATAGAAGATATCAGTAAAGCAACCGGATTAAGTATTAAAGAATTAGAAAACTTAAATTGATAGAAAGCAAAATTTTGCTTTCTTTTTTATTTACCACTACCCCTATAAAAATAAATATGATATAATGAATAAGTAAAATTAGGAGGTAGTAGTGTGAATAATTATTTAATTCCTGCCAATTCTAAAAAATCTCAATTGATATTAGGCTTTTTTACACCTGTTGATCTAATATTATTTGGATCAGGAGTAGGAGTAACTTTAATAGCATTATTAGTAATTCAGAGTGCTAACATAGGAATCATGATGCTAATATTAGCTCCTGCATTAATAACAGGTTTTCTTGTAATGCCTGTACCAAATTATCATAATGTATTGCAATTTATAGTTAATGTATATAGTTATTTTAGTGATAGAAGAAGATACTATTGGAAAGGATGGTGCCATGATGGCGAAGATAACTAGTTCACCATTTACAGAAGATTGGTTACCAATTAAACAAATATTAAATGGAATGATCCAATTAGAAAATGGTGAGTATGTAACCGGTGTAAAAGTACATCCTCGAAATATATTTATTGTTGATCAAGGATTACAGAATGCTATAATTGGTAATTTAAGAAACTTTTATAATTCAATTAGTTTTGAATTTTGGTTAATTATTGCTGATCGTCCAGTTGACATTGGTTTATATTTATCTAATTTACAAATACTTTATAATAATACTGATAGTCCAATTCAAAAAAAATTAGTTATGGAAGATATTAATAAAGCAAATATGTTTATGAGTGCAGAATATAATGTAGTAGATACAGAATACTTTATCTTATTTAAAGAAAAAAGAATGGAATTAATTCAAAAAAATCTCCATACATTAATAAGTGGTTTAGCTAATTCTGGATTAAACTCTAATCAAGTATCCAATGATGATTTAAGAATGATTTTAGATAATTTCTTAAATGGTGGAGTACATACAACATTTGGGACGGTGATGAGCTAATGAGTAAAGTAAAAAGTGAAATAGCTCCAAAAGGAATGGAGTTTAAACCAACAGAATTTACTTTAGGTGGCAAGTTTTGTACAATTATGACGATTATATCTTTTCCAAAAAGTATATATGTAGGTTATTTATCTGATATTACATCAATTAGTGGAGTAAAAGTAGCAATTAAACATATTCCAATTGAATTTAGTACATTACAAAGAATGTTAAATAAAGAAATAGCAGATTTAAAAATGCGTTATCAGAATGAAAGAGATAAAACAATTCAAGAAAGAATTCGTCAAGATTATGAATCATTAGAGCAATTTATCTCAATGTTAGCAGCTACTCAAGCAAGAATTTTTGACTTTCAAATGCACATTATGATTAGTGCTGATAATAAAGAAGATTTAGAACTAAAAAAAATGCAAGTAAGAACTTATTTAGATGCTTTAGGAATGCGTGGAATATCTTTAATGTTTGAACAAGAAAAAGTATTAAAATCAATTATTCCTATATTCCCTAAACAAGATGTTGAAACAAGAATAGGAACACCAATTCCATCTATAACAGTTGCAGCAATGTATCCGTTTGTTTTTGATAGTATCAAAGATCCAGGCGATGCAACCCTTTTTGGGGTAGACTTTTCAGGTGGAGTAGTCTTATTTAATCAATTCTTATATCAAATAAAAAAAGAAAATAACCGTAATAATGCTAATATGATTTTACTTGGTACGAGTGGTTCCGGAAAATCAACCGCGGCTAAGATGTTACTTAGAACTCATTTAAGAAATGGATTTAAAGTAGTATGTATTGATCCAGAAGGCGAATTAGAAGAAATGGCTCATAGCTTAGGCGGAGATTTCTTAGATTTGGGTAAAGGTGGAGACTTCGGAATGATTAATCCTCTTGAAGTCGTAGTAGACGCTGATGAAGAAGAGATAGCGCAGGGGCTAGGTTATACTATTCTTACTAGAACATTACAACAATTAAAAGCATTCATGAAATATTTATATCCTGACATTGAAGAAGATGTTTTAACAATGTTTAGCGAAATTGTTCAAGACACTTATAAACGATATAAAATTGATTTTGATACAGATTTTACAAAAATAACTAGTGCCGATTATCCAACCTTTGATGATGTTTATGCGACAATAAAGGGTAGATTATTATCCATGCCAGATGCAACCCGAGAAAAAGATGTTATTGAACGACTTGAGTTAAAGATAAGACCATTAACAAAAGAATTAAGATACTACTTTACTGGACATACAACGCTTAGATTCAATAGTGATTTTATTGTATTTAATATTCGTGAATTAATGAATAGTGATGAAAATATTAAAAATACATTATTCTTCAATATATTAAAGTATGCTTGGGGCTTATGTTTAGATAAAAATATTAATACTGTAATGATGGTAGATGAAGCCCATGTATTATTGTCTAGCCGCAATGAATTAGGAGCTGAATTCTTAGCTCAAATTCAAAGACGTTCTAGAAAATACAATACAGGTACAATTATTATTACTCAACAGCCAACTGACTTCGCTGCTCCAAATATGATTGTTCATGGTAAGGCAATATTTGATAATGCATCTTATTATTTAGTAATGGGCCTACGTAAACAAGCAGTCGAAGATTTAGCAAAATTAATTGATTTAAATGAATCAGAAAAAGATAGTATTAAATATTATAATCAAGGAGAAGCATTATTTATTTGTGGTAATAGGAGAATGAGAATTACAGTCATTGTAACTCAAGAAGAATTAGATTCCTTTGGTTCAGGAGGAGGACTATAATTCTTCTTTTTAATAGTCAAATAAATGGAAATGTGTTAAAATAAAAATAGGTTAATCTAAATAAAGTAGACTTGAGTTAGTCTCCGTATAACTATCCAAATGCTAACGTGTTCTATGTGAATTCGAATGGCAACCTCAACTGGAACAACGTGAATAACACGAATGGTGTGCGCCCAATATCCTTTTAAACTTAATATTTGGTTAAGGCTAAATAAAAAAGCATCAGGATACAAGATTAATCTATGGAACAGCCTAAATAAATGATATTGATATTTTAAGTCTAGTATTTAAAATTGAAACAATGTTTTCTTAAAAAAAGGTAAAAGATTATACAATCTCTTACCTTTTTTATTATCCACCACCACCAGCAGGTCCAGTAGGTCCAGTAGGCCCAGTAGGTCCCGTAGCGCCTT
>ULOA01026395.1_pt1 | contig 33308 bp, 30 predicted proteins | sample 1952271 | NCBI WGS metagenome assembly ULOA01 (sample SAMEA4835594, study PRJEB28245) | human gut metagenome | biome: gut microbiome; material: fecal sample | place: Denmark | collected 2008 | reverse complement strand
GGGGTCGTTGGTTCGAATCCGACAAGAGGCTCGAAAGAAAAGCAGATGATACGAAAGTGTTACCTGCTTTTTTCTTTTTGCCCCGCAAAGAATCCTCTAATTTATTTAAAATCTACACATCGGCTTGCCCTTGAATCCAACTATATTTGTACCTTTGCATATTATTTCTAAGAAAGATGGCAGAAAATAGAGGTTACATGCAACGATACGCAATGCTGTTCGGTACCTATATGGGAGGTTTCTGGATATTGAAGTTCATACTCTTTCCTGTGGGGCTGTCGGTTCCTTTTTTACTTTTCCTTTTCATGGGACTCACGCTATGCGTACCTTTTATGGGATATTATTATGCACGGATGTATCGTAATCAGGTATGCGGAGGCGGCATCAGCTTCCTGCATGCATGGGTATTCACCGTTTTCATGTATATGTTTGCCGCGCTGCTTGCCGCCGTGGCACACTACATCTACTTCAGGTTCATAGACCACGGATATGTGATAAACACGTGCGAAACGATGGTAGACACGCTTGCCCAAAGCAACATGCCGGGAATGGATTCGTACATCGCCACCTATCAGGAAGCTCTGGAGACAGCCCGACTACTCAGCCCTATCGACATTACGCTACAGATGATATCGTCCAATGTATTTTGGGGTTCGATACTGGCTTTCCCCACCGCCTTGTTCGTGATGAGACGCAAGAAAGACGACGCTCCGGCAGAGTGACGGAACAGCAAAAAGAAATGTTATTTCAATTGTAAAATAGAAAAATCATACATCAATGGATATTTCAGTTGTCGTACCACTATATAATGAAGAAGAATCACTCCCCGAACTGTTCGCATGGATTGAGCGGGTGATGAATGCCAACGGTTTTTCATACGAAGTGATTTTCGTGAACGACGGAAGTACCGACCGTTCCTGGCAGGTAATCGAACAATTGCAGGCACAAGCTCCGGACAAGGTACGGGGCATTAAGTTCCGCCGCAACTACGGGAAGTCGCCGGCATTGTTCTGTGGTTTCGAACAAGCACAAGGCGACGTCGTGATAACCATGGACGCCGACCTGCAGGACAGCCCCGACGAAATACCCGAACTCTACCGCATGATTACCCAAGACGGCTATGACCTCGTATCGGGCTGGAAGCAGAAACGTTACGACCCGTTGTCGAAGACCCTCCCCACCAAATTGTTCAATGCCACCGCCCGCAAAGTATCGGGCATCAAAAACCTGCACGACTTTAATTGCGGACTGAAGGCGTATCGCAAAGAGGTGGTCAAGAATATAGAAGTATACGGCGAAATGCACCGCTACATCCCTTACCTGGCCAAGAACGCCGGCTTCAAGAAAATCGGCGAGAAAGTGGTGCACCATCAGGCACGCAAATACGGAAAGACCAAGTTCGGGCTGAACCGTTTTGTAAACGGGTATCTGGACTTGCTTTCCCTTTGGTTCCTTTCCCGGTTCGGCATCAAGCCCATGCACTTTTTCGGATTGCTGGGTTCGCTGATGTTCATCTTCGGCTTCATAGCCGTGGTCATAGTGGGTGTCAGCAAGTTGTACTACATGCACCATGGCATGCCCTACCGCCTTGTGACGGACTCTCCCTACTTCTACCTCTCGTTGACCTCCATGATTATCGGCACACAACTGTTCGTGGCAGGATTCCTCGGAGAGCTGATTTCACGTAATGCCCCGGAACGAAACAAATATCAAATAGAGAAAACCATTTAACGATGAAAAAATTAGTCAGACTTGTCATACTCGGAGCTATCCTTTGCCCGATAATAAGCATAGCTATCTCCTGCTCGGAGGAGGCAGATTGCTCCATGACGGCACGCCCCATGGTGAATTGCATTCTTTATAGAGTAGACCCCGAAACCCAATACGTGGAGAACGACACGCTCGACTCGCTCACCGTCACAGCATACGGCACCGACTCCATCATCATCAACAACCAGAAGAAGGTACACGACATCTCCCTGCCACTGCGCTATACGGAGGATTCCACCAAGCTGATATTCAAGTATAGCCGGACCAAGAGTGACACGATGGTGATACGCCACACCAACACCCCCTATTTCCTATCGATGGATTGCGGCTATCAGATGAAGCAGGCCATCACAAGCGTAACGTGCACCCGCATCTCTCTGGACTCGATATACATCAAAGACAATGAAGCAGGCATCTATGGAAAGGAAAATCTTAAGTTATTCTATTAGTCTGGCACTCTGCCTGCTGATGTTCCTCCCCCTACGGGCGCAGAACGGGAATCCTACCGTCCCCCCCCAGGGAGCACCTCCCAAGAAGGAGAAGAAGGACGCGAAAGAAGAAGTGCACTATCCGTTATACAACGGCATGTCCGTCGGCTTGGACTTGTGGGGAATCGGAAGTTCCGTATTTGGAGGAGATTTCCTGAGTTCCGAAGTGGCCGTGGATGTAAACCTCAAGAACCGCTTCTTCCCTATTGCCGAACTGGGATATGGCTCCACGGACACCTGGAGTGACAAAGGCATACACTACAAAAGCAACGCCCCCTACTTCCGCATAGGAATGGACTATAACACGCTATACAAGAAGCAGCACGGACACATGCTACTCGTAGGCTTGCGTTACGGTGTAAGCAGCTTCAAGTACGATGTAGACGCCTTGGGACTGGACGACCCGATATACGGTGGCATCGTAGGCAATCCGAATCTGGACGACGAGATATGGGGAGGCAGCCTGCCCTATAACCATAAAGGAATGAAAGGCTCCATGCAATGGGCGGAATTTTGTGTCGGTATCCGGGCGCACGTCTGGAAGGCATTGTACATGGGCTGGTCACTACGCTTCAAGTTCAAATTGTCTGCCTCGGCCGATGAATACGGTGACCCGTGGTATGTGCCCGGTTTCGGGAAATATGGCTCCAACACGATGGGAGTAACCTATACGATAACTTATAAACTACCTCTTTAAGCGACTTATGACAGGGTTAGAGATTTGGCTACTGGCCGTAGGACTTGCGATGGATTGTTTCGCCGTTTCTATAGCCAGCGGAATTATATTGAAACGCGCCCGGCTGCGCCCTATGCTGGTGATGGCCATCAGCTTCGGCTTTTTCCAGGCTTTGATGCCTCTGCTGGGATGGATAGGCGCCAGTTTTTTCAGCCACCTGATAGAAAGTATTGACCATTGGATTGCATTCGGTATCCTTGCCTTCCTGGGCGGACGCATGATAATGGAATCCTTCAAGGACGAAGATTGCAAGCACGAGTATGACCCTACCAGCCTGAAGGTGGTGCTCGCTCTGGCCGTGGCAACCAGCATCGATGCATTGGCGGTAGGTGTTTCGTTTGCATTCCTCGGTATCAAGCAATTCTCGGCTATTCTTTCCCCCATCGGCATTATCGGTTTTGTATCATTCGCCTTGTCGATGGTCGGCCTGATGTTCGGCATCCGTTTCGGATGTGGCATAGCCCGCAGACTGCGCGCCGAACTTTGGGGAGGGATTATCCTCGTCATCATCGGTACCAAGATATTGGTAGAGCATCTCTTCTTTTAATTAAAAAGTAAAAACTCAGATAGGATATGGAAAAGAAAGTACAACGGAATTTTTTATGGATTGCCCTACTGGTACTGGGAACCATCTGGATACTTGCCCGCCACAACCAAGTCACTCCTTATCAGACGGATAACGGACTGATATTCGGTACGGTATATAAAGTGACTTATCAATGTGACCAAAATCTGAAGGCGGAGATAGAAGCGGAACTCAAACGTTTCGACGGTTCCTTGTCCCCTTTCAATGACACGGCGACCATTACGCGCATCAACCGCAACGAGGACATTGTGCCCGACACATTCTTTACCAACGTCTTCCGACGTAGCATGGAAATCTCCCGGGAGACCGATGGTGCCTTCGATATCACCGTTGCCCCTCTTGCCAATGCCTGGGGATTTGGGTTCAAGAAGGGTAACTTCCCCGACTCTGCCATGATAGACAGCCTGCTGGAGATGACAGGATACGAAAAAGTAAAATTGTCCGATGAAGGGAAAGTGGTGAAAACAGACTCGCGTATAATGCTCTCGTGCAGCGCTGTGGCAAAAGGATATGCAGTAGATGTCATAGCCCAACTTCTGAAGAAGAAGGGTATCCGCAACTTTATGGTCGATATAGGCGGAGAAGTGGTTGTTCACGGGCAAAACCCTCAAAATGGACCTTGGCGCATCGGTTTGAACAAGCCGATAGACGACTCACTGGCAGTGAACCAGGAACTGCAAGCAGTGCTGCTAGTCACGGATTTAGGCATGGCTACATCGGGCAATTATCGCAACTACTACTATAAAGACGGAAAGAAATATGCGCATACCATCGACCCGCGTACCGGCTATCCGGTACAGCACAGCATCTTGTCAGCCACCGTCATTGCCAAAGATTGCATGAGTGCAGACGCCTATGCCACGGCATTCATGGTGATGGGGCTGGAAGAAGCAGAACGCGTGGCGGATGCACATCCGGATATCGACGCCTGTTTCATTTATACGGATGAAGAAGGAAAGCTTCAAACGTTCTTAACAAAAGGAATGGAGAAGTATATGAAATAATGTGCAAATGCGATTAACCCATCATTTATAAAATACAAAATATACCGCCAGTACCAGACATACAAAAGCGGCAAAATGATTCCAATGCAGCGTTTCCCCCTTGAAAAGAACCGTTGTGAACACCGTAAAGATAATCAAAGTGATTACTTCCTGAATCACTTTGAGTTGCATCAATGAGAACGGGCCTCCATTGCCTAAAAAGCCTATCCGATTGGCCGGAACCTGGCAAGAATACTCTGCCAAAGCTATTACCCAGGAAAACAGCACCACGGCATACAACGGCCAGTTGGAGATGACTTTTGTCTCTTGTAGCTTCAGATGCCCATACCAGGCAAACGTCATGAAAATATTAGATACAATCAATAGCAAAATGGTATAAAATGCTTTCATATAGTGATTAATGATTAGTGATTAATGATTAATGATTGCAGGCAGCAATTCCTCTTGCACATTCGTCATACTCCCCCATAGACTATAGCGTGCCTCAGGATTCATTTCCTCCAATTGTTTCAGAATGCCTTTCATTGCACTACGGCTGGATTGTGACTCATACGGACAATTCTTCACCTGCTTACGATACCCCCTCACTTGCGCCAACTCCATCAAATCCGCCTCATGTACCAGACACATCGGACGGATAATCGTCATATCAAACTTCTTCATTACCAGCCGGGGGGGCATAGAGCTGAACGCTCCCTGATAGGTGATATTCATCAGCAAGGTCTCCAGAATATCATCCATGTGATGGCCTAACGCGATTTTATTGCATCCCTGCTCCTTGGCTACGGTAAATAATGCCTTCCGCCTATTCCAAGAGCAAAGAAAACAAGGAGACTTGCGGGTATCTGTCGTGGCATCAAACTCCGTTTCAAAGAGAACAAAAGGCACTCCCCACGACTCTACGTACTCCCTCAGATAGTCCACATCGCTTTGATAAGGTATATTCTTCATCACTACATGTACGGCGACAACGGAAAAACGGGGTTTATAGACACGGGCACGCCGTGCCAACAATTCCACCAGCGCCAAAGAGTCCTTGCCTCCCGAAAGCCCGATAAGAATCTTATCGCCGTCCTCTATCAGCCCATATTCCACCACACCTTTGCTAAACCGCTTGTCTATGCGGCGCAACATCTTTTCTTCTTCAGTAAATCGTGCCATTGATACGAGTTATGAGTTATAAGTTATGAATTATAGCTCTTCCGGTTGCAAAAGTAAGGCAAAAGAACGATTTAAAGAAGAATTAACAAAATAGAATTACGGAAACCAGCTTTATTCACGATAAATTTGTATTTTTGACCTTCTGAACAATCAGCATGTATCAATATGAATAAAAAATATATCCTTTTCTTTCTATTCGGCCTTTTGAGCATAACAATTTCCGCACAAAGCCTGGCAGAAGCCAAAGCCTTGTACGAGAAGGGAGAATACGAAGAAGCCAAGCCCACTTTCAAGAAACTCGTCAAGACACAACCTGGCAATGGAAATTACAACCTATGGTACGGTGTATGTTGCCTGGAAACCGGCGAACCCGCAGAAGCCTTGAAACACCTGGAAAGCGCCGTCAAGAGACGCGTCCCCAGCGGGCAACTCTATTTGGCCCGGGCATACAATGATTTATATCGGTTCGAAGAAGCCATCGAGACTTATGAGACCTACATTTCCGACCTGAGAAAGAGAAAACGCTCCACCGAAGAGGCCGAACAATTATTGGAAAAAAGCAAATCCAACTTGCGCATGCTGAAAGGCGTGGAAGAGGTCTGCTTCATCGACAGCTTTGTGGTAGACAAGGAAAAATTCCTGGATGCATACAAAATCAGCCCCGAATCGGGCAAGCTGTTCATGTACGACACCTACTTCAATGATTCCGGTAAGGAAGGCGGAACGGTATACGAAACGGAGCTGGGCAATAAGCTATATTATAGCGAAATGCAACCGGACAGCACCCTCAGTATCCTTTCGCGCAACAAGTTGCTGGACAAATGGAGTGATGGCAGCTTGTTGCCCGGAAGCATCAACGAGGCCATGAATGCAGACTATCCCTATGTACTTACGGACGGTATCACTATCTACTATGCTTCGGATGGCCCTGGCTCGATGGGAGGATATGATATTTTCGTCACCCGTTACAATACGAATACCGACTCCTATCTGATGCCGGAAAATGTGGGCATGCCGTTCAATTCGCCCTACAACGACTATATGTACGTCATCGACGAATTCAACGACTTGGGATGGTTTGCCTCCGACCGCTACCAGCCGGAAGGCAAAGTGTGCATCTATGTATTCATTCCCAACTCATCCAAGCAAGTGTACAACTACGAAGGGATGGACCCGGACAAGATGATATCATTGGCGCAACTTCACTCTATCAAGGACACATGGACGGACACCGATGCGGTAGAGGCCGCCCAAGAAAGACTTCGGACTGCTGCCAACGCAAAGCCGCAGACCACCAAGAAGCATGATTTCCAATTCATCATTGACGACCACTCCACCTACTACCAGCTGGACGATTTCCGCTCCCCGCAGGCCAAAGCCTCGTATGGCAAATACAATCAGCTGGAGCAGAGCTACAAACAACTGCAGGAGAAACTGGAAGATATGCGTTCGGAATACTCCCGAGCCAACAAGCAGGAAAAGGACAAGATGTCCGCCGCCATCCTCGACCTGGAGCAACGTGTACGGCAATTGTCCACTGAGATGGAGCAAACTGCCATTCAAGTGCGCAACCTGGAAAAACAAGCCACCAAATAAAGACAACTATGGATATACTCATTATCGCCTCATTGATTATAGGAGCAGTAATCTTGTTCTTAGTGGAATTATTCGTAATTCCGGGCATCAGCGTTGCCGGTTTTCTGGCAGGAGGTTGCATCATCTTTGCCAACTACTATGCCTTTGCCTATATGGGCACCACGGCAGGTGTCATTACGCTTATCATATCTGCCCTGGCTTGTATCGGCTCGTTGGTATGGTTCATGCGCTCCAAGACACTCGACAAAATTGCATTGAAAAAAAACATCACCTCCAAAGTAGACCGTAGTGCCGAGGAAAAAGTCAAGGTAGGCGATATAGGCGTAACCACTACCCGCCTGGCTCTTATCGGCTATGCCGAAATCAACGGAGACATCGTGGAAGTAAAGTCATCAGACGGCTTCCTGAACGAAAAGACTCCGATTATCGTAGACCGTATTGCCGACGGAGTCCTCTTAGTGGAACGGCTCAAGCAGTGAAATTTCTGAAATCAACCTATTATTTATAACTAACAATTAATATTTAATCTCATGGATCCAAGCACAATGTATTTAACCGCCTTCCTCATTATAGGAGGCATTATTTTCCTGGTACTTTTCTTCCATTATGTACCGTTCTTCTTGTGGCTGTCTGCCAAAGTATCGGGAGTAAACATCTCGCTGGTACAACTTTTCCTGATGCGCATCCGTAATGTCCCTCCTTATATCATTGTGCCCGGCATGATTGAAGCTCATAAAGCAGGATTGCAAAACATCACGCGCGACGAACTGGAAGCGCACTACCTTGCCGGAGGTCACGTAGAGCGGGTGGTACACGCACTGGTATCCGCCTCTAAAGCCAATATCGAGCTGCCGTTCCAGATGGCAACCGCCATCGACCTTGCCGGCCGTGACGTATTCGAAGCCGTACAGATGTCCGTTAACCCCAAAGTAATTGACACCCCTCCCGTGACAGCTGTTGCCAAAGACGGTATCCAGCTGATTGCCAAGGCCCGTGTAACGGTGCGCGCCAATATCCGCCAATTGGTGGGCGGTGCCGGAGAAGACACGATTCTGGCCCGTGTAGGCGAGGGTATTGTGTCTTCCATCGGTTCGTCAGAGAATCATAAGTCTGTATTGGAGAATCCGGATTCTATCTCCAAACTGGTATTGCGCAAGGGGTTGGATGCCGGAACAGCATTCGAAATTCTGTCCATTGACATTGCTGATATTGACATAGGTAAGAATATCGGTGCCGCCCTGCAGATAGACCAAGCCAATGCCGACAAGAACATTGCTCAAGCCAAGGCAGAGGAACGCCGCGCCATGGCCGTAGCCACAGAGCAGGAAATGAAGGCAAAGGCCCAGGAAGCCCGTGCCAAAGTTATCGAGGCAGAAGCGGAAGTACCCAAGGCCATGGCCGAAGCATTCCGCAACGGCAATCTGGGTATCATGGACTATTACCGGATGAAGAATATAGAAGCCGACACTTCCATGCGCGAAAACATTGCCAAACCGACGACGGGCAATACCAGCCAGCCGTTGAGTAAATAACCCGGAAAGTAACTGACGAAACGCCGGAACCGGTGAACAAGAATCGGTTCCCGGCGTTTCTATTTATAAACAAAAGATTAAAGCCTCAAGCATATGAAGAAATATTTCGCCTCTTCCGAACTGATCATCAATGAAGACGGTTCTGTATTTCATCTTCACGTAAAGCCCGAATGGCTGGCAGACAAAGTCATCTTGGTAGGCGACCCCGGACGGGTGGCACTGGTTGCCTCCCATTTCGAGAACAAGGAATGTGAAGTGGAAAGCCGCGAGTTCAAGACTATCACCGGTACTTACCAGGGGAAACGTATTACGGTGGTTTCCACCGGTATCGGATGTGACAACATCGATATCGTGATGAACGAACTGGATGCCCTGGCAAACATCGACTTCGAGACGCGCGAAGAAAAGCCCCGCCTACGTAGCCTTGAGCTGGTACGTATCGGCACCTGCGGCGGCTTGCAACCCTACACTCCGGTGGGTACATTTGTATGTTCTGAAAAGTCCATTGGTTTCGATGGGCTGCTCAACTTCTATGCCGGACGCAACTCCGTGTGCGACCTGCCCATGGAGCGTGCCTTCCTCAACCATATGGGATGGTCCGGCAACATGTGTGCCCCTGCCCCCTACGTCATTGATGCAAGCACTGAACTGATAGACCGCATCGCACAAAACGACATGGTACGTGGCGTAACGATTGCCGCCGGGGGCTTCTTCGGACCTCAAGGACGCGAGTTACGCGTGCCGCTTGCCGACCCACATCAGAATGAGAAGATTGAAAAATTTGAATACAACGGCTACCGTATTACCAACTTCGAGATGGAAAGTTCTGCCCTGGCAGGCTTGAGCCGTCTGATGGGGCACAAGGCCATGACGGTATGCATGGTCATTGCCAACCGCCTGATAAAAGAAGCTAACACGGGATACAAGAATACGATAGATACTCTTATCAAAACAGTACTCGACCGTATCTAAGTATCCTTCAAGAAATGCTCCTCCCTTTCCTTCAGCCAATCCTAGGAGTAGGGTTTAGTAATGACTTCATCACATCCTGCCTGACGTGCCCGTTGCTGGTCTGTATAGTGTAGCAATGTCCTGCTATACCCACAATGGGCACAGAGGCGGATTAGGCTTTATAAGCATCTATCCATTATCGATTTGCACAAAGTTACGATAAAAGCCCATAAGTTGAATCACCATCTCTCTTTTTTGTAAAGAAACCATTATCTTTGCTGAATAAAAATAAGCCGGATAAAATGAACCAAGATACCATTTGTGCCATAGCCACCGCCCAAGGGGGAGCCATAGGATGCATCCGTGTCTCCGGACCGGATGCCATAGAGATAACATCCCGCATATTTACCCCTGCCCGGAAGGGGAAGAAGCTGAAGGATGCCAAGCCATACACACTTACCTTCGGTCATATCCATGAAGAAGAAAACATCATAGACGAAGTACTTGTAAGCTTATTCCGTGCCCCCCACTCGTACACGGGCGAGGATAGCACGGAAATCATGTGCCACGGTTCGAGCTATATTCTTCAGAAGGTGTTGCAATTGCTCATCGGCAATGGTTGCCGCCTGGCCGCTCCCGGTGAGTACACGCAACGGGCCTTCTTGGGCGGCAAAATGGACCTAAGCCAGGCCGAAGCCGTGGCCGACCTCATCGCCTCCACCTCTGCCGCCACTCACCGCCTCGCCATGAGCCAAATGCGCGGTGGGTTCAGTAAAGAGCTGGCCTCACTACGCGACCAATTGCTGCACTTCACATCACTCATAGAACTGGAGCTGGACTTCAGCGACCACGAAGAACTGGAATTTGCCGACCGCTCCGAGCTATGTCTCCTAGCAGACGGCATAGAGCAGGTAATTTCCCGTTTAGTACAATCCTTCAGTGTAGGCAATGCCATCAAGAACGGCGTGCCCGTAGCCATCATCGGCGAAACGAACGCTGGTAAATCCACCCTGTTGAATGCACTACTAAACGAGGAACGAGCCATTGTAAGCGACATACACGGGACAACCCGCGATGTGATAGAAGACACAGTCAATCTTGGTGGGATAACTTTCCGATTTATTGATACGGCAGGCATACGCGAAACGAACGACACCATCGAGAACCTAGGAATTGAGCGAACCTTCCAGAAATTGGAGCAGGCGGAAATCGTGCTCTGGATAGTTGATGCCACGAATGCCGTCTCACAGATACCACAACTAACTACCCAGATACTTCCCCGTTGCGAAGGGAAACGGCTCATTCTCGTATTCAACAAGACCGATTTGGTGCAAGATGCCTCAACCATCCCCAACTCCAGTTTCACCGTGGCCGCTACTAATGTGCAATGCATCTCCATCTCTGCCAAAGGACGTACCAACCTCGACAAGCTTCAGCAAATGCTAATCTCTGCCGCTAACCTGCCCACGGTTACCCAAAACGATGTCATTGTCACGAATATACGCCACTACGAGGCTTTGACCCATGCCTTGGAAGCCATCCACCGGGTCCAACAAGGATTAGCAGAAAATCTATCCGGAGATTTTGTTTCACAAGATATCCGCGAATGCATTTTCCATCTAAGCGATATTGCAGGGGAAGTTACGAACGATATGGTACTTGGGAATATTTTCGAACATTTTTGCGTCGGGAAATGATATATCGCAATTAACTGCAACGAATTAGAACTAACAATAATGAAGTCGCTGAAATTCAGCGGCTTTTTTTATTTATCCAAAATCCAGTTCATAGCGATTGGATAGTGTTGTTCACCATATTTTTCTACCGTATTTCTACCGCGAAACAAATTGGGGTTTGTCCCCGATGTCACAGTGACGCATTTGGCGACATGGGTGAACAATGGTTTACGTAGAGAGACAAAAAGGGAAATTAAATCTTTATGGTTTCACTAAAAATATGGAGAAAACAACATGGAAGTAAAAAGAATTTGTCAATGGTGTGGTAAACCTTTTATAGCTCAGAAAACCACCACCAACTATTGTAGTCCTCAATGTTCTAAACGAGGCTACAAACATCGAATGAAAGAGCGAAGAATGGAGCTCATTCAGAGTCAAGAATTGTTGGAGGTAAAGAAGATGCTGGAAAATCAAGAGTACTTTACCTTTTCACAAGCAGCTAAATTGATGGGAGTTTCTCGTCAGTACATCTACAAATTAGTCAAAGAGGATAAGTTGAGAGCAAGTCGGATTAGTTCACGAATGTCTTTTATTCGAAGAGCTGATATAGAACTTTTGCTTAAATCTAAACCTTATGAACGTGTGATGTCAAAAGTCGAATTTGATATTGCTGAATATTACACTGCTGAAGAAATTGCCCAAAAATACAAGGTCAATACCAAATGGGTATGGACTTATACACGGGAGCATAATGTGCCAAAAGTAAAAATCCGTCAGTTCAACTATTACAGCAAAAAGCATATTGATGTTGCTTTTGCCAAATACAAGACAGATAATGATCTGACCGAATGGTACACTCCCGAAGAGATAGAACAAAAGTATGGGATGAGTCGGGTTGCCATCCGCTCCCATGTCTATCGCAATAACATCCCGTCCAAGAAAGAACACGGTCAGATATTCTACTCAAAGCTACATTTTGACCTATCCAAGCAGACTGCCGAAGATAATGCTTCGGAATACTACACCGTGCAGGAAGCCATGAAGAGATACAATCTCACACGGGATTCTGTCTATGGCATTCTGCAATTCCACGAAATCAAACGTGAAAAGAAAGGTCGTTTCGTGAGATTCCTGAAAGTGGAATTTGACCATGTAATGGGTGTCAGAAAATAAGCCTAAGTATGAATTTAGGCAGACCAGAAAATGATTCTAAGAATGAGCATTGTCTGTGTCAAGCCATTCCGGACATTTGCAGCAAATCAAGTATAAACTAATAATAATTGTAACCATGTTAGAATGTAAAACAGTAACATTGAGAACACGTCCTTTGAAACATGGGATGCTTTCTTTCTATCTGGATTATTATCCGGGGTATCGTGACCAGGAAACAATGAAAACCATCCGTCACGAAGGATTGAACATTTATATTTATGCCAATCCTAAGAATGAACGTGAACGCAACTTCAATGCAACTATGTCGGAAAAGGCGGAAGCCATCCGATGCAGACGCTTTGAATCTATCGTTAATGACAGGTATGATTTCTTTGACAGGCACAAACTCAAAGCGGATTTTCTGGAATACTACCGCAAGCAGCTTCGCAAGCATGACCAAAAGTGGGAATTTGTGTACCACCATTTCTACAACTTCGTTCATGGCAAATGTACTTTTGAAGAAATTGATATTGACCTTTGTAATAAGTTTCGTGAGTATCTGCTAAATGCCAAGCAACTTAGACGTGACGGTCGCATTTCAAAGAACTCTGCTTCCGGCTATTGGTCAACATTCAGGGGACTTTTGAAAATCCTTTATCGCAATCGGCTAATCAAGACCAATATCAATGACTTTTTGGACAAAATCGAAACAGAAGATACTCCAAAAGAGTATCTAAGTGTGGAAGAACTATACAAATTGGCAGAAACACCTTGCAAAAAGCCGATTCTGAAGACAGCATCATTGTTCTCATGTTTGACCAGTCTCAGGATCAGCGATATACTATCGTTACAATGGCATGAAATCGTTGACTTTGCAGCCGGAGGAAAATGTGTCCATACAATTACCCAAAAGACCAAGACGGAGGACATCATTCCTATCAGTGACGAAGCCCTGCAATTAATCGGCTATTCTCCGGAAAAAACCGGATTAGTATTTAAAGGATTGAAACGAAGTTGGACACAGCAACCCATGAAAGAGTGGATTCGCGAAGCCGGTATTACCAAGAATATCACTTTCCACTCCTACCGAAGAACATATGCAACACTTCAAGGAGCAGCCGGCACAGACATACGTACCATTCAAAGTAACATGGCACATAAAAGTATTACCACGACACAACGGTACATGAAAGTTGTGGACAGCAACAAGCGTGAAGCCAGCAATAGAATCTCTTTAATCCGCAAGTAAGAATTAAGGTACAAATAATCTCGTTTTTTATCGCTCAGAGTATGATATTTTGCATAAAATCATACTCTGAGCATATTTTTTCTTAAATTCTGAACGATTATCTATTACAAACAGCAACTATTTGGAAATCTGCATATACATTTGTCTTATTGTAAAATTCAAACAGTATCAGTTTATGACGAATAGTATTAAAATCTCTCCTCAAAGAACCAGTTTCATACTTTCAGCAAGTGTCATTCTTTACTGGGCAACAGACTCCTATTTATATCTCAATTACCATATCAACCTGATGGAATATTCCACTCCAGTTATTCTATATATTACGGCAATGATACTCGCCTGTGGAGTACTTAAGCATTTCTTTTTCCGATTCATTACAAAGAATGAATTGAGTTTGTCTTTTGGCAAGCAAGTAAAACCTTTCCATATTGAACGGACAGAACAAATTAAGGAAATTGAATCCACATATTCTGAGGGAAGGAAGATAAATTTGGAAAAGCCAGTTGTAGAAAACTGTGTAAAACACGACTATATGGATAATTATGAAATGCGTGTCGCCGAAATTGAACGTGAAAAAGCAGAAAGGCAGGCAGACATTAAACGTGTCATTCATGAATATACCACATTTGTAATGACGGAATTTCTCTCAAAAGAAGATCTTGAAATTCTGCATGAAAACATAGAGTATTTTGCGCACGGACAGTCTGATTTATACAAACCAATCCGTTCAAAAGTAAATAATTTCCTCCGTTCTATCGACCTGATGCATTTCGTATGGAATATCGGGGAGAGATTGGGCATTTCTCTTATAGACAGAGCAACATTCATACATACTATATTCCCACATGAACTAAAAGATGCTTCGATTAAATATCTGGCTAAAAATCTCCGGACATGCGGAGTTTGCAAAATAGCCCTTGATATTCCTAAAACCGGAGATTATCATTTCAAATGTATGAAAGAAGCCCAAGAATAAAAAGCAAATTCAACCGATTAGGGTTATTCAACACAGACTGAAATATTATTGCCTTCTGAGAGTTGTCAGCATTACATCATTGTGTTGGTTTGCAGCATGTTTAACAAAAACAATGTTATATATGCAAAAAGACAAACTGACCTTTAATGACTTGCCTGAAGTGGTAGGAGAACTTTGCGAGAGAATCGCAAGTATGGAAACGTTGCTGGCGGAAAAACTTCATCAGCAGCATAACGAGGCAAAAAAGGATACCCATGTCCCAATGATCGTTGATGAAGTCTGCGAGTATCTGGGCATCTCAAAATCAACCTTTTATTACAAAGCCAAACATGGAGGTATTCCAATCATTAAACAAGGCAAGCACCTGTTTGTCTATCGTGATGAATTGGACAAATGGTTGGAAAGCGGAAGAAAAGGAGAAACGCCTATAAGCATAGAGGAAGAACACGCCCGAATGCTTGCAACTACACGCCGCAAAGCCAATCATAAAAGCTGGTGAGTATGGAAACGGTAGCACCCATTGAAGATCTTGCTCAGGTCGCTACAAGATGGCAAGATACAATGCTCAGCTTGGAAAAGGAATACGAACAGGAGTCGGAAGTTCTGAAAATAGGCGAAGTGGCTATCGGGACATTGGGAAATTTCAGTGCATCTATAGGCAAGGCTAAAAGCAAAAAGACTTTCAATGTGTCGGCTATGGTGGCAGCAGCTTTGTCAGGGAAGGAAGTTCTTAACTACACAACGGACTTCCCTGAAGGAAAGAACCGCATCCTTTACATCGACACAGAGCAAAGTCAAAACCATTGTATGATTGTAATGCATCGTATCATGAAACTGGCAGAGTTGCCGGCTAATGAAGATTGCGACCGTTTCTATTTTCTCGCTCTACGCAAGTTCAACCCCAAGGAGCGTTTGGCTATCATAGATGATGCAATCAGTCAGATTGAGGGTCTCGGTTTCGTGGTGATTGACGGAATCCGCGACTTGGTTTATGACATTAATTCTCCGAGCGAAGCCACGTGCGTAATCTCCAAACTCATGCAGTGGACTGACGAATACCAGATTCATCTTCACACCATCCTCCACCAGAACAAAAGCGATGAAAATGCCCGTGGACACATCGGCACAGAAATCAACAACAAGGCCGAGACTGTCATCCAAATCGAGAAAGACAAAGACGACAGCAACATCAGCAAAGTGGAAAGTGTGCATACACGTTCCAAAGACTTCCTGCCATTCGCTTTTTGTATCAACGACCAATCACTTCCCGAACTTCTGCCGGATTATGTGCCGACAAAAAAGAGCGCAGGTCGTCCCAAGCAGGAAGCATTCTCCCCTTATAAAGACATCCATGAAGCCATCCATCGCAAAGCTCTCGAATTGGCTTTTGACGGAAAAGAGACGATTTCGGGATATAAGGCTTTGGAAGAAGAACTGACCACTGCCTACGAACTGGCAGGAACGAAATTTAATCACAACAAGATTGTGAAGATAATTAAGTTTCTCACGAACAAACGGATAGTGATTCAGGACAGCCGTGGCATTTATCGGTTCATGCCGGATTACCATTATTGACTCTCCACTTGACTTTATTCTAAAAGTGTCCATTAGTATATAAGTCAAAGTTTAAATGCAACGACTGGTTTCATGATAATCCACGAAACTGGTCGTTGCCATTTTATTTTGCAAATTTATTGTGGATAATTCCTTTGGAATAGGTTGTTTTTTAAAGCCACGGGCTTGCCCGTTGTACAGACATTATCTTGTATGGGGAGCCTAATACCCCAAGCGACCAATAGGTCGTTTGAGAATGCCAATTTTCCAGCAAGCTGATTGGATGAAAAATAGCGTTATTTAAGCTCTTTTTCTTTTCGCCAGCCTCTTCCTCGTCTTTCTCGACAAAAAGCGAAATTTGCACACTTAATTGCGCCCTGGGCTTGCCCATTATACGACCTCTATTGAGTTAGGGTAACTCAATACCCCAAGCAATAAATCGCTCGTGAGAAGTTGCCAATCCCAGGCAAGCAGGATATGGCTTTATTGCGATTATAGAATACCTTAACTCTCCACGCAATCATGTTTTAGATGGGCTTGTAATATCCTTGTAGCCTCTGTTTGACAATTACCATAGGCAAGCATATTTCAGTAGTGCTTTTACGAACTCTTTTATGAACCCTACTAGTTCTTTTATGAACTCTTATGTGAACTCTTTTCTTGCTTTTAAGTGGTATCCTGGAGTAACGTCGGCCACCATAAATGCAGATACTAAATGATGAACACAGAACTATTGTTCGAACGCTTGCCAATTTAACGACATGAATCTGCCATATCCCAAAGGCGATTTTGCCAACCTCAAAATGACATTATAACTATTCAATATCCAATGCAGGAAGACTATTATCTTCAAATTTATCAAAGTCAGATTGGAAAAGACGGTCTTGAATAATCCTGTACTTTTCAAACTCAGATTCAGCAAACTCTTTGGCATATTCGGCAGGAACCTGTCCGTTATCTTGTAATATCGGGCTCTCAAATAAATTAATGAATTTGTCTATTCGCTTTGCCCAATCTTCCATTGTCATAGGTATATGACGCATAGCCATACTTTCTGCCATATCAAGGGACGCATTGACTATTCTGCCCATTTCTTCCAATTCTTTTTCTCGCAAATAGTTTTTTGCAACAGACACATCAGTTTTGACAATTTTTCCATTCGGAGCATTTTCCCAAGTGGTCAATCCCAGATGTTCCTGTTCCTTATTTGCATCGGCTCGTTCGACTATCAGCTCCGCAGCGGTATGCCCATGCACAGCATAGTGCATTTTGTTCTGTACCTTCTTGAAGAAAAGACGAGTTGTCGGAGCATCTTTGTTATAGTCTATAGCCGTAGCATAAATATCGGTCAGTTTCTGATAAAAACGACGCTCACTCAGCCTTATCTCCCTTATTTCGGCAAGTAAATGTTCAAAGTAATCTACACCTAAGAAAGCCCCGTTCTCCATTCGCTTATGATCAAGCACATATCCACGGATAGCGAACTGGCGGAGGACAAACGTACACCACTGCCGGAATTGAGTGGCACGAACAGAATTGACACGATATCCGACACTGATAATAGCGTCGAGATTATAGAACATTGTTTGATAGTTTTTTCCGTCAGCGGCAGTTGCCGAGTTTTTCTCGGCAACTGAATCTTTGACAAGTTCCCCAGATGCAAATATGTTTTTTAAGTGCAGACTAATATTGTCAGTTGAGCAATCAAAAAGCTGCGCCATCGCCTTTTGTGTCATCCAAATGGTCTCACTCTTATACATCACTTGAATCCCATCCTCTTTACCTTCAAGCATGAAGATGAGAAACTCAGCTGTACTATTTCGTATTTCTATGTTTTTTGCCATATTTCAGATTATCATTTTCATGATATTCATTTCGATTTGCCATAATTTTCAACGGATTCTGCCACCATACTATATTCTTCTTCAGTTGTCTTATAAGATTTGATTCTTCTGTCTTCAAGATAAATATGGCAAAGCGTATATTCCAAAGCATCTAAAGTCTGTTGGCGGATTTTTGGTTTCAACTGACATTCCCAAACGGTAATACAATGCCATCCCATTGAAGTTAGCTGTTGTCGTTCCTCTATATCTCTACTCCGATTGCGTTCCATTCCATTGTCCGTATTTAGGAATCAACAACTATATGATATGTTAGAAAGAACCGACCCTTTTAACATTCAAATAACTCCGAATCTTTATAAATATGTATAACTTTTCTTTAGCTCTCATTCTCATCGTTGGTATTTATTGCATTCAACAGTTGCGCCCATTCAGAAAGCCTCATTATTGATTTCTTGTCTTCGTAGTATTTGTACAATACATCATACTCTGCAAATGGTTTACCGCTTGAACGTGCCACCTTAAGTTCCTTCAGTATAGCTGGATTCTTAATGGCTACTACCTTTCCGCTCTCATCGATGACATCATTCACGTCAACGCTGAATAGCTCCTGACATTCATCCACAATAGAATAAACTTCACCTTCTGTTATTTTATAGTCGCACGCATCAGGAAGAACAAAATAATCCTCTATGTACATGAGAAACTCGGCGATGAATGTCATTGGTACTACCCAGACAAACTCACCATTGGTAAGGTTGCATCGTACAGGTAGTTGCTTCTTCTTGGCTTCTCGTTGAGCGCTGAGTCGGCAGTAGAATGAAAGATTCTTCTTTGTGTTAAGACGTTCCTTTGTGTTGGAGGGATTCCAAACAACAAAGACGCTATTCTCCAAGTCAAAACCCATCAACAAGAATGGTCGCTTTGAAACCTTCATCTTGTTGAAATAGTCACGTTTAGGTAGTTGAACTCTTGTTGACTCATTTTCATTCTCGTAACACACATCCCCAATAGGTTTTAGGAAGATGGTGAAAACACGATCTTCTATAACCAAAAGCATAGGATTCTCTCCTCCTATACCATATTGGCATGAAGAATTATTTAAGTGCTCTTCGAGAAGTGCCTTTATTTTCTTTCTTCCTAATCTTGGCATTTAGAAAAGTGATTTATACAATGAACTTTCTTTAACTATTTGAGATTCGCAGTTCAAACATTCTATGCCTTTAAGGTCAGATGCAAAAGATACCTCACTTACGCCAACTGGCACAGAATCTGAATCTATGTGAGGGATAGTACTCGCCTCGTAGAACTGCAGAGTATCACAAGCTGTAGCATAGTCAAATGCCAACGAGTAGAAAGCGTTTGACTCTATGCCTATGATACTCGCAATGCCTTTCAACAGTTTCAACTTCGTCTGAGTAGAATGAATCTTTGCCTGCAACTTGTCATAAAGGTCCTTTATGCTAAGACCTGTATACGACAAAGCAGATGGACGCACCATGATGGAGGCAATCACAAGATTCGAGTTCTTGGACGGATTTAATTGACCAATCGAGAAAGCATGCTTGCGTTCTTCGCCTGCTGTACTCTTTACCTCAATTTTGTCTTTGCCCATCGTGAAATCAAACTTATCGTTTGCATTTCTATGCCAAGCGTCAATCAGCATCTCTGGCATCTGGCTTTGTTCAATAACCAACAGTTCGCCCCACAACCCTTTAGCTTTATTCTCATCATATTTGTGAGAAGGCGAGAAAATGCTAATCAGAGAATCAAACTCTACTGCGAGTTTTCGGCTCGTAGGTACAGATGGCAGAGTTTCTATGATACGCAATACTATAGTAATGAAGTACAAATACAAAGAATCTCCGGTGCGCCTTAAGGAAAGCACACTAAAGCATTGCTGCTTGGTTACACCATCCTCACAAATTGAACATGGCGAATCGTAGTAGACATCAAGGTTCTCCAATGGTGTACTTTTCGGATGCCCCTCTTTGCCATCCGAGCAAATGTAGAACTCAGGATAACCATCCTTCGTTTTGCCCAATTTATGACAAGTACCATCTATTGAAACAACATTGGTAGCATCGTTTACAGGTAGAGCAAGTGCAGAAAACTGCTTATACAATTCTTCAGGCGTTACTTTCATATTCTTCTTCGATTTCTTTGAACAGTGTATCGATATCCTCAATCTCTTGGTTATTTGTACAATATGCCGTACTCAATTTCTTTGGGTAGTTGATAGACAATGTATGAGCTGTAGGTCTGTTTGGAAAACATGGTGTCAACTCAAAGTTATACAACTGAATGGTGATGGTGTCTTCTGACATGTGTACATTCTGATCACCAGGATAAATCGATGAATCCTTGTCTGCACCAGTGTAGAATGTCGATTTTATCTTTGCCTTATCTGGATTGAACGAACGTCGCATCGGCTTACCATCGTATGCCATTTGCATGAACTCAACATGATCAATTTTACAGCCTGGCCAAGCTGCAAGGTACTTGATGTATCTGACTGTATTATCTCTGCGAACCGCCTCAGCTACACTTGCAAACTGGAAATCAAGCAAGAAATCTACAGCCTCGTCGATGGTTAAATTCCAGACTCGATGCTCACGCTGTTTAGTCGTACTCTTGTAAAGTGTGTGGGATATATTCTTCTCTTTTTCAAGTTTCTTGACAAATGCAGCAGCGACTGAATTGTTGTGTTGAATAACATCCGGATTGTCAAACGCCTCCATCTTACAGTTTCCGTCCATTGTTGTCTTAACAAGGTCAGATGGCAGTACATTCTTTCGGCATTGCTGAAGATTTGGCGATGACATGAGAGCGTGACCTGCTTCTTTCAGAGTATCTGAGTTTTTTAGAATGGTACGTAGTTCTTCCTCATTGTCAACATAATCAACATAGTTGGTTATTGACTGTTCGGGTAAATAGACGCGACAAGACTTTATGTATTTCATCTTGTAACCAAAGAACCTACATCTCTGCTCAATGGTATCAGCAGTTGCAACTCCAACAGTATGACGAGGCATGTAGGTCGTGGAAAGATTGTTGATAGTGAATCCACGGTTCAGCAACTGAGCTCCGAATAGAATGTGCATTGAGCCAAGGCTCCAATCAATTTCCTTTTCGCCATCCTTCTTGCTGTTAACGAAATGGAGTTGGCAGTCATTGATAGCATCACTAAGAAATGGTAATACATCATCAAAAGGAGGTATTTCATCCTTATCCATGTACTTTATCACCTCAGGATAAATCTTATCCTTGAGTTCAGTAATAATTCTGCGCCTGCTGTCATGACCTTCTGGCTTGAGCAAATATTTTGAATACCTCTCAAGTTCATCCTTAACCCAATCTCTGAACTTGGCACTCGACTTGACTGGATTATCAGGATGAACCATCATTGACAAGTATTGGATTTTCTCCTGTAAGTGTACAAGAATGGCCGTTGTCATCACATGAAACCATAGTGCTTCGTGAAGGCTTGGCGGCATCTTGTCTAAGTCATTATTACGAACGTGGTAAGCCTCATCGTTGGGTATCTTTTTGATTAAAGATCCTCCTACAATGTTTGCAGGTTCATTCTTGAAAAAGAGTTTTCCACCAGTATAAGCAGCACCAGGAGAAAGAACTGTATGAGACTTTGGCGAAAGAATATCGTCAATACTTATAAGTATCTGAGCTTGTGGTGTGGCTGTGTACTGGACGTATGAATGACCGGGCAAAGCCAAGCGAAGTTTAAGGATTGACTCGTACGTCCTCGACATTTTGAACTCGCCAGTCTTGCTATTCTGATAGCCATAATTATTCAATGAAGCCTGATCTGCCTCATCGTCAATAATAATCACCGTTTCACCCTTCAGAGCATTCTTGAATACTTCTGTTTTGCAAACTTTAGTAATAGCATCAATGTGCGTATAATGCTTCAGAATAGGAATTAACAGAATAGGCTTCTTGCTAAGCAACATACCTTTTCGGATGCTGTCAGCCATCTGTTTGTCTTCCTTAACCATGCGGTAATGGTGAGAGTCACGGTCAAATAAGTCTGTTCTAAGTCTATCGTAGGTTTGATCACATAGATTCTTGGCAGAACCAGCAAGGTAAACAATCAACCTATATCCATTATCGCGAGCCATAGCGGTAAGGGCGGTAAATGACATTGTCTTACCGCTCTGTACGTATCCGAATGCTAGATGCGTTACGGATTTCGCTTTAGTATCGTCATGCTTATTGCAGAAACTAAGGATGTGAGCGGTTTCATTTCTGAGATTAGAAAGACTTTCACCTTCCATACCCTTATATGCTGCAAACGACTCAAACAAATCACCTGCTGGATTGATAACCTGCAACGGCTTATGTTTGGATTTCAATTTTATTATAGTGGTACTCATATGCTAGATTTTTCCAAGGATTTCATTAAAGCGTTCTACCATGTCATCAACATCATCGCATTGGTGACAATATTTAGCAACAGCAAGAGCCATCAGCAAGCGAACAGAACTCTGACCTGACTTTTTGACTGGGTAGGTCTCAAAGAACTTATGGTTGCAGTTAACCATACATTTGAGAACCTTTTCCTCTTCCTCTGAGGTGTCAAGCCAAAAGAGGTCTTCTCCCTCATTCACAAAGTGTACTTCAAGCGTATAAAGTTCATCCTTGATGGCATAAGCCTCCTTAATGATTTCTTCTACGATTGACTGCGGCTCAACCTCTGGTTGCTTGACTGGTTTTTCAGTAACATCAATACTGATAGGTTTTTTGTTTTCTTTATGCTTGCCTACAAGTGACTTAACTTCTTTTGCGATGTCCTTTTTTCTGTAGTTATCACCTTGAGCAAGTAAGTCGTATTCGCCGACCTTCAACATCTTGCGCACCTCCGGCATGATAGAGTCAAGAGCGTCCATATCCATAATCTCGCTCTTGTCATGAGAGACCTCAAAGCCTTCCAAGAACATCTCACCAAAGATTCGTTTAGCACGAGGGCTGCTTGCCGTTGCACTCACGATTTCCTTTGGCTCATAACAACTGTTTTCATCTTCGCCTCGGATAACACGTCCTCTACGTAACAGCACAATACCGCGCTGGCGTTTGCTCATCTGTTCGAGAAGGCCAACAAAACCATGAATACGGTATCTGCCCATGATGAGACCTGTATCAAATTCTACCTTCCACTCCTGAGATTCTCCTTTTGGCGTTGTATAGTACGGAGCATTAAGCACTTCGTACTCTTCGAATTCAAGGATGTCGTCATTGATACGGATTTCGATTTCGTTATTACGCAAGAATTCTCGGTAGATACCGCTGATGTCTTCCTGTATTTTCTGAAGTTTGGTTTGAACAGGTGCGTTATGTGTAGGGTTGGTGATTTCAATCGTGGTACCATGCTTCCATGTCTCTTCCTCCGTTTCATCGTATGGCAATGAGGTGAGATTCTGATCTGCAACCTTCTTTAGGTCAAATGTGAGATCACGCATTATCGGTTCACCCAATGCTGAAGATACTACGCGCCAAGTGTCACCAAGCCACAGAGCAGCATCCTTCATACCCATACCAAACTCATTCAAGCCTTTATCGTCTTCGGGCTTGTGAGCAGGTTCGAAAGCAGTCTGATACGCGTGCTCGGAAATACCTGCAGCATTGTCATGAATGGTGATTTTAGTCGTCTTTTTGTCCACCCATTCAATGTTGATATCAATGTGCAGTTTATAATTTGGTTCGTTTTCAATAAGACGTTCCTTGTTCTGCTGATACGAGCCAATAGCATTGTCTATAAACTCGCCTAATGCATGAGGAATAGTATTTGGACGAGTTTTGTATGTGTTATAAACCCTCGCATTCAGTTTGATGCTGGTGTATTTCTTATGTTCACTCATGACTCAGGAATTTTTCTGCGATTAACCTTACGATTTGTACATTCACGGCATTACCTAATGCCTCATAAATACGAGTGTTGGAAAGTTGGAATTCATCCGAACCAAAGCGGATACTATCCATACCTTGCAATGCGGCTGCTTCCTTGACACTCAGGTATCTTCCTCGGCTTGCATCCTTTGACCCCTTTCTCGGTGTGCCCTCTATCCATGGAAGAATAGGAATCTGAGTACCAACCAAATTTAAGGCAGGTGCGAATGTCGCCAACTTAACACGAATGCCAGAAGCACGGAATTGGATGAGTTTGTCTTCAAGAGTAAACTCCACAGCCTTGCCACAATTCCACTCAAACTTGATGTGGCTGTTTTGCCAATCCTTGATTTTATTCATCCATGGTTTGAGCCACGTCTTGTTATCTTCGTAGAATTGTCTATTCAGGCGTATGTATTTCTTTTTCCAATCAGGAAATTCAGTTTCACCTTCCTTCTCACGTTTGTTTGGTTGGGCATAGACGGGAAGTTGAGCAAGACACTCTTCTATGGTTAAGCCTTTTATGATTTGTCCAAACTTTCCTCGCTTGCCATTCAACTCTGCAACCGACTGTAGCTTGGGCTTTTTACCCTCGAAATTGTAAGTTGCGCCAAATTCCATTGTCCAGATAGGAAAGCCACCAACAGTATGTCCACTTTCTGTAACGTGATGCAGGAACTCTTCCCAAATATCAAGTTGATGACGGGTTTCCTGCTTAATCATCTGTACGTTGGTATCCGCCTCGTCAATGACAGTATGGATGTCACATACTGCATTATTTGGTTCTGGAAATTTGTATTCAGGCATACGAAGGTCTTCACGTATGGCTACAATGTAGATACGCTTACGATGCTGCGGATATCCAAACTCATGAGGTGACAGAATGCTTTCGTAAACCAGGTACTCTGCGTCCTTTAATTTTTTCTCGATTACTTTCCATGTATTGCCTTCGTCGTGGGTTTTGAGATTGGCCACATTCTCCAAGAAAACAAACTTTGGACGATGATGGTGAACAATCTTCATGATGTAATCGAACATATTGCCTCGTCCTTGTGCATCATTGAAGCCTTCTTGATTACCTGCTTTGCTGAATGGCTGACATGGAAAACCACCACACAACACATCATGGTGCGGAATGTCCTCCTCTATGTCAACCTTAGTTATATCACCTTTTATCACCACATTAGGAAAGTTAAGGCTATAAAGGTGTTGCAAGTCTTCTTTCAATTCAGAAGCAAACAAGCACCTGCCACCAAGCGCACTAAGCGCCTGATGAAAACCTCCCAAACCTGCAAATAGGTCAATAAAGGTAAATGGTGGAATATGTTGTTTTTCCTTTGACATTTTGATTGTATCTAAACCGATAGATATTGCCACTTTACTATTTGATAAAAATCAAATCACAAAATTTAATTAGTTATCTATCTCATAAAGTTCAACAATATCTTTTATTCATCTCTTTTAATTCTTCTCTCCAACACTCCAGCAAACATTTCCATTTCTCTTTTGGATTGCCCTAATCGGATTGCCAATTCTCGCCAATTTTTCACTGCATCAATCACCTCTGAAACCATATTTTTTGCAGTTTTGAAATTGAGCATATAACTCTCGCAAGCATCGAGCAAAATGCTCAAATCCGCCTTATTGGAATCAGCGGAGATGAGCAGACTTTGATATTCATTCAGCGTTGGATTCATATCGTATGCTGGTGACAATGTCCACCCTTTTGCAGTCAAGAGAAAACCGTGATTGCGGAAATGGTCATCGCTATTGCCTATGCAGATATTGAACGCCACACGGCGATAGAGTTCTTGTAAATTGCGCTCTACATCTGTACAATTCTGGAGGATAAAGTCAACCATATCCAGATAGCCATGTCCATTTGTTGCATTATCTCCATCTTCCAGTCCCAACAAGGTCATTGCTGATGCAAAATGAATCCGCTTGCCTTCTTGTGATCTGTCAAAACGCTTCGAGAGCAATGTATGGTATTTCTCTCCTGTTGTCAGCACCTTTGTTGTCGCCGCATTTATCCCTGCCTTTATAGCAAGCAAATGGCTGAAATGTTCCCAAAGTCCGGCATCGTAATCATCTTTACGTGATGGGAACTTTGCAACATATAGAGTTTTATCCGTGTCTATTACATTGGCTTTAGGTCTTGCACCTCCCAACGATGTTCCCGGTTGCACAAGTTGTGCAATCCATTTCCTATCAGGGAGCATATTGTTTTCTTCACATTTCTCTATCTCGGCACTGGCTGTAATCAGTTCCCGAATATCCGTCAAAGGTGGAATTTTCAACGATTCACTTACATTGATAAATTCGCCATCGATGTCTTCCTTAAAACGGAATCCACCCATTCTGGAGAAATCATCAATACCAGTCAAGAAATCGAAGGATGACAATCTCCGTATTGGTCGTTTTTCTTCCGCGGCTGCAATTTGCTCACGGCGCAACAACAAAGTACGTCCCCAACGATCCGGCAAAGCATCAGAAAAACATCCGAATATATCCTTGTCCGGTTGTGTATATTGTTGTCCCGGGTAATTATTCAGGTCGTCACTCAAAAACAGATTGCTGTGCTGCCTTAACCATTCATTATTGAACGTAAAACTATAGCTATCCGCACCACGAAGAGACTCATAGCCTAGTTCGCCAATGAGTTCCACTTCTTTGAGCCAATCAAAATCGGCATATACACACAACTTTTTCATAGATTATTCTTTCTTGGATGCACGTTCTCTTGTTTTCAAACTCAAATCTTGCAAAGCTTTTCCCATTTTATCTTCTTTGGCAAGCAGTAAAATATCATCATCGAGCTGCAAAGCATACAGCACACGCATATAAATTCCTATAGCAACAGTTGGAATACCTTTTTCAATTCGAGACACAGTAAGCGGTGAACAGGTAGCCCGTTCTGCCACCTGAGCTACACTCAGATTCCTACGTAAACGAGCTAGCTTAATCTGCTCGCCTACAATCTGCATCTTTTGCTCCAATTTTCGGGGAAGTTTGGTTCCCATTGTATTCTTTGTCATAATCAACCCTTCATATAATATGAAAAGATAATGCTTTTTGTTTATTTAATAATACATTATGAAGATATTGTCTTATATCGTTTATTCCATAAAGTATAGAATTTAGAAGCATACTTGCAATCTTTTTACACCCAATTCTATAATCGGACTTGTTACATTGCCAAGCTTATTAACAATATTTCCGTAGTTAGTAATTAATTGCACCGCTTCAGCCAAATGCAATCTTTCTATAATATCTATCTGTGCACTTACTTCTACATCCCTATGAGCATCTATTCCCTTTCTAACACGAGTTAATTCGGCTGTGTTTTCCTCTCTAAACTTGGTAAGTTCTTTTCTTGCAGCAGTAAATGCTCCATAGTCATAACTTGGGAAACGATCCTTAATAAATTTAATAATATCACCAGTAGTATCAACTAACTTTTTTGAAGTTTCATATATAGCTGTATATGCCGACTTAATAACAGTTCGTTGCTCCCATTCGTCAACATCTTTAACAGACAAGCGCTTCAAATATTCCTTCATTTCAATACTTGTCATTTGAATATGTCCCATCGTATTCCATATGGTTAGATTGTCTTTGAATGCAAATTTCTTAGCTTCATAGATAGACAAAGACGCCATACTACATTTCTTAATTTGCTCTTCACAGACAGCAATATTATTTTTACAATGATTTATGCTTAGATGTATTTGCTCTAGACAATTTTGCTCCATTTGCAATGTTTCATTAAGAGTATTCTTTAGCTCTTTTGCATTGTCACTTATCCGTTGTTGTAAGAAATAGTCTAAAGGACTTTTTTTGTATTTCATATTTATCTTTCTTTTTTGTTATTTCGTTACTCTCTACCTAATCACAGGTCGATGCACCTGTCTCTAATACGAGCTGCGGTCAACGGAGAACAGGTAGCCCGTTCAGCCACCTGAGCCACACTCAGATTTCTGCGCAATCGAGCCAACTTAATCTGCTCACCTACAATTTGCATCTTCTGCTCCAATTTTCGAGGAAACTTGGTTCCCATCGTATTCTTCGCCATATTTTCTTATTTTAAGGTGCAAAGCGACTATATCGATGACTTTACTACAATCAACATATCATATAATATGCAAAAGTAATACTTTTTATTTATTTAATGATGTATTACGCATAGAAAAATGCACATCTTGGCATAATTAACCATATACATAATCTATTTTGAGCAAAAACTAAATGCTATAATGTTGTTTGTAAGCACCATATACACCAATCAACAAACAATATGTTATTTGTTACAAACGATACAAATTGTTCATCATATCAAAGAACTATTTTGCTTGCCAAAAGAAAAAGATATAGCTCCACTCTCAACTTGACTTTAATGACCGTTATAATATACACGGGCAATAAAGTTAAGTCAAGCAGAGGGAAGAAAAGGGAAAAGACCTCAACTAAATTTTTCTCTTTTGGTCAGCAAATAATATCCGTGAAAATATCTTGCATTTAGTTGACATTCTTGGCGAAAACATCACGGAATTTTGTACCTTTGTAGCCGGATAGAAGACAGGTGAACTTCATTGAGGATGCAATACTGCCTCATAGTTTTGATTCATTGAGAAAAGAGTGTAATACAGCCTCAAAAACAAGTTTCAGAGGTCTCAAAAACAACTTTTCTACCGATTAAATTGCAATAATCTATCATTCAGGCAGCTATGTATGCTGTATCGGCAAGTAAAGCTAATCATATATACCCAGTTATCCCCAAAACGAAAACGATGAGAGATTTTCCTTTATAGATAGCTTAGGATGTTCAGTTCTCCTATCTCCCATTTCAAAACAAAGGCTGTCCATTATCTAATATGTGACAGCCTTTCTATGAAAGTTTTCTTCAGATAAATATCATACTTTTTTCATAAACTCCTTCGGTGTTTTTCCAAAATACTCCTTATACCTGCCTCTGAAGTTTTTCAGATTTCGCATACCCACCATTTCAGCAACCATAGTCACAGAAAATTTTCCGCTTTCCAAAAGTTCCCGTGCCTTCTCCATCCTGATTCTCGAAATCAAATATTTGGGTGCTTCTCCCGTCAACAACTTCCACTTATTATAAAAGGTTGTCCGGCTCATGCACATCCTGGAGGCAATATCATCTACTGTCAAATCCTCTTTATCCATATTCTCCATAATGTAAAGCTTCACTTCATTCAAAAATGCCAGATTGGCATCCTGCTGAGCCCGCTCCATAGGTTTCGTTAAAAAATCTTCTCCAAAAACTTTCTGAAGAAATGTCTTCCGAAGAAAACGGCTATTATTTATCAATATGGATATTTCCACTTTAAGGTCCTCCAGATTAAAGGGCTTACATACAAAGAGATCAGCCTGAGAAGAACAACGCTTTTCCCGCCGTTTCACATCAATGTGCGCCCCCATCAATATCACCGGAATAAAGGAGGTGTCCCTCGACGTCTTCAGTTTAGAAGAAAGTTCCTCACCGCTCATACCTTTCAACATGATATCACAAATCACCAAATCCGGATACTCTTCACATATTACCTCCAATGCTTCCTGACCGTCATCAAAGCTCCTCACTACAAAACATTCCGATAAACGTTTCTCAAGATAATCCTTGAATCCCTTGTCATTATCCGCAAGTATCACTAAAGGTCTATCCATATTTTTTTTCTTCGAGAAACCATGGAAAGCTATTTCCGACTCATTCACCTGAAAAGTGTCCGGAATATTTAAGGATGTATACCCCCCCGAAACCGCACACGAACATCTTATGGGAAATCGAAGCAGAGCCTCCTTTTCCAAAGTCAGTATTTTCCCGTCACATATATTCATCAACTTGTCAAAAAACACACCGCCCATGCCATACTGCTTGCCATGCAGAGGTCGCAGAATAGGAAGCCGCGACGAGTACCATCTGCAACATTTCAGAAATCGCTTGTTGCCTGTATCCTTAATCCTGATTGCCCAGTAATCTCCCTTCAACGAAACCTGCATCGAGAGATGCGTTTCCGGCAGAGAACACTCGATGGCACTCAATACAAACCGGTCGATAACCGGAGATATCTTTCCCGGATCAAACCAAGCGCTTGCATAGTCAAAATCCGGAACCAAATCCAGCTTCATCTGTAACCCGGCCACATGAGACTGTAAAAAAGACACTTTCTTCCTCATAAATGCGCCGATTTCATGTTCTGCAACTACCAGGCTACCAGAATTGCCAAATAGTCGTTTCAACTCCATCAACGCTATCAAGTGCTGCTCCAGCCCGCCTATATGATGAAGTGCAACAGCCAGTTCCTTCTTTATGTCTTCCGGACAGTCTCCTTCGTAAACTGCCCCTAACGGTGTCTTAATCAAAGAAATGGGATTACGTATGTTTTGAAAGGTATCAATGAAATACTGATTTCCCTCTTTCAGTAAATCTCTTTCTTCACTGATACAGAGTAAATGGAACAAAAGCCAACATAATATACAGATTCCACTAGCCACTATTGGCAGAACAGACCAGGGAACCTTATGATATACGCCGATGGATAGCAGGAAAACGCATAATGACACTACTATTATTATTATCGATAAATGTTTCATACTATTATAAGTTTAAGTAATAATGATTCATACTAATATATACCCGAGTTTTCAGTCAATAGCAGGATAATCCCAAGTATGTCATCAGGAGGCGGTCTAATGGGGGAACGGTAGGTTCCTTGAGTCATCGAATTCACCTTACCAACCCTCGTTTGCTAGCAGAGCCTGCATTTCGTCCACCTGTATTTCATACCCAGCAACTCTCTAAACCATTCATTTCCCATGCCCAACGTATCTTTAAATATCAATACAACATTCCGCTTATCCAAGATAGCTCCAATCAATTATTCTCAAACAAAATAATAGTATAACAAACGGAAAGGCTAAAAAGATGATACCACTTCACACATATTCTTATCATACTCACATATCTTGCGCATGAAACAGAAAGACATTATCTTTGCAGCATGAAACAAGAACTGAAAGAAAACGGAGGATTACCGGCACATATACTCTGGACACTTGCTATCGTAGCTGGCGTGTCCGTAGCCAACTTGTATTACAATCAACCCCTGCTTAATATCATGCGGCATGAATTGGAAGTTTCTGAATTCAAAACGAACCTCATTGCCATGATTACACAAATCGGATATGCGCTGGGATTATTGTTCATCGTCCCATTAGGAGACCTCTATCGACGCAAGAATATCATCCTAACGAATTTCTTCCTACTCATATTTTCCCTTCTAGCCATTGCCATGGCACCGAACATCTACATCATCTGGGCAGCATCACTCATTACCGGCATCTGCTCCATGATACCCCAAATATTTGTACCGATTGCCTCGCAATTCTCACGCCCCGAAAACAAGGGACGGAATGTAGGTGTCGTCATCTCAGGATTACTGACTGGAATACTTGCATCACGTGTTGTCAGCGGATTTGTGGGTGAAGTGCTTGGCTGGCGTGAAATGTACTTCATCGCCGCTGGAATGATGTTACTATGCGCTATCGTTGTATTAAAGGTACTACCGGACATACAACCGACTTTCCAAGGCAAATATTCCGGGCTGATGAAGTCTCTTTTCTCATTAGTAAGAGAATACCCCTCTCTACGAATCTACTCGATACGTGCAGGACTGGCCTTTGGCTCATTCCTTGCCATGTGGTCCTGCCTTGCATTCAAAATGGGAGAAGCCCCGTTCCATGCATCCAGCGATGTCATCGGCATACTAGGGCTCTGCGGCATTGCCGGAGCCTTAACCGCATCTTTTGTAGGAAAATATGTAAAAAAGGTAGGCATACGCAATTTCAACTTTATCGGTTGCGGAATGATTCTGCTTGCATGGGCCTCGCTCTTTTTCTGCGGAAACAACTATGCAGGTATCATTACCGGTGTCATTCTTATAGACATAGGCATGCAATGTATCCAACTCAGCAACCAGACCAGTATTTTCGACATCTACCCGTCTGCCTCCAATCGGGTAAATACGATTTTCATGACCACTTACTTCATCGGCGGCTCTTTGGGTACCTTCCTTGCAGGAAGCAGTTGGCAGACTTGGGGATGGAGTGGCGTGGTCGGCACCGGCGTTATTTTAACAATAATATCGTTGTCCATCACCCTTTACAGCAAGAAATAACAAGGATACTATCATTTTTCCAAGCAAACGCAAAGATTTGATAATTTTTATTTGTCATGCAAAGGATAAGGAAGATATTGAACAGAATTGTTATACCTTTGTCGCATCAAACTATAAACGACAGATTGATAATAGATTCGTCAACCAAGCATAGTCAAAAACAACCCTATGAATTCAGCAAAGAAAATACCCTCTCCACTCGTTTCTCTATTTCCCATCGCTTTTCTCGTAGGAATGCTGTTCGCCACCATCCATACTTTCGGAAGTGACGCCTTGAGTGGAGGAAGCCAGATTTCCCTGCTTGCCACCACTGGTATGTGTGTCTTTATCGGCATGACTTTCTACCGCATCCCTTGGAAAGATTATGAACTTGCCATCACCAACAACATTTCAGGTGTTGCCACAGCTATCATTATTCTATTGATTATCGGTGCTTTGAGCGGCACATGGATGATAAGTGGGGTGGTACCTACCCTTATATATTATGGTATGCAGATTATCCATCCGAATTTTTTCCTTGCTTCTACCTGCATTATTTGTGCATTGGTATCAGTAATGACGGGAAGTTCATGGACCACTATCGCCACCATCGGTATCGCCCTTTTGGGCATAGGTAAGGCACAAGGTTTTGAAGAGGGATGGATAGCCGGTGCCATCATTTCGGGAGCCTATTTCGGAGACAAAATTTCACCGTTATCGGATACCACGGTCCTTGCCTCATCCGTAACGGAAACACCGTTATTCAGCCATATCCGCTATATGATGATCACCACCGTCCCCTCTCTCCTCATCACCCTTGTCATCTTTACAGTAATGGGACTCACACACGAAACGAACAATACACAACAGATCGCGGAATTTACGGCAGCATTGGACGCCAAATTCAACATTACTCCCTGGTTACTGGCTGTTCCCGTGATTACGGGAATACTGA
>ULOA01008859.1_pt1 | contig 42616 bp, 29 predicted proteins | sample 1952271 | NCBI WGS metagenome assembly ULOA01 (sample SAMEA4835594, study PRJEB28245) | human gut metagenome | biome: gut microbiome; material: fecal sample | place: Denmark | collected 2008 | reverse complement strand
TTCCGGAGAAGCCGGTAACTGCAAATACTGCAAAAAAGGTACCCCTTGCACATTAAAGAGCATAAACAATACGCTGGCCAAACGTATCAAGATAAACAAGCCTACATTTATATATATCAGTTTCGACAGGATATTACCCGACTGAAACATACGCTTCAAATTAGTAAAAATACCGTCCATTGTCTGCATCTTTCTTTTTCCAATAACGAATTAGGAAATAACCGAATAACATACCCCCCAAATGAGCGAAATGCGCTACCGTATCGCCACCAAAACTAGCCACACCCATAAATAGTTCGGCAAGACCATAAAATATTACGAAATATTTGGCTTTAATCGGGATCGGTATGAACATCAAGTACAAAGGGACATTCGGGAAGATCATCGCGAATGCCAACAAGATTCCGAATACGGCACCCGAAGCGCCAATGGTCACGAAATAATTCAAGAACTCGCTTTTGCTGATAATCTGGGCTCCATTCAAGTTTATCATGTCTTGGCTAGCGAAGATCACATCCCGCAAATTAAAGAACCATACCACTTCTTGTACCAAACCGGCGCCTATACCCGTCACGAAGTAAAAAATCAAGAAACGTTTGGGGCCCCATACGTTCTCCAATACCCGGCCGAACATATAAACGGCGAACATATTAAAAAACACATGCGCAAACGAATGGGTATCGTGCATGAACATATAAGAAACGATCTGATAAGCCTTGAAGTCGGTAGCACCCGGGACGTGAAGCCCTAATAAATCCACTAAATCGACACCGACTTTCGGCAGTGCAAGGCTGGCTACCCAAAATAGCAAGTTTATAATGATAAGATTTTTCGTTACCGGCGGGATACTATTCAAGAACCCCGAATTTGTCTGATTCATCATATACTACGTTAATTTAGCGGCAAAGGTAAATATATTTTAGCCGTTTTTGCCCATAATAATACTAAAACATATGTAAATCGGTAAAAAAAGTAGGTTTTTCTTTTGTGATATTTCAAAATAAAACTACATTTGGAGCCGTCTATCGGTTATCATAGTTTTGTTTAATATATTAACAGTCAAACCATCATGAACAAATCAGAATTTATTAGTGCAGTCGCTGAAAAATCAGGTCTCAGCAAAGTGGATGCTAAAAAGGCAGTAGAAGCTTTTGTTGACACAGTTTCTAACGAATTAAAAGAAGGCGGTAAAGTCGCTCTACTTGGCTTCGGTTCATTCTCTGTGTCAGAGAAGGCCGCTCGTAAAGGTGTTAACCCGAAAACTAAAGAAACCATTGAAATCGCAGCTCGCAAGGCCGTGAAGTTCAAGGCTGGTGCTGAATTGAACGAGCTAATCAAATAAGAAACACCATTATTCTCTATAGAAGAAGGATACGATGCAAATTGTATCCTTTTTTTGTGTACCTTCGCGTGCAAATAAAATCCGAATTATAGTTAGACGAATATGGTTATCGAACAACAGATTACCGGGGCTATCATAGCCGGCATCAAAGAGCTGTACGGAGCGGATGTCACCGCTAGCCAAGTGCAGTTACAAAAAACGAAAAAAGAATTCAAGGGGCACTTGACCCTAGTCGTATTCCCATTCCTTCGCATGTCGAAGAAATCTCCGGAGCAGACCGCTCAGGAAATCGGTGAGTACTTGTTGAGAAACGAGCCAGCGGTAGCTGAATTCAATGTAATCAAAGGATTCCTTAACCTGACGGTCGCTTGCTCTTGCTGGATCGATTTACTAAACTCGATCAATAAGCAGCCCGCTTACGGTATCATTCCGGTTACCGAGCAGTCGCCTTTGGTTATGATCGAATATTCTTCTCCCAATACAAATAAACCGCTTCACTTGGGCCATGTCCGCAATAACTTATTAGGATACAGCTTATCGAAGATCATGAAAGCGAACGGTAACCAGATCGTAAAGACGAATATCGTAAACGATCGTGGTATCCATATCTGTAAATCCATGTTGGCTTGGCAGAAATGGGGAAATGGAGCTACCCCAGAGTCTACCGGAAAGAAGGGCGACCATCTGATCGGTGACTTTTACGTATTATTCAGCAACAAATTAAAAGAGGAGACCCATGCGTTAGAAGCGAAAGGCCTTACCAAGGAAGAAGCCGAGGCTCAATCCACCTTGATGGCGGAAGCCCGTGAGATGCTTCGTAAATGGGAAGCCGGAGACAAAGAGGTGCGTGCGCTTTGGGAAATGATGAATAATTGGGTATACGCCGGGTTCAACGAGACTTATAAGATGATGGGCGTAGATTTCGATAAGATTTATTACGAGTCTCAAACGTATCTGGAAGGAAAAGGCAAGGTGATGGAAGGCCTAGAGAAAGGGATTTTCTATCGCCGTGAAGACGGCTCCGTATGGGCTGATTTGACGAAAGACGGGCTGGATGAGAAATTATTGCTTCGTGCGGATGGAACTTCCGTCTATATGACGCAGGATATCGGTACCGCCAAGCTGCGCTTCGACGATTACCCGATCAATAAGATGATCTATGTGGTAGGGAACGAGCAGAATTATCACTTCCAAGTATTATCGATCTTATTGGATAAGTTAGGCTTCGAGTTCGGCAAAGGATTGGTCCACTTCTCCTACGGAATGGTAGAGCTACCGGAAGGTAAGATGAAGAGCCGTGAGGGAACGGTCGTAGATGCCGATGATTTGATGGCCGAGATGATCAGTACCGCACGTGAGATTTCCCAAGAATTAGGGAAATTGGACGAGATGACTCCGGAAGAGGCTGAGAATATCGCCCGAATCGTAGGTCTTGGCTCCTTGAAATATTTCATATTAAAGGTAGACCCTCGCAAGAATATGACGTTCAACCCGAAAGAGTCTATCGACTTCAATGGGAATACGGGACCATTCATCCAATATACCTACGCCCGTATCCGTTCCGTATTGCGCAAAGCGGCGGAACAGGGCATCGTATTACCGGAGCAGTTACCGCTTACTTTCGCCATTTCCGAGAAAGAAGAGAACCTGATCCAAATGATCGCCGATTATGCGGAGATCGTGAAAGAGGCAGGTAAGCTATACAGCCCGGCCTGTGTCGCCAACTATATTTATGATCTGGTAAAGGAATACAATCAATTCTATCACGATTTCTCCATCCTTCGCGAAGAGAATCCGGAATTGAAGAACTTCCGTTTAGTCTTATCCGCCAATGTAGCTAAGATCGTGAAATCCGGTATGGATTTATTAGGCATCGAGGTTCCGGAAAGAATGTAACGATAGAAGATGAACATAAACGAGAAAACAAGAAAGGCTCTCCTTCGATTTCAACAAAATGAAATCACGGAGAGCCTTCTCTATACGCAACTCGCCGCTATCGAGAAAGATCCAAGCAACAAGGAAGTATTACTACAGATAGCGAATGACGAGAAAGGACATTATACGATCCTGAAAAAGTATACGGGGCAAGAGATCTCCCCGAATAAATTACGCATCACCAAATACTACTGGTTGGCACGTATCTTGGGGATTACTTTCGCCATTAAGCTAATGGAAGGTAGCGAGGAAAGCGCCAAGAATGATTACGCCTCTTATGATGAGTATCCGGATTTGCAACAAATCGCACGTGACGAGGATGAGCATGAGCAGAGGTTGATCGCCTTGATCAATGAGGAACGGTTGGAATATATGGGTTCTGTCGTACTGGGGCTAAATGACGCTTTAGTAGAATTTACAGGAGCTTTAGCTGGCTTTACCCTTGCCTTGAGCGACTCTAGATTAATAGCGTTGACCGGAAGCATCACTGGAATAGCCGCCGCATTATCCATGGCTTCCTCCGAATATCTATCTACCAAGTCCGAGAGTGGAAATGAAAACGGGAAACATCCTGTTAAGGCATCGATCTATACGGGAATAGCTTATATCTTTACGGTAGTCGCCTTGGTCGCTCCATTTATCTTTATATCGAACGTATTAATGGCTTTAGGGCTTATGCTCATCATAGCGTTAAGTATCATCGCCCTTTTCAACTATTATTATTCCATAGCGAGAAGCGAGAGTTTCCGGAAGCGTTTTACCGAGATGGCAGTACTTAGTTTTAGCGTGGCCGCATTAAGCTTCTTGATCGGATATGCGTTAAAAGAATTTACGGGCATCGATGTCTAAAAAATCATAGTTATGTTTTGAAAAATTCATAGTTATGAGTTTAGTAAATCATAACTATGAATTTTTAGAGCTATAATCAAGCCTTTTTCCGTGTCGTACGTTTCTTCGTCGCGGCAGGTTTTTCTCCCGCCTCGGCGATTATCTTCTGGCATTCCTCCAAGGTCAAGTTCTCCGGTTTCTCTATCGTCTTAGGGATTCTGTAATTCTTTTTCTTATAAGAGATATAAGGGCCGAAGCGACCATTCAAGATCTCCATTTCCGGATCCTCATCGAACTTCTTGATAAATCGTTGCTCATCTTTTTGTTTTTTTGCCTCGATCAACTCGATAGCTTCCTCGGCTGTTATCGACAAAGGATTCAAGCCCTTCGGTATGGATACGAACTTTCCGTCATGACGGATAAACGGGCCAAAACGTCCGACAGCGGCAACCATGACCTTACCTTCATATTCACCAATCGTACGGGGTAGATCAAACAATTTCAAGGCTTCTTCCAAAGTAATCGTCTCGATAGACTGCCCCTTCATCAAGGTTGCGAACTGAGGTTTAGGAGCCTCTTTATCCTCTGGGTGCGCCTGCCCGATCTGTACGACTGGGCCATAACGACCGATCTTCACGAAAACAGGTTTGCCGCTCTTCGGATCGATACCCAATTCACGCTCACCCACTTTATGCTCCGTACGGACAGAGGCTGCCTCTTCCACGATCGGATGGAATAGTTTATAGAATTTATCGATAGCGTCCGTCCATACCATCTCGCCTTCCGCTACGGCATCGAATTCCTTCTCTACGCTCGCCGTGAAGTTATAATCCATAACGCCCGGGAAATACTCCATCAAGAAATCATTCACGACCGTACCGATATCGGTTGGCATCAACTTATTCCGGTCCGCTCCTACGATCTCCGTCTTTTGGACTTCCTTGATCGTATGCCGGTCCAAGGTTATGATATTATAAGTACGCTCCGTTCCTTCCTTATCCCCTTTCACGACATACTCTCGATTCTGAATCGTCTGGATCGTAGGCGCATAGGTAGAAGGACGACCGATTCCCAATTCCTCCAAACGGCGAACCAAACTTGCTTCCGTATAGCGGGGAGGACGTTGCGTGAAACGTTCGGTAGCGACTATATCCTTCATACTCAATACCTCGTTCAAGGTAACCGGAGGAAGAAGGCCGTTTTCCTGTTCCTTCTCATTCTCGTCATCAAAACTCTCGCGGTACACCTGAAGGAAACCGTCGAAAGTAATGACCTCACCGGTAGCCACGAACTTCTCTTTCTTGCCGCCGATGCCTACGGAGATCGTCGTACGCTCCAACTCGGCGTCCGCCATCTGGCAAGCGATCGTACGTTTGCGGATCAATTCGTATAATCTCTTTTCCTGAGCGGTCCCGCTTATCTCATCATTGCTGATATAGGTCGGACGAATCGCCTCGTGCGCTTCTTGCGCTCCCTTGCTCTTGGTATGATATTGACGGAATTTATAATATTTCTCACCGTAGGTATCCAAGATAGCCTCTTTTGCCGTCCCCAAAGCCAAATCACTTAAGTTCACGGAGTCAGTACGCATATACGTGATCAATCCGGACTCATACAGGCGTTGGGCGATCATCATGGTCTGCGAGACCGAATAACCCAACTTACGGGCGGCCTCCTGCTGCAAGGTAGATGTCGTAAAAGGAGGGGCTGGTGTTTTACGCACCGGCTTTTTCGAGATATCATCGATCGTGAAAGAAGCGTCCTTGCAAGATTCAAGGAATGCCTCCACCTCTTCCTTATCTTTCAAACGACGGTTCAGCTCCGCCTTGAGGATTGTCGTACCATCCGGCAAGATAAAGCTAGCGATCACACGGTAGGCGGCCTCCGAGACAAACTCGTTGATCTCTCGCTCCCGCTCTACGATCAGACGTACGGCAACCGATTGCACGCGCCCCGCAGATAAAGCCGGCTTCACCTTACGCCAAAGAATGGGGGATAGCTCGAAACCCACGATACGGTCTAAGATACGACGGGCTTGCTGCGCATTCACCAAATCGATATTGATATCTCTCGGCGTCTCGATCGCATGTAATATAGCGTTCTTGGTAATTTCATGAAAAACGATACGTTTCGTATTCTCAGGTTTCAATCCTAATACCTCATATAAATGCCAAGAGATGGCCTCTCCCTCCCGGTCCTCATCGGAAGCCAACCAAACCTGCTCGGCTTTCTTGGCTTCGTTCTTCAATTCGGTCACGAGTTTCTTCTTATCTGAGGGAATCACGTATTCCGGGGCATAATTGTGTTCGAGGTCTATACTGAAATCTTTCGTTTTCAAGTCGCGGATATGACCATAGCTAGACATAACCTTATAGTCCTTTCCGAGGAACTTCTCGATGGTTTTTGCCTTGGCGGGTGACTCCACTATTACCAAATTCTTTTGCATATCTATTTTTTGCTGGTTAGAAATCGGGTGCAAACTTACACAAATAATTAACGTACGCAGTATATCGATCACTAAAAAAGCGTTTTTTCCTATACATTATATATATAGTCATGCGTTTCTATTTACCTTCGCGGGACAAAATCAAAAAGCTATTCAAAAATATGGAAGAGATAAAGCGACTTATTTCAGAGAATAAACTAGAAGAAGCGATCCGGCTCTTGGACGCTTACCTCACGGAGCAACCGAGATCCGACGAGGCTTGGTTTCTCCTCGGAAAAGCTCATTATAAACTAGGCAACGTACGCCTAGCCCTCAACAGCTACCTGCAAGCGATAGAGATCAATCCGGAAAGCCCGGCACAAGCGGCCTACGATATGGCGATCAAGGTACTGGATTTTTATAATAAGGATATGTACAACCATTAAGAAGACAGAGCACCCGTACCCAAATAAATTCTAGAAGTACAAGTAACTCGACTTTATGCATTTATGAAGTTAGTTGTTCTTGATATAGCGTTTATTTGTATAATGCTCATTTACAACTTATAACGTAAGCTCGTCATAATAGGCATCGTTAAAGGCTTATAATGGGCATTATAAAGTGCTTATAATGGGCATTCTTAGCACCTAACATTGCCCATCGTAATTTGTAGAGACGGGGCGTGCCCCGTCTCTACAAGATATACAATGAATTTATGTTTCTTTAGATTTCAATCTTCCATGGGAGTAATCGTATAGTCATGCAGACAGAAGAAATGATAAAAATACAGAAAATGCTTTTTTCATATAAGTAAACTTTAAGAAATTACCTTTATCCAAATGATTATCCTTTATAAGTCAGCGCCAACATCGTAATATCATCGCTCTGCGTAGCGCCGTTCACGAATGATTGGACGGATTCAGATATACCTTCGATCATGGATTTGGGGGATTGGTTCTTTACGGAGCTACAAGCCTCTACCAAACGGATATCTCCATATTGCTCATTCCGCAGGTTCATCGCCTCACTGATTCCATCCGTATAGAGGAACAAGCTGTCTCCCGCTTCCAGTTTCAAGGATTGTTCTTTATAAGCTAATCCCGGCACGACTCCCAAGGCCATCCCACCAGTCATCGGCAAAAGAGATACCTTATCGTTCTTACGAATCCAAACCGGACGATTATGCCCCCCATTGCAATAAACCACGTCGCCCGTATGGATATTCAAGATCGCATAAAAAGTAGTGACAAACATCCCATTGACACTCTCACGGCACAATAGATCATTCGATTCCTTCATACAGACCGCCGGGGAAAGCTGCCTAAGCGCCGTAGCACGGATCACCGTACGGCTGATCGCCATGAAAATAGCAGCGGGAATCCCCTTATCCGACACGTCAGCGATCGTAAAACCCAGATGATTATCGTCCACCAAGAAGAAATCATAGAAATCCCCCCCCACGGCTTTCGCCGCACTCATGGTCGCATAAAGATCGAATTGCTTATATTGTGGGAACGGAGGGAACTGCTTCGGCAAGATAGATTGCTGTATCTCACGTGCCACGTTCAAGTCGTATTGTATCTCCTCTAGCTGATGATGTTCCTTTTGGGCCTCCTTGATAAAAGAAATCTGCTCGACCGCCTTCTCGATCGTACGTTCCAGATCCTCCATATCGATCGGCTTGGTAGCGAAGTCGAAAGCACCATGGTTCATGGCGGTACGAATATTCTCCATATCCCCGTAAGCCGATACGATGATACATTTCAAGGCCGGGTTACGCATCTCGTTAATCTTCGTCAGCAATGTCAAGCCATCCATCTCCGGCATATTGATATCGCTCAATATGATATCAAAGTCCGGATGGTCCAACATCATCCTCAACGCCTCCAAGCCATTATGGGCAAAGGAGAACTCATACTCTCCCTTACGGATCTTCCGACGGAAATATTGGGTTAGCAACGCTTCCAGATCCTGTTCGTCGTCTACGCTTAATATCTTGATCGCCATAATTCTTCTGTTTATTTCGTTAATGGAATAAGGAATATGAAACGGGTAAACTCACCTTCTTTCGATTCCACCTCTATCTTCCCGTCATGCTTCTCCTCTATAATGGATCGAGTGATAGATAGCCCCAAGCCAGTTCCCTCTCCCACCGGTTTCGTGGTGAAAAACGCGGAGAATATCTGCTCCCGGATATCCTCCGGCATACCGATACCATTATCCTCGATACTTAATCTTAAAGAATCTCCCTCCTTCCGTAGATCCACGGATATAACCGGCTCATACCCGATCGGCGAGAGCTTGGATTTACTATAGACCGCATAGCAAGCGTTATTCATGACATTCAATACCGCACGGCTCAAATCCTGCGGGATCACTTTCAGCATCGGAAGCCCCTCCTCGTAATGCTCCCGGATCGCAATATTGAAACCTTTATAGTTCGCTCGCATCGAATGATAAGCCAGCCAAACATATTCCTTCACCAGATTCTTGATATCCGTAGGGATGTACTCGTCATCCTTCCCTCTGGAATAAAGCAAGATACCCCGGATGATACTTGTCGCCCGGTTTCCATGTTCCTCGATCTTCTTCAAGTTACCATGCAAATCGTTAACGATCTCGCTAAACTCCTCATGCAAGGCGGTCAGCTTCTCCCAAGATTCCGGAGGCAAGACATCTTTCTCTTCTTCTAAAATATCTTCCAAGTCATCCACTAACTTAGAGGACAGCTTACTGAAATTGATGACAAAGTTGAGCGGATTCTGGATCTCATGCGCGATCCCGGCACTCAACATACCTAAAGAAGATAATTTCTCTAAGTTCTTCACTTGCAAACGTAGCCGTTCTATTTCCTTACTCTGGTCTTCCATATCTATTCCTCCTCTTTAGGCGGTGTAATTGTTTTCGGTTGATATACAGGGATCGTAATTAGAAACTGGGTATATTCTCCTTTCTTACTCTCCACCTCGATGGTTCCCCGATGGTTTTGCACGATCTCACGGCATAGGTAAAGCCCTACGCCGGCCGCTTCCCCCGTTGTCTTTGTGGTGAAGAAAGGAGCGAATATCTTATCTTTTATATTCTCGTCGATACCGGACCCGTTATCCCGGATCGTTATTTCCAGCATATCCTTATTGACTTTCAATCCAAGGAATATCTCCGGACTAAAAGTCACGGTCTCCGATTTCTTCAACAGGGCATACATGGAATTTTTCAATATCCCGGCCAGAACCTTACTGAACTGCTCCACGTTTACCTCCATCATCAAAGACAACGTCAAATTATCGAAAACAATCCGGATATTCTTCTCTTGAATATCCTGCTCATACGTTTTCTTCAATTTATCCAAGGCGATCCGGCATAATCCGTTTATGTTGGTAAGCGTAAGATTACCTCTTCGGTCTTTCAGCAATTCCTCCATCGCCTTAACGATACGGACCGTATTGAAACCATGCTCGGAGATCTTCTCCAAATTACTGGTCATCATATTCAGCAAATCTACCGAGTCGTCATACACATCCGGTTTCAGATGCTCTTTCTGACTATCCAGATTTTCCCGGAGATCCTTGGCCAACCCCGATGTCAGATTCGCGAAGTTATTGATATAATTCAGTGGGTTCAAGATACGGTCCACCAAACCTTGGGTCAATTGCCCTACGGTAGCCATCCGTTCCTTACGGACCAGCTCGTCCTGCGCCTCACCCAAGGCTTTCAAAGCCGCCGCCAATTTCTCGGATTCCTCTTGGATAGCGTCTTTCTCCGAACGGATCTCCTGCGTACGCTCCTCTACCTCTTTTACCAAATACTCTTTTTGTTTGAGTTTCCGCTTGAAAACGAACTTAGAGATCTGGCAAAACAGAATCAAGAAAAGTAATCCGATCCATTCTTGATGACCGAACTTCACAGATACACAAATACCGACCAAGCTACCCAGTGTAACCCGTTCGCAAAGTTTAATCCGCCTTTTTAACCGATCGATCTCGGTATGTAAATCCTGTATCATGATGAACCTCCTTTCCTAACTATAAATAGGCAACGTAATCGTAACTTCCGTATATTTATCTTTCTCAGACTCGATAGCGATCGTACCCTTATGGTTCAACACGACCTCCCGACTCAAGTAAAGACCTGTTCCTGCCGCTTCCGCGGTCGGTTTGGTGGTAAAGAACGGAGAAAAGACTTTCGTCTTTATCGTTTCTTCTATACCGACGCCATTATCACGGATAACCACTTGCAACTTATCCGCTTGAATACGCAATACCAACGAGACAGAAGGCTGATATCCCGGCTCTCCGGCCTTCTTCAAGACCGCATATATACTATTATCCAATATCTGCGACAAGGCTTTTCCCATCTGATCGATATTCACCTCGATTGTCAACGGTACGGAAAGCCCGGAGAATGATAGATCTACTTGATTCTTCTCGATCTCCTTCGCGTAATTCTTTCGCAAGATATCCAGATTGACCCTACATAAATCATTAATATCCACGCAGGTTCGATTCGCCGAATGATCTTTCAGCAATTCTTCCATCGCTTTTACGATTCGCACCGTGTTATCACCATGCTTGGCGATCTTATCCAGATTGCCGGTCAAAAGAACCAGCAGTTCTTGCGTATCATTATAATTATCGTGTTTACCGGTCTCTTCGTCCTCATCGATATTCTGCTTGATATCTTTCGCTAATGCAGCAGACAAATGAGCGAAGTTATTGATATAATTCAAGGGATTCAAGATACGATCCACCAGACCTTTCGTTAATTGGCCGATCGATGCCAGACGTTCCTTACGAACCAACTCGTCTTGAGCGTCCGCCAAGGCAGAAAGGGCACGGGATAGTTTCTCCGACTCCGCTTGCATCGCATCCCGCTGGAAACGCAATTCCATCGTCCGCTGCTCCACGAGATTAGAGACGAACTGTCTTTTTCGCAGACGGAATTGCGTATAATACTTTAACAAGAATAGAAGGACTACGGCTCCCACCAAATAATAAACCAGTTCTTCCTTCTTCTGGTAAACCGCCAAGGCGATCCATGCCGTCCCGATCACGGTCAGCGTCTCGATCACCCGCATCCTCCAGCGAAGGCTTTCCAGTTGTTTGATATTTATGTCACCCATCCTTCCTATTTCAAGTGTTAGAAATTGATATTCACGCCAATCATCGCACTAAAGCTTTGCAAAGGATATCCGTAATATACCTCATACTTCTGGCAAAGGATATTATTCAACTTAGCGTAAACACCAAAGGTATCGTTGAAGGTATAGGTACCTGTTAGGTTTAGCTCGTTGATGTTGTTCATCTTGTATTCGCCAGCTCCCGCAGACACGCTACTGTGATTTTCAGCTTCCCAGTAATTCTTTACAAAAGCATAACGTCCGGTGGCCAAATAATAATCCAAGGCAACAGATAACTTATCGATCGGACGCACGGTTACATTTGCGTTAACCTCCATTTCTGGCTTTCCATAAGCATGGCTTAGTTCAACACTCTCATCCCCTTGATTTGCCTTCCAATTATTATACACCCCTTTTAAAGAGATATCCAGCAATTGCTGATAGCTATATTTCAAGTTAGCCCCTACAAAAAGCTGCTTAGTATCGACATCCGGTATCGCTTCACTGAAATTGGAAAAAAAGTCAGGTTTAGATGTGGCCACTTGACTGAAAAGCACATCGCTACTAGTTATCTTATAACCAGCGAACACGTCGAACCAAAATCCCGGTGCCACGCCACTCCGGATACCCAAGATAGCATTCAACCAGTTACGAGAAGGAGCCAACTCTTTCATTGGATACAGATAACGGTTGATCTGTGACATATCGTACATGCTGTTGGAGTAAAGCTTTCCGTCAGCCTTTACATATAGCTCCGTTTTATCAGCAACCTCCACATCAGCGGCAATATTTGGCGAGGCCATGAACTCCGCGTCATCACCTGTAGCCAGCATCACATTCGCACCTAATTTGATTTTCCAATTATCACCCTCAACTTTATAATATGGTGATAACATCACCTCGGCATGATTCTTAAACTCATAAACATACGAATTAGAAGCTGCCTCCGGAAAGTTGTAGTTGAAATACTCCACCAATCCACCCAAGCCAATCCGCATATTCCCATTAAAACCTGCGTTCAAATCAAACTTCGCCTCTAAAGTATGCTCCGTCGGTCCATCTATATTCTTGTTCAACCCATATTTATGGGAGAAATTTATATAACCTAAATCCAGCAAATATCCGAACGGGGCATCTTCCTTCGACTCAAATCCTATATTAGCAGCTATCGTCTGGTTTACTTGGTTTGTTTCCCGATCCACTCTATCCAAACTACCCTCTGCCATCATAGACCAAGCATCCGCAATAGGCAGTCCATAATAATTAAACGCCGAATACCCGTACTTCGCACCGATACTAAATATCGTCTTATCAAAAACATGCTTGAAATTAATGCCTCCCAGATTGTCATTGAGTTTCGCCTTTACCTTCTCATCGTCCATCTGGATATATTTCACCTTTCCATTCGTAGAACGATGCGAATACCAAATATTCAACTTATCCTTCTCGGTACTCAAGATATGATATCCCAAATCACCATTTATATTTAGATAGGTACCGGCACCAAAGTTAAAATATCCCCGGCGCTTGTTGTAGTCCATCTGCGTCATGATATTTCCGGAAGGCAACAAACTAATCTCTTTCTGCGGATCGGCGGCGATCGTATAATTCGAGTAATCGATCGGGATCTTACGAACCTCCGGCTCTTTCACCACGGGAAGCGTATTTACCTTGCTAGCGTCCTGCACGGAAGGATCATACTCCCGTTCAAGCGTCATCTCTCGGTTCAGGTTCTTTTCTTTCGTAACATCCTCTTGCGCACTCGCAGCAGCAGCCGAACCCAGCAAAGCTACCACACACAACGCCTTTACATTATATATAGTCTTCATCGCTTTCTTTTATTTCTTTAGTTTACCCAATCTGTCTTCGATCATCGCGGCGATCTCATCATCGCCCTTGTAGTTGTTTTGCAAACTGGTCAGATATTGACGAGCTTGGAAATCATCACCTTGGCGGATATAAATATCAGCCAACAAGATAAAGCCCCGTGCCAACCAATATTGGTGAGGCGTACCGTTCTCGATGAAGTTCATCAAGACAGTCTCGGCATTCTTATCATCCTTATTATCATAATACAATTGAGCCAATAGATATTTAGCCTCCGCCCCGTGTATCGTACGGGTATCCTTGCTGATCTCCTTCAAGTCGGCCAACGCCTTGTTCTCCTGCTTCAAGCTGATATAAGCCTTCGCACGGACATAACGGGCCTCGGACATAATCTCGGGAGATAGCTTCGGTTCCTTCAGCAAATCGTTGGCGGCAAGCAAAGCCTCTTGCGGCTGACCGGTCAACTCGGCGCAACGCATCAAGCCCAATTTAGCGGCCTCCTTATTCTCCGGATTCTCCGCTACCGCCTGTAGATGCTTGAAACTTTCCATAGCGGCGGCGTAATCCTTATCCAGATACTCGATCTCAGCCTTACGAGCCCAAGACTCTTCCCTGAATTTCGTATCACCGCTCTCCAATACCAACGAGAACAGACGTTTCGCCTCCTCCAGATCTTTCTTGGCAAAAGCGATACTTGCCAAATAGAAATTAGCGTTCGAGCTAAACGCTCCCTGCGGGAAGGTTTGCAAATAATTCGTCAAGCTACGACGAGCGCCCTCATTATCGCCTCGCATAAATAACTTCTCGGCCGCCAGATAGGTCAAGGAGTCTTGCTCACTCACCTCGAAACGAACATTTCCACCTAACGAATTCGCATAGGCGGCAAACGAATTGATATCGTTCAGCTCGATATATACGGACTTCAAGTCTTGCAAGGCCACTTTCGCCTCCTCGCTACCCGGATAATTGCTAATCACGCTCTTATAAGCGTCGGCCGCTTTCTCCGGCTGATTGTCGTTGAAGTAAATCAAACCAAGCTGTACGCCGGCCTTACGAGCCAGACTGCTTTGCGGGAAATCACGCATCAATTGCTCAAAGCTTGCCGCAGCCGCTTGATTATTATCCAATAACACGTAAGAACGTCCTTTCTCAAACAAGGCATCGTCCACATATTGTGATTCCGGGAACTCACGGATCAAGCGATCCATCACGCTGATCTTTCCCTTATAATCTTTCTGCAATCCCAGCAAGAAGCCCTTCTGATACACCGAATAATCTCCGGCGGACGGTTGCAATTGCGCCGCACGGGTATAATTCTCTTCCGCCATAGCGAACTGACGGTTGTGGAATAAACAATCGCCGATACGATTATAAGCGTCCGCATAAGCCGGAGTCTGCTGATTGCTTTCCAAATTCACGTATTGACGGAAGCGGTTCAACGCCTCGCCATACTCTTTCAATTTGAAGTAGCTGTAACCTAAGTTATAATGTGCCAAGGCATACATATCCGTATTACGTTGGCGGGTATTATTCAAATAGGTACGATAATCGGAAATCGCCTTGTTATACTCACCTTGGCGATAATAAGATTCCCCACGCCAGAAATAAGCGTCGTTACGAGATTCCAGATTATAAGCGCCCAACGAAATCGCACGGCTGAAAAGATCGACCGCCTTATCCAATTCCATATTCGTGAACGCCTGCGTTCCCAACTGGAATAAGATATCTTGTTTCGCCTCCAAGATCTTCGTACTCGGATGCTTGATCTTATCGATAGAGTTCAGAGCCGCTTGATAGTTCTTGGTAGTCAAATAAACCTCCACCAGATAATCGTTTACCTTATCGGCATATTTGGAATTCGGGAAATCATTCAAGAAATCCTCGAAGATTGTCACCGACTCGCCAAAGCCCGTGAAAGCGGTCTCGTGGATCAATAAAGCGTAATTATACATAGCCGCCTCTTTCACTTGCTTATCGAAAGAAGAAGTCGCGGCAGCCTCGAAGGCCATACGGGCGTTATTCTTATCTTTTAATTTCAGATAACTTTGCCCCAGATACAGATAAGCGTTCTGCGAAAGGGCGTCGTTCTCACGAACGGTCCGTCCCAAAGCGTTCACGGCGCTACTGTAATTACCCTTATTATAATAACATACGCCCAAGATATATAAATCGCCCCTCAACGGGCTATCCGTCGAGGATACATATTTACTCAGCATATTAATCGCTTGATCCTCATTTCCCAGATGATAGTAGGCGTTACCCATGATACGGTAAACCTCGCTATTGTTCTCGCTATCCGGATAAGAGGCTAACAATTCCTTGCCTTCGCTGATCACTTTCTCGTATTTATTCTGTATAAAATAAATTTGCGTGATATAGTACAAAGATCGCTCCTTATAATCAGACAAGTCCTTCAAGCAGGTAAATTCCACCAAGGCATTGTTGTATTTACCGGTCGCGTAATCGATATAAGCGACATAATAGGTAGATGCTTCCCGGTACTTCGTTCCGATCTGCTCGATCCGTGCGAAATAACCACGGGCCTTCTCCATATCCCCGGTTTGCAACAAGGAATAAGCCAAACGGAAACAATAAGCCTCCTGTTGTTCCGGACTTAGCATATCAATGTTCGATTCGTTAAACCAAAAGATAGCTTTCTGATACTCTCCCAGTCCGAAATGGGCGGAACCGATCAAGAAGTTCACCTCGTCCGCATGACGGGAAGCCGGGTACACATCCAGATAATCTTTCAATAACTCAACGGCATTGAGACGGCCTTGCTCATAAGCGGAATAAACCAACATATAATCGGCCTCTTGAATCAAGTCGGCATCCGTGGAATGCTGTTTATACGCCTCCAGTTTATCGATGCAACCTGAATAATTCTTCAAACTAAACAACTCCTTGCCTTCGACAAACAAACGGTTCGGCGCATCAAATTGATACGATCTCTGCCCGCTTGCCATGTGGCTGCCTACTACCAGACACAGCGGAATAAGTATTCTTTTCATCACTCATTTGCTTTTTAATACAAGCACTTACTTCAGTGCCTATTCGTTCTAATTCGCAAATATAAGTAATATGCGCCAAACAGAAGGCAAGTTCTATCAATATTTACCAAGATAGATCGGTACCGCCTTTCGGATAGAGTCTAAACCGAAGTCTTCCGGATTCACATCCTCCGGGCGAAGGATCACGATCTCGGCGGCATCATCTTCCGCATGCACGTTATTGAAATCATCTACCAAGCACTCATAAAACATATCCAGCGTATGCACCTCAAAGCCGGAATACATATATAAATTAGGCAAGGAAAACAAATAACGGCAATTCCGGATATGCACCCCCGTCTCCTCTCTTACTTCCCGGCGAGCGGCCTCCTCGCCCGACTCAAACATATCGACAAAACCACCGGGCAAATCCAATGTACCTTTAGCCGGCTCTTTTCCTCGGCGAACCAGCAATAACTCCCCTTTAGCGTTCTTTATGAAACAAGCGACAGCCGACGACGGGTTGAAATAATAAACAAAACCGCACGCCATACATTTTTTCGCTTTCTCGTTATGTTCCACGAAAACTTTTGCCCCGCAAACCGGGCAAAACTGAAATTGATACAACGGATGTCTCATACTTTATGATTTATAATTCAATTAAAAACAACAAGCCGCACCTAAATATAGATGCGGCTTGCCTTATTTCGCAAATGTCTTTTCGTTATACGCAAAACCGGATTTAGACTTCCAAACCAGCGCTTTGGTCTCTTACTTCCCAACCCAAAGCACTTGCTCCTAATACGGCAGCGTCGCTCTCTTTCAATTGAGAGAATAATAATTTAGTCTTACCTGCGTAAACTTTCAACATATTTTTCTCCATCGAACGTTTAATCGGGTTCATGATCAAATCGCCAGCTTTCGTAAGACCGCCAAACAAAATGATAGCCTCCGGGCTAGAGAATGCTACGAAATCAGCGAAAGCCTCTCCCAACATAGAGCCGGTAGCCTCGAAAATCTCAAGAGCGATCTTATCATTCTTCATAGCTGCGTCGTATACGTCTTTTGAAGTGATTTCATCCGGATCCAAGTCGCGAAGAACACTCTCGTCCTTACGGATTTCCAGATATTCACGAGCCGTACGAGCCACACCGGTAGCTGAAGCATAAGCCTCCAGACATCCTTGACGACCGCAACCACACTGACGACCGTTGTTACGACGCATGATAACATGGCCCAACTCACCGGCAAAACCGTCATGTCCGTATACCAAGTTACCACCTACTACGATACCGCTACCCACGCCGGTACCCAAAGTGATCACGATAAAATCTTTCATACCGCGAGCGGCTCCATAAGTCATCTCACCGATAGCGGCAGCATTGGCGTCGTTTGTTAAAGCAACAGGAATACCATCAATCTGTTCGCTGATCAATTGAGCCAAAGGAATCTTACCTTTCCAAGGCAAGTTCGGAGCGAATTCGATACATCCGTTGAAAAAGTTTCCGTTCGGAGCACCTACACCCACACCTTTAATCTTATCCGGACCACCAGCCTGATCAATAACAGACTTCAGACCTTTAGCTAATTCCGCTACATAGTCATTAACGTCTGCATATTTACCAGTCTTAATTGATCCACTATACAAGATTGTTCCTCTTGCGTCAACTACACCAAAAACAGTGTTGGTACCACCTATATCGATACCTACTACATAAGGCTTCTCCATGATTTTATATTTAGGATTAATAATGATTTTCCTCTTTCTAGGTAGCAAATATAAGAGGTTTAACACAAGTTGCAATACGATTTGAAGAAAATTTTACAGATTCCTGTCATTTTATCTTCTTTTTTCGAAAACTTATGTTAAGCAACATTGTTATATAATAATGGAGAATTATCGCAACGGTAATATCTCGATCCAATAGTCATCCGGATCATTAATAAAATACAATCCCATCTTGGTATTCTCGAAGCAAACCGCTCCCATTTCCTTGTGGTATTTACGTACCTCCTCATAATCGCCGGCTACCCGGAAACAAAGATGGCTCTCATTGTCGCCTAGCTCATAAGGTTCTTTCCGGTCACGCAGCCAAGTCAGCTCCATCAAGAAACCGGTTTGCTCATCCGTTAGATAAACCAAGATAAACGAACCGTCTTCCGCTACCTTACGATGGTGCTCTTTCAATCCCAACGCTTTATTATAAAAAGCGATACTCTTATCCAAATCCAATACATTAATATTGAAATGGTCAAATCTACCTTTAACTTCCATACCTAATAAATTTATGCGTTTAAAATAACCTATACATTAATAATATATTATATATCCGTCCCTTCTCCCGGAACAGACAATACGATATAACGACATCCTTTCGATTCGGCGTAAGGGCCGAAAGCCATAACCTCCGCCGGACGTTCCCAAAAGTGCATTGGGACAAATACGCTTGTTTTTATACGATCGATAAATTGCTGGGCGCCCCTCATGAAATCGGTACTCAAACGAGGATCGACCGGGAACATGACGAGATCCATCACAGAGGTTTCTGTCGCTATTATATCCAGTTCCTTCAAGTAATTACCCTCAGCCTCGGCTACCTCTTGCGGGGTGGACTCGTCTTTCCAATGCCAATTATTCAAGTCGCCGGCATGGAAGATCCGTCTGCCTTCTGTCTCTATCAGGAAAGAGATCCCCACATCCGTGGAACCAAATGCCTTGATGGTCAGAAGTTCATCTTGATAGGCATCCCCCTTCTTCAAATAAATAGCATCATCAGCCTTGGCCCTCCGACGCTTCAATATATCCTTGGAAAAGATATATTTGATATCCGGCTTCTGCTCTTTCCATTTCAATACTTCCGAATGAAAATGATCCGGATGAAAATGCGACGCTAATATATATAATGTGCCCGCACGCTTCAAGAGTTCACTACGCACGTATCCCTTGGCCGGGTCCGGATCGCTATCCTTGAAATAATCGATCAAGATCGAAAAGCCATCCGCTTCCAAAGCGAATCCGCTATGATAAATATACACCAATCTCATAATGATCCTCATTTATTGTTTATCTTAAGAACACCGAACCTCACCGGGTTGTTGAATTCACGGTACAAATATACAAAAGGCCGGACATATCACATGCCCGGCCCACAATGATTATCAACCTACAATTTATTTCCAGTTCTCATTCTGGACTAATACGCCTTCCATGGTGACAATTTCATCGTTAGGGATCGGAAGTGTCACTAATCTATCCGGATACGTAGCCGATTGGTACTTCAGCAAATATCTCTTTTCATAAGCCAAGAAGCCCGAACCTTTATTACCCAGCTCCTCAGAAGCCGCATTCCAGCGCACAAGATCATACCAATGATGCCCCTCCATCGCCAACTCGATCCTACGCTCGAAACGCAAGGCTTTTATCGCCTTATCCACTGTCCAGCCACTCGCGGGATACAAGCCGATGCGATAATTAGCCGCCGTATTAGCAATGGTATTTCCGCTCACCTTATCCTCCAATACATATGGAGAAGAAGTTAAAGCCATATTGTTATTCGCGTCGGCAGCCATGATACAACTTTGTGCGGCACGTGCGCGAACTTTGTTGATATATTCTCTGGCAGTATTGATATCACCCGTTTCTATACAAGCCTCAGCATAAAGCAGGTAAAGCTCAGCTACACGCATCAAGTGGAAGTTCTTGGCAGTTGAGCCACCGGTTGTAGTCAAGCTCAAGCCTCCCTTATCCGCCTTTTTCGGCAGATTCTTCTTATTCAAGAACGGACCGCCATTCGCCAAATCACGAATCCAGCCATCGATAGTAACCGGTATATCCCAATCCATATAGGGGACATTGAAACGACCCGCAGATACGTCAACCCGAGGATCCGTATAAACCGTCAAATCCGTATGAGGTACATTATCGCCATCAATTGTCGTAACCGAGGTTTTGCTTTGATACGACTTATCGAGATAAGGCAATCCATTCTCATCCACCATATGCGCATTCACCAAGTCATAAGAAGGCTGGTAGAATCCCCAGCCGGAACCAATCTTGCCAGACAATGAGATATGAGAGTTACCATTGATCGCGTTGGTATAATACTGCGTACCGGAGATTGCCATCTGGACGTCAAACACAGACTCGCCCGTCCAGTCGCTCTCGCCCGCCGTGTAAAGCGTCTCATAACTCGGGGTCAAGGTATATTTCGTGCCCTTGCTATCCGTACCATTAGCGATAACCGTTTCTAAAATCGATTTAGCCTCCGTCCATTTGTTGGAGGTTCCATTCGTTCCATTATAGGGAGAAGACTGGAATATTCTCAGTTTCGCCAAAAACGCTCCAGCCGCCCATTTGTTGGCACGACCGGGCTCTTCCGGCCATGCGCCGGGAAGATTATCATAAGCATACTGCAAATCTTCAGCCACCTGTTCCCAAATATAAATATAGTTACCGCTCTCATCCACATTCGATATCAGTGGGTTCACGGACGACTCATAATCCTCCAAAGATACATAAGGAATAGCCGCCCCAAAATTCTTGATACCCTCAAACAAATAAAAACCACGCATGAAACGAGCTTGGGCTATGGCCTCGGTATAAAAATCTTTCTCCTGTCCCGGTATAGCGGAAAGCTCATCTTTAATCAAACCGGCCAAATGCATGACATTATTAGCACGAGCCACCGCATCGTATACTGCCACCCATTTACGCTTGATATAGGAATTATCGGTCGTAAAGCTAAAAGTCTCCAACAACGTGAAGTCCGATTGGTCCGCAGCCGTTGACCCCTTATTAGCGTCACCGCCCATCACATCACCATACGTATAGTTCGTCAAGCTTGCCCCAAAATAAGAGTTCGTCGTAGCCGCCGGAATATTTAACGCTGAATACATGCCGGTAAGAAGATAATTAATACCTTCCTGATCCGTTAAATTGGTTTCATTAACCGCACCTACAGGTTCGATTTCCAAGAAATCGGAACAAGATGTGCTGCCTAACGCAAGAACCACCGCCATCGCAAAATATATAAGAACTTTTTTCATAATGAATTCAAATTAATCGTTTATAAAGCACATACGTTAGAATGTCACATTCACACCCATCAAGAACTGACGAGGCATACCATAAGATCCATAATCGATACCTTTATTCATATCGCTTGATACATATTCGTTCTCGAACGAAGTATGCGAACGAACCTCCGGATCCAATCCATCATAACCGGTTATCGTAAACACGTTACTGATCTGGCCGTATACACGTATCTTCTCGAAACCGATCTTCTTCAGCAACTTCTTAGGCAATGAATACTCCAAAGTCAACGTCTGCATCCGAAGATAAGAACCATCTTGCACATAATTGGAGTTCGATTCGTTACCAGCCTCGGGGCCCTCGGTCGAGGTCGTTGTCCACAAAGGATAAATACCGTTCGGATTATTCACCGGATCCCAAGATTTCGCCAAACGATCTTTCGAATAATTAGACTGCAAGTTTCCAAACATCGTATAGTACTCGTAGTGTTTGTACAAATCATTTCCAATCGAGTAATACATGTAAGTACTTAGATCAAAATCTCTCCAAGTCAAAGAGATATTGAAACCTCCGGTCAAATCAGGATGAGGATTACCGATAATCGTACGGTCATCCGCGTCGATCTTACCATCGTTGTTCACGTCTTTCATCTTATATCGGCCTACCCATGCGGAAGCGACCAAATCGTTTTCCGTAGCCACACCATAAGGCAGAACGCCCGAGGAAATAACATCTTGCTCATTTTGATAAATACCCTCAATCTGATACCCGTAGAACATTCCGACAGGTTGGCCCACCGTAGTAATATTCACCTTGCTCAAACGAGTATCATTGAACAAATCAGAAGATCCCAACCGGGTAACCTCATTCTTGTATCTTGAGATGTTAGCCGTGATGTTATAACCGAACTCGCCAACTTTGTCCCTCCATCCAATGGACAAATCAATACCTCTGTTCTTCATATCACCGATATTGATACTAGGCTTTGATGCGTTACCAACCAGCGCAGACCAGTTAGCAGGCACAAGCAAGTCTGAGGTATTCTTTACATAAAAGTCAAATCCGGCGGTCAATCGGTTACTCAAAGCCGTAAGGTCGAAACCTATATTAAACATTTTTGTGGTTTCCCATTTAGCGTCCGAGTCACCCAAGTTCGAGAGCACATAACCGGGAGAAGTCTCTGAATCCGATCCCGTGATAGGATACATATAATAATTTCCCGTACCATACTGGAACGCATAGTTGTAAGAACCAATATTCGAATTACCGGTCGTACCATAACCGGCACGCAGCTTAAAGTCATCCAACCATTTCCGGGTAGGCTCCATAAATTTCTCGTCAGACATACGCCATCCCAAGGAGGCGGAAGGGAAGTTACCCCAACGGTTCTTGGAACCAAACTTGGAAGAAGCGTCGCGGCGAATCGTGAATGTCGCCAAATATTTACCCTTATAAGAATAGTCCGCACGTCCGAAAAGGCCGAACATTGTCACTTTTCTTTGATAACGGCTAGAGTTACCTATATTAGAAGAAGAACCATTATCCAGTGTCCAAGTATTCGGATCGCTCTCGAAGATGTAATCGATACGGGTTCCTTGCATATAACGGCCGACACCTTGTTTGATAGCCTCCGTACCCAAAACAACGGTAATATTATGATCTTCATGAATCTTCTTGGTATAAGTAGCCGTATTTGTCCACTGCCAGTTCAAACGCCAGTTGCCCGTCTCAGTCAATGTATTGTTGGCAGAAGCCTCTTTGTTCGCCATATTTTGACGTTCGGTCATCTCCAAACTCCACATACCATTCAAGCGAGCGCTAAACTGAGAACGAAGCTTCAGACCTTCGATCCAAGGATTGGAAAGCTCGGCAAAAACCGCAGTCTGTCCATGAAACATGCGTGTCCAATCATTCTCATTCATAGCTACCTGATGCACGGCGGAAATATCACGGCCCGCATTAGGTGCCACGGATCCCGTATAATCACCTCCTACATTATATATAGGTACCCACGAATTCATGGTATAAGTCTTAGCGAACGTGTTCGCGTCTCCTTGACGACCAGACTCTCCTCCCGTTTCCATAGCGGCAAGGTTCGTATTTTGGCCCATCGTGAAATACTTATTAGGATTATAGGTCGTATTCGTACGTAAAGAGTAACGTTTGAAATAAGAATTCTGGATCGTACCCTCTCGATTTGTATAACCCAAAGAGACAGAATAAGTAGCTTTCTCGCCACCACCCACCAAAGAGATCTGGTGATCTTGGATCTTTCCGGTCTGTACAATCTCATCGTACCAATTGGTACCCTTACGAGCCTCCGCATCAGAATAACCATCCTCCAGCATTTGGTAGTAAGCGGAACAAACACATGGTCTCGTTCCGCTTACTACCAAATGCTGGAGGATGGTTATTCAGAAGAAGAAGCTCGTAAAGGTACAAATTGGTACGACGAGGTAGTACAGACCGGTAAGGTGCAGAACCACGAGATCTCAGTAACAGGTGGTGGCGAGAAGGCTACCTACTCGGTAGGTTTAGGCTACATGAACCGTGAGGGTACGATCAAGGAGTCTTGGTTCCGCCGTTATTCTTTGCGTGCAAATACCAACTTCTTCGTAAACAAGTGGTTCAACATCGGACAAAATACGAATCTCGCCGTAATAGAGAACTCCGGTGAGCGGGGGCGCCAAGGTGACGACAACACATTCGGTAAGACTTTCTCCATCCAGCCGTGGGTACCTATTTATACGGTAGGTGGAGACTATGCGGGATCCGTGAACAATGAGGGTGGACGTGCGGAAAGTGCCGTGATGTCTGTTAACCACGGTAAGGATAACCGCCGTCGTTTCTTGCGTGCGCAATCCGCTATCTATGCGGAGATCAAACCATTGGAAAGCATTGGCGAGGACTTGACGATCCGTACGCAGTTCAGTGCCCGCTTAAGTGGTGCTTGGGACTTTTGGATGAACAAGCGTACTATCATGACCAACAAGGAGGGACGTAACAACAACGAGTTCTACGAGAACGCCAGTTATTGGTTAGGTTACCAATGGACGAATACGGCCACTTATAAAAAGACAATCAACGAAGACCACTCAATCGGCGTAGTATTAGGAACAGAAGCTATCCGCGAGGGCTTAGGCCGCGTGATACAGGCCGGCCGTATTGATTACCAGTTCGAGGATGACCCGAACACATGGCAAATCGACAACGGTTCTGCCGCCAACTTACGTAACAGTGGTTACATGCACTCACCCAGCACCATGTTTGGTATCTTCGGACGTGCTGATTACGCTTACCAAGGCAAATACTTGGCTACCGTGACCGTTCGTCGAGACGCATCCTCTCGATTCTCCGAGAAAAACCGTTGGGGTACATTCCCTTCCGTATCTTTGGGATGGCGTATGTCAGACGAGAATTTCATGGAAAAGACTCGTACATGGTTAGACGACTTCAAGTTGCGCGCCGGTTACGGTACGACGGGTAACTCTAATATCGGAGCATACAACTGGGCATTCCGCTACGGTACAGGTAACACGTGGCTCTATAGCATCAACGGTAGTGATACGGACGTAATGACAGGATACGGTGTTACGGCCTTAGGTGATATCGATGCGAAGTGGGAAACCTCTAAGATGTTGAACGTAGGTTTCGATGCGACAGTCTTCGACCAACGCTTAGGCATCAACTTCGACTGGTACCTGAAGAAGACCTCCGATATGTTGATCGATGCGAACTGGTCTGCTTTGGCTGGTAACGCAGACAAGCCTAAAGTAAATATCGGCGACATGGAAAATAAGGGTGTTGACTTGAATTTGACATGGCGCGACAAGGTCGGCGAGGTAGATTACTCGATTGGCGTGAACCTTTCTCACTATAAGAACAAATTGACAGAGATCGGTACGGAAGCCGGTATCTTCGAAGGTACTCGTATCTCCAACATGAATGTCATGATGAAGGGGTATGCGGTTGGTATGTTCCACGGTTATCAGGTGGATGGTATCTACAAGAGCGAGGATGAGGTTCGCAACTATAAGAATGATGCTGGAGGCGCTGTATTACCATACGGTACGGCAGACGCCGCTTCGTTAAATCCGTCTCAATACGTAGGTCAATTCAAGGTAAAAGATGTGAACAACGATGGTAAGATCGACGCAAGTGACCGTACATTCATCGGTAACCCGCATCCGGACTTGACTGGTGGTGTTAACTTAAGCGTAGGCTGGAAAGGTTTCGACTTGAGCACTTACTTGTACTTCTCCGTAGGTAATGACATCTTTGCCATGTATAAATACTATACACACTACGGTTCTTTGCAATCTGCTTATTCAAAAGATCGTCGCGACAACTCTTGGAGCCCGGAGAATCCAAACGGAATCTACCCGATGTGGGCAACCGCTACAGGAGAAAGTACGATTGCGGCCAACGAATCTAATTCCAGCTACATAGAGGATGGTTCCTTCTTGCGTATGCAAACATTAACGTTGGGTTATACCTTGCCGAAAGCATGGATGAACAAGATCAAATTCGACAAGATCCGTATCTATGGTCAGATCTCTAACGTATTCACATTGACCGGTTATTCCGGATTGGATCCTCAGGTTCGTACGGATGATGGTTCCGGTAATTCTAAAGACCGTAACATGGGTACAGACTATGGTTCATACGGTATGCCACGTCAATTTATCCTTGGAGTTAATGTTACGTTCTAAAACTAGGAATGAAAATCTGATTATATTAACAATTAAGTAGAACAATAATGAAAAAAATATTTATATATTCCGCAATGGCGGCAGTTCTAGCCTTAGGAAATACATCTTGTTCGGATTTTCTAGAGGTCAAACCCGCTGGTTCAGTAAGTGAGCAAGATTTCGTGTCAGCGAAAGGGGTAGAGCAATTGGTGACAGGTATGTATGCAAAAATGCACGACAACTCCTATTTCGAGGCAACATTGAGTAACTATGTATATGGCGACGTGATGGGCGGTAGTGCCAATAAGGGCTCCACGTATCAAGACCAACCGGACTTCACAAGTTTGGAGACCTATACGTTTACCACAGACAACGGTTACCTAAACGTGAAATGGAAAAAATGCTATAACGGTGTTTTCGTGGCAAACAACGTAATCAAGTTGGCAGACATGGCCAAAGAAGAAATGTCAACGGTCAATGGAGAGGCGAAAGACAACTATACGGAAACGATCGCACAGGCACGCTTCTTCCGTGCTTTCTGGCATTTCGAGGTTGTAAAATTATTTGGAGCCGCTGTTCCTTACGTGGACGATCTGGCTATGCAAGAGAACGTAAACCCGCAGGTTTCTAATGTAGACGAGAGTGGTAACTACATTTATATTTGGGATAAGATCATCGATGACTTACAATTTGCGTACGACAATCTTCCAGATCGCTGGACTACCGACAAGGGGCGTATAAACAAATGGGCCGCAGGTGCCTTATTGGCAAAAGTAAAAATGTATCAATCTTCTCCATACGATGGAAAGAACGGCTCACAAAACCGTTGGACTGAGGTCAAGAGCCTTTTGGAGGAAGTCATGGCGAACGGTAAAGACAATAACGGCACAAAATACAAATTGGCTGACACATATGAGGAGCTTCACATCGCAGGTGAAGCCGATTGGACTGGCGAGTCTGTATTTGATATCCAAATGGCAATCACTGGTACTGTGGAAGAAACTTCCAGTATCAACGGACCATGGCACATCGGTTTTAACGGTGCGTTAGGTACAGGAGGTTGGGGATTCTATCAGCCCTCCAACGATTTGGTAAACTCACATATCGTTGACGCAAACGGTCTGCCGATGATGGATGGTCAGTATAAAAACAGCCCTGCGCTTACGACGCTAGACGCAAACAACATTCCTCATACGGATCTAACGGTTTACACCGACCCGCGTCTGGATGTTTCAACCGGACGTTTCAATACTCCGTTCTGGGATTGGACAGTTCCTTCATCTTTGGATGGTTGGGTACGTGATTATAGTAATGGTGGCTTGTACCTGAACAAGAAGAACATCCCGCGTAAGGCAGACAAGGGTAGCTTGTCTATCGTAACAGTAACGAACTCTTCTGCGAAGAACTTCCACCTGATCCGTTATGCAGACGTATTACTATGGTACGCCGAGGCATTGATTGAAACAGGCAACCATAAGGAGGCCGGTAAATATATCAATCAAGTCCGTGCCCGTGCCGCCAACGGATATGTAAAGGCTGCCGATCCGAATAATGGTATGGCAGAGACTACATCCTCATATGTATTAGAGGACAAGGTAAACGGAAAGACTCTATCGAATGCCGCGGCTAACTACCGTATCGGCTTATATCCCGATTCTCAATTCGCTTCCAAAGCATCTGCGACGCAAGCGTTACGTTGGGAACGTAAGATTGAGATGGCTCTTGAAGGTCACCGCTGGTATGATTTGGCTCGCTGGGGTATCATCGCCGATGAGTTGAACAGCTACGCTTCTTATGAAAAGAAATTCTTACTGAAATATGCGAATAGCGTTTACAACGCAAAATGGTGCGTATTGCCTATTCCATTGAATGAGATTCAAAAGATGGACGGTCTCTTGGTTCAAAATGAAAATTGGAAATAAACAAGTGGGTTAACATTAATATCGGGTAACCAGGCATGTGATACGTGTGGTTACCCCCTCACAAAAGCGAAAAGCGAATGCTTATTCGCTTTTTTCATTTTAAATACATATCTTTGTTTGACTTTAAATCATAATGAAACGTATACTCTAGCCATGAGATATAAACAAATACTCTTCGGTTTGATACTGTTTGCCATATTAGGGGTTTTCTTGCAAATAACCAGCAAGTTTCATTTCTTTTATATCGAGCAGCTTCAACTATTCCAATTTTCCGGAGACTATCTTGCGGATAAAATCAGTTATCCGGGAGGTTTATCTTCGGTCATCGGGGAATTTTTGACACAATTTTTTATCACCCCTTATCTCGGTCCCTTTATCTTTGCCGCATTGCTCACTGGCATAGGGCTTACCATGAGGGCTGTCGTAAGACAAATCACCCCGGAAAAAGAGTTGTATCTGATTTACTTACTCCCCGTCTTATCCTTATTATTGGCTCAATACGATTTCAATTACTTACTACAAGGAACAGTGGCCTTTTTAATTTGCCTACTTTGTTTGAATGGGTGGATACGGATCAATAACTTTCGATTCCGATTATTTACGGCCCTACTTATCACACCTCTACTTTTCTGGATAGGAGGGCCTATAGCCGGATTATTCACGGTCTGCGCATTCATCAAGGAATTATTCGGCCAATTCAAACAAGGAGTTGTCTTCTTGGTGATCCCCATCGAGTTTACACTCATAGCGACCAGTTGCGTATGGGCGACAGTCATCACCGATTATCATTTCGCGTTCCTACCGGATGCCTATTATCATCCTATCTTACAAGCTCCGAATGTCATATATTTTTCCTGGGTCAGTTTGCCGCTTTCGCTGATCTTCGCATTTACATGGCCTAAAGGCACTTCGAAAAAGAGAGATTGGATAGAGATCTCCGTACAACTTATCATAATTCTCGCACTTTGCAGGTTCGGGATACCAAGATATAATGATCAAAAATCTTATCAACTAAAGGAACTAGATTATTATGCCCGAAACGGACAATGGGATCAAATCATCCGGAACAGCCAAGGTCCGATCAAGAATTACTTATACTTGACTTACCTAAACAACGCCCTTGCTGAGAAAGGCGAGTTAGGAAACCGGATGTTCGCGTTCGATCAACACGGGCCTCAAGGATTATTAGCCTCTTGGAATAAGACTTCTTCCGTATCGACCTTACTTAGCGATGCCTATTTTATGCTTGGAGAAATCGCCTTATCGCAAGAGATGGCATTTGAAGGATATGTCACCGTGATTGGGGCCGGTAATCCCCGGAACCTACAACGTCTAGTCCAAACCAACTTGATTTACGGTACATATCCAATCGCAGAGAAGTACATCGATATATTAGAGAAGACTTACGCTTATCACGACTGGGCAAAACGACATAGGGAATTTCTATATAATGATAAAGCCATAGAAGAAGATCCGGTACTGGGGATTAAACGAAAAGGACTTCCTCTTCGTAACAACCTTTCCGGTGTAAACGGGTTAGAACATGATTTATTGATCCGAGCAGAACAAAACACGGAGAATCAGATTCCCATCCAATTTGTCGGAGCCATCTATCTTTTATCCAAGGATATGAAATCTTTCCAGACATTCATTGAGAAATATTACGGTACATCTACACTTCCTTCCCTTCCGACGAGTTTCCAAGAAGCGGTTATTTTACTAGCCGAGAAAGACCCGGATTATTGGAGACGGTTCAACGTGTCCGAAAATGTCATCCGGAAATTCACAGGTTACAGGAATCTTGTATTGCAGAACCGGAATAACCCACAGCTACCCCAATTGATAAAAAACTCTTTTGGAGACACCTATTGGTCTTATTACCTTCTTAAATGATTCATTGCCATGAAAAAGCACTATCTATATATTATATGTGTATCTTTTATCGTACTGGGGATATTTTCATGTTCAGACACGGTTCCGGTAAGCAAGAAAACCTCTGAGAAACCAATATTATACCCAGATTACGCAGATGTGACGATACCGAATAATATCGCTCCCCTGAATTTTAAGATACAGAATGCACATACGGAAGCGTTCGCTGTTTTCTGTTTTGAGGAAGTGAAGTTGCAGGTGAAAGAAAAAAAGGGGCAATTCCATATTCCTGCCGCCAACTGGAAAAAGCTACTTAAGAAAGCGACAGGCAAAACGATACAAGTAAAACTTTATGCTAAGGATAAGGAATGGCTGAGCTACCCGGAATTCTCGTTGTTTATCGCACAGGAACCTATGGACTCCTATCTAGCCTACCGTCTGATAGAGCCCGGATATGAACTTTGGAACCAGATGGGTATTTACCAACGGAGCCTGGAAACCTACGAACAAAGTCCCATTATGGAAAATAAACACAGTGGACAAAATTGCATGAATTGCCATTCATTTTGTATGCAAAACCCCAACAAGATGTTATTCCACATGAGAGATAAATACGCCGGGACTTATTTGATAGACGGAGATAAAATAGAGAAATTAAATACGAAAACGGAGCAAACGATTTCTCCCTTGGTTTATCCCTCTTGGCATCCTTCCGGGAAATACGTGGCATTCTCGGTTAACCAAACGAGCCAGAGCTTTCATTCCAATGACAAAAACAGGGTCGAGGTTTTCGATAGCCAATCGGATGTAGTGGTGTACGATACAGAGAAACATGAGATCATCAGTACTCCCGCCATTCGTACGAAAGAGGCTTTTGAGACATTCCCTACCTTTTCTCCCGACGGAAAAACGCTTTATTTCTGTACCGCCGAGGCACGTTCGATGCCCCACGAGTATTCGGAGGTAAAGTATAATCTTTGCTCCATAGCGTTTGATCCGGTAACAAGGAGTTTCGCATCAAAGATAGACACATTATATAATGTACGAGAGAATGGGAAAAGTGTCTCTTTTCCCCGTGTCTCTCCCGATGGGAAATTCTTGTTATTCACCTTATCGGGCTACGGGAACTTCTCTATCTGGCATAAAGACGCTGATTTATACATTCTGGATATCGAGAGTGGTTTTTTCCATCCCTTACGAAACGCGAACAGCACAGACACGGAGAGTTATCATTCATGGAGTAGCAACAGCCGGTGGATCGTTTTCAGCAGCCGAAGAATCGACGGATTATATACCCGACCTTATTTCGCCTATATCGACGAGAGCGGAAATGCCTCCAAACCGTTCCTATTACCACAGAAAGATACGGATTTCTATCATCGGTTCATGAAATCATATAACATACCCGAGTTTATCACAGGAAAAGTATCATCTAATATACGGAAAATCAGTAAACTTGCCAAAGAAAGTAAGGGGGTTGACGTTACTTATCATAAATAAATCGAATCTGGGGAACATACATAAAGTAAAAAGAACATGAATAACTTAAGCAAAAAGATCATACCTATTCTTCTGCTCTTATTATGCACCAGCCTTCTAGGGTTACATTTACAAACCACTCAAGAAGCAACCTTCTTTTACCGGGAACAACAGCAGATCTTCCTGTTCGATACCGAATATGTATTGAATATACTTAAGACAATTGGAGGATTGGCTACGATTTGCTCCCAATTTATTATACAGTTTTTCAAGGTGCCGCTAATCGGATCGCTGGTGACCGCCTTGATCGGTGGAATCTCCGGTTGGTTATTCTGGCTGACTTTACGAAAAATACATCCGGCATTGTATCTTCTTCCCTTGGCCTTTCTCCCCATCCTATTCCAATATCTTTACCTAATGAAAGATAGCTATCATTATGAAGGACTGATAGCCATGTTGTTTTGGTCATTGGCGCTTAACGTATATAGTTACAGCGCACGAAGATTTAATTGGACGTACCGTACCTTAATCGGTTGCTTGCTGGCGACCGGATTGTTTTACACGATGGGATCTGTAGCTATATTATTCGCCCTTAGCATCTTACTATTTGATGTATTACAAAAAAGCGAACACTGGTACGCAAGCTTCATCCCGTTGATCCTGCTGCTTATCGTAGGTTCTCTATGCGTTCTAGGGGGCAGTAAACCCGATTATGACTATGTATTTTGGATGAAAGATTACGTAGAGTATTTCATTGAGCTGGAACCATTCTACGGCTTCTCTTGGCAAGTAGCGCTACTCGTTATGCTTCTATTCTTCCTATCACGTTACTTAGATCACATAAAAACCTATTTAAAAGCTTTAGTAGCCGTAGCATTACTTGCCTTATCCGGTATGTATTATACGCAAACGGCTCTTCAACAGAGGAATAAAGATTTCTATACGTTGATGCAAATGTTTCATTACATAGATACCGAGCAATGGGATGCCATAATCTCGTCCGCCGATCTAAACTATAATAACTACTTACACCTGAATTGCTTAAACCTTGCCTTATCCCACAAGGGTGTCATGCAGACTGATTTATTCAAATACCCGCAAAGCGGAATACAATCTTTGGTCTCAAAGTACCAAGCGCATATAGAGGAAAGTTTCCTATTCAGCCAGATATACTACCATGTAGGAATCACGTCCTTGGCATACAATTTCGCTTTTGGTACCTCGGTAGGAATTACATACGGCAGTCCCGTCATGACTAAATTATTAATAAAATCCCATTTGATATACGGACAGTATCCCGCGGCCGAGAAGTTTATATCCTTATTGGAAAAGACATGGGCCTATCACGAATGGGCCTCCTCGCAACGAAAGTTCTTATATAATGACCAAGCGGTGGAGAGCGACCCGGAATTAGGTACAAAAAGAAAAAGCCTATCCAGCGACAAAGACCTTTTCGCCAATATAATCGGATTGTTTGATAACCTAATGATTATATTGGAAGAGAATCCCCTGAATAAAGCCGCATTGGATTATACGATCGGTACGTTATTATTATCGAAAGACCTGCCCGCTATAAAAACGTTTGTTGAAAGATTCAGTGGGACGGAAGTACTCCCCGCATTACCCGAACCCTTGCAACAAGCCGTGATCTCTTATGCGGAGCATGATCCGGAATATTGCCGCAAGTATGGGGTAACCGATAAAGTCCTGTCCGAGTTCTCGATATTCAAGCAACGTGTATTGGGACTAAGGCATGCCCGACAAAATGTAGCGACTGGAATAGCCGACTATCAACCTACTTTCTGGTACTATTTGATACTCTCTAAATAAAACACATATGGAAAGACAGACTTACACAAATACAAACCGATATCTTTTCCTTTTTCTCATCGCCTTGATGGTTTCATGCTCCAAAAGCGACGTACAGATCGCCAAGAGTCTAAACAAGGAAATCGCCATTTATCCGGATTACAAGGATGTGACCATCCCTGTGAACATCGCCCCGCTCAATTTCTCTATCGCCGATAGCAGTGAGCACTGCCTTATCATTAAAGGGGAAAAGACTCAACTCCAAGTCTATAGCGATGAGGGGCTCTTTGAGATCCCACAAAAGAGATGGAAAGCCTTATTGAAAGAGAATGCCGGAAACCAAATAGAATTGACCATCGCTAAACGCATACAGGGCGAATGGAATGCCTATACGCCTTTTCATATGGACATCGTAAATGATTCCATTGATAAATATATAGCCTATCGGTTATTAGCCTTGAGCAATGATATGTGGAACAGGATGGGTATCTATCAACGAAACTTGGAAAATTATGACCAAAGCGTGATTTATGAGAATAGCCTAACCGACTATAACTGCGTAAACTGCCACACGTTTTCCTCCGGGAACCCGGATAAAATGATTTTCCATATGCGAGGCAAACACGCCGGTTCCGTACTGATTGATGGAAAGAAAATCACCAAGCTAAATACAAAGACTCCCGAGACCGTCTCAAACTTTGTCTACATGTATTGGCATCCGAATGGTAACTATCTGGCGGCCACCGTATGCGATACCTACCAAAACTTCTTCATCAATAATCCCAATACGCTGGAAGTATTGGATCATAACTCCGATATCGTGATCTACGACGTGAAGAAGAACGAGGTATTCTCTTGCGAAGCGTTAAATTCCAAAGACGCATGGCAAATATTCCCTGCGTTCTCTCCCGACGGGAAGAGCCTCTATTTCAGTTCGACCGCCGCCGTAGATTCTATTTCTAAGAATTTCAGACAAATGACCTACAGCCTATGCCGTGTCGACTTTGACCCGGAAACCCGCACTCTAGGCCAGCAAGTAGATACTTTATACAATGGCCGGGCCAACCACAAAAGCGTATCCTTCCCTAGAATCTCACCGGATGGTAAATATCTGGCTTTTACCCTACAGGAATATGGCGGTTTCGGGGTTTGGCATAAAGACGCCGAATTATATATGATCCGCCTATCCGACGGAAAGACGTACCCGCTAACCGAGGCGAACAGCGCCGAAGGAGAAAGCTACCATTCATGGAGCCGCAACAATCGTTGGCTGGTATTTAGCAGTCGCAGGTTGGATGGATTATACACACGCCCGTTCTTTACCTATATCGATGATAAAGGCACGGCCCATAAACCATTCCTCCTGCCACAAAGAAATCCCGTAAAATATTATAAAGACTTGTTGTGGACTTACAACCTCCCGGAGTTTATACAAGAAAAGGTCCAAGTAGACACTCATGCCGTGATGGAAACAATGAGAAATACAAAAGGAATCCATGTAAAATAAGAACAATAGCTAGGGTGGGTGAAAGGAGATAAGGATGTCTGTTTGGTTAAATCTACCCACCCTTAGCTATTGATCTGTTTGCTCACTCTTTTATCTTCACCGAGAATAGAAATAGAGCGTTTCAAATCAACGCCCATATTTCCATTTGTTGTATTCATAAAATAAGTACAAACTTTCGGCAATCAGATTTCACTCTTTAGTGAAACAAACATATGTAATCTGCGTTTATAGATTATCAAATGTCTCTTTAAAAACTTGAGACAAAAATAAACTATTTTGATAGAAAAATAGGTCTGTAAATATTCACATTTTATTCACAACACACACCAAAACGTTCATTTATCCTAGGAAGCATCACAATTTAACATCTAACCGCTCCATCATCACTCCGGTCTTCTCCCTTGCCTCCGTCACATCCAAACCACGAGCCAGCAAGACGGCCATACGGCGATGTCCATGAACTTCCGGTTTTCCAAAGAAACGCATCTGCGTATCGGGTTGTTCCAAGACCTTATCCAGATTCCCCAAAGACAACCGGTCACTGTCCCCTTCCACTACGACGGCACGGGAAGCTCCCGCTCCATGAAATGCGATATTAGGGATCGGCAAGCCAAGCACCGCACGGGCGTGCAAAGCGAATTGAGACAAATCTTGCGTAATCATCGTCACCATTCCGGTATCGTGCGGACGGGGGGAAACCTCGCTGAATATGACATCGTCTCCTTTAATGAATAATTCCACGCCGAAAATACCACGTCCGCCTAAAGCCTCGGTGATCTTACCGGCGATCTCACGGGCTTTCGCTTTAGCGGCAAGGCTCATGGCTTGCGGTTGCCAAGACTCCCGGTAATCACCATCCACCTGAACATGTCCTACGGGTTCCAAGTAAGACGTTCCTCCGATATGCCGAACCGTCAGCTGGGTAATCTCATAGTCGAAATCCACGAAACCTTCCACGATCACCTTACCCGCTCCAGCACGTCCGCCTTCTTGGGCGTACTGCCAAGCACGATCGATATCCTTTTCCTCACGAACCACGCTCTGTCCGTGTCCGCTCGAGCTCATGATCGGCTTCACCACGCAAGGCATACCGATTACCTTCACCGCTTCCTTGAATTCCTCCTCGGTCTCGGCGAAACGATACGGCGAGGTAGGCAAGCCCAGTTCCTCGGCCGCCAAGCGGCGGATTCCCTCACGGTTCATCGTCAGCCAAGTGGCACGGGCGGTAGGAATCACATGGTATCCCTCTTCCTCCAGTTCCATCAAGGTACGGGTAGCGATCGCTTCCACCTCCGGCACGATATAATCCGGTTTCTCTTTCTCGATGATCTCCCGCAAGGCATCGCCATCCAGCATGGAGACCACATAGGAACGATGCGCCACTTGCATGGCCGGAGCGTCCGGATACTTATCCAAGGCGATTACCTCCACGCCATAACGCTGCAACTCTATTACAAACTCTTTCCCCAATTCGCCCGAGCCACAAAGCACGACTTTAGTTGCCGTAGCCGATTTGGGCGTACCAATTGTTACCATAAATCTTTCTGCTATTTGAATTTCGCCGCAAAGGTAAGGGTTTAGATAAAGATAGCCTAGGGCTTTTTTCTTTATCTATTAAGTGGAAGAAGCAGAGAGATTCATTATCTATCAGTTGTTGGACGATCATGCACCAACTGTTGGATGATCGTCTACCAATTGGTGCATGATCGTCCAACGGATGGTAGAAGATGTATACATATAGTACCGGCACGTAAAGTTACCGCACGTACAAGCTAATAGATATAGATGGTAGAGCTAAACCTTTTCGATCAAAACCTTTTGTTAATATTACATAATTATAAGTACCTTGCGATACAAGGTATCTTAGTAAAGCATATATTTGTAACCAAATGATAAAAGTGTTCACCAACAGTGTAACTTATTTAGCAAACTGTACGTCTAATATATTAAAGTAACTACATAATATGATGATTCAACTGAGAGGAATAAACAAAACGTACTTTAATGGAGCCCCACTGCACGTTTTGAAAGGTATCGACCTAGATATAGAGAAGGGAGAGATGGTATCCATCATGGGAGCCTCCGGTTCCGGTAAGTCAACCTTATTGAATATCTTAGGGATATTAGATACGTACGACACGGGCACCTATCAATTAAACGGGCAGTTGATTCAGAATCTCAGCGAAAGTCGTGCCGCCGAGCTCCGGAACCGAATGATCGGCTTCATTTTTCAATCTTTTAACTTAATCTCATTCAAGAACGCCATGGAGAACGTCGCCCTCCCACTCTATTATCAAGGGGTCAGCCGGAAAAAGAGGAATGCCATGGCACTGGAATACTTGGACATGGTGGGATTGAAAGATTGGGCGGAGCATATGCCGAATGAGATGTCCGGTGGACAGAAGCAACGGGTAGCGATCGCCCGGGCCTTGATAGCGAAACCTCAAGTCATATTGGCCGACGAGCCGACCGGAGCGTTGGATAGCAAAACGACCGTGGAGGTAATGGAACTACTACGCAAGGTAAACCTAGAAGGGATGACCATGGTGATCGTTACCCACGAACCCTCCGTAGCGGAGGCTACAGACCGGATTATCCGGGTAAAGGACGGGTTGATTGAACGTATCGAAAAAGAAGAGAATCATGTTTGACTTTGATAATTTCAGGGAAATATGGAGCACCATCAAAAAGAATAAGCTCCGTACCTTCTTGACCGGCTTCTCGGTCTCATGGGGTATTTTCATGTTGATCGTGTTACTGGGGGCGGGAAACGGGTTGCGCAATGGCATCATGTACAACTTCAGGAATATGTCTACCAACCGGGTCGAGGTATGGACACGCTATACCACCAAGCCTTGGAAAGGTATGCAATCCAACCGCAGCATCAGTTTCAAGGAAGAGGACCTAGGCGCCTTGAAGAGAGACTTCAAGGAGGTGGATCTTTGCTCGGCTACTATCTCCCACAATGACACGATCACTTACAACGAGGAATATGTGACGGGACAAACCAATGGCGTATATCCGGATCATGCCCCGATCAATTACGTGAATGTAGAGACGCATAACGGCCGCTTCATCAATGAGCAGGACATGAGGGACCGAAGAAAGGTGATCGTGATCAGTCCCCGTATGGCGGAGGTCTTGTTTCGTGACGAGAAGCCGCTGGGTAAATACGTGAAATGCGGGAATATGATGTATCAAGTAGTCGGCGTGTACAACGATGATGACAAAAGTAATAACGCTCCCGCTTACATCCCATTCTCCGTAGCCCAATTGCTATATAATAAAGGATACGGTTTCGGATCGCTAACGTTTACCTTGAAAGGGGTGACTACCGAAGAGGAGAATGAGGCTTTCGAGGAAAGTTTCCGGGAATGGATGGCACGCCGCCACCAATTCGACCCGACAGACAAGAACGCTATCGGTATGTGGAACATGGCGAATGAGTTCTTGATGTGGAATAATATAATGAACGGGATTACCTTGTTTATCTGGATTATCGGTATCGGAACGTTGATGGCAGGAATCGTGGGAGTTAGCAACATCATGCTGATCACCGTACGGGAACGGACCCGGGAGTTCGGCATACGCAAGGCATTGGGAGCTAAACCCGGCTCGATCTTGGCATTAGTAATCGCCGAGTCCATCCTCGTAACAGCCGTTTTCGGCTATGTCGGGATGATCATGGGGATCGGGCTCACGGAGCTAATCAATCACGCGATGGAAATGGCCCAAGCCGGAGCCCAGTCCGGTGGGAATATCGGAGAAGACACGACGGTCTTCCGTAACCCGACCGTCAATCTGGCGATAGCTAGCTCCGCTACGGTCTTGATCATCGCGGCCGGTGTATTGGCGGGTTATTTCCCGGCACGCAAAGCGGTGAAAGTCACGGCTATCGAAGCCATGAGAACGGAATAATCATAAAAAAGAAAAGAACCATGTTTGACATAGACAGATGGGTAGAGATATGGGTGACGATCACCCGAAACAAGACACGCAGCTTGTTGACCTGCTTCGGCGTATTCTGGGGAATCTTGATGTTGGTGATTCTATTGGGAGCCGGAAACGGGATGAAGAACGCTATGTTCTCGAATATCAACGGATTCGCCACGAACTCCGCCTTCTTTTTCTCCGACCGGACCAGCGAATCGTACAAAGGCTTTAACAAGGGGCGTCAATGGGACATGCGAAACCGGGACGTGGAGAGCATCCGGAAACAGGTGAAGGACATCGAGGCCGTCTCCCCCATCATCTGGGGAAATCGCTCGGACAAGAATATCGTTTTCGGCCAATTAAGCGGTACTTATAACGTAAAAGGCGTGCAGCCCGATTATTTCAAGATCGAGACCCAGCAGCTTTATTACGGACGGTTACTAAACGAGATCGACGAGATCGAGAAACGTAAGGTTTGCTTGATCGGCGCTAAGGTGAACGAGGTATTGTTCAAGGGAAGTGATCCCTGCGGGAAATATATCCGGGTAAACGGGATTTACTACCAAGTGGTAGGCGTCACGAAGCAACGAGCTTCTAGCGTCAATATCGGCGGACGGGCCGAGGAAAGCGTATTCCTCCCTTTCAGCACCATGCAACAGACGCTGAACCAAGGGGATATCATTCACTTCTTGTGCGTGAGCGCCAAACCCGGCTATAAGATCGATCCGGTGATCACGCAGATCAAGGATATTGTAAAGAGCCAGAACCAGATCTCTCCTACCGACCCGCAGGCCGTGACGGTGATCAACTTGGCGGCTCAGTTCGAGACCTTCAATATGCTATTTATCGGTATCGACATCTTGATCTGGCTCGTGGGTATGGGTACGTTATTGGCGGGTATCATCGGTGTAAGTAATATCATGATGGTAACAGTTAAGGAGCGTACCCGGGAAATCGGCGTACGCAGGGCTATCGGAGCGAAACCTTGGAACATCATCTCGCAGATCATGAGCGAGAGTCTGCTACTTACAGCCTTAGCGGGTTTGTTGGGGTTAAGCGCCGGGGTATTCCTGCTCGATCTGGTAGATAAGATCATGAGTGCCCAGCCGGCTTCCAACGGAACCATGATGGAGCATCCGGAGGTAAGCATCCAGATCGCGGTAGCGGCCACGGTGATCTTATTATTCAGCGGTCTGCTGGCCGGGCTGATCCCCGCATGGCGAGCTATGCAGATCAAGGCGATAGATGCCATACGAGAAGAATAAACAACAATTGTCAATTAATAAAACTATATAATCATGAAGAATCGCATTGTAAAAAAGATCCTGCGTATCATCTTATTAGTACTTGTGGGAGCAGCGGTAATCGGTACATTCTATTTCTTATGGAAGAAAGCGCAACCGGTCATCACCGTTTATGAGATCGTAACCCCAGAAAAAGGGGATGTGGAAACCAAGACGGTCGCTACCGGAAACGTAGAGCCTCGTTTCGAGGTGGAGATCAAGCCGCAGATTTCCGGTATCATCTCCGAGCTGAAGAAAGAAGCGGGGCAGATGGTCCAAGCGGGAGAGATTATCGCCATTATCAAGGTAATCCCCGAGATGGTACAGCTCAACAGCGCCGAATCGCGTGTGAACCTTGCCAATATCTCTTTAAAGCAAGTGGAAGAGACTTATAAGCGGGATACGCAATTATTTAAGCAAGGTGTTATCGCCCAAGAAGATTTCGACCTTTCCAAAGCGAACTACCTGAAAGCCGTGGAGGAAAAGGATAACGCGCAAAGTGCCTTGGAGATCATCCGCGACGGTATAGCCAAGAACTCCAGCGTAGCCAGTACGACCCAAATCCGTAGTACCATTACCGGTATGATCTTGGACATCCCCGTTAAAGTAGGTAACTCGGTTATTCAAGCGAATAATTTCAATGATGGTACGACGATCGCTACCGTAGCCAATATGAACGACATGATCTTCAAAGGAAACGTAGACGAGACCGAGATCGGACGCATCCACGAGGGAATGCCGATCAAATTGACCGTCGGCGCCATGGAAAGCCGTTCATTCGACGCTTTGCTGGAATATGTATCGCCCAAGGGAGTAGACAAGAATGGAGCTATTCAATTTGAGATCAAGGCGGCCGTAACGATCCCCGAAGATGCTTTCATCCGTGCGGGATATAGCGCCAACGCCGAGATCGTGCTAAAACGTGCGGAAGACGTGCTTACGATCCCGGAAAGTACGGTTGAGTTCCAAGGGGATTCCGCATTCGTTCAGTTAGTTAAACAAAAGCAACCGGAACAAGTCTTCGAGAAGCATCCTGTAAAGGTAGGTCTGTCCGACGGTATCAAGATCGAGATTCAAGAAGGACTGGCCGCGACCGATAAAGTCCGGGGCGCAGCTATTGACCCGAATAAGAAATAAAAGAAAGATTGTATGATGAGAAGAAACTTATATATACTGGCAATCGCTTCCCTCCTGTCCGGAAACTATGTTTTCGCTCAGGATGCGGTGAAGCAATGGAGTCTGGAGGAGTGCATCCAATATGCCATCGAGCATAATATCGACTTAAAGCAAAAGGAGCAGGAACAGGAAAGCCGAAAGGTAGACTTACATACCAGCAAATACAGTTGGCTCCCGGCCCTAAACGGCAGTCTTGGACAGAGCTTCCAGTTCGGACGCTCCACGTCTAAATCCGGGGTGATCGTAGACCAGAACGCCGCCAATTCCACATTGGGGATCAATCTGGACATGCCTTTATTTGACGGGTTAAAAATACCGAACGATATCGCCGCCCGCAAACTTGATCTAAAAGCGTCTATCGAGAACTTGAATAAGGCGAGAGAAGACCTATCCATCAATATAGCTTCCTACTACCTGCAAGTACTTTATAATAAAGAGCTGCTGAAAATAGCGCGACTGCAAGTGGAACTGGACAAGGAGCAGGTGAATAAAACGGAGGCCATGGTGAACGCCGGAAAGGTGCCTCTTTCCCAACTGTATGATATCAAGGCCCAATTAGCGAAAGATGAGGTCACGCTTACCGAGTCGCAAAACAATGTGAACCTCGCTTTATTGGATCTTGCGCAAAGTCTGGAACTAGAGCGAAGCGACCGGAATTTCGATATACAGACTCCTGTAATTGAAGATGCTGTGGCTGATAATATGAGCAGTATCCTACCTCCGGAAAACATTTACGATCATGCGGTTACGTTCAAGCCTCAGATCAAGGAACAACAGTATTTGCTAGAGAGCCAAAAGAAAATGTTGCGTGTCGCGCAAGCGGGCTATTACCCCAAGTTAAATTTCGGGGCTAGTTACAGCAATGGATATTATCATTCTACTTCCGGAGGTGAATTTGCCGATACTCGTTCCTTTAGCGAGCAGTTTAAGCAGAATGGGCAAAAGATCGTCGGATTCTCATTGAGCATTCCACTTTTCAACCGCTTCCAAGTACGCAATAGCGTTCGTACCGCAAGGATCAACATTATCAACCGGGAATTGCTGATGGAAAATACAAAGAAAACATTATACAAGGAAATCCAGCAAGCGTACTACAACGCAACGGCTTCCCAAGAGAAATATACGGCTTCCGACAAATCCGTCACGGCGAGCAAGGAAGCGTTCAATTATGCCCAAGAGCGTTACAACGCAGGTAAAAGCACTGTCTTTGAATTTAATGAGGCTAAAACAAAATACGCGCAAAGTCTAGCGGAACAGGCACAGGCCAAATATGATTTTATCTTCCGTACGAAGATTCTAGATTTCTATAATGGTAACCCTATCCGTTTATAAACGTTAATTAATACTTCATTTTTTTCATTATACACACAAAGTTTAAGGGAAGATATCCTTTATGGACATCTTCCCTTTCAGCATCCATTAAGGCATTTAGTCTGCACAGAACTA
>ULOA01007137.1_pt1 | contig 44243 bp, 34 predicted proteins | sample 1952271 | NCBI WGS metagenome assembly ULOA01 (sample SAMEA4835594, study PRJEB28245) | human gut metagenome | biome: gut microbiome; material: fecal sample | place: Denmark | collected 2008 | reverse complement strand
GCTCTTTCCCTCCGGCACTCTTCCTGGTTTAAGAGTATATGTATAATTATCTTTAAGATAAGATACTATTTTCTGTATATATTCAATCTTTTCATCTACTGTCTGTAAATCCTTCTTTCCAAACAGTTGTGCTACAACAATTCTGTCATCTTCAGATACATCAAGATACTGCCCGTGTGCATAGCTTTCATATGAATTAACAATAGCAGAGTTTCTGTATTTCTTCATAAGCTGCCCCATGCGGGAGTAATCCTCAAAGCTTCCCCGTGCTATACGGTAATCAAGTGACGAACCATATACATTGCCATCTTTACTTCTGAATGTCTGCTGATAATAGAAAAATCTGTCAGCAAGCAGTTGTTCGTCTTCATCAAGCGTATATATTTTTCGTTTCACAAGATTAAGTGCAAACTCGGACACAGCACTCTCATATGAATACTGAGTTTCCCTTGTATCCGACCATCGCTGCCAGCTGTTATTCTTGAAATCCCTTCCCATAAATACCTTGGCATAGGCAATTCCGATATCAGACATTGTATTAAGCTCTCCTGCGTATACATTTCCATAGTAGACCTCGTCAACCTGTCCAACATCACCATTTCCTATTCCTACAGTCGCATTAACCTTCGCCTTATCATCCTCTGTCTCTGATTTATTTCCCTGAAGGTCTATGCCAAATCTGTCATAAACAACATCTGTTACCATATTTCTTGCATCATCAAAGAAAGAATTTCTCTTATATGTTTCCTGAGGAATAATAAATGTTAAAACTGCCGCTATAACTGCTGATATTATTACAGCCGTTTTGGCACTCTGGTTAGTTTTTATCTTCTTATTCCTTAATGCCATTGAATCAAAGATAAAAAGAACACAGAAAATAATGCTTATGATATCAGGAACAATAACCGCCGCAATAAATACACTAAGCAGAGGCATGGTTATTGCCAGACTCACTAGCATATTAGGAAACACATTAACTTCCAAAGCTGCAAGGACTGCTATAATTATAACAACAACCACACATACGCATCTTACGGAAGCCGCACCGGCACTCTCTACCGTTAGTACATTACTGCTATCCACAGGTCCTGTAAAAGATGCCCTTGATATAAACACATTTATAAATGTTGTGATTCCATTAATAAAAGAGCCTATATTAATTACGAGATATACCACCGGCAAAACAGCCATTCCCATAATCCTTATAAGCCTTGCATTCTTTCCGTAACAGGACAGCATAAATGTATACACAACACTGAATATCAGTGAAACAAATCCAATAAATCCCATATCTGCAAGCGGATATGTAATCGTCTCTATTATGGATGCTGCACCAAATGTTCCAAGAAATGTCACTATTATTCTAAGTATTAAGTTGTCTGTATGTATAAGCTGTCCCTTTTTCATTAATACCCTCTTGTCACATTATTATCAATTCTCTGTAATTATCACTGGTTCAGTCGTAATCTCCAGCCTGTCATCTTCATATAATGCCTGACATGCTTTATTGACCGTACCTTCACCACAACGTATATCCATAACCACTTTAACGGCCGCTTTCAAACTGGCATTATCATAGAACGTAACTCTTACAATATCTGCTTTAGCCATATCCCACACTATATACTGTCCAGTCAGTCCAGCCTCTGCACATGCCAGCCCCTGCGACATCATCTCAGCATATATTCGGCTCATTCTTGAAAGACGCCATGACTTTTCTCCTCTCCAGTCCGTGTCAACAACGATGAATACCGTCTTATTAATGTTCGTGCTGTACTCTTTAACAATAAAGTCATTCTCTGCAAGTATACTGCTTCTCTTCCAATGAATATTCCTTGGACTGTCTCCATCCCTGTATTCTCTGAGTTCACTGACTTCATCAGATGCACTCTTTACATACACCTCATTCTCTTCATCATAATAAGCATTAGCTCTGTCTGTTTCCATATATCTGTCAGTTGTTTCCTCCGGCATAACAGATACTTTAGTAACTCCTGCAAATTGTTTCTTCTTTCCAAAAAGTCCAAGATAGTCACATATTTCTATGGATTCAACCCCCACACATATATTACCGCAGTAATCCGCAGAAATGTCCGTAATTCCAGCACTCTTTCTTATGCCCTGTTTTATAGGCACATTTATCATGAATTCATCACCCGTATGGCAATACATATATTTTATGGTTATGCTGCCATTAACAAAAGCCAGATTACATGCATTCTTCTTAACTATTCTTATCTTAATCCTGTTTCCCACCTGTACAACATTCTTATTGACCTGCAGGCTAAGCCCCAGGCTGACATCCGATATAGCATACATAATCCATGAAACAAGTGGTATTGCAATCATCAGGACAAGCAATATAAATATCTGGTATTCCACATAAAATATATTAATCCCGAAAACAACTGCCAGGCAGATAAAATACAAAATCCTTCTTTTAAGCATACTGCCACCCTTACTTATTCATCTCTGGAACCGGTACATTTCTTAATATCTCAGTAATCTCTTTTCTGGCTGCCTCCGTACCTGCAGCTCCATTAACATTAGTAACTATTCTGTGTGCAAATGTTTCAACAGCAATATTCTTAATATCTGATGGGAGAACATAATTATTACCGCGAAGAAATGCTTCCGCCTTTGCCATTGCAATTACTGCGATACTTCCTCTTGGTGAAACCCCCTGTATTATATTCTCCCTGCTTCTTGTCTTAGCTGCAATCTTAGCTACATATTCATATATAGAATCATCAACATAGATACCCGCAACTTCCTCACGAATTCCTTCTATATCACCTTTTTCAAGTACACATGCAGAAAACTGTGTATTCTTCCCGTTCTCAAGTCTGCTCTTCATAATTGCTACTTCATCCTCAATCTGTGGATATCCCATAGAAAGCTTTATCATGAATCTGTCAAGCTGTGACTCAGGAAGCTTCTGTGTTCCAATAGAACCAATAGGGTTCTGTGTTGCTATAACTACAAATGGGTCTGGAAGCTCATATGTATTGCCGTCAACAGTCACCTTAGACTCTTCCATTATCTGCAATAACGCTGACTGTGTCTTAGGTGATGTTCTGTTTATTTCATCAGCAAGAAGCAGGTTGCACATAGCCGCCCCCTGCTTGAATTCAAACTTGCCAGTCTGCCTGTTATACATCGAAAATCCCGTTATATCCGATGGCATAACATCTGGTGTAAACTGTATTCTGTTGTACTTAAGTCCGAGTGCATTTGCAAATGCATGTGCCATTGTTGTTTTACCAACTCCCGGAATATCATCTAATAATACATGTCCCCCTGCGATTATTGCCATATACACCTTGCATATAACATCATCTTTTCCAATGACAGACTTCCTTACCTCTCTTAAAACTGCTTTAGATTTCTTTAAGTAATAATTATTCTCGTTCATTTAATCCCCCAAAAGCACCAATTATTCTGTAGAAAGCGTCAGACTTCCATATACAGTATCCCCACTATAGAACTCAAGAGAATTATTCATAATATAACATGAAATCTTTATATTGCTATTAAGACCATTCTTATCAATATACGTCTGAATCACCTGTTTTAATGTATCAGCTGCCGCCTCATCCATTCCATCTAACTGTTTATCATTATACTTAATATCATAAGGAACATCAATATAAAGTACTACATTATTCCTTGTTGCAACATTGTCATTTCTTACAGAATATGTATATCCATACTCTGTTCTGTTCTCAATATTTATTGTTCCTTCACTCATAACATTAAGTTTCGAATATAACATTTCATAGCTGTTATAATCTTCAATTATCATATCACTTATCTGGCTCTGTTTAACTGTTGCTTCCTCCGCAGTACTCTCATGCATATCTGCCTCTGAACTGCTGGTTGCTAACGGCACGAAACTTGTCCTGCTCTGCTCTCCTCTGCCAACTGTCTGATAATTCTTTACCGCTATAACAAATACGACAATAGCTGCTATTGCTGCTACAGCCCCAATATACTTTCCGACTGGCAGGTGTTGTTTTACTGGTTTCAATTGTACTATCTTATCATTCGTATATGTAGACGACTTATCTTCTGAAGCATCAAACAATTCAGACTTGTCAAGGATTTCATCTATCTGTATTCTGATTTTTTCCTTATCCGGATACTTAACCTTACTCAAGATAATCCCACTCCTTTCTTACTCTCTTAACCATTGCATAATACCTGCTCTTGACAGTACTAAGATCAACCCCCTGATTAGCACTTATCTCGCCAAATGTATAACCTTCATACACTTTAAGCCTGAAGGTTTCCCATTCCTTATTCTGGTGATGACCATACATTTTCTCCATCTCCTCATAAGAAAGCTTCCCAAGCACACTCGTCTCCGTGCCAGCCCTCTCATCAGCAGGTTCCTGTATGGTATCATCCATAATCTGTGTAACAATACTCTCATGATACTGTCTGCTCCTGAAATAATCAGTGACCTTATTATCTGCAATCCTTGTAAGCCATGTCTTAAATGACGCCTTCTCTATATTGAAGCCCCCCAGCCCCTTCAACGCTGAAATAAATGTTTCCTGAGTAAGGTCCATACTTAACTCCTCATCCTTCAGCTTAATATAAATGTGCTTATACACAGCCTTATAATATTGCGTAACCAGCTCGTCTGCTGCATCTCTGTCATTATTATTCAGGATTCTGCTTATCAAACTAAAATCACGGTTCTTTGACAGCAAACCCATCTACTCACCCCCGGTTGGTATGTACTGACGGAACATAAATCAAAGTCTTATGTCCCGTTCATATCTTTATACGGAATACTTTTCAAAAAAGTTTAAATAATTGTAACATTTTTCAAAAAAATTTGCATAAATTATGCCATTCCGTTTACTGTCTTGTATTTATACAGCATTTCTGCATGATTCTGCTCCTCAATCTGGATATCAGCAAGAATCTTTCTGATGGCTGTATCGGCAAAATTAAACACATTAGTATTATACTCTCCCGATACAAGTTTTTCAGAGCCAATACTGTCTGTTGCTAAAAATGCATCGCTTTCCTTATCCTCTGACTTGCTCATAACATCATAAGTTGCCTCAGGCTCATACTCTTTTCCCTCACAGTCGTTGCAGTCACATTCAGGAACTTTTCCCTCAAGAATCTGTCCTAATGTGTCATAGTGCTTCTGCTCATTCTTCTCTAATGTAGAAAATAAATCCTTCAAAACAGGATCTTTCGCATCCTGTCCATACTTCTTGTACTTCTTGATACAGGTCTGCTCCTGAGTCTGTAAATCCTTAATCGTAGTCTTTTCTTTTTCATTCAATGCCATAATAAAAAGCCTCCTGATAATTAATACAACCGTATTATTACCAGAAGGCTTAACATTTATTCTTATATGTAATTATTAGAAGTCAACTTCTGTATCATAGTAGCAGCATGTAAGAAGCTTCTCCATCTCTTCCTGACTTGGCTGACGTGGATTAGAACCTGTACATGCATCAAGGATAGCATTGGCTGCGATGTCGTGTAACTTAGCCTTGAATTCTTCCTCTGATACAAATCCTGTCTCTGCTGGGAGACCACCCTCACCATAATTCTTGATGCAGTGAGGAATATTAAGTTCATCATTCATCTTTCTTAACATAGCGATAAGATTGTCAATCTTCTCATCCTGTGTATTGCCACCAAGATGTAAGAAATCAGCGATAAATGCATATCTCTTAGCTGCTGTCTCATCCTTGGCATTGAACTTGATAACCTTAGGAAGATACATAGCATTAGCTGCACCATGGATAATATGTCCGCCTTCAAATGCTGCACCTGTCTTATGTGCCATTGAATGAACGATACCAAGTAATGCATTAGAGAATGCCATACCTGCAAGACACTGTGCATTATGCATTGAATCTCTTGCTGCCATATCTCCGTTGTATGATTTAACGAGGTTAGCCTTAATCATCTCCATAGCATGAAGTGCCAGTGGATCTGTGTAATCACAGTTAGCAGTTGATACATAAGCCTCAATTGCATGTGTCATGGCGTCCATACCTGTATGTGCTACAAGCTTAACCGGCATAGTCTCTGCAAGCTCAGGATCAACAATAGCAACATCAGGAGTAATCTCGAAATCTGCTATAGGATACTTAATACCTTTCTCATAATCTGTAATAATAGAGAATGCTGTTACCTCTGTAGCTGTTCCTGATGTAGATGAAACTGCACAGAAATGAGCTTTCTTACGAAGCTTAGGAAGACCGAATACCTTGCACATATCTTCAAATGTTGTATCAGGATATTCATACTTAATCCACATTGCCTTAGCAGCATCAATAGGAGAACCGCCGCCGATAGCAACAATCCAGTCTGGCTCAAACTCTGTCATAACAGCAGCACCCTTCATAACAGTCTCAACTGATGGATCAGACTCGATACCCTCGAAAAGCTTAACTTCCATTCCTGCTTCCTTGAGGTAATCCTCTGCTTTCTGAAGGAAACCGTTACGCTTCATAGATCCGCCACCAACGCAGATGATAGCTTTCTTTCCTTCAAGTGTCTTGAGGGCTTCCAAAGAACCCTTTCCATGATACAAATCTCTTGGTAAAGTAAATCGAACCATAATAAAACCTCCGTACATAAATATTTGATTGTTAAATTATAAACAAACCCTATGCTCTTATTATATGCTTGCCCGTATAATAATTCAAGTAAATTTTATTATAATTTTTTGTAAATATTCCATGAACATTTATATATTTTTATTATCACTTACAATTCTGCCATCACTAATAGTAATTATCTTGTCATCTCACCACACAGCCTATTACCCTAAGGGGGGGTACTCTTACCGCTTTCCAAAGTTACCCGGTAAACCTACTATTTCATCAATTTTCACAATCTGGTAGGTCTTTTTTACATTGTCAGTTGGTTTATAATGCTTCTTTCCATCTTAAATACCTACTAAATATGTCACATCTCACACTTTAGTAGGTCTTTTCCTGATACATCTGTAATATTAGTCACATCTTGTCAGCTAAAAAACCTACTATTCTCGCATAAATCACAACTTTAGTAGGCAATTTTCTTTAGCCACCTTAATTCCCATCAAAATTTCTTCTCAAAAGACCTACTATTTCATCTCATTTAGCAGCATTAGTAGGCTTTTTACCAACTTATGCACTGGTTTCATATGCTATTTGACACTGCCAGAATGCGAAAAGCATTTCAAAAAAGTTTTATTTTCAACTACAAGTTTCTCTCAAACAACACATAATTGTCTGCTGTTCCAGTCTGAATCTTATAATAACAAGTCTCCTCTGTTCCATCATCATATATAACTTCTGCCTCTATAAGTATGGCGTTAAGCATGTCATTTCTTTCCTTGCGTACCGTATCTGGTGATTGTTTATTCATATACCATGAGTATGTACTTGTTGGAAATTCCATATACAATATTAAATCCAGTTCTTCCTGCTCTGCTCCCGATATCTTTTTACTTTGCGTCTTAATAACCTTTTTATCAAGGAATTCCTTAAGCTGCACCTCTCTCTTTTCAAACTGCACACGTGCATTATACGCAGTGTATTCTATAAACTTTACAGACTCTTTATCATACAGCACTGGCCACGAAAATCCCATTATATAAAGATATGATGTATCTGTGTCATGTACATCCTGTTCTACAGACCTGCTGTTTATTTTGAATTCACCCACTTGTGCCCAGTCTCCATATGTATCTTCTTTTTCGGGATACTCCACCTCCTGTCTGGCTAAACGGCTGCTTTCACTTGCTGTCTTGTCACTCTCCTGTACTTCTTTATTCTTACATCCAACTGATACACAGCCACATATAATCATCATCATTATCACAAACTGTTTGATTCTCATACATCCCCCTCACATAATAATACATAATATAGCAGTATTAATAACTATAATCAGAGGTATTCCTTTCCCCGAATTCTTTTTAAAAATGTGCCTTGAAGCGAATACTGTTTCAAGTCCAACCGCTACTGCGAATAGTATCTCCTCTACCATGAGAATAAGCATATACTGGCTTATCGTTATATTCCTGAATACCTTTGCTGTATTCATATAAGTAAGGCTTATAAGCGGTGCATTAATATATGGCATACCATAAGCCTTATACATTATTATCATTTCGATTATATACAGTAAAAATGCACTTACCCCCACCAATATGCAGACAGCAGCAGCCTTAACTGTATTTTCCCATCTTCTTCCTCTCTTAGACGAGCCAATAAGCATATTCATTCCGTTCTTATATTCCACTGAGCTTTCAGTCTCTGCAATAAGAACAACTCCAAATCCAAGTATAATATATATAAGCAGTTTTCTCGTTGCTCCTTTACTGCCAAATATCTGGTCGTATCCCCGTTGCGACATAACATACGCATCTATTCCGTACTGCTCTTTTATCTGTGAAACATATTCAATCTGCTGCATATATTCGCTCATGTTATCAAGCAGTCTCGTAGCATCCATGAGGTTGTACACATATCTGCTTACATCATCCTCACTAAGTTCTCCCCACTCATACTGTTCTCTTGCAGCATCCAGCTTTGCCTGTGCCGCATAAACATCATTTTGTCTCTGCTCTATAAGGCTGGTAAATCCACTGTAATCCCTGCCACCATACTGCTGATAATATTCATCACGCTTCTTTTCATCTTCAGAATATGCTATTTTCTGGTTATTACATATAAATATTGTTATAAACACAACAACACATATTACAATCCAGCCTCTTGCTGTTATTAAAAATTTGTACATTTCTTTCCAGAAATGCGGAAGTCTGGACAAAACCCTTTGAACTCCATGTCCGATTTTTTCAATCATTTTTCCTATAAAGCCAGCGGTTCTTCCCGGACGGATAACCTTTCCAAGTAATACAAGAAATATTGCCGATATTACAGCTATACTAATACACACCATGCACAGCACATTTATCATACGCACAGGAACACCTGCTATCATGATATTATCATACTTCCTAAGTATGCTGCTTACATTCATCACATTTATTATATTAATCTTCTTGAAAATTCTTAATCTGCCCTGCATTGATATATTCTGGTATGCAAATGCTTCCGCCCCTGCAATTATACCCACCATCACAATCGAACTGATTCTTTTCCTGCATAACGCAAATACGAGTGATATAACAAGCACTATTGCAATAACTATCAAAGATATAATCATATATCTTATAAAAAGATATGTCATTACGCTTATCGGATAAGTGAAATTATTATACCCTGTCAGACACTGTACAGGTGCTGTAAGAGAACACCAGCCACCATACACCACAAGCATAGAGACAAGACCGCATAACTGCATAATCAGTGATACAAATAAAGCACCCAATCCGACTGCAGCAGTGTCCTTAACTGCTATTCTCATTCTTCCATTGACAGCAGTATAGATAATCTGCCACATTCCATTATCCCTGTATTCGTAAATGTTATAAATAATATATATCATCAACGCAAGAACGATATAGATAGAAATATCATTCTTCAGAAACTGCTCAACTGCCCTGCTGTTTAATTCCCTAACCTGTACATTTTCAATCCTTTTATAATCATTTTCCGTTTTATTGATATTGGCTATTGATTCTGATGTACCGAACACACTGAATTTTTTCATATTCGAGGCATTTGTAATAACTGCTTTAACACTTTCTGTATATCCATCAATATAATCAGACTTTTCCTTGTATTCCTTTGCAAGTCTCTTAAATATTCTTCTATCATCCTGTGCCAGTTCGTCAGCATGCTGCTGTATCTGTTCATCTGTATGCCCATTAATCAGCCAGTTGTACTCTCTTACTTTAATCTTATAATTATCTATTCCGCAGTCTGAAAAGTCCTTTGCAAAAACAACCACAACACATATACATGCCGCAGCCAGAATTAGCAATATTGTTTTTCTATTAAGCAGTCTCCCCAGTTCCTTCATCTACCTAAGCTCCTTAATATCCCCTTTTTCAATGTTGCTCTTATCAATATATACAATTTTGTTGTTCACAAATGAAAACATAAACATTCTACTGCTATCCCCATGCATAATTGAAAATATCTTTTCCTCGTCTGGAATCGTTCTCTTTGCTGCGAGCTTTCCATCTCTGTCTAACTGATATAATGTATAATCAAGTGAACTGCTCTGTTTGTTAAAATACATTGCCATATTCTTATATCCTTCATCATCCATCCAGATATAATTTCCGTCAAATGTTATATAAAAATATCCTGTATCATTATCACTTTCATATATGCTTTCTGACTTACCGCTGCCAAGATCATATTCATATATTATTCCATCTCCAAGCCCGCTGTAATACAGCTTGTTATTGTCTGCATCTATACAGTAACTATACACATTCTTGTCAAGCAGACATTCAGTATCTTCCCCTGTAATTCTGAATATTCCTTTTCCTTCCAATGAATATAATCCCTTATCATCTTTTGAAACAGATGTCTTTAAAAAAAATGTGTCACTGCCATATGTTTTAAGTGAATTAATTCCTATACCATATCCCGTTTCTTCATATATTTTATCGCTCGAACCCGTATCAAGATTAAATCTGTATAGCCTTACTGTTACATTACCTTCTATATCTCCCGTTATCTCTTGAGATACATATGCATATCCATCATTGAAACACATTGACACACTATCCTGTCCACTCAGGACGCATATGCTTCCAAGGTCTGTTCTCTGTGTTCCGTCAGCACTTATCCGTACAAGATTTCCCTTGGAACTTATCATATATATGTACGAATTATAGTAATACAACTCACTTTTAAACTCGCTTCCTGAAATATATGCCATGCACTCTTCTCCATCATGCCCACATTGTGGTTTATTACATAACACAATGCTTTCTTCCGACTTATCATCATAAAACATAAGATTATCATCTGATGCGCTACATTTATCAAGATAATAATATCCTGTATCACATCTTGCCACCGTATGCATGCTTTCAGAAAAGTATGACTGCGTATTATCAAGCTTGTCGCTTCCTACGGTTATCGTATTACCTGTTTTCCCCTTACACGACACAAGCAAAACTGACATTACAACCATTAATCCTGCTGCAATTCTTCTCATTGTAATCCCCCTTAAAGTTATGACATCTATAGTTAGTTTAATTAACTATAGATATCATGTCAAGCGTACACAACCAAACCAGACACTATTAATCATGGTCTTGGAACACGAAGCATTAAAAGAATTGTTGACAGTTACGATGGAATTATGAAATATTCGTACGATGAGAAAGACAATTATTTTAATACAGCACCCTGGCATCATGCAATAGTTTTGGCATATTCTGCAATATATGGCATATTCGGTAATATACGTCACATTAATATCGGGTAGTTTTGGCACATTCGGTAATATATGGCACATTCTGCACTTGACAATATAAAAAAACAGGGATTCCAGTTACATTTAATAACCGAAATCCCTGTTTTTATTATATTAATTCTTCTTATATTGTTATATCTTCTTAGAAAAGACTCTTAACAGTATTAACTACATTCTCTACTGTGAATCCGAAATGCTCGAATAACTGGTTAGCCGGACCTGAAGCTCCGAAGCCCTTCATGCAGATAACCTTTCCATCAAGTCCTACATATCTGTACCAGCCGAAGTCTGAAAGTGCCTCAACTGCAACTCTCTTTCTTACACTCTTAGGAAGGACTGATTCCTTGTATTCCTCTGACTGCTTCTCGAATACGTCCATAGATGGCATACTTACTACTCTTACATCTATTCCTGCATTCTTAAGCTCTGCCTTTGCTGATACAGCAAGGTTTACTTCAGAACCACTTGCAATAATAATTCCATCTGGAGTCTCTTTATCTGAATCCTCAAGAATATATGCTCCCTTAAGTGCTTCCTTTGATGAGCAAGCCATCTGTGGAAGGTTCTGTCTTGTAAGAACTAAAGCTGTTGGCTCGTCCTTAGATTCAATAGCATATTCCCATGCAAGTGCTGTCTCTGTTCTGTCACATGGTCTGAATACTGTGAAGTCCGGCATTGAGCGGAATGCTGCAAGCTGCTCAATTGGCTCATGTGTAGGTCCGTCCTCACCAACTCCGATACTGTCATGTGTGAATACATATATAAGTGGCAGCTTCATAAGTGATGTAAGTCTTGCCATTGGCTTTGTGTAATCACTGAATACGAAGAATGTTGCAACGAATGGTCTTAATCCACCGTGAAGTGCAAGTCCATTACCAATTGCTGCCATAGCCTGCTCTCTTACACCAAAATGAAGGTTAGTTCCTGCATAATTCTCTTTAGAGAAATCACCTGCATCCTTCATATTAGTCTTATTAGATGGTGCTAAATCTGCTGAACCACCGATAAGGTTAGGCATTACATTCTTAATCATATTAAGAATTGTTCCACTTGAACTTCTTGTTGCTTCTGCCTTCTCAGGCTTTGCAAGGTATTTCTCAGAATTGAACAAATCGGACATATCACATCCATTGTAGTACTTATCCCAGAGTTCCTTCATCTCAGGAAACTTCTCACAATACTCTGCAAAAAGCTTATTCCATTCTTCTTCCGGCTCAGCCATTCTTGCTGCTATCTCTTTATAATGATCATATACTTCCTGTGGTACTTCGAAATCACCCTTGCATGGCCAGTTAAGGTTTTCCTTAAGTGCTGCAACATTATCAATACCAAGAGGCTCACCGTGTGCGCTTGCCTTACCCTGCTTTGCAGGACAGCCGTATCCGATAAGTGTATTAACCTTGATAAGTGAAGGTCTTTCCTTATCAGCCTTAGCCTCCTCAATAGCCTTTCCGATTGCTTCGATATCATTGCCATCAGCAACCTCGATTGTCTGGAAGCCAAATGCTTCGAATCTCTTCATTACATTTTCAGTAAATGCAATATCTGTGCTTCCCTCAATTGATATATTGTTAGAATCGTAGAATACAATAAGCTTTGAAAGACCTAATGTTCCTGCAAGTGAGAAACACTCTGATGAAATACCTTCCATCATACAGCCGTCTCCACCAAGTACATATGTGTAATGGTCAACTACATTGTATCCTTCCTTATTAAATACAGATGCAAGATGTGCTTCTGCCATAGCCATACCTACTGCCATAGCCATACCCTGTCCAAGAGGTCCTGTTGTTGCTTCAACACCAACTGTATGACCATACTCTGGATGTCCAGGTGTCTTAGAACCCATCTGTCTGAAATTCTTCACATCATCTAAAGAAAGATTGCCAATTCCAAGTAAATGGAACAATGAATAAAGAAGCATTGAACCATGTCCGCCAGAAAGAACGAATCTGTCTCTGTTCTCCCATTCTGGATCAGCCGGGTTGTAATTCATATGGTTAGTCCATAATTCATAAGCTGTTGGTGCAGTTCCAAGTGGAAGTCCAGGATGTCCTGAATTAGCCTTCTGGATTGCATCTGCTGACAATACTCTGATTGCATTAATTGACATTTCATCGATGTTAGTCATATTTTCCTCCCTGTGTAAGCACATCTGTGCATAATATTATAAGTTATCTGTCTTTAAAATCTGCCTCTGTCAAGAATATAACATCACCATTCTCGCTTCTCTTCTTCTTAAGTCCACCAAAGAATCTTCTTGATGCTCTTCTTTCAGAGTTGACAATTGCCTGATTGATAATTTCCTTGATATCATCAAGTTTAATATTATCATTCACGTTATGAAGTTTGTCAATCTTAAGATACAGTTCCAGTAATGCATCATCATCAACCTCATACTGTCTCTTTCTTGCGAATCTCTTCGCCATCTCAACAAGCTCATTAACAGTGTACTGCTTAAGAACAATTCTGTGATTGAATGTCTTGGTAAGCTCAGGATTAAAGTTGATAAGAACGTTCATGTCTGTATCTGAATCTTCAAATATGACAATCATTCTTCCTGTATCCTGTTCAAGACAGTTAAGCAGTTCATTAATTCTCTTAGGCTGGATTGTTCCTGCGCCTTCAACGATAAGAGCTGTTCCCTTAAGTCTTCCCATTGCCTTGGCAATACCTCTCTGGTTAATACTCTCTCCTGATGTCTTAGCAATCTTCTTTGGCTGGTCTGGATATAAAGTATTAATAGCTCTAATTATAGTTCTTGCAAGGTCTGTCTTATCAGAACTTGAATTACCAGAAATAAGAATATTTCCTGATGCTGATGAATTCATCTGCATTTCATCGTCAATTGTATCGAAAAGATCAGCTAACTGTTCCTCAAGTCCTGGCATATCTCTGTACTTTCTGAATATCTTTGCCAGCTCTCCTGTAAGCTTCTTCTCTATCTGCTCAGTTTCTTCAATCTCTTCTTCCATAGTCAATGGCTGTTCTTCTTCTTGTCTGGTGAATGGAATTACTGTTTCTTCCGGCTCAACACCTGCAGCTACCTCATCTAGTACAACAGCCTCCTCACCTTCTTCTTTATTGTCTTTATTATCAATATCTTCATTCATAATTGAATTGATATCTGAAATCATTGATTCTGACACAGTTGGTATCTGTGCTGTAACTAAAGGAATATCTTCATTCTCTATAGCAGTTGCTGCCTGCTCTAGTCTCGCTGCAGCCTTACCTGTTCTTATTGCAAGATCCATTCTCGCTGAATCAACTGCCATCTGTGCAAGAGCTGCTCTCTTTGCTTCTTCCTTATCAATCTCCTTACCATCAGCCAGTGCTTCTGCTTTCTTCTGCTCTACAAGCTTTTCATAAGCTGCACTTTTCTCGTCTTTCTCATCAAGATAACGCTCAAGCTCTGACTTGGAGAATTCCTTAGTATCCTGCTTGCCATACTTTTCTTCTCTTACAGACTGCATCCACTCTGTTATATCCATCTGGCCTTCAATCTGGTCATCATCCTCCTGAACTTCTGCATCATCATTAACAACCTGTTCAGTTACAGGAGCCGGAGTCTTAACCTCCTTTGCAGGCTGTTCTTCCTTATTCTTAGAAGCTGGTACAAATGTCTTAACATCAGCATCTTCTTCCTCATCACCGAACAAGTCACTCATCTTGGCAGCAAGCTCTTCCTGAAGATTTCTTGTATCATATAAATTGTTATATTCAGGTACAGGAACATTAATATCTATATTCTCTGCTTCCTTATTGATTCTTTCCTCAGCTTCTTTTCTCTGTTCAGCTTCGTCTTCTTTATTGATCTGCTCATAATTATCAGCTAATTTCTGCTTTGCATTCTCAATAAGCTCCTTAAGTGAGACATTTACCTTATTAATCTCGCTTGAGAAATTCTTCTCTCCATCTTTGCTAAGTGTCTCAGAAACCTCTGGCTTCTCCACCTGAGGAGTCTCTATCTTAGACATAACAACAGAGCTGTCCTTAGTATTATCTGCATCTTCATCCTTATTCAGAGCTTTCATTAAAAATGCTTTGATATCATCATTCTGGTCATTCTGTACAAGGTCTATTGAAAGAGGTCCTTCCTCCTGTTCCTTAGCAAACTCAGGAACATTCAGACTTACCTCTGGCACTGGCTGTTTACCAGTTAATTTCTGTTCTTTCTCATCTTCTTCACGGAAAACATCTTCAACTTCATCTCTCTTAAGATTAGCAAGTTCCTTCTGCTTTGCAAAAAGCTCCTCCTTAGTTGCCTCTATATCTTCCTTTCTTTTTCTTACATCTTCTAAGATACCTTTCTGTGTCTTAGTAAGAACAACACCAAGCTTTTCCTTTAACTGTACTGCTTTCTCAACGTATATACCATCCTGAAACCACAGAACGATATTATCACATGTCTTAATACATTCTTCTTTTCTTCCAGTCTTATAATACAGCTTTGCAAGCTCATACATATACTTCTCATCAATCTCATGATCCCTGTAATCCTCTAAGATTCCTACAAGTTCATTATCTGATGCATTCTGTGCCTTTCTAAGGTCATAATACAGGATGAATCTGCTCACATCATGCTGTGAAGATTTTCTGTATTCTTCATAAAGCTCGTTAGCATTATCAAAATCTCCAACTTTAATAAAGAATTCAGTAAGCTTATAAACCAGCTTTCTTCCGCCAAGGTTTCTGTTATAAGCAAGAATTGCCATGTCTCTTGCTTCTTCATAGTCCCCTACTGCTTCCTGTACATTAATGGCTGTGGCAAGTGCCTGCCAGTCTTTAACTTTAGTCCAGTTAATATCCTTAGCTATGGCTGCCGCTTCTGTGTATTCCTTTTTCGCCGCCAGCTTCTTAATCTGGTCTATCTTAATTCCTAATTCGTATTTATTCATGATTATATATTCCTCATTCCAATGCTTACTTGATGAATGTTGTGAATAATTTATTTATCGCATTTTACAACTCATTAAAGTTTAGCACAGCCTAAGTTCATTGTAAACCAAGTTCACAGAATTGTTACAAATATGTTACAAAAAATCAAATGTAGCCTGTTCGTAATCCATTCTCGTGTATTCCAATTCTGATTCCTTCGTGCTGCTGTAATAATCAACAACCACAGTCTGCTGCCTTGAATCTACCAGCTTCTGACCTAGTATGTAATTAACATCGAATCTTCCTGTAATAGCAGGAGTTGCACCTCTTGCCGGAACAATAAGCTGGACATGATTAGTTGCAAGCAGCTTGAATATTGGCTCCCATATGTATATATCCTTTGCCGCACCAAATGGGTTATCTATGAATATTGTCTTACCCTCAACACCTTCATTACCTGAAGAATTCATATTAGATATGTAGTTGATAATCGCAATAAGGAACTGGATATATATACCCTGTGACTGTCCTGTTGAGCCAACCGCTTCCTCATATCTTAAATAACGGCTCTGGTCCTTGATTCTTTCTCTCTTATACAGATTAATCCTGATTGAGTTCATATCTGTAACAATGACTGAGAAAAGTCTCTTCCATGACAGTCTGTTTCTTATATACTTGAGTCTTTCCGCAGGCTCTTTAAAACTTTCCGCCATAAAAACAGTTTCATCAATATATTCAGACATCTTTTCCTTATATAATTCTTCCTTTATATAAGGAATCTGCAAACTGATTATTGCAATCTGTTCTCCGTCAAGATTGATATTAGACAACTGTGGCAGACGGTCAAGCTCAGTCTTAATATTACTGCATGTCTGGATACAACGATTTTCAAAGTTATCCTTAATCATCTGCATATCCTCTATACCCTTGGCAATGCGGTCTTTTTCTAACTGTATAAATGTGTTCGTCTCATTTAACGATTCAATCATACTTCTGGTCTTAGCCACATTTTCAGGAACATTAAGTGATATCCTTACTTCATCAGCAAGCTCGACTGCATTAAATCCGTTAAGCAGGTCAATAAGCTTAGATTTATTCTTATTAAATTCATCAACCTTCTTATACTCTAATCTGGTAATTGAAGCATATTCTTTATGAACAGCCTCATATTCTGTAAGATTAGCTGTAATTCCCTGTGCATCCTCAGGACGGAATTCTTCTGGAACATGCATGCCCGCATCAGACACGATTCTTTCAAGGTCTTTTCTGCATACAAGAATGTCTTTTAATGAATCAGACATCTGTCTGCGTGTCTTTTCCTGAACCTTGGTGTTATCCTCTAACTTCTTAATAAGTACCTTGTGCTGTGTAAGGAATTCATCCGGGTCATCGCATGGGAATTCATTAAAGCTTCCATAATTATTCTCAATCTGGTTAATACCATGTGCGATACTTCCCTCAAGTCTATTAAGAAGTGCTTCCTGTGACTCAAGCTCTTCCCTTACAGAATCACTGCTCTTCACAAGATTATTAAGAGCATCCTTGGCATTCCTTAACTGCTGTGAACCTGCTGCCATAATCTCACCGGCTTCATACTTTGCCTTAATATCGTCAAATGTATAACCTCTGTACTCTATTGCATCACGACATTTGTTCATAGATGCAGACAGATGGTTCATCAGCGCCTGCTTATCTGCAAAGTCACTGTTCTTCTGTGAAAGTGCTGTCTTTAATCCGGTGAATCTGCTCTCTATTTCATCCTTATCAAGACGGTATGTATCGTCATCGATTTCTATTGAAACATTTTCATCATAATAAGGTGCGTACTGCTCCTCCCATGACTTAATGATTTCATCATATGCCTTTCTTGTACTGTCCTCGAAATCTCTCGCGGTATCATACTCAGAATTAGCAGAAACTGCTGCCTCCTCGCACTCATATATGCGGTTTCTTGCACTGTCCACATCAGCCTTCAGTCCCTTTAAGCGCTCATACTTCTTATCTATAGAAGAATTCATCTCCATAATACGCGAGAGCAGGCTGCATGCTGTTTCCTTCTCTTCTATATCATCTCTTGTCTGTGCGAGGTTCCTTGAAAGCTGCTCTTTAACCTCATTTAACACACTTCTCTTCTTCTCAGCCTCAATAATTGCAGCCTCGCTGTCAGCAATCTTTAATCTGATTGCTTCTGCCTCGGACGCATCCACCTTTCCAGACGCAGCATTATATACAAGTGCAAATGTATAATCATTCCACACAAGCTCCATTCTATCGGCCAGCTTTCCTGCCTGCGCCTTATGCGACTCAAGCTCCTCCTGTGCAAGCTTAATCTGTGTCTCAAGCTTTGCCTCATCACGCAGGAACGACATATCCTTTAATGCGAATACAATCAGGTCTTTGTTAATCTCTAACTTAGTATCAATAAGCACCTGCTCGCTTATAACAGGATAAGCAGCCGCACCCTTGCCAAAATCCTTAAGCATCTCATCTGCTTTGATTCTCTCGAAATCGTTCTTTATTATAAATGCGTACTCAATGAAAGGTGTTCTCTTTAACACATCTCTTTTCTGTCCTGCATTCAGGGCTGCAAACCACTCATGTCCCTCAACAACATCTGAACCGTACTGGCTCTCAAGGTATTCCTTAAGCCTGTCTCTCTCAGGACTCTTACAGATATATGTTCCCTTTCTTGCATTGTCAATAAAGTTCTCAAGTTCCTGTGCTGCCTTACACTCTTCTGTAAATTCACTGCGCATCTTCTGGTAAGTCTCAAGAATAACCGAAAGCATTGCCTCGTCATTATCTGCACTATATATTTCACGGATTTTGCCCATACGCTCAGCATCTGCATTACCAGCTTCATCAGCCTTTTCTAGCTTTTCTGACTGCTCTGTGAATATATCAATAAGTGCTTTATTGGCAGATATTGTCTCATTAAGTGACATTAACTGCTGCTGCACATCATTGAATTTTTCGGACATTCTTGTCTCTTCATTCTTTAACAGTTCTTTATCCCTGAATGACTTATCATATTCTTCAGACGCATTTTCACATACGACAGTTCCTGCCTCTGATAAAGCTACTCCAAGCTGTGTCTGTAATTCCTGTATCTCATTCTCAAGATTATCCGAAAGACTGCCAAGACCTGCCGCCTCTTTGTCAGCATTTCTAAGATTATCCTTAGCCTCTGATAATCTGACTTCCAGAGCCTTAACACGGTTAGCTGCTATATCAAGCTTTTCCTTAAGTCTTCTGGTCTCTGTCTCATAGAATTTTCTGTAACCTGCAGCAAGTATCTTTAACTCTGCTGTTATATCCGTATCTTCTCTTAATCTGTTATCTATCGCAATCTGAAGTCCTTTATAGGACTTCTCATATTCTGCATAATCTTTATAATCACCCGCAGACTCCATCAAAGAAAGCTTTCCTCTTGCCTCTTCAATTGCAGCGTTCTTGAGTTCAAGTGCCTTTCTTGTCTCATTAACAAGGCTCTCAACTCCTGCCATCGAATTCTTTTCAGACATAACCTCTGCAACTGCTATAGCTTCCTTCTCGTGTGCAAGCTCATCATACATCTTAGTGATAAGGTCATCCTGACTCTTAAGTTCCTTATCCTTCTTATCACTTTCCCGCATAGCAACAAGAAGCAGGTCATATAGCTGCTTCTCTATTTCTTCTTTTCTGTTGTAAAATGCTTCATATGTCGACAGATATTCTTTAAAACTGTCGATAGCTGCAATCTGGCTGTCATATGCTCCAAGCTGTGAGTGTTTCTTTGAAAGCTCCACTAACTTGTCCTTAATATCCATAAGAGTCTGAGCCATCATGCCCTCATCATTATCAACTGACAACTTGTTATTGAAGGATTTCTGGATAATCTCCTCTATAAGCAGATCCTCAACAACCTTACGGCTTGTCTTATAATTTGACTCGAAATATGTTCTTACATGTCCCTCTGTCTTGTTAATTCCACGCACAATTTCCCATGCACTCTCATATATTCCGTAGTTGCTTATGAAGCTCTGGTAATCACCTTTTCTGTCAAATATCTTAACAACATATTTGTACCCGCCCTTCTCAAGGTCACGAAGATAAGCCTTAAGTCCGTTATATGTAATTCTCTCTCCATTACTTACAAGTGGAAGATTCTTAATATCGTTATCGCCAAACTCCCTGTAGAATATGCAGTAATTAAAGTATTCAACACTTGCTGTTGGTGTAGCTGTCTGTTCCTGTCCATCCTGATTCTCATCATCTGTGCCTCTTCCCTTTCTTGCACAGAAACCAGTTGTCATGAACCTGAAACCATCCTTCTGATAACATGGATCTAACTTCCACTCAACCAAAGAATGAATACATGTATTACCGCTTCCCTGTCTGAAAAGCTTCTCAATAGGCTGCTTGTCATCAAGTGTGCAGTTAGGAAGCATATTCTGCATAAGAAGCAGCATAAGCAGACTCTTACCACCGCCATTGGCAAGGTCATATATAGTATTCTGGCAGTTGAAGCGCATCACGAAATCGTCGTACACCTGTGTACCGAAATTATATTTAACATTATTAACTCTGATTCTGTTAATCTGTGGCATCGCGTCCTCCATTCATAAGTTCGGCAAATCGTCCTCTGTAATCATCAAAATAATTCTCTATAAGACTTCTGAATCTGTCTGTCGGATAATATCTGTCCTGACTCTCAACTAAAAGTTCCTGCGCAACGCAGAAATTAAGCACAAGCTTTACCATACCCGACTTGGAATTTCTTGCTGCTCTCGCTCCTGTCTGATCCTCTACTGTTGTCACCGGAAGCTCGTCCCATGTAAGTGCTATCTGCTTAAAGCTGTTCTCCTCAACCTCATCAAGCACAAGCCCTGTGCTCTTATCGACAATACCACCTGTTGTCTTATCAACATTTTTAATGATGTCCTCAAGTCTTATGAACTCAGCATAAGTTGAACTCATTGTATCTGAATAAAACTCTGTTATTATGTTGTAGATTATGAAATACGCAAGATATAATTCTTTATTAACTCTTAATCCAAGTACATTTCTTAATTCCTCGTTGGAATATCCAAACACCCTGTTATTATCACCTGCACTCACATACAGACCATTGTTATATTCATATATGTTAAGATTAAGTTTCTTAAGTGACATATGAACGATGTCATACACTTCTGCATTATTATTGTATTCCTGATAAAGAGCTGCATTCTCGCCCCTCTCAGACACATTTTCCCCTGTGATAAGCTTGGAAACTATGTCCAGCGCCTTATCTAGATTTCTATTCTCCATGTGCTTCCTTTCGTACCAATTCAACATCTGCCATCATACAGTTATCCGACAATATAACCTGCCCGCCAAGCCCTTTTCTTATTGCAAATGTAAAGCTTTCCGTATCTTTAAAGCCTTCCCCTAAGTATGCATCAAGAAATGTATCTTCTCCCGCATCACCGCCAAGCTGGTACTCATCCTTCTGGCACAGATTGACAAAGAAAGAGAAGAAATCTGCATTTCTTAAAACCTGCTCACCATACGCCCTCTTCATTGCATCTGCAAACTGACCGAGTGTTATAATGTCCGATTTTTTCAAACACACAATGAGATTTTTCATAAGGAATACATAATTATCCTTAATTCTCTTTTCTTCAATCTCATCTTCGAATTCAATATCTTCCGGTCTTTCATTGCTTATAAGCTCTTTCTCCTCATATCTTGGAGGCTTCACCATAAGCGCATCATCAATGCTTATCAGGTCAAATGTCTTTCTTATGTTCGGCTTTAGAAGCGGACTTAACATTGTGACTAATATATCTGCATTGTCCCTCTTAATCATATCTGAAAGTGCCGATGTGAAATCCATATGGCTTCTTAATCTGCCAAGCTTGGCGCGTCTTACTGCGTCATCGGTCATCTTCTGCATTTCTGTACAATCCTTTAACAGCTCGCTGTGCCTGTTCATTGCCTGCTTAAGCTGAGTCTCAAGACTGTATATTTCGTTCATCGTCCTGTAATAGCCTTCGCCTGTGCTGCCCGATGCATTAAGCTTCTCGATTGATTTTGCAATAAGGTCACGGTTCTTCTTAAAAAGCTTTTCTTCATCATCAAACCATTTCATTCCTGTCTTGACGAATTCCTCATAAGCCTCTATTCCTGCAAATACATCGCCCGACAATATTGTCAGCACTTCATTCTTCTTTAACTTAAGGCGGTTGACCTCTTCGTTAATTCTTTCAACCACTTCAACTCCGCCACGGAAGTTCTGTGAATTAATCATTTTTTCAAGAAGAAGCTGGGATACGCTTATCCTGCTCTCGTCCTTGATTTCCTTGGTATCAAGATAGAATTCAATAGCATCAGGGCTTATCGAATACCACACGGTATTGTCTCTTATAGAACTCTCGATTATCTTCATTCTTGATACTCTCTTTTTCCTGTCCACCGGATCAAAATACGAGAATTCAAATGGCCTGCCATCATTCTTTATCTTGTCAAATATATAATCAGCAATCTCCTTGCTGTCCTGTTCATTCAAATCAAGCCCGAAATCTCTCTTAAGTATCAGCCTTAAGAAATCGAGATATTCGGGATATGTAACATCCTTTTCCTTAAAATTATTCTCCTCTATAAAGAAACGGAGAACCGCCATAACTATATAGCCCATATCAAGGATTTCGTATTTGCCATCCTTGAAATTAGAAAATGATGTGTCTATCAGTCTGAAGAAAGGATAATATTTCTTCAGATTAAGCATTCGTTCACGGTGATCCGATATGATATCACCTGTCATATTCTCTGCCATAGTATTCTTCATTTCTGCGCACGCATTTTACACATATTGTCTTAACGCCCGGTGCGCCAGGACATTAAGCTTAAAGCTTGGTTCTTCACCAAATTTAAAGCTCGGTTCTTCCGTCTAATGCTCTTAAAAGTGTAACCTCATCGATATATTCAAGATCGCCGCCGACAGGAACTCCGCTTGCAATTCTTGTCACCTTAATTCCTGTTGGCTTTATCATTTTGCTTATATACATTGCTGTTGTCTCACCCTCCAGATTGGAATTAGTTGCGATAATAACCTCGTCAACATCTCCCTGAAGCCTTACCATAAGCTCCTTTAACCTGATATCAGCCGGTCCGATTCCAAGCATCGGGCTTATTGCTCCATGAAGAACATGATATACGCCCTCGTACTTTCCTGTCTTTTCATATGCCGCCATATCTCTTGTATGTTCAACTACCATAATTGTCTTATGGTCTCTTTTCTGGTCGCGGCATATCGGACACAGTTCTTCATCTGTAAGTGTAAAACACTCCTTACAGTAGTGAATATGCTGCTTTGCATCAATCATTGTGTCTGCAAGGCTCTTAACCTCAGACTCAGGCATGTTTATAATGTGAAATGCCAGGCGCTGGGCGCTCTTCGCCCCAACCCCTGGTAATCTCGACAATTCTTCAATTAATCTGTTAATATGACCACTGTAGATGTCCATTAGAATAAGCCTCCGCCTAATCCTCCAAGTCCTCCAGTAATCTTAGCCATCTGTGCCTGTGACTCTTCTTCGCATTTTCTTAAAGCTTCATTAGTAGCTGCTACGATTAAATCCTCAAGCATCTCTACATCATCTGGATCAACTGCTTCAGGGTCAATCTTAACCTTAGATACTTCTCTCTTACCTGTAACAGTTACCTCAACTACTCCGCCGCCTGCTGTCGCACTGAATTCCTTATTCTCAAGCTCTGCCTGCTGCTCCTCCATCTGACGCTGCATTCTCTGTGCCTGCTTCATCAGATTATTCATATTACCAGGCATTCCTCCTGGAAAACCACCTCTTTTAGCCATTATATAAGTTCCTCCTTATCATCTACTTCTATATCTATGCCTACGAGTTCCTTAAGATCCACGAATCTGCTGTGGAAATCCTCATCATCGTTAAGCTTAGTCACTTTAATTGAAACCCTTACTCCTGTTCTCTCCTCAATTACATTCTCTATGCTCTCCATAACTTCCTGTCTGCTGAGTGAATTATAGGCACTAAGTGATTCTACCATAATTTCAAGACTAATTCCATCTTCTGCTAATGTAACATGTGCAGCCTGTAAAAATGTCTGATTAACCGGATCATCTATCGTTGCAATGATATCCTTCCAGCCTGCCGCAATTGCCTTAACATCTTCCGGAACAGCGTCATATACACGCTTAACTACAGGCTTCTTTGGTGTCTGTTGCTGTACTGCTGCCTGGCCTCCCGCAGCACCTGCATTTACAAGTCTGCCGCTTTTAATATCATCAAGTACTTTCTGTAACTGCCCTTCAAGCATTGTCACACGGCTTACAACATCGCCGATATCCTGACTGTTATCCATTGCCGGACGCATCAGCTTTATAAATGTTATCTCTGTTTTAACTCTCTTCTGTGTAGAAAACTTCAGGTCATTCGATAATTCTGACAACACTCTTATATAGTACATAAGTGTATCTATATCAACATTCTGTGCATCCTTCTTCAGGTCTTCAAGATTATCTGCCGATACTTCTATTACATCTTCAATTCTTTCTGCATCTTTAGTTGTCTTAATAAGAAGCAGATTTCTAAGATACCATATAAAATCTGTAACAAACTGTGAAAGGTCTCTTCCCTGCATTATCAAATCTTCCATAAGTGACATGCACACGGCAACATCTCCTGACAGGATTGTTGAAAGCATTTTACTAAATACCGCCGTGTCAACTGCCCCAAGTACATCTAATACATTTTCATACTTAAGGTCTTTTCCCAGATAGAATGCCAGACACTGGTCTAACAGACTTAACGCATCTCGCATAGAACCATCTGCAGCTTTGGCAACATATTTTATTGCCTTGTCCTCTACATTCAGCCCCTCCGCCTTCATAAGTTCTGACAGTCTTGCGGCAATTGTCTCTATTGTTATCCTGTGGAAGTCATATCTCTGACATCTTGAAAGGATTGTAATAGGAATCTTTGCCACTTCTGTAGTAGCCAGTATAAATATTACATATGCAGGAGGTTCTTCCAATGTCTTTAACAATGCATTGAACGCTCCTATTGAAAGCATATGAACCTCATCAATTATATAGACTTTGAATCTTCCTTCTGTCGGTGAGTACTGTACTTCTTCTCTTATCTGTCTTATATTATCGACACCATTGTTAGATGCCGCATCTATCTCTATTACATTCATGCTTGTTCCAGCCGCAATCGCCTTGCATGTCGGACACTCCCCACAAGGGTTTCCATCAACCGGATGCTCACAATTAACTGCCTTCGCAAATATCTTGGCAACTGATGTCTTACCAGTTCCTCTCGTTCCGCAGAACAGATATGCATGGCCTATTCTGTCTGCATTAATCTGATTTCGCAGAGTTGTTACTATTGTATCCTGTCCTTTGACATCATTGAAATTGTCTGGACGCCATTTTCTGTATAAAGCCTGATATGACATGGTTACCTCCCTCTGCGCTGTCTTTACTTTCGCAGCCCTTAACCTCATGCGTAAAACCATCCGCCTCCGGCGTCTGCCGCTGCTTCGCAGCTTATGTTTTACTTATGTCGGTTAAGTTCCTGCTTCGCAGGATAATTTAGGAATATCATACAGTTTCTTACATGCAAGCATGACGAATCTGCCTGACATTCCTAAATTAGCTGCGACGAGTAACATTTTAATAACAAAAGCCGTGCGTCCGGCTTCGAACTGATATCCACAGACGTTACCGATGCAGTTAGCTCGATCCAGGCACCCTTTCAACACCCGGAAGGTTCCACTTAATGCTGCTTCATTCCTGACCTGACATGGTTCGTGGATTTCCGTCGTGAAAGACCCAAATGTCAACACCACTTACACCGGGCTGCTCCATAAATATCAGCCCTCTGCCGAACATCACCCCTGCTATAGCGGATTGCAGGTTCAAGGTGCCGCTACTACCCCGGCTGCACGGTATTTCAATTATACTTGTTATATATGCTTGTTGTCAAGGTGTGAAGCGTTGACAAAATAAGACAGCTAAATAAGCCAGTCCCTAAGAATCATTTCCTAAGGACTGGCTTTAGCAATCCTTGTCAGAACAGGCGGCAAAACCAACTTCTTACCACTCCCGAATATCACCAGAAACTTGCCATAACCTACTATCCTCTATCAACTTCGCTATTGCGTAGGTCTTTTCAAGCACTGTGAGACTGTCATCCCCTCTTGCTAACCTACTCAATCATTATATTCTTGCCTTTTCGTAGGTCTTTTTCCAAACTTTCTTCTATTTAATGATACTCTTACCTCTCCAAAGACCTACTACCTCCACTGTATTAGCTTGATTAGTGGGTTTTTCTCTTCCCAACACGTCTTTTTCTCATAATTTCAACCCACCCATTCTGCATATTGTGAAGCTTGCGTAGGTCTTTCCCTCTTCAACACGCTGTAACCATCAACCCCCACGAAATTAACAATCTCCACACACAAAAAAGACAGCCTCCGCAATCCACGCAGAAGCTGCCTTAAACCATTACCTTAAACGTATTACTCCAAACATATTATTCCTGTTCTTCATACCTAGGAAGCTCAACTATCACCGCCTCATGATGAACAGCCGGAAGGAATTTCTCCATCACTTCCTTAGTCTTTAATTTAAGACTTGATGTATTAATGCAAGGATGACATCCGAGAGATTCACCCTCAAGCACTTCCTTATCCATCAGTAACTGCACATGGTTATCCGTATCATTCATAAGTCCCATTATGGATACTGAACCCGGTGTTATATCAAGGAATTCCTCCATATATGATTCATCTGCAAATGAAAGTCTCGCTGAATTAATCTGCTTACTCAGATCCTTTGTCTTAAATGGCTTGTCACCCGGCATCATAAGCATATAAAAATTCGTCTTCTGTCTGTTACATAAGAAAAGATTCTTACATATAAGTGTGTCCAGAATCTTATCTATGTCATTACACACTTCCATTGTTGTAGCAGGCTCATGGCCTGTTCTGTAATATTCCATTCCAAGCTTATCCAACAAATCATATACTCTGATTTCTTTTTCTAGTCTTCCTGTTTCATCGGCAGGTCTTCCTTTAATAAGTTCCATGATATTTCTCCCTGACAATCTGATATTCCAATATTCTACTCAAAATAATACAGATATACATCCTCAAGGTCAATATTATCTCCAACTTTTACTGCTTCTTCTGGCAGCTCATCACCTACAACTCTTAACGCAAGACCGTTCTTTCTCTGTCTGATATTGCCAATCTTGTATTCCTTCTGCAGCTCGCCGACCTCATCAAGCGTGCATGTTATCTCACCAACTTTTCCAGCCATGCTTTCAATAAGCTCAACAGGTGTTCCCGTAGCAATTATCTCTCCGCTCTTTAGAAGAAGTACTTTATCAGCAATACATTCAATATCACTTACAACATGAGTTGCAAAAAGAATTATCTTGTCCTTAGACAACTCTGCAATATAGTTTCTGATTGAAATTCTCTCTTTAGGGTCAAGTCCTGCTGTCGGCTCATCAAGTATAAGAATCTTAGGATTACCAAGAAGTGCCTGCGCAAGCAGCACTCTCTGCTTCATTCCTCCTGAAAATCCTCCAATCTTCTTATATGCAACCTTAGTAAGATTAACTACCTCTAGCAGCTCGTCAATCTGCTGGTTGACTGTCTTAACAACCTCATTGCCATTGTCATCAGTAGTCTTAATCTTCTTAACCCCCTTAATCTCTGCCATATATTTAAGAAATGCTTTAGGCGAAAAATCCTCATAAAATCCCTGCTGCTGCGGCATGTATCCAACCAGACCCCTGAACTGTTTGCCAAGCTTTAATATATCTTCCTCGGCACTGTCCTCTCCAAAAAGAATACTTCCGCCATTCATCTTGTCTCTTGATACATTATCAGTGATAAGATTAATCATCGTACTCTTTCCTGCTCCATTAGCTCCAAGAATGCCATATACTCCCGGTGTAAATGTATAATTAATCCCCTTCAGTGCCTGAACTGTACCATAAGTTTTCTTTAAATTCCTTACCTCTAATTTCATACCCTGTACCTTCTCTTTCCTAATGATTTTCCAACCTTCATCATAACCAGCATAATTACAAACTCACATACCAGCTCTGTCATATAGCGCACAACCATGAATTGTCCTACCGATGCATGAAGTATAAGACTTTTGATACCCCCATACTGCCTGCTTATATAATCATTATACTACTACTCTGTGCCAGTGCAATCATAATTCTGCGCACGTTCCCTCCTTTTACTATTAATACGAAAAATGTTCCTGATAAGTTGACGCATTTTCACAAAAAAGTTAAAATTTTTATAATATTTTGTGGAGGATAATCTAGTGGAGAATACTCAGGTGGTTTTTGAAAAAGATGATTACAGATATATGAAACAGGCAATCACACAGGCTAAGAAGGCTTATAAACTCAATGAAGTGCCTATCGGCTGTGTGATTGTGTATGAAGGAAAGGTTATAGGAAGAGGCTACAACCGCCGTAACACTGATAAAACCTCTCTCGGCCATGCCGAGATTACTGCAATTAAGAAAGCCAGCCGCTACATGAACGACTGGCGGCTTGAGAACTGCACTTTATATGTTACGCTTGAACCATGTCAGATGTGTGCAGGTGCTATTGTTCAGGCAAGAATTCCAAGAGTTGTTATCGGTTCCATGAATCCCAAAGCCGGATGTGCCGGTTCTATACTTAATATCTTACAGATTCCCACATTCAATCACCAATGCGAAATCACTAAAGGTGTATGTGAAGAAGAATGTTCAGAAATGCTCACAACATTTTTCAAGGAACTGCGTAAAAGCAAGAAAAAGAATACTACTGTCACTACTGATGGAGAATAATTATGAAATTTGAATACACTTTTGAAGGCATGAAGCTTAAAGTACTTGATGAAACATTTGCAGGAAAAGTACTTGAATTTTACAGCTCTAACCGTGAGGAATTCGACAGATACGAAGCTGCCAAGCCAGATAATTTCTATACAACAGAATATATTGCAGCCACACTTAAAGCTGAATATGCTGCTTTACTAAAGGGTGAATTCGGCAGATTTTTCCTTTTTTCTGACGACTTACCAGGTGAAATTCTCGGCTCTGTATCTTTTTTTGGTGTTACAAGCATTAACCGTTCTTGCCGCATAGGATATAAGATTGATAAGAATTACCGCCAGTTAGGACTTGGAAGCCTTATGGTTAAACATATGCTTGAGATTCTTACACACGAAAAGGAGATGCACAGGATTGAAGCTTACATTCACCCTCAAAACATCTCCTCTATTAATCTTGTCAAATCTCTTGGCTTTATATCTGAAGGAACCGCCTACTCCTATGTAAAGCTTAACGGCTCATGGCAGGATCATTTAAGATTCGTCTATATCTCCTGATACCAGTATCCGAAATATGGATTGGCATAGTCACTCCTGTGACTCTTCTTAAAATTATTAAAGCCAAACATTGAAGCCATGTAACGTTCACGGTTGCAGTACATTCCCGGAACGCCAACGAAATATTTAGTATTATCAAGGTTATCGCGCACTCTTCCAAAAAGTATGTGTCTGAAATTATAATAGCCATGCAGCAGGAAGCTGTTTCCCGCGATATCAATTTCATTCTGGTTAAGACACTTTAACTTCTCTGGCGACACTTCTATACAATCATAGAAGTAATCATCGTCAAATGCATCTATATAATCAGCCCGCACAAAAAGCTTTTCAAAAGGATCCGTCTGCGTTGCATTGGCTCTGTGTGCTTTTTGCTGCAAATGTTGTGTTTCCGCAGGTATTTTAGCTGCTGCTCCATCAGCTTTTATATTCTCCGGCATGGTTACACTTTCGGCAGCCACCTCTGCCTGTTTTGTCTGAACTATCTGCTGTTCTTCCACCACAATCTGTTTCGTCTGAACCATTTCTGATTTTCCCGCCAACATTGCAGATTCTGACTGAACCGGCTGTTGTCCGCCTGATTCTGACTGTCCCCGTTCCTTCATTGCTGCATTGTATCCAGCCATCTCTTGTCTGACCACCGAAGACTCTGCTGTCTCCTGTCGTTTCTCTTCCTCATCACTCTGCCGCATGCGCTCTTTTATGACAATCTCGGCCTCAGCCTGCTTCTTTGCGTCCATTCCTGAGAACACAAGCATATCAGGAGTTACATCTTCATCTTTCCACATTGAAAGCATGCAGTCATATCTTGCGTCCTCCATTGCAACCGCAAGTCCGCATATATCCCTGAAGCTGTAACCTGTGTCATTTATATTATCAGGGTTAAATACACCACTGTATTCCATCTGTCCCATTTTTACAAGACATTCCCCTAACTTTATAAGCCTGTAGCCGCTGTCAGTAACCATCATATATATTCCAAACATTTCCGGACTGTCTGTTTTAACGCCTCTTAAACTGATGCTTAACTTGAACTGCCCCTGATGAACTAATGCCTTTGCAAAGCCTGCATTTCTGCCCTTTACTCCCTCCGGATATGAATATATGTATGAAACAAGACGCTGATAATCCACAATAAACCTCCCTGATGATTAACTCTCTTATGCACCTTATGCCATGCATTAAGAAAATATTCCATCAGGGAGGTTTTATCTTAATCTACCACCATATTCTTTCCGTTATTTTTTCCGTAATAAAGCCTGTCATCTGCGCGCTTTATCCATTCTTCTATATCACCATCGGCATTTCTCTGCGCCACTCCTATTGTTAGTGATATATTTATCTTCTGCTGTTTATAAATACATTCAGAGTTTTCTATTTCTCTCCTCAATTTTTCTAATACTTCATGTGTGCTGTCGTGGGTTCCATTATGTATAAGAAATTCTTCTCCGCCCCACCTTGAAATCACACAGTTACTGCATATATTTTTCATCTTCTGTGCAATGAAATTCAACACATAATCACCACAATTATGTCCATATGTATCATTTATTTTCTTGAAATCATCTACATCTGCCATTGCAAGCCAGCCTTCATCGTCCGCATCATATTCTTCAAGATAATTAATCATATATCTTCTGCTGTAAAGGTCTGTCAGAAGATCAATGTTGGCAATTGAATTAAGCTTCTTCTCAGACTCAATAACAAGATCGACTATCACCTTAGTATAATATATTAAAAATGCTGATACACTTATTGCATTACATGCAAGCATCACAGATATAATTGTTTTATTAATTTCATACAATGGTCCGTTAATTATAGCTATTGCTGATGATATTATACTTACAGCAACTATTGCTATCGACACAGCCAGTGGATTCGGGTCTTTTGTATCAGTCTTGGTTGATATGTATTGTGAATAAAATATTATAGGTATTAATGACATGCTATAAAGATTAAATCCACATTTATACCCAAGACATATTGTTGCAATAGCCATATAAATTATAATTGTTGCATACACACACCACATATATGCACACACTTTCTGCCTTTTTAACAGCATAAAATATAACACATAACCAATCATTGCTATTACACTGTAATAAATCATTGGTGTTATATTAAAATATACAAACAATATCAGCATAAATGCAACAAATAAAAACAACGATATGTTAACAACCACGCATAGTTTAACAACCTGTTCCAGATTAAATTCTTTTTTATTAATGCTCATGATATCTCCTGATAATATGTTCTCGATTGTAAGTAGTACTATAGTATCATACAAAAGCTACTTTTGCACTACATTTTTATTGCAGCTTGACATTTTTTATTAAGTTTCATAACATTATTCTTATAGATTGGAGGCAATATGAGCGATAATAAATATAATAATGTTATGCACCTCGGCAACCCAACTAACACGATTGCCGTGCTTAACAGATATGGTTTTGATTTCAAGAAAAAGTTCGGCCAGAACTTTCTTATAGATGAAAATGTTGTTGAGAAAATCGTCCGTGAAGCAGGCGTTACGAAAGACGATTTCGTTGTTGAAGTCGGCCCTGGAATTGGAACAATGACACAGATTCTGTGTGAGAATGCCAGAGAAGTTGTTGCCGTTGAGATTGATAAGAAGCTTATCCCTATTCTTACAGAAGATACTCTTTCTTATTATGACAATGTAACAGTAATCAATGAAGATATCTTAAAGCTTGATATCAAGAAGCTTGCAGATGAGAAGAATGAAGGCAGACCAATCAAGGTTGTTGCCAACCTTCCATACTATATAACAACACCTATTATTATGGGACTTTTTGAGAGCCATGTACCATTAGACAGTATAACTATCATGGTTCAGAAAGAGGTAGCTGACCGCATGCAGTGCGGACCTGGAACTAAAGATTATGGCGCTCTTTCACTTGCTGTACAGTTCTATGCCAGGCCTAAGGTTGTGCTTAATGTACCTGCAAGCTGCTTTATGCCTCGTCCTAATGTTGATTCAGCGGTTATCCGTCTTGAGCGCTTCAAGACTCCACCTGTTGATGTTAAGAATGAGCATCTTATGTTCAAGATAATAAGAGCATCATTTAACCAGCGTCGCAAGACTATGCTTAACAGTGTAGGCAATTCCGGCATCGGCATCACGAAAGAAGCTCTTACCAACGCATTAGAAACTATGGGACTTCCGCTTACCATCCGCGGCGAAGCCCTTACACTTGAGCAGTTTGCACAATTAAGCAATCTGCTGTGCTAAATAACGTGATACCTATAAGTAGTCGCATTTTCACTGCTTTAGTAGGTGTTTTTGCAGCAAAATTCACGTAAATCAGGTTATTTCCAGACTAAAGACCTATACAACAACAAAAAACGACTATTTAGTAGGTGTTTTCATGGCTTTATCAATAAAAACCACGTTAAAAGACCTACTAAATAGCCGTTTTATTATAATTTATAGGTTTCAGCCCAATTTACACAAGAAAAGGGCTGTCTTGCCGGCAAAGTCCTCGAAACCTTACTCCCCAAAAAGCAGCCTTCTCGCATTCTGGTTAGTAACATCAATAACCTCCTGCGTATCAAGCCCTTTAATCTGCGCCAGCTTTTCTGCAACATATTTTATATTGCGGCTGTCGTTTCTTTTACCTCGGTTAGGCTCAGGTGCCATATATGGACTGTCTGTCTCCAGAACAATTCTATCCATCGGTATATACGCTGCTGCTTCCACAAGCTTCCTGGCATTCTTAAATGTAAGAACACCGCCGATTCCTATAGAAAAGCCCATGTTAAGAAAATCTCTTGCGGCTTCCATGCTGTATGAATAACAGTGAATTATTCCACCTGTTTCCTGTCCATGATTACTCTTTAATATGTCGATTGTATCCTGACATGCATCTCTTGAATGAATCATTACCGGCATGTGTGTACGGTACGCTACATTCATCTGTGCTGCAAACCATTCACGCTGCTGCTTCTTCTCAGCCGCCGCCATATCTGCATCATCTGACACATAGTAGTAATCAAGTCCGATTTCTCCAAGTGCAACAATCTTTCTGGTCTTAGATTCACCAAGCATGTTTTCCAGCCATTCAATGTCCGATTCTTTCAATCTGACAATATCCTCCGGGTGGAAACCAATCGCTGCGTATACCTTTTCATATTGTGCAGCAAGTGCAAGGGAAGCCTCACAGCCCTGACGGCTTGCACCTACATTAACAATGTAATCAAGCTCCCCTGTATCACTAAGCATGCTGCTTATAAGTTCATCTCTGTCCTCATCAAATCTTTCATCATCATAATGAGCATGAGTTTCAAATATCTTCATATCTATCAGCCAATCTCTGCGCCTTCAATAATATCCTTCTCAAGTGTAAGAACTGATAAGTTATCCTTATCATCCCATGCTGAGATAATCATTCCCTGTGACTCAATACCACAGATCTTTCTTGGCTTTAAATTAGTACATACAACTAACTTCTTACCAATAAGCTCTTCTGGCTTATAGTACTTCTGGATACCTGATACGATAGTTCTCTTCTCATCACCAATCTGAAGCTCGAACTTAAGAAGCTTTGTCTTCTTAACAGCTTCACATGTAAGAACCTTGGCAACTCTGAACTGAACCTTTTCAAAATCATCAAATGTAATCTCAGGCTTAACTTCAACCTGTGGATATTCTGTAACTCCATTAGCCTTCTTCTGTGCTTCCTGAATAGCTTCAACCTTTTCCTTAAGGTCCTTCTCAAAGTCAAGTCTTGCGAAAAGAATCTCTGGAGTCTCAGTAACCTTAAGTCCTGTTTCTCTTAAGCCAAATGTAGCAAGGTCATCAAAATCTCTTACTCCTGCCTCTGGATTAGCTGGGTAAAGCTGTGCAAGAATCTTATCTGTAGTCTCTGGCATGAAAGACTTAAGAAGATTAGCACCGATTGTAATACTCTCAACAAGGTTATAGAGCACTTCTGCTAATCTGTCCTGCTGTGCCTCATCCTTTGCAAGAGCCCAAGGCATTGTCTCGTCAATATATTTGTTACATCTCTTAAAGAGTGTGAATACTTCTGTGATAGCATCTGCTACATGAAGTGTAGCCATCTTTGCCTGAACCTTATCTCTTGTTGCTGTTACAACAGCCTTAAGGTCACCGTCAATTGCAGCATCCTCTACGCCAGTCTTATTAACAACTCCACCAAAGTACTTGTTAGACATTGCAACTGTTCTGTTTACAAGGTTACCAAGTGTGTTGGCAAGGTCTGAGTTCATACGCTCAACCATAAGCTCCCATGAAATAACACCATCATTCTCAAATGGCATCTCGTGAAGAACAAAGTAACGTACAGCATCAACGCCGAAGAGGTCTACAAGGTCATCCGCATAGATAACATTTCCCTTAGACTTACTCATCTTACCATCATTCTGTAATAACCAAGGATGTCCAAATACCTGCTTAGGAAGTGGCTCACCAAGTGCCATAAGGAATATTGGCCAGTAAATTGTATGGAATCTGATGATATCCTTACCGATAAGGTGAAGGTCTGCTGGCCAGAACTTCTTGTACTGCTCTGAAGAATTGCCATCAGCATCATATCCGATACCTGTGATATAGTTAGTAAGGGCATCAAGCCATACATAAACTACATGCTTGTCATCAAAGTCAACTGGAATACCCCATTTGAAAGATGTTCTTGATACACATAAATCCTGAAGTCCAGGAAGAAGGAAGTTGTTCATCATCTCATTCTTTCTTGAAACAGGCTGGATGAATTCCGGATGTGTATTGATATGCTCAATAAGCTTGTTGGCATATTTGCTCATCTTGAAGAAATAAGCTTCTTCCTTAGCTGGCTTAACTTCACGTCCACAATCAGGACACTTTCCATCAACAAGCTGGCTCTCTGTCCAGAAAGACTCACATGGAGTACAGTACATGCCTTCATATGAACCCTTATAAATGTCTCCCTGATCATAAAGTTTCTTAAAAATCTTCTGAACCTGCTTCTCATGGTAATCATCTGTTGTTCTGATGAACTTATCATATGAAGTATTCATAAGATCCCATATTCTCTTGATTTCTGTTGAAACATTATCAACAAATTCCTTAGGTGTAATTCCAGCTTCTTCAGCCTTAAGCTCAATCTTCTGACCATGCTCGTCAGTTCCTGTCTGGAAAAATACATCATAGCCTTCCTGTCTTCTGAATCTTGCAATACTGTCTGCAAGAACGATTTCATAAGTATTACCGATATGTGGCTTGCCTGATGTATAGGCAATAGCTGTTGTCATATAAAATGGACCTTTACTCTGTGGCATATCATTTCCTCCATAATCTATTATTTTAATTCATCGCTATAACGCAAATGTAGTGTGAATCATTTATCCGTAAACTTTATCATAGAAAAATTTACAATAAGTGTCAAGTCTGTATTAAGTATGATACAATATGTGAATAATAAATCAGTATTTCTTATAATATTAATTAAGACAGAAATGAGGATTAGTATGCATAATAAACAATTTTGCCTTTTACATCAATTTCTTAACAAGGCTGTGAGCCTGCTGATAGTTTTTATAATAGTAATTATCCTGTCTGGCTGCAGCCTGCCCTGGTATCAGAAGCAGATATCAGAAACTACTATATCTGCCACCGAGGATAATGCTGATTTCACGGAATATGTAAACAACCTGTTTGCTGACCTGTTAAGTGCCGACATGGTATCTTTGCATGCCTATGTCGAACACCCCAGGGATTTCGGAATTAACGATTATGAGATTACTCTTGGCCGCTACGACCTTGACAATCCCGATGACACCTCAGATTACACCGACATAATATCAACGCTTAAATCATTTGACAGAAGCACACTCTCCGCTAAACAGCAGATTACGCTTGATGAGCTTCTTATGTATATGGAAAATGAGCTGGAATACAGTGATTTGTACATGTTTAACACACAGCTTCAGACAACTACAGGTATTCATGTCCAGCTGCCACTTCTTTTTGCTGAATACACATTTGCAGAAAAGAAGGATATTGACGAATATATTGAGCTTCTATGTGATGTTGACGGATATTTTGAAAATATGGCTGCATTTGAGAAGCTTCGTGCTGACAACGAATATTTTATGGAAGATACCCTTGCCGATGAGGTAATTGAAAGCTGCAAATCATTCCTTGAAACTGTCGGTTTAGAAGATGGTGCAATGATATCAACCTTTAACGAAAAGCTTGCTTCTGTTGACGGACTTTCTTCACAGGATATTGCAGATTATAAAGCTAAAAATGTGTCCGCAGTCAATGAACATGTAATTCCAGGATATCAGTCCCTTGTAAATGCGCTTACTTCATTGAAAGGCTCTAACAGATATTCAGGCGGTTTATGCAATTATCCTGATGGTTCACGGTATTTTGAATATATACTCTCTTCAACACTTGGCTGGAGCAAATCTGTTGACGAATATGATAAGCTGGTTAATTCTTACCTCAAGAAATATATGCTTAAAATGCAGTCACTTGCGCTTAAAGACTCCTCTATTCTTGATAAATTTGACACATTTTCATTCAATATGACAGACCCGGTTGGTATTCTTACCGACCTTAAGAAAAGAATAACCGATGATTTTCCTGAGATTCCAGATGTGAATTATAATATCAAATATGTGTCAAAGGCGCTTGAGGACTACACCAGTCCGGCTATGTACTTTATTCCGCAGCTAGATAACCTTGATGTCAATTCAATATACATCAATTCTTCTGGCACTTCTGCGAGTGAATTATATCCTACACTTGCACATGAGGGTTATCCGGGACACATGTACCAGACACAGTATTTTGCCGCAACCAACCCTGACTGGATAAGATACATTCTTGCACCAGGCGGATATGTTGAAGGCTGGGCATCATATGTTGAAGTTCTTTCTTATAATTATGCACAGACCGGCAACGATGCACTTAACAAAATGTATGCTGCTAATTATGCCACTGTCCTGTGCCTTTATGCAAAAGGGGATATTGGCGTTAATTACTATGGATGGAGTGAAGATGATGTTTACCGATTCATCAGCCAGTATGGTTTTGATGATAAATCAGTCGCCCACGAAATGTATTACGCATTTGTCTCTGACCCAGGCAACTATTGCAAATACGTTCTTGGAATGTTAGGATTTGAGCAGTTAAAGACTAAGGCTCAAAGCGAGCTTTCTGACAAATTCAATCTTAAAAATTTTCATCAGTATATACTCGATATGGGTCCTGTGCAGTTTGATATATTATTTAACAACCTTGATGCATGGATTAAAAAAGAAAAATAACATTAAAAATGGGATGTTACCTTAACACAATAGTCTGGTAATATCCCTTATTAATTGATTATTATATGCTTCCACCCGGATAATAGCCGCCTGAACCATAGCCACAGCACATAGGCATACATATATTTGAACACAGGCAGAGTGCAACCCACGGAGCACAGCCTGTACAATATGTTGTAGATGACGGTCCCTGATACTGTGTCCTTCTTCCTGCATACCAGCTTCCACCGCTTGCAATACGCTGATACAACAGCTGATACTGCATATTGTCAGGATCAGAATCCAACGCACGCTTGGCATCTTCCAACGCAGTTGCTTCTTCTCCTTTTCCAAGATGTGCTAATGCACTATAGTAGTACCATCTTCCATCCCGGTCAGTTATGTTGTTAAGCACATTAATAGCTTCATCATAACTAGAGTTATTAATATAATTAGCTGCTGCCCTCAGATGCACTGTTGTAGGATCATTGCCATTGAGATTATCACTGCCATATCCATTGCCACCATAGCTTCCTGTATATCCACCAAATCCAAATGGACCAAATCCCCAGAAGCTTCCGAAATCTCCATATCCGCCCTGTGACTGGTTCTGATAATCACCATCATAGCCATAATGATCTGAACGGCCTGTACCATAACGCGTCTGGCTGTATGACTGACTACTGTATCCGCCCTCACGCTCACGCATTATCTGGTTATAAGCCTGCTGTACAAGCTTAAACATCTCTTCTGCCTGATCCTTATTAGGATTATTGATATTAGCATCTGGATGATACTTTCGGCTCAGTGTTCTGTATGCTTTTTTCACTTCATCATCGGAAGCATCCCTTGATACTCCCAACACTTTATATGGATCTGTCATTATGTTCCTCCAACTGCTTACCGGCAGTGTCAATTCTTTTTCTTCTGGCGGCGTAGAACTTTGTCCATACACCTGAATATATAATATTTCTTAACAGTTCTGCATTAGCAAGAATCGGCAGTCTCTCAAAAGCTCTTGCACATCCTGCCATATATGCTTTAAGTATGTTTTCTGCAAATGTATCAAAATCCTCTACATCCTTATGATACTTAAATACGTTATAATTGTTCTTTTTCTCATCTTTTTCCAAATCATCATATGCATCTAACAGATATATGAATCTGCCAAGATTATTGCCAAGCACCCTTAACTCATCACTCCACTCATCATCTTTCATGGCAGCAACTTCACCTAACAGTATGCCAAACTGCTCTGCCGGCTTGTCAATGTTAGTCTCCTGTGCTTTTTCATATTCTGACAACTTAGAAAGGCTTTTCCTTATAATCTCTGCCTTTTGCGGATATTTCTTCTCAAGCTTTTTAATATCTCTTTTCAATACCCCGGCATAAGTTCTTTTCAAAACCTTTTTCTCATCGTACCAGTCGTCCATACATTTGTAATATGTCAGAAGGACATTCATATCCGCAACATAATCTGAAACAACGTTACGCCTCACAGGATGCTTTCTTAATGGATGTGTGACGCAACGTTCCTCAGAGTATATAGTTTCCGGTTCATACAACCCTGTAAGAAGTATAACCAGAAATGTCATATCATAGCTTAAGGAAATCTGCCCCTTCAATCCATGCGCTTCTGCCAGCGAATCGCACAGACCACAATAGTATGAGCGGTATTTATCAAATTCTCTGAATTTAAGTTCTGGCTGATCAACAACTATATACCCATACATACTAAACTCATACCTCCATTTTCGCTTATCATATAACATTGAAAATATTCAGTCAATCAGCCTTTCAAAGATTAATAAATTATTAATACTATTTTTAGATATTATTCTTGTCATCAAAATCAGTTCCCCACAAAAGGAAACTTGTATAATCATCTAGCGAATTGACTGGACGCATTACATCACTCTCGTCAAGATTGCTGGCAAATTCATTCTCACCGTCATCATAACCTTTATCGCCCTGCCCATTATCGTATCCGTTTCTGTACTCATCTTTTTCATGATTATAGTCAAATGCTGGAAACATTATGCCACCTCCTTTCGAAGGTAGTATGTTAAGTTTCACCTGGTTTTATCCGATATAATATTCAGCTGATAAATGTGTATTCAATCACACTTGATATATAAGGAGGAAACTTATGCGGATTACATCACAGATGCTGGCAGCTAACCAGCTTAAAGCAGGCATTGAGCCTTCATCAAAGACTCTGCTTGATTACATTCAGAATGATGACAATGACAGCCTTACAAGCCTGCTTTCCAAAAAAACTGATACTTCAACATCTTCACTTACTAAGAAATTACAGAAAGACGCTTACAAGAATATTAAAGATGATGCTGATTCTGTTACAGAGAATGCAGCTAAATTCACAGATGAGAAATCTACTCTTTTTGCTGATGCAGAAAAGACCGGTGATTATTCTGCAATATATGCGGATATCAAATCTGTAGTTGATTCTTATAATAAGCTCTACAACACCCTTGGTAAAACATCAAGTTCTATCAACACTATGTGTTCTGACCTTTTAAAGGAAGCAGTTAAAGAGAACTCTGAAACATTATCTGCAGTAGGAATTGCGCTTAAAGACGATGGTTCTCTTTCAATTGATGAAAATAAACTTAAAGCAGCTGATACAGATACTTTAAAGAAAGCATTTGGAACATCATCAGAATTTGCAAAGAGGCTTGGAATTATTGGCTCTAATGTATCATCACTTGCAAAGGCTAACATTAATTATGTTACCAACTCATATACATCATCAGGTGTCGCCTCTAACTCATCAGATGATTTATATTCACTTATGACAAGTAAGTTTAATTCTCGCGGTTAGAATTTCTGATAACGGATATGCATATATGATGACCGATTTATTCAATATTGTATATTTTAAAAACCTCTCCATACCAGCATTTATAATGTCGGTATGGGGAGGTTTTAATATATAATAGTTATATATTTATTTTTTGTTAATTCTACCTGATATCTAACTCTGGTGGAACATCCAGCTCGTGCGGAACTGGCGCACCGTTCTTCTTTCTCTGTCGTACACACTCGGTCAGCAGGTACTCTATCTGTCCATTAACAGACCTGAAATCGTCCTCTGCCCACGCTGCAATGGCATCATAGAGTTTAGCTGATAACCGGAGAGGAACCTGTTTCTTACCTGAATCTGCCATTAGTAAAGACTTCCTGAATTAACTACTGGCTGGGCATCTTTGTTTCCACAAAGGACGACTAAAAGGTTGGATACCATAGCTGCTTTTCTCTCTTCATCAAGCTCTATAACCTGTTTTTCTGATAATCTCTCAAGTGCCATCTCTACCATTCCTACAGCACCATCAACTATCATCTTTCTTGCATCTACTATTGCTGATGCCTGCTGTCTCTGAAGCATTACTGCTGCTATCTCAGGTGCATACGCAAGATATGTAATTCGTGCTTCTATTATCTCAAGTCCGGCATCTGCTACTTTGCCCTGGATTTCTTTTCTTATTCTTTCTGCTACAACTTCACTTGAACCACGAAGGCTTCCCTCATCTGCAATTCCATCTCCCGTTGTATCTACATTTTCTGCAACATCATATGGATACATGCGGACAATATTACGGAGTGCGCTGTCACACTGTAATGAAAGATATTCCTTATAATTATCTACATTAAACACTGCCTTAGCTGTATCTGTCACTTTCCACATAACCGCAATACCAATCTCAACAGGATTACCAAGGCAGTCATTAATCTTCTGTCTACTGTTGCTCAGTGTCATTATCTTAAGTGAAATCTTCTTATTAGCTGACTGTGAATTATTTCCTGCCGCAATTGCCATTCCTGCAACACCTGCCATGCTAGCCAGATCAAGCTTATTTCCATCTCCTGTCACATCACCGCTCTGATTAAGCTTAGTTGACGCTGCCGGGTTAACAGCCACACAAAAAGGATTCACAAAGTAAAATCCCGCTTCTTTAATAGTTCCAACATACTTGCCAAAAAGTGTAAGCACAAGTGCTTCCTGTGGTTTTAATACCTTAAGACCGATAAAGAATATCCAGCCTATTGCTGCGTATACACCGCCTGCAACGATAAGTACTATCCATCCTGCTTTAGTCTCTGCCTGTTCAACCATAATCGAACCGACAATAATTGCTGCTATAGCTGCTGCGTAAAGTAATATAAACAGTGTAACCATTGCAAGACCATTCTTGCTTTTCTTCAAAACCTTTTCTTCCATATAAAAATACCTCCTAGACACTCTGATTATTCATCTTGTTATCGATTATTCTTTTAAAGGTGTCTTTGTTGATATTTGTATGATATTATTTTGATATCATCTTGTCAAGATATTAACATTGTTTTATGATTACAACCCTGCTATCCTATAATTCTGGAAACTCTCAACCTATCAAACTTGCATTTATTATATCCTTATAGGCAGAGAATCTCCCTTTCCAGGCATTCCACACACTCAATACCCAATATTCAACCTATCAATCAAACATTAGCTAACTGCTTATAGGAATTTTTCATAAAATACGGAATTTTCTCACAGAATCTTCCTATAAGAAATGTAAAAATCCGACTACCTATAGGTATCATATTATAAATCTCAACATTTCCAAATTCATAATGCAAAATCCGCCTATCAGAAAGACAGTATTGCGCACATACCTATATCTACACAGATATTTATATGCATATATACTAAAAGGAATACTCACACCATCTGCAATGAAATAAACTCTCAACGCTTCCTGTGTAAATATTCCTTCTGCCACTACAATTATTTACTGTATAAAAAAATAAAAGCCTTACAACCTAGGATTCCCTAAATCATAAGACCTTCCAGTGCACCGCCAGGGGTTCGAACCCTGGACACCCTGATTAAGAGTCATATTATTATAATATTTTTATGTTAAATGTCTGTTTATCCAATCTTGGAAGTAAATAATTCGTCCTTGCTCTGCTCCTGATCTTTAATATCCAATAGCTTTCTAACAGCTGCTTGTGTTCCTGGATCAGCTGCATCATATGCATTCTGTATTTCTATTTTGCGATTTTTCGCATTATAACAACATAATTCGTCTAATGTTAGATCTAGATAATCAGCTATTTTAATTAATTTATCCAAAGTTGGCTGACTTCCTTTTTCCCATGATCTTATAGTAGAATCCCCTATTTCTGTACTTCTCGCCAATTCTGATTTGCTGATATTTCTTTTTTTTAATTCTGATAATAGCTTTTCAATAAATTTCATTTTTCCCTTTCTTTATATTGCGAAATTTCGCATATTTCTATTGACCTTTGCGATATATCGCAATATAATGTTCCTGTACTTAAGTTTAGATAGTTACATACCGCAGACAAACCGCTACTGTTTAGCGGTAGGGCTATCTTAACAAATAATTATATCAAAGGGCTGGCAATCTAGCAATGTCGGAGTAGCTCGGAAAAGAGGTATTTTATGAAGAATGTAAATGAGATTTTAACGGACGAACAGATCGGAATGCTTATGAGTGAAATAAGTAGCAATGATATGGTCGCCCTTTTTTTAATGAACGAGGAAGAAAAGCTTGATTATTTCAGAGATTATAGAAATGTCTGGGTTTCAAATTATGATGGTTTTAACAAACAATTTGATGATTTAGCTGAAGAATCTCTTTATTACAAGGCATCTGATAGATCTAAGTATCTTGATTATTGTGAGCGTATGCATTCTTTATTCCTTAACATGCAACATTGTTCAGATTTTATAAGAATCTATGACATTCTTCTTGATAATATTTGATAGTTTGGCGAGATTGCGCCTTAACTTTATATTTTTACATTCCTCCCTTTTTATTTCGAAACACGGATAAAGTGACTATCCGTGTCGTGATCGTATTAGCCGGCGATTGCTTTGAAGATGATAGGCCAGAAAGGAAAGAATTATGGAAGATTTAATTACTATTTTATCGGTTGGAAAGCCCTATGACATTGCTCCAGAATCTGGAGTCGGTGAACATGTTGTTGGCTGCACTATGTCTTATGTTGCTTGTGGTGATATTTCTGCAAGTCATTTTGATGAAGAAACTGGAACTCTTGGCTATGCGCCATTAAGAGAAAAAATGCCAGTTGATTTCTATGAGCGTGCGAAGGCTGTTGGTCTTCCTGCACTCGCAAAGGTTCAGTATGGCATGAAAGCCAGTGGAGGAAAGACAGTACTTTACATCAAGGGGCTTGATTTCGTCCAGCCTACTGGAAAGGCTGCAAAATAGTTTCGTTATTACTCTGGGGTTGCTCCA
>ULOA01011493.1_pt1 | contig 45949 bp, 47 predicted proteins | sample 1952271 | NCBI WGS metagenome assembly ULOA01 (sample SAMEA4835594, study PRJEB28245) | human gut metagenome | biome: gut microbiome; material: fecal sample | place: Denmark | collected 2008 | reverse complement strand
CAAAATGGAGTAATCAACTTTTTAGGAATGTCAAAAAAAGGAACAAGATGTTACTTATATTTTGTTGAGTCAAAGACATTAAAAGATGCAATATTAGCAAATAGTAAAGTAAATGAAGGAGAACCAGATTTTAGTCAGGTAGCAACAACAGATGAGGGAATATATAAAACAGAAGATGACTGGGGAGAAAGTTATTATTTTAGAGGTGCAGTAGAGAATAATTATGTAAAGTTTGCAGGATATTATTGGAGGATAATTCGAATTAATGGAGACGGGAGCGTGCGTATGATTTATCAAGGAACAAGTCCAACAGATAATGATACAAATGCTCAAATAGCCAAAAGTTATTATAATTCAAATTATTATAAAAGCGAATATGTCGGATATATGTATACATTAAACGAACTGCATGGATTAACTAATTCTAGCACTATCAAAGAATTACTAGACAATTGGTATACTAAAAACTTATCAAATTATGTTTCAGATATAGAAACGAGTCAGGGCTTTTGTAATGATCGAAGTCTTGATAGTGGAATAGGGATAGGGAGCAAGCAAACATATTTTAAAGCATATTATAGATTAGAAAAAAATAAAAATCCTAGTTTAAAATGTGAAAATAATACAGATTTATTTACAGTAAAAGAAAGTGAAAAAGGAAACAGAGCACTAGATAATCCAATCGGACTTATTACAGCAGATGAGGTAGTGTATGCTGGCGGAAATTATAAGACAAATAACCAAAGTTATTATCTACGAACTGAACAATATTATTGGACGATGACGCCATATGGTTTTGATGATCAAGATATAGGCCAAGCAGCAATACTTTTTATAACAGCAACTGGAAGCTTAGACTACTATTATGCAGGAGATAATATGGGAAATATTTTAGGTGTGCGCCCAGTAATTAATCTGGCCCATGATGTGACTATAAAATCAGGAAACGGAACATCTTCCACACCTTATGAAATTTAAATAATAATGTAAACTAATGTAAAGTAAAAAACTTTACATTTTTTTCTTGATTTTCACATATAGATATGATAGACTAATAAGTAGAATAAAAGGTGGTGTAAGGATGAATTTCCTTGATAAATTATATAGTAGTAATTATTTCGGTATTGGTTTATTTGCAGTTATAGCCTTTTTGGTAGTAACATTTTTAATCGTTTTATTTTTTGGCAAAAAAGACCAGAAGAAAAGAAAATTAGAAGAAACGCAAAAGTTAGAAGCAAAAGATACATTTAAAGAAACAAGCGTTCCTACACCAGTAGAAATACCTGTAAATCCAGAGCCTGTTGCTCCTATCAATTTAGAAACAAATACAAATGAGAATTTAGAACCTGTAAAACCAGTAGTAGAACCAAGCATTGTAACACCAGTTGAACCAGTAATTCCTGTAATGCCTGTTCCACCAATAAATTCTTTTTCTGAAGAACCAAAAGAAGAATATGTGGACAATCTAATTCTTGAAGAGTCAGTAAAACCAGTAATAGAAGAGCCAAAAATAGAGCCAATTATTAATACAAGCCCTATTATAAATGAAAGAATCGTAGAAGAAGTTCCTCAAAGAGTAACCTTAGAACCTACAAAAATTGAGATACCGAGAGAACCTATTCATACTATAATAACGGAAGAAAATTCAGTAAATGAGCCTGTCGCTCCAATTTTAAAAGAAGAAGAACCAAAACTTCAAATTAATGAAGAACCAGTTATAAATACATATTATAAACCAGCAGAAAAAATAGAAACAGAAAAAATCAAAGTACCCAGCATTGATTTTGATGCTTTAGCAAAATCAATTTCTAAAGAGTTAGATGAATTAGAAAAAGACAGTAAAAAATATGAAGAAATAACAGTAACTCCAATGAATGAAGTAACGAATTCAAATAATCTAAAAAAACCAGAAACATTTAGTTCAGTTTATGTTAGAGAGCCAATAAAAGAACCAGTAAAAGAAAAAATAGAGTTACCTAAAAAAATAGATTTACCTGCAAGAAAAAGTGAATAAGAGCCTAAAATTAGGTTTTTGTTTTGTAAAACTTAAGTAAAATGCGTTTTTTATAGAGAAAATCTAATAAAAAAAATAAAAAAAGCCTTGATTTTAAGGGCTTTTTTTGATAATGTTATTATGTAAGGTAAAGACCTTATAAAATTAGTTTTTGAGTTGGGAGGTAATTATTAATGTCAAGAACTGAATTAGTAGAATTTGCTGCTGCTAAAGCTGAAGTATCAAAAGCTGAAGTAGGACGCGTATTAGACGCTTTATTAGAAGGAATCCAAACAGGACTAAAGAAAGAAGGAAAAGTAACTTTAGTTGGATTTGGAACATTTAGTGCTAAAAAACGTGCAGCACGTGAAGGAATTAATCCTTTAACTAAAGAAGCAATCAAAATTCCTGCTAAGACTGTAGCTTCATTCAAAGCTGGAAGCAAATTAAAAGATGCTTTAAACTAATTTAAAAATTAAAAAAATTCAGAGCTTAATCTGAATTTTTTATTTTATCATAAATTTTATAAAGATATTGAACTCTAGCTTCTAATCTAAAATAATGAATAATATATGGAATTAAAAAACAAATCATAAATAAAGCGAAAATTAAATACATGATGGATTCTTTAATATGACATATAAATAAAATGGTAAATAAAGCATAAAAAAGCGTAATGAATAAATGAATAATTCTTTCCTTATTAAAAAAGTTTATTTTAATTAAAAGTTCATCCACTAAAGATTTATTAATTTTTTTACTATCAATCATTTTTTCTAATTCTTGAATATATTGATCAATATAACTTTTCATATTATCACCATTTTAATTTTATCATAAATAAAAAATAAATCCAAAATGAAATCTAATTTTTGGTTAACAATTAATATAATTAATGATATAATTAAACACACGACAAATAAAATATATTGGAGGGATTTTTTTGAAAAAACAAAATATTTTTTTAAAATTTATAATTCCGATAATAGCTGTAATAGTCTTATTAGCAGTTCAAGCATTATGTGATCTTGAATTACCAAGCTATACATCAGATATTATTAATAATGGAATTCAGCAAGGAGGAATTGATAGTGGTCTTCCAGAAGTATTAACTAGTGAAATATATAATGGAATTGCTAAAATTAGTAAAGAAGATCTTCCAATAATGGTAAGTTATGATCTTTTTATACCAGAAAATCTAAACAGTCAAGATTTAGAAGCGTTAAGTGAAAAATATCCGTTGTTAAAAGAAGAAAATCTTTATTTATTAAAAGATTTAACAGAAGAAGAAAAATCTATTGTAGAAGAGCGTATCAAAATCCCACTATTAATTACAACAATGCTTTATAGTAATAATGAAGATATTGCTCAAAATCTAAATTTGACAATACCAGAAGGAAGTACACTATTAGATGTAGTATTACAGTTAGATGATGAAACTTTTAATACAGTAATTAATTCTATAGAGCAATCTTTAAAAAGTATGGATTCTATGATGTTAGATCAATATGCTATATCAAGTGTCAAAGCAATTTATAATGAAATTGGTATGGATATGGATAAATATCAAATAAGTTATATTATGAATAAAGGATTAATTATGCTAGGGATTGCCGGAGCTGGTATGGTTATAGCAATTATTGTAGGATTTTTAGTAGCCAAATTGGCAGCTAAAATTGGATATGTTTTAAGAGAGAAAGTAGTAAGAAAGATTATGAGTTTTTCTTCTAAAGAATTTAAAGAATTTGGAGCGTCTAGTTTAATTACTAGATCAACAAATGACATTGAGCAGATAAAAATGTTTTTTATTATGTTGCTTCGAATAGTTGTTTTTGCTCCCATCATGGGAATAGGAGCCTTCATTAAAGTAAGTGATAATCCTTTAAATTGGATTATTGGTATTGCATTAATTGTTATTTTTGTTTTAATTGGCATTTTATTTGGTTTTGCTATGCCAAAATTCAAGAGTATGCAAAAACTAATTGATAAAATGAATCTAGTATCTAGAGAGATTATTACCGGTATGCCAGTAATAAGGACGTTTGGAACAGAAAAGCACGAAGAAGAACGATTTGATAAAGCAAATATTAAATTAACTAAAACTAATTTATTTGTTAATCGTTTAATGGGGATTATGATGCCGAGTATGATGCTAGTCATGAATATTATCAGTATTCTAATTGTTTGGTATGGAGCGAAGCAAATTGATATTGGTTCGTTACAAGTAGGAACACTTTTAGCATTTATTAGTTATACAATGCAAATTATTATGTCTTTCTTAATGATATCTCTAGTATCAGTTATGATGCCACGAGCTTTAGTTTCATTAAAAAGAATTAGAGAAATATTAAAAAAAGAGGTTTCAATAGTAGAGCCAGAAAATCCAGTAGCATTTAAAGAAGAAGCTAAGGGAACAATTGAATTTAAAGATGTAAGCTTTAAATACCCCGATGCTGATGAAGCAATGCTAAAAAATATAAGTTTTAAAGCTACACCTGGAACAACAACGGCGTTTATTGGTTCAACGGGCTCAGGTAAATCTACTTTAATTAATCTAATTCCAAGATTTTTTGATGCCACTAACGGTGAAATATATGTTGATGGAATAAATATAAAAGATGCTTCTGTGATGGAACTAAGAAATCGAATTGGCTATGTTCCCCAAAAAGGAATGTTATTTAGTGGAACGATAAAATCTAATTTAATGTTTGGTAATGATAATTTAACAGAAGAAGATATGATAAAGGTAGCAAAAGTTAGCCAATCTCTAGAATTCATAGATGCTAAAAAAGATAAGTTTGAAAGTGAAATTTCCCAAGGTGGAACAAATGTGAGTGGTGGGCAAAAACAGCGTTTATCCATTGCTAGAGCCATAGCCAAGAATCCAGAAATTTATATTTTTGATGATTCTTTTAGTGCTTTAGACTTTAAAACAGATGCAGCCTTAAGAAAAGCTTTATTTAAACATGCCAAAGATGCTACTATATTAATAGTAGCCCAAAGAATAAGTACCATTATGAATGCGGATAACATTATTGTTTTAAATGAAGGAGAAATAGTGGGAAGTGGAAGTCATAAAGAGCTTTTAAAAACATGCAAAATCTATAAAGAAATTGCTTTATCGCAATTAAAGGAGGAGGAACTCTAATGGCAAGAAGAATGGGTGGAGGTCCTGGAGCTGTTGATAAAGCAAAGGACTTTAAGGGAACATTAAAAAAGTTTTTAAAAATTATATCAGAATATAAAATATTAATTATTATAGCTTTCCTATTTGCTATAGGAAGTACCGTATTTGCTATTATATCACCTAAGATATTAGGAAATGCTACAACAGAGATATATAATGGTATTATTGCCAAAATAAATGGTACAGGGGGCATTAATTTTAATGCAATAAAATCTATACTAATATGTCTAGCAATACTTTATATTGTAAGTGCTTTATTTAATTATATTCAAAATCTAATCATGACTCATGTATCTCAAAGAGCAAGTTATAAATTAAGAAAAAGAATATCTCATAAATTAAATAAGTTGCCAATGAGTTATTATGATAAACAAAATACAGGTGATATTTTATCTGTTATCACGAATGATATTGATACTTTACAATTAAATTTAAATCAATCAGCAACTCAATTAGTGTCATCTATAGTAACACTTGTGGGAATATTTATTATGATGTGTACCATTAACTTTACACTAGCAATCATTACAGCTCTAATTTTACCAGTAGCAAGTATAATTGTTATGTTAATTGTAAGTAAAAGCCAAAAACACTTTATGAATCAGCAAAACTATTTAGGAAGTGTTGACGGTGAAGTAGAAGAAATCATTAGTGGTCATACCGTAATTAAAGCCTTTAATGCTGAAGAAAAATCGCTAAAAGATTTTAATCGCGATAATGAGAAATTGTGTGTTGCTGGTTTTAAAGCCCAATTTTTATCTGGATTAATGCATCCTATTATGAATTTTGTTGCAAATCTAAATTATACTATTATAGCTATATTAGGAGCAATATTTGCGATTAATGGTAAGATTACAATTGGTAACATTCAAAGTTTTATCCAATATTCTCGTAATTTTACAAATCCTATTGCCCAACTAGCTCAAATATCTAGTTTAATTCAAAGTATGATCGCCGCTAGTGAAAGAGTATTTAATTTTCTAGAACAAGAAGAATATGTAGATGAAGGAACAATCTCGTGTGAAAAAGTTACTGGTAATATTGAATTTAAACACGTAAAATTTGGCTATAATAAAGATAAGATGATTATTAAAGATTTTAATGCCCAAGTAAAAAGTGGTGAAAAAATAGCCATTGTCGGTCCAACGGGAGCCGGAAAAACAACTATGGTAAAATTATTAATGCGCTTCTATGAATTAAATGGTGGTGAAATTCTTTTAGATGGTGTAAATATTAAAAATTATAAAAGAAAAGAATATGAAACCGTATTTGCAATGGTCCTTCAAGATACATGGCTATTTAATGGAACAATTTTAGATAATTTACGTTATGGAAATTTAAATGCTTCTGATAAAGAAGTGATAGACGCCGCTAAGACTGCTAGTGCCGATTTCTTTATTAGAACTTTACCAGATGGATACAATTCTATTATAAATGAAGAGACTAGTAATATAAGTGGAGGTCAAAAACAATTACTAACAATAGCAAGAGCCATTCTTGCGAACCCTAAAGTACTAATTTTAGATGAAGCAACCAGTAATGTTGATACTCGTACTGAAGAATTAATCGGGCAAGCAATGGATAAAGTAATGGAAGGAAGAACTTCATTTATCATTGCTCATCGTTTGTCTACAATTAAAAATGCCGACTTAATATTAGTAATGAATGAAGGGGATATTGTTGAAGTAGGACGACATGAAGAATTATTAGCCAAAAATGGTTTTTATGCTAAAATATATAATTCACAGTTTGAAAAAGTTTCATAAAAAAATTCAGATTAATTTTCTGAATTTTTTTTAATTAAATCATCCAATTTTACATCAAGAGCCACAGAAATACGATAAAGAGTTTCAACAGAAAAAGTATTGGCTACTTTGTCACTTTCAATTTGTCTAATAAATTCATGAGACAAATCCACAGCTTCTGCAAGTTGAGCCGAAGTAATTCCTTTTAATCTACGATATTTTCTAATATTTTTTCTGATCGTTCCGTAAATATCTGTATCAAATTTTAAATCTTTCATAATATCACCTTTAATATAATTGTAGACTAACAGCTAACAAAAATATGTAAGCTTACAATTCACATTTTTTGTTTGTAAACTATTGACTTACATTTTTGGGTGTGCTAAAATTGTCGTATAAAGTAGAAAGAGGTTTATAAATGAAAAAAATAATGACAGTATTTATTATTATGGGATGTATGTTGAGCTTTATACTTCCAGTAAAAGCCAAAGAATTAACGTTTAACGAAATTGTAGATAAGTTTGAAAGCACACCATTGCAAGGAGAACATAGTATGTTTGAAGAAATAAAAAATAACGCAACAATTGAAAAGACAGATAATTCATTTACGATTACTTATAACATGGATGGGACAGAAATAAAAACAGTTTTTAAATATGAAAATGGGTGGATTACTTATCAATATGATGGTGATAAAAATGGAGAAGATACATTTGCTAAATCGTTGATAGAAAGTATTTGGATAGAACATTTAATAGCTACAATAGGGATATTACAAGGATACAGTTATGAAGAAATAGCAAACTATTTTAAAAATGAAGAAAATATAGAAGCAATTGAAACAATAGAAATAAGCCATTTTACTTATAACTATCAAAGTGAAGATGGAAGTGCCAATATAAGTGGAAGTGGGATAGATACTTTTAAAATAGATATCAACAATTTTAAAATAGAAGAAACAGAAAGTAGTGGAAACCAATCTGAGACTACTGATAATGAATTAAAGCAATCCGGAGACTGGAGTGTAGAATGTACAGAATTAAATAGTAATAATATAAAAACATGCCGATTTTTCTATACTCCGAAATCAAACATAGAATATATCGCTGTAGAAGTAAATGTAGATAACTTTAGAATTAGTAATGAAAAAAACAAAAATAATTTTGAATTAATCACATCGAGTAACATTACGGTAAGAAACCCGTTATCGGCACAGGATACGGTTTACTATTTCAAAGCAAATGAAACATTAAAACCAAATGAAAAAATAGAAGTATTTGAGATTGATTTAGAAAAACAAGTGCTAACTAAAGATACGACTTTAAAATTTAGTGAATATAATTTATCATGCACCTTTTCAGGAGGATATTTTTGGGATAAATATGGGAATTTAACAGATTTGGATCATTGGGATGGATGCAATGAAGGTGGAACGGGAAATGGAAACACGGGTGATCTAAATGATATAGAAAATCCACAAACATATGACGTAACAAATATTCTAATAGTAGGAGCGTTTGTTAGTATGGGTCTTGCTCTTATTTTGATAAAAAGGAAAAATAATATAAAAAAGATTTAAAGGAGTAGAGAAAAATGAATTGTCCAAAGTGTAATAAAAGTATTAATGAATTTGATAAAGTTTGCAGGTATTGTGGAAATATTTTAAGAGAAGAGCATATAGAAAATTTAGAAGAGATACCAAATTTTAACCAAGCATTTTCTAGTCAAAATAAATATAATGAAACAGATTATCTTTATGCTTATATAGGAAAAAATGCTGAAAAAATAATTGGCGGAAAATGGTCATGGTGCACATTTTTCTTTAACTATGCTTACTTTTTATATCGTAAAATGTGGTTACTAGGAATATTTTCTTTTATAATAACTACTTTATTACTAACATTTTTAAATATCATAGGCATGATAATAATATTAATTGGAACGATTATCTTAGCTATATTATTTAAAAAAATATATGTAAATCATGCCAAAAAAGAAATCATCAAAATAAAAAACAAAAATCCAAATTCGAATGAAGATGAAATTTATAGAATGTGTTCAGATAAGGGTGGAACAGCATTATGGGCAGTAATAATATATTTTGTTTTAATGATTATTTTTATTGTAGGCATCGTAATAGCTATTTATTTTCTAGGCTGGAAGGCAATATTTAACACTTTAGAAAATGGATTAGATATCGATATAAATATAAATAAAGAAGAAGAAAATATACTTAGTTTTAATGAACTAGTAGATGCGATAAAAAATGATAAAACCTATGGAAGTGGTTTAAATTTTCTTGATACATTTAAAGAACAATCGACCATTACAACTAATAACAATGAAATAAAAATCGTCTACAGCGAAGGAACTTCTCGATATACAACGATATTTAAGTATCAAAATGGTGTAATAACCTATAATTTTCATGGAAACAAAAATAGCGATACAACAAGAACACAAGTATTAATTGATAGTTGTTGGATAACTCAGATACTATATATTGTTGGAATTTCAAAAGGATATAGTGATAGAGATTTAGAAAAGTGGCTAGAGGAATATGATGGAAAAGATAGTAATGGCATAAAAGTAACCAATTTTTCTTATACATCTATGGGCTACACCGAAGAAGTGATCGATACATTTACTTTAAATATTAATGATTTTAATATCGAAAATATCATAGATAATACAGAAGTAAATGACAACAATCCTAGCATAAGTACAGAAAGTGGGCTTTACTACCAAGTACCTAGTGGTTTTAATAAAAGTATAACAGAAGATGATTATGCTTATTATACTTATGAAACAGAAATAGACGATTGTTCTTTTAGCATAAAGAAAAGTCCAAATAATAATTATTATACACCAACAGACTATTTAAAAAGCACAGTATATGTTCCGGAAGATCGATTAGCTTATGGTTTAGTAACAACTACTTTTAACAACACGACCTGGGGATATTTATATTATGAAACAAGTTTTGACAAAGAATATAATTATGCTATGATAGAGAATAATAGTCTTTATCATTTAAAATATAAAATATATGAAGATTCAGGACTTTGCTCTACAAAATTAGATAACTTAGTAAATAGCTTAACTTTCAAATAAAAAGAATTTATGTTAAATGAATCTAAAGAAAGTTTAAAAAGACAGAGGGATATCAAGCTCATATAGACAATAAGTACACACTTGAAAAAGTACGTTTTGGATTAAATGGTACAAAAAATTTTTAAAAGATATGAATTCCTATGGATGCCTGTCTGAAGATTTAGGAAGAGAGCTAGAGGAGCAATTGCTGGACATATTGAAAAAATGGAAAATATATTCACTTCGAATATGAAGTTGGCATTCATTTAACGGGTTTTACGGTATTAGAAAGCGAAATAATTACAGATATTTTTAATAAAGGATTAATAAACAATGGTCATGCTATGAATGGTAGAGGAAAAAATACAAAAGCTCCCAATCTAGATTTAACTTTAACATTTATTGATGATTTACCTATAGCAATAAATCACCTAAAAAAGGGACAATCGTCTAATTTTTCAAAGGAGCTATTTTAGTAAAAATTCCTCATGAATTAGAGAAAGAAAATGAAAAGGCTCAATATTTTGATAGTACATTTTACCGAATTTTAAAAAGAAAATGGAATAGTTGGCGAATTAATTAAAAATCCAAATTATGAGTTAGAAGATAAATTAAGAAGATAAGAGTTTAAATATGAAACTCTTTTAATTTTCAACTTAACATCTTTATGCTATAATAATAACGAGGTGTATTATGAAGAAAAAAGAATTAGTAGACTTAATTACAGGGTTATCTTTAATGTTATTAGCGGGAGTAATTCTCGTTTTACCAAGTTTCAAAGTAAATGATTTAGGATTTATTTTAAAAGTAATCTTTGGCTTTTATGCTTTATTTAAATTGTCTCAATTTATCTTAATATTAAAAGAAAAAGATTTTGAAAGCTTATTTACTTGTTTGATTTCTTTAGGAGCGCTAATTAGTTTATTCTTAATCGAATTAGAAACCAAAAATTTAGTTCTAGTCTTACTAATTTGGATGGGGCTTATGTGTTTGGTAAAGTTAAAGAAAACAGATTTTTATCATGATCGTCAAAATAAACTGTGGATTTTAAGGTTATTTATATTATTTACCTTCTTAACTACTGGTTTATTAACAGGTATTAATTTATATTATGAAGCATCTGTTCAAACAATAATCATTGGTTTCTTTTTCTTTATTAATGGACTTTTAGATGTAGTGGATCCTATAGCAATGTATTTAATGGAGAAGAATGTATGAAATTAGTAAACGATTTTTTAGAATATCAAATTTTAGATTTGAATAAAGGGAAAAAATTAGAGTCGTGGAATGGTATTATTTTAAACCGACCAGATCCTCAAGTAATTTGGGAAAAAGAAGAAATAGAAGACTGGAAAAGAGCTCAAGCAATTTATGATCGCAGTAATACCGGTGGTGGCAAATGGAACATCAAAAAAAGTATTCCAGCCTCATGGATAATTACTTACCAAGATTTAAAATTTAATTTAAAATTAATGGGATTTAAACATACAGGATTATTTCCTGAGCAAGCTTATAACTGGAATTTAATTCGTGAAAAGATAAAAGCATCAGGAAGAGAAGTGAAAGTTTTAAATTTATTTGCCTATACTGGAGCTGCGACTATTGCCGCCTTAAAAGAAGGAGCTAGTGTAGTTCATGTAGATTCTTCAAGAGGAATGATTGATTGGGCAAAAGAGAATGTTAAAATTAATAATTTAGAAGATAAAACGGTAAGATTTTTAGTTGATGATGTAAGGAAATTTGTAAAAAGAGAAATACGCAGGGGAAATAAATATGATATCATCATTATGGATCCTCCATCATTTGGTAGAGGAGCTAAAAGTGAAGTATGGAATATTGAAACAGATTTAGATGATTTAATTAAAGATACTAGTGAGTTATTAAGTGAAGAACCTCTTTTATTTTTAATTAATTCTTACACCACAGGATTATCAAAAACAGTTTTAGAAAATATTTTATATTTAAGAGTTGAAAGTAAGCATAAAGGGATAATTAGTAGTGATGAATTAGGGTTGCCAGTAAATAATTCTAATTTAATATTACCATGTGGAATATATGCAAGATGGGAGAAAAAGTTATGAAACTAATAATGGTTGTATTAGCTTGTTTTCTTTTGTTAGGGTGTTCTAATGAAACGAAAGTAACATATGAGAAAATTGATAGCAAACAAGCTTTAGAAATAATGAACGAAAATGATAAATATCAAATATTAGATGTAAGAACGAGAGAAGAATATGGAGAAGGACATCTACCTAATGCATTTAATCTTCCCTATGATGAAATAAATGAATTTACAACTTTTGATAAAGATACGATTTTATTTGTTTATTGTAAAAGTGGAAACCGTAGTAAAATTGCGGCAGAAAAACTTTTAGAATTAGGTTATACTGTCTATGATTTAGGAGCATATGAAGATATTAATTTAGAAGAATAATATTAAAATATTTTCATATATTTAATTAGAAAGTCGAGGAAAAAATATATGGAAATATTAAAAGTATCTAGTAAATCTAATCCTAGTAAAGTAGCAGGAGCGATTGCTAACATATTTAGAGAAAAAGGAAATGTAGAAATCCAAACAATTGGAGCAGGCTCTCTAAATCAAGCAATTAAAGGAATTGCTATTGCGAGAGGATTTGTAGCGCCTAGTGGTGATAATTTAGTAGTAATACCAGCCTTCAATGATGTTATAATCAATGGAGAAGATAAAACAGCAATGAAGCTAATTGTAACCAAAAAATAGTCAACAAAAAAAGTTGACTTTTTATATACGTTTTTTTAGATCTTCTATAGCATAAATTTAGAAAAACATTTATAATAAAAATAGGGTGAGATACTATGAATAATATGATCTTAGAAGATGTAGAAGGAAATAAAATAAAAGCCACTTTTTTATTTACTCACTTTGATTATTATTTTAGTAAGAATTATATTGTTTATTTAGTAGATAATGATTTACTAGCTTCTTCATATGAAATAGTAGATGATAAATATATTATTAATAATGATTTAACTAGTGCTGAATATGATATGATTGATAAAGTAATTGAAGAAAAAATGGGTGAAGAAAATGAATAAGTTTTATATTACTTATGAAAGCGGAAGAAAATGTTATGCTTATAAATATGAAAATGATAAAATAAAATATATAGCTTTAAATAAAGAACAAGAAGCATTATTTTTCACCAAAACACTAGAAAGAAATATAACCAACATCACCGATAAAGATAAATCTATGGAAATTGTTTTTGAAGATAATTTTTCGGTAGTAGTGGATAATTCTAAAATATTTCTAGCTCAACATAACGAATATGACCGCTATTTTTTTAGATTATTAGACAAAATAAAAAGATTTACTGAAAGAGAAAATTTAAGGAAAGTACATACTCAAACTCATACTAGACGCGTGAATAGAAATAAGAGTAAAAAAATGCCTAAAGCGATTATTGCTAGTGCTTTAAGCTTATCAATTGGTTTTTCTTTAATCGCGGGATTGATGAATAAAGAAATAACGAAAAAAGATGAATCACTGTTACCTCAAAATGTAAGCGAAATAGTAATGAACAGAGAAAATATAGACGAATTAATTGAAAATCAAGTTTATGAAACATATGAAGAAGAAGTAGATACGGTAGTAAAATTAGCTTTTTCTGATCGAACGGAAAGTAATCGTGTAAGTGAAGAAGCAAGTAAATTAGAAGAAACAGAAGCCTATTTTGGTTCCATAATTTCTAACTATGCTATTAGATATGGTTTACCTTATGAATTAGCATGTGCCCAAATTACCCAAGAAAGACCGAATATAAAAGATGGAAAGTGTGATAACATCTGTCAAATAACTTATGAATTATTTATAGGTCGAACCTTAACAGTTCCAATTTATAATGAACAAGGATTTACTGGTGAATACGAAACTTTCGAAGTAACAAAGGAAATGCTTGATACCCCTGATGGAAATATTAAAACTTGCTTAGCCTATAAAAGAATATGCGTTGATAAATTTAATAGCTTAATTTTAGGGTTATTTTCTTATAATCAAGGAGAGTATGCTCTAAATATAGCATGCAATTACTATGGCTTAAATAAAGAGGATTATTATGGAGACGAAAATGCCATCAAAGCTCGTGATTTAATTAATCGGTACTATGAAGAGCAAGGGAAAAAACATGGAGATTCTACATATCTAGAAAATGTGTTTAGTTATTTAAATTTAAATGAAAGAGGATCTACCTATTTAGAATATTACTTAGGAAGTGAAAAGAAAACAGTAGAAATAATAAATACTTTGGTATATAATAATGAACTTAGCAGGTGATAATATATGAATAGAGTGGTATTAGTAACAGGTGCTTCTAGAGGTTTAGGCGCATCTATTGCTAAGCTTTTTTTAGAAAACAAAGATATTGTTTATGTAAATTATAATCATAGTAAAAAAGAAGCTTTAGATTTATGTGCTAATTATAAGAAAGCGATTCCTATCAAGTGCGATGTATCAAATGAAATAGAAGTACAAGATATGATAGAAAGAATAAAAAAAGAAAAAGGAAAACTAGATATTATTATAAATAATGCAGGAATAGCCTTAGATAGTGAAGTAGAAGTAAAAAGTAAAGAAACTTTTAGAAAAGTATTAGATGTAAATCTAATAGGAACCTTTTTAGTTTGTAAATATGGAAGCAAGTTAATTGAAAAAGGAAGCATAATTAATATATCATCAACGAATGGAATAGATACCTATTATCCATATGGGCTAGATTATGATGCATCAAAAGCAGGAGTCATATCATTAACAAAAAATTTAGCAACTTTATACGCTCCTAATATAAGAGTAAACACGATTGCGCCAGGTTGGATCAATACAGAGATGAATAAAGAATTAGATGAAGAATATATAAAAAAAGAATGTGAGAATATTTTATTAAATCGTTTTGCCGAGCCAAAAGAAGTAGCAAAAGTAGTATTTTTCCTAGCCAGTGAAGATGCAAGTTATATTAATAGTTCTGTAATTAGAGTAGATGGGGGAGCAAAATAATCAATTTATCAAAAGAAGGAGTTAGAAAATGATAGAAGAATTAGTGAAAGAAGCAGAAATAAACAGTAAAGAAATTTATATGAAAATAGATGAGGTAGAAGCATATTTTAGTAAATTGGTATTAGAAGCATTCCATGAAGAAAATATTATCGAATCTCATTTTAATATGACAACAGGATATGGTTATAATGATATAGGAAGAGATGCTATTGAAAGAGTTTTCGCACGTGTTTTAAAAGGAGAGAAAGCTTTAGTTAGAAATCAATTTATTAGTGGATCTCATGCTTTATCGACAACTCTTTTTGCCTTATTACGTCCTGGTGATACCATGCTTTCTATTACTGGATTACCATATGATACATTACATGAAGTGATCGGAATAAAAGAAAATCCTAGTTCTCTTAAAAGCTTTGGTATTCATTATGAGCAAATTGATTTAATAGATAATACTTTTGATATACCGAGTATTATAAAGAAATTAAAAGAAAAGAAAATCAAACTAATTGAAATTCAAAGAAGTAGGGGATACTCTACGAGAAAAAGTATTTTAATAAAAGAAATCGAAAAAGTAATAAAAGAAATACGAAAAATTGATGAAGATGTAATCATTATGGTTGATAATTGTTATTGTGAAATGGTAGAAAAAACATCACCTTTAGAAGTAGGAGCAAATGTGATTGTGGGATCGTTAATTAAAAATTTAGGAGGATCATTAGCCTCTAATGGTGCTTATATTTGTGGAGATGAGAAACTAATTAATTTATGTGCGGAAAGATTAAATTTACCAGGAGAGGGAATTGATGTAGGACCAAGTTTAGGAGCGAATAAAAGCATTTTACAAGGGCTATACTTTGCTCCAAGTGTTATAGCATCTAGCCTTAAAACAAGTGTTTTAACTTCTTATTTAATGGAAAAATTAGGATATGAAGTATCACCAAAATATAATGAAACTAGAGCAGATATAGTAGAAGCAATTACTTTTAAAGATAAAAATCTGCTAATAAAATACGTCCAAGAAATTCAAAAATATTCTCCAATAGATTCTAATATTTTACCAATACCAGCCCCAATGCCGGGATATGATGATGAAATAATTATGGCAAGTGGCTCATTTACTCAAGGATCCAGTATAGAATTATCTTGTGATGGACCTTTGAGAGTTCCGTTTATTGCTTACCAACAAGGTGGAGTAACTTATAATTATGGTAAAATTGCAGTAATAAATGCTATTAAAAGTATTTCATAAATATATTATTTCCTTATTGAAAATAAAATTTGAAATTTATCTTTTATTAAAAGAAAAGTATGTTAGTTTTATACTAGCATACTCTTTTTTTGATATTAAATAAAAAAAGCTCTTAAAAAGCTTAAATAACTAAATGGTGGCTCGCCCGGGATTCGAACCCGGGACCCTTTGATTAAAAGTCAAATGCTCTACCTACTGAGCTAGCGAACCAAGTATGGCTGCCTCGGCTGGGTTCGAACCAGCGGAATGTCAGAGTCAAAGTCTGATGCCTTACCACTTGGCTACGAGGCAATAATAAAGTGGTGGGGAGACATGGATTTGAACCATGGAACCCGAAGGAACAGATTTACAGTCTGCCGCGTTTGACCACTTCGCTATCTCCCCATAATTTAAATGGTGCCGACAGAGGGAGTCGAACCCCCAACCTACTGATTACAAGTCAGTTGCGCTGCCAGTTACGCTATGTCGGCAAAAAAATAAAATGGTGGGCGCTATAGGACTCGAACCTATGACCCCCTGCTTGTAAGGCAGGTGCTCTAACCAACTGAGCTAAGCGCCCATTCGCCATTGACGTAATTTAATATATCATTAATAAAGAAAGATGTCAATAACTTTTGACATCTTTTTTTAATAAATTAGTGTTTTTTCTAAAATATAATCATCAAAAACAACAGGAATATAAAAATGAAATAAAGCAAAATAATTTAAAGTTTGTAATTGAAAGTAATTTTCTAAAGGATTATTAGAAGAAGTAATTTCTACATCCATATCTTTTTTTATTGCTTCATCTACTAAAATTTCAGTAAACTCATTTGTAATACGTTTAACAGAATAGAGTTTATTTTTAATGTAAACATTTTTAATGATATCATTCATTCCATGATCATAGCCAAAAGGAATAATAGCTACATATTGTATTTTTTTATTATAATTAATTTCTTTGATTGTTTTAATTTTTGAATGTAAAGTAAAAATTTGATGATAAGTTTGAATATTTTTCTGAAAAATTCTTTTTTTATGAAAATTAATACCATAAACAGATTTATCAAGTTTTATCGCATTAGAATCATGTATTCTATTTTTATTTTCTTCATGATTTAAAATAACAAGTTTAAGATTAGAAAGTGGTCGAATAATATATTGAAAATTATCATAATCTTCTTCTGTAATTTGAGCAATAATTCCTAAAAGATTAAAGTGTTTATGATCCCATTCTAAATAATCTAAAATATCTTGTTTATCGTCAATTCCATAAATACCATTTGGATCAATTTGAAATAGGAAAGAAAAAGAATCTTTGATATTTAGCTCTTTAATTTGTTTTAATAGTTTTAAATTTCTAATAACAACAATTGCATTATTCATAATTAAATCAAAGATATTATCTAACGAAACATTTCCACCGTAAATAACTGGAATAGATTGATCGTATTTGCGAATAAGTTGTAAATCTTGAAAATGTGATACATATAAATAATCGATATCTTGCTTTAAATATTTTAATAAATACATTCCATGAAAAAAAGCATTATTACTAACATCTAAAATATAATAAGAATAAGAATAATCTTTTTTTAGAGAATTAATATTATAAAGTAAATTTTGAGTACTAATTTTTATATAATTGATATCATTCATTCTATACACCATAACTACATTGTAACAAAATAGTAAACTTTAGTCAAAAAATAATAAGAGAATATGTAAAAAGATTGATAAGAAAGGCCTTAATTTGGTATACTTATAAATAGGTAGGTGAAGTATAATGGCCAAGATAATAGATTTAATAGGAAGAGAAATATTAGATAGTAGGGGAAATCCTACCGTAGAAGCTACTATTTATTTAGATAATGGAATAACTGCTACAGCATCAGTTCCATCAGGCGCATCAACTGGTTCAAAAGAAGCTTTAGAATTAAGAGACAATGATAAAAGGTATCATGGAAAAGGCGTACTAAAAGCAGTTAATAATATTAACACGATAATTAAGGATAATTTAGTCGGAAAAGAATTAGAACAAGTTATGATAGATAAATTATTGATCAGTTTAGATGGAACAGAAAATAAAAGTAATTTAGGTGCTAATGCTACCCTTGCTGTATCTTTGGCGAGCGTTAAAGCATCAGCTAAATTAGAAGGTAAAGAATTATATGCCTATTTAAGTGGAGGTAGAGTAAGTATGCCACTTCCTATGGTAAATATTATTAATGGTGGAATGCATGCTGATAATAATTTAGATATTCAAGAATTTATGATAGTGCCAACTGTAAAAGGAATGGCAAGTCGTGTAAGAGTAGCAAGTGAAGTATTTCATACTTTAAAAGGTATTTTAAAAAATCAAGGCTTAGCAACAAGTGTTGGTGATGAAGGTGGATTTGCTCCTAACTTAGAATATAATAATTTAGCTTTAGATTTAATTATGGAAGCAATAGAAAAAAGTGGATATACTCCTGGAGTAGATGTGTTTATTGCTTTAGATGTAGCAGCAAGTGAACTTTATAATAAAGAAAAGAAAACTTATAAAATAGATAAAAAAGATTTAACTAGTGATGAATTAATTAAATACTATATAGCTTTGGTAAATAAATATCCTATTATAAGTATAGAAGATCCTTTTGAAGAAAATGATTTTGAATCATTAGCAATACTAACAAAATTTATTGGTGAAAGAATTATGTTAGTAGGAGATGATTATTTCGTAACAAACGCCAAATATTTAGAAAAAGGAATTAATTTAAAAGCTGGAAATGCCATTCTTTTAAAAGCCAATCAGATTGGTACAATAACAGAAATGATCAAAACAATTATTTTAGCACGCAAAAACAACTATAAGATGATTATATCTCATAGGAGTGGAGAAACAGAAGATACGTTTATCGCTGATTTTGCAGTAGGACTTTCCATTCCATTTATTAAAACAGGATCTATGTCAAGAGGCGAAAGAATTGCTAAATATAATCGTTTAATGAAAATAGAAAGTGATTTAATGCATAAATAGAAAATGAATGCATAAACTTCTCTTATAAGAAAGAGAGGTTTTTTAATGAAGCAAAAAAGAAACGTAATAACAGGCAAAGAAAGAATAGAAGGAATTACTTTAAAACAATTTATAGAAGAAAAAAGACTTCTAAAAACTAAAATAAAATTATTGCATATCTTATTACTAGAACAAGATATAAAAGAATTAGAAAGAGAATATTTAACTTTAGAAAGTTTACAATTAGATGATTTATACTTAACAGAAGGAATGCATTTAATTGTTCCAGTAGCAGATAAAATCATTCCTTTTGAAAGAAACAATTTGAGATTATCCACATATTTAGTTTATTTAAGTTATTTATATGAAATAGATTTATTAACAATCTATGAAGAAGATCCAGAGTTTTTATGGAAAATATTATCAAAACTTCAAATAAGCGGATCTATTAAAGCTAATCTATACAATTTAATGAAAAATAATGAAGGAGAATGTTTCGAAAAACATTTAGAAGAACTAAATAGTTCTCTATATAGAGATAGTTTAAGAGAAGATAAATTGTTATTACAAAGAAGTGTAAAGAAATAATTTTAGGAATTAATTTTTTTCTCAAGATATGATAATATTATAATAGGTGATGTTATGTTTATTGGAGAAGAACCAATTCATATTGAAGCAAAAGCAGATATTGGAGAATTAGTATTAATGCCAGGAGACCCATTAAGGGCTAAATATATAGCAGATAATTTTCTAGAAAATGCGAAACTAGTTACAAACATAAGAAATATGTCAGGATATACAGGAACATATAAAGGGAAAAAAATTACTGTAATGGCTCATGGAATGGGCATGCCTAGTGCTAGTATTTATGTATTTGAATTAATTCATTTCTTTCATGTAAAAAAAATAATTAGAATTGGTACATGCGGAGCCGTAAGTGCTAAAGCAGATGTTGGTGATGTTATTCTTACAAAAGAAATTTATTCAGAATCTAATTTTGCTTATACATATAATAATTATGTAGGAAATGTAGTAGAGGCAAATGAAAATCTAAATAAAGTTATTTTAAGTACTGCTAGAGAATTAAATATTAATTTACATTATGGTATGACTACAACCATGGATGTTTTTGGCCCATATATTGATTATGATAGAGTTCTAGAGCGTATTCCTAAAGAATATGAAATTCTTGGAGAAGAAATGGAAGGATTTGGTGTATGTCATGTTGCCAATACTATGAATGTAGAAGCAACAACCTTAATGACAGTATCAGATTCTAAATATTCAGACGTTGTATTAAGCCCAGAAGAAAGACAAACCAAATTAAATGATATGATTAGACTTGGATTAGAATCTATAATAAAATAAGCTTTCAAATGAGAAAGCTTTTTTTAAATACCTATTTTTTCTTTAATTTCTTTTGTTTTAATTTTGATTTTTTTCTCTCTTTTAATATTAATATCAGTATTTCCAACAACATAATCAGCACTAACTCCAAAAGTTTCGCAAATTTGTTTTAAATCAGCAGTACTAATCATCATTTTTCCGATTTCATAATAACTAATACTACTTCTTTTAGTATCGATCTTTTTAGCAAATTTCTCTTGAGTTAAGTTTGCCTTTTTTCTTATATCTTTTAATTTTAAGCCAATACTTTTTAAATCCATTGTATTTATATAATAATAATGGTTAGAGTCTATCTCATCAATAATACCTAGTAAATAATCAATAGGAACCTGATAAAATGAAGCGAGTTTAATAAGTTGTTTAAGAGAAATATTAACAAAACCATGTTCCCAGTTATTAACTAAACTTCGAGAAATATTTAAAACCTGGGCTACTTCTAATTGTGTATATCCAATTCTCTCTCTAATAAATCTTATTCTTTCATCAAGAATTATTTTACTTCCCATACCTAATCACTCTTTTCAATATAATTGTTTCATATTATCTTTTTTAATATTAACAATTGACCTAAATAATCACAAAAATATTGACTAATTTTCAATGATAATGTATATTATAAATAGATTAAACTAGAAACAAATTAAATATAGAGAACTTTTGACAATCTTTGTCGAAAGGAATGAAAAAGAAAATAAATTATGATAATATGCTTAAGAAAAGAGGAGAAAATATGGAGTTTCAAACATTAAAGAAAAGTCATTTAAAAAGAAATATTGTAATCGGAGTAGTAGTAATAGCGATTATTAGTGCAATAGTAATAAATTTTACAAGAGCAAAGTATAGGAATACACAATCTATTCCTTTAGTAAATGGAACGATCAATTATTCACCAGGAGATATCATCGTAACAGCTTATTTTAACGAAGAAAAATTAGAAAAATTTCCTAATAAAAACAATAAATATACTGTAAAAAAAGTAATTTGTGATAATGAAGCAACAGCAACATTTGATGAAGATAATTGGACAATAAAAATAATTAATTTAGAAAAAAGAGGAACTAAGTGTGATATTTATTTTGAAGAAATTATTTCTAAAACAATGAGTGAAATAATAGCTAATCTTCCTTTAGGAGAAGGAACTCCAAATTTTAATAATACAAGTTGCTCTACAGGATGTGAGGAAAAAACAATCGGAATATATACTGCCGAAGATGATGATGGAACTAGTTATTATTTTAGAGGAGATGTTGACAACAATTGGCTCAAGTTTGCCGGATACTATTGGCGAATTATTCGAGTGAATGGAGATGGTTCAATACGTTTAATATATTCTGGAACAACAACAGATGCAACAAATGATGAATTAATGATAAAGAGTTCTAGCTATAATAGTGGTAGTGCTTACTATTATGCTGGATTTAAATATGGAATTTCTCAAGATTATGGAACAGAATATAAGTCTACAGCCTTAATAGAATTAGAAACTTGGTATGAAAATGAATTGAAACAATATGAAAATAATATAGATTATAATGCTATGTTTTGCAATAGAAGAGATTATAGTACTTACAATGGTGTGAATTATACTTTTAAAGCATATGATGGTTTAGTTAATAGCAAAAATCCAACATATAAATGCCCATCTTCCGGATCTCAATTTACTACTACGATTTCTAATAGAGGAAATAAAACATTAACTTATCCAATCGGACTTATTACCGCTGATGAAGCGGCTTATGCTGGAGCAGTATTTGGTAAGACTAATAATAAGTATTATTTATATGCCGGAAATAGTTTTTATTGGACATTGACACCTTCTCAAAAAACGCAATATGGTAGTGTAAATATGTTTTTTCTCTCTTCTACTATTAGTGAACAAGGAGCCGCTCAATCAAATAATATGTGGTTAAGACCAGTTATAAATCTGAAAGGAGAAACTTTATTAATAGGAAAAGGAACTCCAAATAATCCATATGTAATAGAAGGAGCAGAATAATCATGAAAAAAGAAATACAAGTTTTAATACTATGTCTAATAATAATTTCAATTACAATTATATACATTTCAAATAGTAAACCACACTTATACACAAAAAATACAGACAATCTAAATGATCTAGCTTTTTACGTAGAGACAGAAGAAGGCAGCAAAGTATACGATAGTGTTGATCAATTGCCTGGCAAAAATGATGGATATATATTTAAAAAAGCAGTATGTGATGAAGATGCAGAATTAATATTTGACAATAATGAATGGGTCATATATATTTCTAATATGAAAAATAATAGCACTAAATGCAAATTATATTTTGATAAAAATAACACTATAGCTAAAAATTATATTTTAAGCCAAAATACCGTAAATGAAAATATTCCAAACTTTAAACAAGTAGCAACTACAAATGAAGGAATATTTATGGCTGAAGATAACAGTGGTACAAGTTACTATTACAGAGGAGCAGTTGATAATAACTATTTCTATTTTGCCGGATATTATTGGCGAATTATAAGAATTAATGGAGATGGAAGTATCAGAATAATTTATGACGGAACAAGTACCCATAGTAATGGTGAAAAAAATACTGATAGATATTTAAAAGCTGGATATTATAATAATGCTACAAATAACAATGCATATGTAGGATATCGTTATACATTAAACGAATTACATGGAACGAGTACATCTTCAACTGTTGAGGAAACATTAAATGATTTTTATAAAAATCATTTGTGGGAATATGATGAATACATATCAGATACTGGATTTTGCAATGATCGAGATGTATCTAGTGGGAGTGGAATTGGAACAACTGCTACAAATTATGCTGGATACAATCGATTGGTAACCAATAAAAATCCAACTCTTAAATGTTCAAAAGAAAGTGATAAATTCGGTGTAAATATTGGAAATGCCATACTAACTTATCCAATCGGATTAATTACAGCAGACGAAGCCGTCCTAGCTGGAGGAGTATATGGAAATGCTAATAATAGTTATTACTTATACATAGGATATTGGTATTTTACTATGACACCATTTCAATATAATGCAACAAACTCACAAGCCTTTCTATTTAATATTGGAAGTACTGGATATATTAATAGTGGATATACTAATAATAGTGGCTATATAAAACCAGTAATTAATATAAATAAAAATGTAGAATTAGAAGGAGATGGAACAGCTAATAATCCATATAAAATAGTTTCTAACTCTTAAAGACCTTAAATAGTGCATTGGTTATAATTTATATATTATTTATTAAAACAAGTTAAAAAGGTATTAGCACTTACACTTGACAAGTGCTAATTTTTGTGTTATAACATATATATGTAAAAGAAAGGATGTGTTAATATGTATCCAAACATGCAAGAAGAAAACGAAAATGTATTAGAAAAATATGGCCGTGATATAACCGAAGCAGTAAAAGCAAATAAAGTAGATCCGGTAATAGGGCGAGATGAAGAAATACGTAGTATTATTCGTATTTTATCAAGAAAAACAAAAAATAATCCCGTTTTAATTGGAGAACCGGGTGTTGGCAAAACAGCAATAGTAGAAGGACTAGCCATTCGTATTATCAAAGGAGATGTTCCAAGTACCTTAAAGGGTAAAAGAATTTGGTCCTTAGACCTTGGAGCTTTAATTGCAGGAGCTAAATATCGTGGTGAATTCGAGGAACGTTTAAAGAAAGTATTAAAAGAAATTAGTGACTCAAATGGAGATATTATATTATTTATAGATGAAATTCATATGATTGTTGGAGCTGGAGCAGAAGGAGCAATGGATGCTGGCAACATGTTAAAACCAATGTTAGCTCGTGGTGAAATTAGACTTATTGGTGCAACAACTCTAAACGAATATCGCAAATATATTGAAAAAGATGGAGCTTTAGAAAGAAGACTTCAAAAAATCCAAGTAAGTGAGCCAAATGTAGAAGATACAATTACAATCTTACGTGGTTTGAAAGAAAAATTTGAATTATTCCATAGTGTCAATATTAAAGATAATGCTTTGATTAGTGCCGCAACCCTTAGTGATAGATATATAACTGATCGCTTCTTACCAGATAAAGCAATAGATTTAGTAGATGAAGCCTGTGCTACAATAAAAATGCAAATGGCTTCTGTTCCAACAGAATTAGATACACTTACACGTAAAATAATGAGTTTAGAAATAGAAAGAGAAGCAATTAAAAAAGAAAAAGACGAATTATCGAAAAAACGTAAAGAAGAACTAGAAAAAGAAATCGAAAAATTAAAAGAAGAAGAATCTTCTATGCGTAAAAAATGGGAAGAAGAAAAGAATCTTAATGATAATATTAATAAGAAAAAAGAAGAATTAGATAATGCCCGTTTTAAACTAGAAACAGCGGAAAATAATTATGATTTAGAATCAGCTGCTAGACTACGTCATGGAACAATTCCTGCTTTAGAGCAAGAACTGGAAAATTTACGTAGCAAAATTGATTCCCAAATGTTAAGTGATACCGTAACAGAAGAAGATATTGCTAGGATTGTTGCTAAATGGACGAATATACCTGTTCAAAAATTAGTAAGTGGTGAAAAAGAAAAATTATTAAGTTTAGAGGAAAACTTAAAGAAAAGAGTCATTGGTCAAGATGAAGCAGTACGAGTAGTAAGTGATGCTATTATTCGGGCAAGAAGTGGTATTAAAGATCCCAATCGACCAATAGGTTCATTCATTTTTATGGGACCAACTGGAGTAGGAAAAACCGAACTTGCCAAAGCTTTAGCTTATGAATTATTTGATGACGAACGTCATATGGTAAGAATAGATTGCTCGGAATATATGGAAGCTTTTAATGTATCAAGATTACTTGGAGCTCCTCCAGGATATGTTGGTTATGATGAAGGCGGCGAATTAACAGAAGCAGTTAGACGTAATCCGTATAGTATTGTTTTGTTTGACGAAATTGAAAAAGCTCATCCAGATATTTTTAATATTTTACTTCAAATACTAGACGACGGACGAATTACCGATAGTACAGGTAAATTAGTTGATTTTAAAAATACGATTATTATTATGACATCAAATTTAGGTAGTGAATATATTTTAGATAATGAAGAAAATAGCAATACCAAAGTAATGGAAGCTTTAAAAAGGACATTTAGACCAGAATTCATTAATCGTATTGATGAGATTGTGATATTCAAATCATTAGGAAAAGAAGTAGTTTATGGTATTCTAGATAAAATTATTCGTGAAACCGAAGAAAGACTTAAAAATATCAATTTACATTTAGAATTAACTAAAGGAGCCAAAGATTATATAATTGAACATTCCTATGAAGAATCCTATGGTGCAAGACCAATTAAAAGATATGTTACTCATAATATTGAGACTCTTTTAGCAGATAAAATTATTCGCGATGAAGTAAAATATAATGAAACAATTATAGTAGATGTAAAAGATGACAATTTAATTTTGAAGGAAGCTTAATGGCTTCTTTTTCTTATAATTTTTATATTTTCGAATAATTATATAATAAAAGAATAATTATTCCTATAATGAATTAAAAGAGACTAATTATCAAATTCAATTATTTCAATATAGACAAAATTATGCCATTTTTTAAAAAACTAAATGCAAGTTTAAAATTTTATGAATTAAAAGTTGCATTTAAATATTTAAGTAGTAAACATTTAGATACATTTTTGACAAATATTAGAAAATATGCTATAATTATAACCGTTATGAGCAATAAATAGGGGATTGTAAATAACAAGTTTTATAAGTCCTTAAAGGACTTTTTTAAAAGGATTAAATAAGTTTAAGATGAAAAAGATAAGCATTTATCCTTTACAAAAAGAGTATAATTTACTATAATGATAATAGTCGCAAATAAAAAGTAGGAGTTGAAGAAATGACGAAACGTTTAAAATGCGAGTTTGATGAGTATGTGTGTGATATATTAAATAATGAACATTTTTTAGAAACAAAAAAAGATTTACATCATGGAACAAGTAAATACGAACACTCTTTAAGAGTAGCCAAATTAAGTTATCGTTTAGGAAGATGTTTTAAAGCAGATTTAAGAAGCGTATCCAGAGCAGGACTTCTTCATGACTTCTTTTATGGAACAAGAAAAGATAGCCCTGAAAATTCCTATTTAAGACATCCAGTTACCGCTGCGAATAATGCAAAAAAATATTTTAATGTTACTGAATTAGAAGCAGAGGCAATTAAAACACATATGTTCCATCATGTATTAATAAAGAAGATTTTCCCTTTTATAAATCGCAAAGAAAAAGCAAGTATTAAAGAATTTAAACCAAAAAGTAAAGAAGGATGGATCATTTGTGCCTCAGATTTAATTGTTTCCGTTGGTGAATGTGAACGCTTCCAGTTTACTTATGCTTTCAATGTAGCAGTATTACTTGTATTTAATATTATACTATTTAAGAATTAACATTAACGTTAATTCTTTTTATAAATTCATAAATAAACAAAAAACTTCACCATTAAAAGTGAAGCTTTTTTAACGAAAATAAATAAAAATAAATATCGCTAAACATACACAATAAATACTAAATTTCCAAAGATTTCCTCTTTTAACAATGTTACTAAGCCAACGATAAGAAAAGTATGTAACAATTAAAGCTGCTATTAATCCACATAAATAAGGTAGAGCAACACTTGTAAGATTACCAGCTTCCACAATATCTTTAACACCTAAAATCATTGTTCCAACACTAATAGGAAAATATAAAATAAAAGTATATTTTAAAGCAGTACTCCGACTCATACCAACCAGTAAACAAAGAACTAAAGTAGTCCCACTTCTACTAATACCAGGGAATAATGCTATAATTTGAAATATTCCAATAATAAGAGCATCTTTTAAAGTAATATCATAATCTTCTTTTTTCCCGTTTTTATTTTTAACAAGTAAAAGCATAAAAGCTGTGATTAAGAAAGCAAAACCTAATATTGTAATATTCTGTAACTTTTCCTCAATAAAATCCTTAAATAAAAATCCAGCAAGTCCAATTGGAATAGTTGAAACAATGATAAACAAGCAATAGCGAAATTTCTTTTTATACTTTTCTCTTGCTTCTTTCTTAAAAATGTAAGAAAAGAAAGCAGTTAAAAGTTCCCATACATCTTTTCTAAATATAAATAAAATAGCCAGAAAAGAGCCAAAATTAGCGATAATCTCAAAATTTAAATCATTAAACATCTCGGTATTAAAAATATTTTTAAAAAGAAAAATATGCCCACTAGAAGAAACGGGAATTGGCTCCGTAAAACCTTGAATAATACCTAGAATAATATAAACTAAATAATTCATTTTTGATCACCTATTTAATTATATAATATTTTCATGTTTTAAGAAATAAAATTATAGGGGAGTTGTTATGTTTCGAATATTACTTTACATAATAGGTGTCATATTTACAAGTTTAGGTTTATTTTTTATTATAATTTATTTAAACTTACTAACAATTGGGTATAGTTTTATAGAATTTGTTCACTTTATAAGTAGAAGAGTAGAAGTATGGCTATTTTTAATAGGAATTATTTTAATTGCAGTATCATTAGAAAGGTGGATTAAAAATGAATTATTATTACGACATAATATTAAATTGGGGAGAAAATAAGGCATATGATTTCTATGAATGGAATGACTATGATTATTTAGAATTATTAAAGAAAATTCCTCTAATAAAAGTAAAACATAAAACTTTCCTTGATTTAAGTAGTAATAATGTAAAAGTTACTGCAGAATTTTTAGAAAGTATTCATGATAAAACATTAGTAAGTGATAAAAAGACTTTCAAAAGAATAGAATATGCCTGCTTATTTACAGATACTAAGAATGTAATTGCTTTAGAATTTAATCAAGAAGGAAGAGAAATTAATAGAAGTAAATTACTATTAGATGATGAATTAAATGTTTTAGAAGTAATTTATGGAATGAAAGAAACAAGTATAGAATATGAAATAATCGAAAAAATAAAAACAGATAATACACTAAGGCAAATAGACGAAGCCCAGAAATTAATTTTATTAGAAGTGAATAATTTATATAAAAATAAGGAAATAGATAAATTAAAATATTTATATTATGAATATAAAAAGGAAAATATAGACAATGTAGAATATATTTATGAAAGTATACTAAAAGATTTAAAAAGTCCCTTTAATCAAGAAATCTTAAAATTATATTACATCATTAAACTCTCTTATCATAAAGTATAAGAGAGTTTTTCTCATAAAAAAGTGTTTAATAAGCACTCTAGATTAATATTTGTTATCCTTTAAAGTAAATACAGCTGATATAATAACTATAATCATAGTAATCCATCCAAATGAAGCACCAAGTAATAAATAAACTGCATGACCAATAATACCTAAAATATTACCAGTCATTTTAATGCCAACTTTTCTAGATTGAATTAACCCCTCTACATGAACGATAACACTAATAGCTGCATATATTAGGAAGAATGTTGCCAGTCCATTAGCAGTATTAATTCGTAACTTTTTCATTAAACTCCTTTGGCTATTATATTAATATGATAACTTATTGAAATCGAGTAATTTGTACAATCATATTTTGTTTTTACAACCAGAAAGAACCATGATATAATAATATCTTAAGGACGGTGCATTATGAATTTACCAGATATAAAATTAGCGCGTTTAAGAACGAATAAAAAAGTAGAGTTTTTAGATGCTAAAAATATTAAAAGTGATAGATTTAAAGATAAAAAATATTTTATAAGAACCTATGGATGTCAAATGAATGTTCATGATTCTGAAGAAATAAAAGGAATATTAGAAAACTTAGGATTTAAAGAAACGGAAGAAATAGAAAATGCTGATATTGTCGTTTTAAATACTTGTGCAATCAGAGAAAATGCTCATGATAAAGTATTTGGCTTTTTAGGAAGATTAAAACACTTAAAAAAGGATAAACCAGAGTTAATGATTTGTATTGGTGGGTGTATGCCACAAGAAGAAGGAGTAGCAAGTCTTTTGAAGGAAAAATATCCATTTGTCAATATTGTATTTGGAACTCATAATATCAATGATTTAGGTAGTATGATTTTAAAAAAGAGCCAAAAGCAACAAATAGAAGTCTATTCTATTGAAGGAAATGTTTATGAAAATATGGATTATGTAAGAGATTCTAAATATACTGCCTGGGTAAACATCATGTATGGATGTGATAAATTCTGTACATATTGTATTGTCCCATTTACAAGAGGACGTCAAAGAAGCCGCAAAAAAGAAGAAATTGTAAAAGAAGTAAAGAAATTAAAAGAAGAAGGATATTTAGAAGTAACCCTTTTAGGTCAAAATGTTAATGCTTATGGAAAAGATTTAGAAGAAGGATATAATTTTGCTAATCTACTAGAAGAAGTTGCAAAAACTGAAATTTCAAGAATCCGTTTTGTAACTAGTCATCCTTGGGACTTTACTGATGAAATGATAGATATAATTGCTAAATATGAAAATATAATGCCATATATTCATTTACCACTTCAAAGTGGAAGTACTAGGATTTTAAAATTAATGGGAAGAAGATATACCAAAGAGGAGTATTTAACATTATATAAAAAAATTAAAGAAAAAGTAAAAGATGTAAGTATTACAACAGATATTATAGTAGGATTTCCAAATGAAACAGAAGAAGACTTTAAAGAAACGCTAGAAGTAGTAAAAGAATGTCAATTTGACGGTGCCTTTACATTTATTTATTCACCAAGAGAAGGTACCCCAGCCTCTAAAATTAAAGACAACATATTAAAAGAGGAGAAAGAAGAAAGATTACAAAAATTAAATATATTAATAAATAATGATAGTTTAGCACATAATAAAGAATATATAGGCAAAATAGAAGAAGTATTAGTTTTAGGACCAAGTGAAAAAGGCGAAGATAAAGTATATGGATACACTAAGACTATGAAATTAGTAAATGTAAGTGGAGCCAAAGAAGATATAGGTAAAATAATATCTGTAAAAATTACCGATGCTAAGAGTTTCAGTTTAGATGGTGAAAAAGTAATATTTGTTAAAAATTAATAAAAAGTACTTGTAGGAATGACAAAAATATCTTATAATTATAAATAGTAAAATAGGTGATAATATGAGAAGTGGTTATAAAGTTACTCTTGGAGTTTTAACAATTATGATATTAGTAACAATTACAATTGGAACAAGTTATTCTTATTACTCAGTTGCCAGTAAACAACAGGATCCTAATAAGCTTACAACAACATGTTTTGAAGTAAGTTATACTGATGGTGATTCTATTTCTATGAATGCAAATGGAACATATGCTTACCCTATGAGTGAAGCTAATGCTTTAGCCAAAGTAAAACCATATGAATTTACAATTACCAATACATGTACTACAGCTAATGCCAAAGATCCAATTAATTATGTTGTTACATTAAATACTTTAACAACAACACCATCTACATTAACACCTAGTTTAAGGTATAAATTAAATGAAACAAGTCCGGCAAGTAAAGAAAATGTAAGTGCAATGTTAACAACTGCTCCAACTTATGATTTAGGAACAATAAAAAATGAATATAACTTAGATACAACCTATAATTTAATGAGTGGAACTTTAGCTCCCGGAGAATCAGTAACCTATAATCTATATTTGTGGATAGATGAAAATGCTGATAATTCCATAATGGGAAATACTTTCACAGGAAAAGTATTGATTTATAATTATATGTAACTTCCAAATAGGAAGTTTTTTTAACTTAATACTTTTCAAAAAAGAAAAAATACATTATAATATATTATAGTAAGATAGTGGTGATAAACTTGAACAACAAAAAATATATAATATTGTTAATTTCTTCAATAATTATTGTCATCATAGCAACTATTAGTATAACTTTTGCTTACTTATCTTTTAATACTAAGCAAGAAGAGACAAATGTATTAAATACAAGTTGCTATAATATAGATTTTGAAGATAAAAACTCTATTAATTTAACTGGATATCCAATGTCTAATACAACTGCCTTCAAAAAAATTACTCCTTATACATTTACTATATCTAATAATGATTGTCATATAGGAAGTGGTTATCAAATAATTTTAAATGTTTTATCTAGCACATCAGATCAATTATTACCATTTATTAATTATTCTCTAGATGCTCAAAACTCAACAAAATTAACAAGTTTAAATAAAGCAGAATTACCAAGTGGGATATCAAAAAAAGATGTAAAAGCATCTTATATTCTTGAAACAGGAGTACTTCCAAATCAAAATACTTCTAAAACTTATGATTTATATTTATGGATAGATGAGAGTGCTGGAAATGAAGTAATGAATCAAAGATTCGAAGCTGAAATAATCATTTATAGTACGCCAACAGATCCTCAAGTAGAGTTAAAAAATTTAATAACTGATCCAAGTTTTGAGAAAAGTAATATTTGGAGTGGTGGTAGTATTGATACAGCCCATGCTAAATATGGAACAACATCTATCAAATTAACAGGTACAAGTAGTGCATCAGAAATATTGGTGCAAAATAGTGTGAGTATTCCAATAAATAGCACGCATAAATATTATGCTAGGTATGAAGTTTATCATGAAGGAGCAAGTGGTACTGCGGGAATTTATTGGCCAATAGCAGAGCCTAATTTTGTAGAGGGAGTAAGTTTAGGAACAGCAAATACTTGGAACGTTGTATCAGTAGTTAATAATCGTACCTCATTTTCAAGCTATACCACGGCCCCTTTAAGATTAGATTATAATAATAATAAAGCCACCACCTCGGTTTGGTATGATGGATTAGTATTAATTGATTTAACTGAAAGTTTTGGAAGTGGAAACGAACCAACTAAAGAATGGTGTGATAAAAATATTCCTTTCTTTGAAGGAACAACATATATAGAAGAAAGTTAATGTAAAGATTAACTTTTTTAAATACTTAAAATATGCTAAAATAGAAGTAGAAAACTGATGGAGGTACTATGAAAAAAACAATAAGTGAATTCAAAAAATTTATTGCGAGAGGAAATGTAGTAGATTTAGCAATAGGTGTAATAATTGGAGGAGCATTTTCATCGATTGTGACTAGTTTAGTAAATAATATCCTAACTCCTATTTTAGGGTTAATTTTAGGGGGAGTAAACTTTTCTAATTTAGCTATCACTTTTAAAAATACTAGAATTGAATATGGTGCATTTATAGAGAGTATTATTGATTTTCTAATTGTAGCTTTCTGCCTATTTATGGTAATTAAATTTATAAATAAAATAAGTAATTTAAAAAAGAAAGAAGAAAAGACGCCAGAAATAAAAAAGAGTGATGAAGTGCTATTATTAGAAGAAATTAGAGATCTATTAAAAGAAAAGACGGATAGAAAATGATAATTTGTATAGTTGGACCAACAGGGGTAGGTAAAACAAAATTAAGTGTAGAATTAGCGAAAAAATATCAAGGAATAGTGATTAATGCGGATGCCATGCAAGTTTATAAAGGAATGAATATAGGAACAGCTAAGATAAAAGAAGAAGAAAAAGAAAGTATTCCCCATTACTTATTTGACATAGTAGATGTTAATAAAAACTATACCGTTTTTGATTATCAAAAAGATGCTCGTAAATTAATAGAAGAACATAAGGATAAAACAATTATCTTTGTTGGGGGTACTGGCCTATATTTAAAATCAGCCCTATATAACTATGAGTTTCCAGATAATAATGAAATCCAAAACACATATGATGATTTAACAAACGAAGAGCTATATAAATTAGCTATAAAAAAAGATGCAAATATGGATATCCATCAAAATAATCGAAAAAGATTAATTCGTTTTCTAAATAAAGAAAATAAAGAATTACCACCATGTAATCCATTATATGAAGCAATTTATATAGGCTTAACCTGCGATAGAGAAATTTTATATGAGCGAATTAATAAGCGAGTAGATTTAATGTTTGAAGAAGGCTTAGAAAAAGAAGTAAAATCTTTTTATGATAAAAAGATAAATTCTAAAGCCCTAACAACAGCTATCGGATATAAAGAATTATATATGTATTTTGATGGATCAATAACAATTGAAGAAGCGAAAGAATTAATCAAGAAAAATTCGAGACATTATGCCAAAAGACAATATACTTGGTTCAATAATCAAATGAACATCAATTGGTTTCTAGTAGATTTCAAAAACTTTAATAATACAGTTGAAAAAATAATAAAATTTATTGAAAATAAATAAAGGTGGTTACGTGAATAAAATAATAAAAAATATATTAACTAAAATTGAAAATAAAGGTTATGAAGCCTATGTAGTAGGGGGATATGTTCGTGATTTATTAGTGGGAATATCATCTTATGATATCGATATATGTACAAATGCAACGCCAAAAGAATTATTAAATATTTTCCCCAAGGCTTCTTCTAGAAATTTAGGTGGAATAGATTTTAAAATAAAAGAATATCATATAGAAATCACAACCTATCGAGAAGAAATAAAATATAAAAATCGTAAGCCAATAGAATTTAACTATATTAATAACCTTGTTGTAGATTTACAAAGAAGAGACTTTACAATTAATGCTTTATGTATGAATAGTAAAGGTGAAATCATTGATTTAGTTGGTGGAATAGATGATTTAAGTACTTTAAAAATAAGAATAATTGGTAATGAAGAAGAAAAGATTTGCGAAGATCCTTTAAGAATATTAAGAGGAATACGCCTAGCAACAATTTTAAATTTTAATTTAGATTCTAATTTTTATAAAGCAATAGAAACAAATAAAGATTTAATTTTAACCTTATCAAATACTAGAATAAAAGAGGAATTAGACAAGATATTATTATCTAATAATGTTCGAAAAGGTTTTAATTTATTAAATGACTTAGGAATATTAGATTTATTAGAGATAAATAAATGGAAAGAAATAATTCCTATAAAGAATATTGAGGGAATGTATGCTCAACTAAAAATAAATATTGATTTACCATTTACTAAAGAAGAAAAAAGCAATATTATTTCTTTAAGAAGAATTATTAATAGTAAAACAATTGATAAATTTACACTTTATCATTATGGATTATATCTATCTCAAGTAGCAGGAGAAATCTTAAATGTAGATAAAAAAGTGATAAATAAAATGTATAAAGATTTACCAATTCATGATAAAAAAGATATTAATATAAAGGCAGAAGATATTGTAAAATCTTTAGATATTGAATATTCTAAATTAATAAGTATTATCCTAAAAGATATTGAAAATTTGATAATTGATGGTAAAATAAGGAATAAAACCAGTGATATTATAAAATATATTAAGGATCATAAAAGCGAGTGGATAAGATGAATATAGATATTTTTAAAAGTAAAAAATATACTACGAATAGTTTGTTTATCAAAAAAATTTTAGCAATTAATTTAACTTTAGAAGAATTTTTAATGCTAACCTATTTTGATAATCAATATAATTCTTATTTAAATATAGAAGAATTAAGTAATAATCTAGGTTTAAGTTTAGAAAAGTCCTATGAAACTTTTAATAGTCTAATTTCTAAGAAACTAATTGATATTAAAACAGAAAAAGATATAGAAGGAAGACTAATAGAAAAGGTAAGTTTAGATAATTTTTATATGTTAGTATTAGAAACAGAAAAGAAAACAGGAAAAGAAGAAATAAAAACGGATATTTATACTGAATTTGAACGTGAATTTGGTCGACCAATAACTAGTATGGAATATGAAATTATAAATGCATGGCTAGAAAATAACTATAGTGAAGAGCTAATAGTAGGAGCTCTAAAAGAAGCGGTATATAATGGGGTAAAGAATTTAAGATATATTGACAAGATATTATATGAATGGAATAAAAAAGGCTTTAAGACAGTAAAAGATGTAACCAATCATTTAGAAAAAAGAGAACCTAAAAAGGAGGATAGTGAGTTATTTGATTATAACTGGTTAGATGATGAAGAGTGAAAAAATAATAAGAGTATTAGACATATATTATCCAGATGCTCGATGTGAATTAAATTATCATAAAGACTATGAGCTTTTAATTGCCACTGTCTTGAGTGCTCAATGTACTGATAAAAGAGTAAATATGGTAACCAAAGTATTATTTGAAAAATATGATTTAAAAGGCTTAAAAGAAGCTGATACTAAGGATATAGAGAGTATCATTAGACCATGTGGATCACATACTAAAAAAGCAAGATACATAAAAACCATAGCAACAAGACTAATAGAGGACTATAATGGTATAGTTCCCAATAATAGAGAGTATTTAGAAAGTTTACCAGGAGTAGGAAGAAAAACATGTAATGTTGTTTTATCAAATCTGTATAATTTACCTGCTATTGCCGTTGATACTCATGTAACTCGCGTATCCATAAGATTAGGTTTAGCCAAAGAAAGTGATAATGTTTCTATAATAGAACAAAAACTAATGAAAAAATTTCCTAAGGATAAATGGAGCAGATTACATCACCAATTAGTATTATTTGGAAGATACCAATGTACTGCGAGAAATCCAAAGTGTGAAGAGTGTTTATTAAAAGATAATTGTCGATATTATAAAAATAAAGTTAACTAAATAATAGTTTATAAATTTTTAACCCAAAATATAAAAATCATGGAGAAAATAAGGAAGAAATTGTAAGTTAAGTAATTTAAAATAGTACTATTCAATCTTTTTATTAAATAAAAGGTGTAAAAAGCCTTGACAAAGTATTTAAATTAGTATTAAAATGTTAACAATTATATTTTAAAGGAGTGATGATATGACTTTAGAAGCAGTTAAATTAAAACACTACTTTTGCTATAAAAATAATATCTGCTCTAATTCTTTCTGCTCTTTTAATGGTGTTGCCAAAAAAACAAGTATCATTCTGTCTGATTGATACTTGTTTTTTTATATTTTAAGGAGGTAGAGTTATGAGTGAAATAAATGTTTTAAGTTTATTTCAAACATTAAAAGAATATAGTCCCGAAGAATTAGATAAAATTAAAAAGGCATATCAGTATGCTCGTGATCTACATGAAGGCCAGACTAGACAAAGTGGCGAACCTTATATTAATCATCCGCTAAATGTTGCTATTATTTTGGCAGAAATGCATGCTGATAGTGATACAATATGTGCTGGTTTGCTACACGATACTTTAGAAGACACGAATGCAACAAAAGAAGATATTGCTTCTTTACTTAATAAAAATATTGCTAATTTAGTTGATGGTGTTACAAAGATCAGTAAACTTAATTTTTCTTCTAAAAAAGCTCAACATTTAGCTAATACAAGAAAGATTGTTACAGGTATTACTGAAGATGTCCGAATTATTATTATAAAACTAGCTGATAGACTTCATAATATGCGAACTTTACAATTTAAAACACCATTTAAACAACAAGAGAATGCTTTAGAAACGATGGAAATATTTGTTCCTCTTGCCTATTATATTGGAGCATATCGAATTAAGTCAGAATTAGAAGATTTATCCTTAAGATATTTAAAGCCTGATACATATCTTACTTTAGAAGAAAAGAAACAAAAATTGGAATTTCTTTATGAACCATATTTAAAAGAAATGCTTTTTAAAATTCAAATGTTGCTTAATAATAATAATATCCCTAATGAGGTAAAGATTCGTACTAAAAACATTTATGGCATTTATAAAAGGCTATGTGATGGTCATAAACTGTCAGATATTCATGATTTATTTTCTCTTAAAATTATGGTTGATGAAATTGAGAAATGTTATATTACTTTGTATTTAATTCATAGCCAATATCATCCTATCAATAATAAGTTTAAAGATTATATTAGTACTCCTAAAACAAATATGTATCAATCTTTACATACCACTGTTTTTGGCCCAAATGATCAATTAGTACAAATACAAATTAGAACATTCGCTATGGATAAAGTAGCTTCATTTGGTCTTGCAACTTATTGGGATATTGTGAAAGATGCTAGAGAGATTATGCAACAAGATTTAAAAGAAAAATATCAATTCTTTAAATCATTAGTAGAAATAAATAAAGTTTTTGGCGATAATCAAGAATTTATTTTGCAAATAAAAAAAGAATTATTTACCGATAAAATATATGTTTATACAACAAAGGGAGAGGTAGTAGAATTGCCTAAAGGAGCAACTCCAATTGACTTTGCTTATAAAATACATACAGATATAGGCAATACAATGGTTGGTGCTGTTGTTAATGAGGAACATGTGCCAATTGATTACGAATTAAAGAATAAAGATAGAGTAAAAATTATTACAGATGAATTATCTTTTGGACCTAGAGAAGAGTGGTTAGATAAAGTTGTTACTACTAGGGCTAGGAAAAAGATAAAAGAGTTTGAAAGGAGGTGATAATATGAGAAAATTAAGAAAAAAATTTAATAGAAAATGCGATTTATTATGTACTGCTTAATACTTATCGTATTGTTATAGTGCCATATATCATTAGAATATATGGTGCAATTAACAATATGAAAGATAATATTTGGAGGATATATGGAGGTTAGTGAGTTTAAAAAGAAAATAATTCCAAAAGAAATGAAGTTAAATATTGATGCTATTTTAGAAGAACAATTATTTAATGCTAATAGATATTATGCAAAATCAAATACTGATATATCTGCATTGGCTAAAGCAGAACTGGTAAAATTACCAACTCAATTTTTAGCAGAATTAAAAAGAAGATGGACATGGCATAATTATTTTTATGAAAATCTATTAGAACCTGCATTTTTAGAAATTAGTGATCAAATGAATTCAGACTTATCAGTCAATCAAATATTAGATTTAATTGAAATCTATAAAACATGTTGTTTAGTAGATGAAGCAACTCTCGTTATGTCAGGAAGCATTAAAGACTTTTTGCAATATCATTTTCCTAAAATTCCTATTTCATTAGATGGAATCGATATAGAAGAAGCAAAATTTATGCTTTTTACACCTGCAGAAGAAACTTTTTTTGCTCAATATTATATTGATCACTTAATATATATCATATTGTTAAAAAAGGATGATACTAAGGCAGTAAGTTATAGACAATATTTAATTAATAAATTTCATGCAAAAGATGAATTAATTTTTGAAGGAAGATTTAATAGAGATTTTTCTTCCAAATTACACTGTTCTATTGAAAGTTTATTAAAGCAAATTAGAGGTTATACAATTAGCTCGGAATATAAAATAAGACACTTATATTTTGAATTAGAAAATCCTGAGCGTAAAGCTTTTACTGATATAATTAAATATGATAATATTGATGAAAAATTTATTTCTTCACAACTTATTGGGATATCAGGATTTCTTTTTAGAAAAAAAGTTTTAGATATGCTAAATAATAGTTTGATTTTACCTAATCGAGGGTATATTTATGAATTTTCTAATGATAAAGTAATTAATTCACTTTATATTTTATTAAATGAAAGGAAGCGAAGAATGGATAAAGATATTAAACCTTATAAGCAAAAAGGGATGACTTGTGCCATTGCTTGTATGTTAATGGTTTTAGAATATTTCGGATTAATTTCTAAAGCGGATTGGATATTAGAGAAAAAATATTATCGTATATATCACTCAAAATATATGGAGGGAACACCATTTTCAGCATTAGCTTGGCATTTTGCTAAAAATGGTTTAGAAACAGAAATTATACATTCAGAGCATGATTTCTTTGATAATTCTAGTCATACTTTGTCTGATACTATTTTTGAAGAAGCAATGTCAGAATATAAGGGATTTATTAAAATTGCATTAGAAAAGGGTGCTAAAGTTATTAATGGAGTAGATATTAATTGTACAATGTTAAAAAGATATATTGAGGAAGGTAAAATGATTATCGCAGCTGGACAATGTAGTACTATGTTGCATGCTATTTTGATATTTGGATATAATGAGAATGGTTTCTTAGTTTGTGATCCATTATATGGTAAAAAGCAAGTAAAAACAAATAAAGAAATTACTTCTTTTATACAAACATCTATTGGTAAATGGTGTGTTGTTGTTGGTGAAAAAAAGCCTAAAAAAGACAAACTTATGACAGATATTCCTAAAATTCAAAATGAAGCAATGGAAAAGTTAAAATTAAAAGAGCATAAAGAATATGTGAACACAACTAAAGGTTTAATACGAAAATTAGAAAGATAATGGAGAAATTATGAAATATATTTATTATAATCAATATTTGATTAATCGTGATCTTCAAAATTTTAATATATTAGTTTCAAAAATTAAAGGTGGATATTTAATCGGACCTAAAATTACTGATAATTTTGATGAAGAATCTTTTTATAGAAGGGTTAAATCTTCAGCTTTATTTGATAATATTAATTATAGTAGACGTTTAAGTAAAAAGTTATTGGAAAAATTAGATGATTATTATTTTTTGTTATTAGATAATGAAATATTTGAAATAACTAAAAAAGGAAAGACTATTAGACATAAAATCATTTCTTTACCTTGGAGGAGTAGATGAAAAATAATAAATTAATTTTAAGTAAGGAAGAATTATATAAAGAAATGGGATCTGATTATAAGGATTTGCTATATTTGTTTGATGACAAATTTGGTATTATTAATGCAGTTTTAAAAAGAAAAGAATTAAAGAAATATAACTTATATATGTATCAGTGCTTAAGTGCTAATGTTAAAGATTTATTTTGTTTAAGTAGAGAAGTTTCTAGTGGAGGACTAGGGGTTAGTAATTCTAAAAAAAGAGCTATAATTAGTTGCTTAGCAGAAGCTATCGAAAGATATTGTATGTCATATATTTCTCTTGATGAAGTTTATTTAAGTAAATTACAAAATATTAGTGATGCTCATAAATTAGATGATTTTTATACATATAATTCTTTGCAATATTCAGAACAAAAACAATTTTTAAACCCATATAAAGATGAGATTTATTGGACTAAAATATATTCTGTTACAAGCAAAAAGAAATGGAAATATTGGCCTGCTAGTTTAATTTATTTACCCTTTGAATTATCAAATTCAGTAGCAGAAAATACTTCTACAGGTATGGCTGCAGGAAGTTCGCTTCATGAATGTATTTTAAGTGGTCTTTTAGAATTAATTGAAAGAGATGCTTTAATGATAAATTTTTTGCAACGATTAAATCCTTTGGAAATTGATATTAATTCAATTACTCATGTTACTTTAATCGAGAAAATTAAAAAAGATTATAAACTTAAAATATATAAGTTATATAGTGATATTGATGTTCCTATTTATTTGTCGTTTATTTGGAAGGAAAAGTTTGGGAACCTTCATTATGGTATTGGAGCCTCAGCACATTTAGATTCAGATGAAGCAATTAATAAAGCATTAAAGGAAAGTTTATTTACATATTTTTATTCTAAAAATATTATGGATATGAAAAAAAATAATGCCCAAGATATAACAGCATTGTATGAACACTTTTTATATTATCAAGATGAAAAATTTTATAAATTGCTATTTTCTAGTAAAATAGAAAAATATGAATATAAAAAGATTGACGAAAAGCATTTGATGCAGCAACTTTCTAAAAATGGAATTGAAGTATATTATAAAGATTTAACTACAGATGATATTAAGGCTTCAGGAATAAAAGTAGTAAAAGTGATAGCCCCATCTTTAATAGATTTAAATAAAAGTCATCAATTACCAAGATTAGGTGCTAAGAGATTTTGGAGTGTACCCAAAAAATTAGGATTGCTAGTTCATGACACGCTTAGTGATTTACCACATCCATTTCCTTAAATCAAGCGTTAATTTTGAAAGACAGAAACAAAAATAGATGATTTTATAAAATCTTGAATATAATAATAAAATTTTAAGAAACTAAAAAGGAATAAAATTAATAAATAATAAAAAACTACTCATTCATGAGTAATTTTTATTGTGATTTAATATTTTGCGTTTCTAGTAGATCTTGAAATTCATCTGCTGTAAATATTCCATTTTTAGTAGCAAGTTCTCCATCTTTAAAGTAAAGAATAATAGGAACTTTAGAAATAATATTTGAATCAATTCCTAAAGCATCAGCAATATCATTTTTATAATCTTTATTAGTATCTTTAAAATTAGTAACATTTAGAAAATAAAAGCTATTCTGTAAATGATATTCATCTATAAGGGGTTTTAATTCTTGTTCTAAATGATAAACATCTTCATCATTTGTGAAACTAATATATAAGAAATAATAATTAGGTGTTTCTGATAAAACAGATTCAATTTCATTAATATCAGTCATTTCAAGACTAATTGTATTAGTACTGATTAAGAAGCTTTCATAATATTTTTCTTGTTCTTTAACCGTATGCCATTTATAAAAATATAGTGCAAGAAAAATTATGGCTAACACAATACAAAGTCCGATAAAATACTTTTTTAAAGTTTGATTTCTGTATTTAATTTTATTAGCTGCCATAACATCCCTCCATTAATAATATTCTATCACATAATAATCTTATTTGTAAATCATAATTTTATTCAGACTTGTCATCTAATTTAACTAAAACTTCTCTTGGTTTAGAACCGTTTGCAGGCCCTACAATGCCGCGTTCTTCAAGTAAATCAACAACTCTAGCAGCTCGATTATAGCCAAGACGAAATCTTCTTTGAAGTAGGCTTGTACTAACTTTACCAGTTTGAATAGCAAACTCAACAATTTCATTATATAAAGGATCATCATATTCTTCTGTTTCATTAGGAAGTCCATGAATTCCACTACCTGTAGCATCTAAATTTTGCATTTCCTCACTATAATGAGCAACTTGCTCTTTACAAACATAATCAATAATTCGTTTAATTTCATCATCTGCAATAAAACATCCTTGAATACGTATTGGTACATTTTCACCCATAGGAAGATAAAGCATATCACCTTTACCAAGTAACTTTTCAGCGCCACTCATATCTAAAATTGTTCTTGAATCAATATTAGAAGCAACAGCAAAAGCGATACGAGAAGGGATATTTGCTTTAACAACACCAGTAATAACATCAGTAGAAGGTCTTTGAGTAGCAACGATTAAATGAATACCTGCAGCACGAGCCATTTGAGTAATACGCATAATAGAGTCTTCTACTTCTTTGGAAGCTACAAGCATCAAATCTGCAAGTTCATCAATAATGGCTACAATATAAGGCATTTTATGAACATTAGTGCCATTATTTTTATTTTCTTTCATAATCCAATCATTATAACCAGCGATATTTTTAACATTAGCATCACTAAACATATCATAACGTTTATCCATTTCGGCAACCAACTTTTGTAAAGCGATACTAGCTTTTTTAGGATCACTTACAACTGGACATAAAAGGTGAGGAACACCATTATAATTAGATAATTCAACTTTTTTAGGATCAACAAGCATTAATTTTACTTCATCAGGTTTATAACGCATCAAAATAGAACAAATCATTGTATTAGTACAAACCGATTTACCAGAACCGGTAGAACCAGCAATTAAAAGGTGAGGCATTTTTGATAGATCAGCAAGTTGTGGTCTACCCATAATATCTTTTCCTAAAGCAACCACAATTTTAGCATCACTTAAACTCTTTTGTTCATGAGCAAGTACCTCTTTAAATTTAACAGCACTAATACTTGGATTAGGAATTTCTATTCCAATTGTACTTTTCCCTGGAATAGGGGCTTGAATTCTAACGTCTTTAGCTGCAAGGGCTAAAGCAATTTCTTTATTGATACCAACGATTCTACTAACTTTAGTACCACTTGGAACTTTTACTTCAAATTGGGTAACCGCCGGACCAATATGAATTTCCACCACTTGACCATTAATTTGGAAATCTTTTAATACTCGTTCTAAATTTTCTTTATTACTACGAATATAATTATTAGAAGCCGGATTCTTTTTTGGTTGTACAACATTATCTAATAATGAAAGAGGAGGAAGTGTATAATTGCTATTAGCTTCATAAATTGTTTCTTTACTAGTTGCTAAATTTTCTTTTTGAGGTTCTTTCATTGTTTTTAACTCTTCCATACTCGTAATAATAATTTTATCATTTTTCTTTTCTTCAAATTCTTGATCTTCTTCATATTGATAATCTACTTCTTTTTCTTTGCTCGGTTTTTCTTTAGGTGTAGCATCTTTTAATTTACTAAAGAAAGATTTAATTTTTTGAAAAATATCTGCAAAAGTAATATTAAAAAATAAAATAAACCCAAATATACTTAAGATAACACAGACGATTTTAGTACCTGTAAGACCAAATAAACTACTGAGTCCAATAGAAAATATGGCCCCAATTACTCCACCACCAATTTCAATAGAAGTATCACCACTTGTAAATAAAGCTGTATTAGAACCAATTGTTGAAATACGTTCCATATACTGATCAATCGTAGATTGGAAGATATCTCCAGCACCATCACATTTAGCAATAAAGCCAAAATGACTAGCAACTAAAACAACAATAATAATAACATATAAACCCATAAGTTTTTGGCTCAAAAATTTAGGTAAATTTCTTTTAACCAACATATAAATTCCTAAGATAAGAATAAAAATTAAAAGAAAAATCCAAGCCCAACCTCCGACTAAAAACATTGCAAATTTTTTGATAATAGATCCAACAGGCCCAAACCCAAATCCAATAATACCAATTAAAATTAAAATAAGACCCGTAAGTTCGACACTAAATCCTACTTTTTCTGTTTCACTATTTTTTGTTTTTTTCTTCTTTGCCATCTTACTTCACCATAATAATTATAACTGATTGAAGTGGGGAATGCAAATGATTTATTGTAAATAGACATGATTTATGTTAGAATAATAAACATACTGATTATATAATATAAGCAAACAAATTTCTATGGAGGTAGCGATGTTTCAAGTAGAAAAAAATAAAACACTATATATTATAAATAATGAAATAATAGGAGAGGTAGATTACTCTTATATAAATAAAGATACAGTAAATATTACCCACACTTATGTATCGCCACTTTATAGAGGAAAAGGTATTGCGGAAAAAATGATGGAAAAAATATTTAAATATATAAAAGATCATAATTTAAAAGTAATATGTACTTGTTCTTATGCGGAAAAATGGTTTCAAAAGCACGAAGAGTACCAAGATTTAAAAGTTAGTAAATGAGGAATTAAGATTTACTTTTGAATGATGAGACGATATAATAATGAAACAAAAGAAAAGGAGAATTTAATATGGGATTATTTGATAAATTTAAAAAAGTATTTGCTAAAAAAGAAGAACATAAAGAAGATGTAGAAGTATATGAAAAAGGTCTTGAAAAAACAAGAAAAGAATTTGTAAATGAGTTAAGCATTTTAGGACACAAATATACGAAAGTAAGTGAAGAATATTTTGAAGAATTAGAAAGTATTTTAATTATGGCAGATATTGGCGTAAATACTGTAATGGAATTTTTAGATCGCTTAAAAGCTAGAGTAAAAAAGGAAAATATTACAGACACTAAATATTTACAAGAAGTAATAGTAGACGAATTATTTATTATATATGTAAGTGGTGAATCATTAAGTGATAAGATTAATATGAATCCAACTGGCCCAACCGTTATATTAATGGTTGGCGTAAATGGTGTAGGGAAGACTACAACAATTGCGAAGTTAGCTTATAAATATAAAAAAGAGGGCAAAAGCATTATGATGATTGCCGGGGATACTTTTAGAGCAGGAGCCGTTCCTCAATTAAAAGAATGGGCAGAAAAAACTGGTTCGCTATTTTATGGCAAAGAAAATACTGATCCTGCTGGAGTGATTTATGATGGATTAATAATGGCGAAAGAAAAAAATATTGATATTGTGCTTGTAGATACAGCAGGACGCTTACAAAATAAAGTAAATTTAATGAAAGAATTAGAAAAAATAAATAAAGTAATCGGAACTCATATTGAAGGTGCTCCCCAAGAAACTCTTTTAGTAATTGATGCATCTACTGGTCAAAATGGTATATTACAGGCAGAAAGTTTCAAAGAAATAACGAATATTACAGGAATTGTTTTAACAAAGTTAGATGGAACAGCCAAAGGAGGAATTGTTCTAGCTATTAAAGAGAGTGTAAATATACCTGTTAAATTTATTGGTTTAGGTGAAAAGATGGAAGATTTAAAACCATTTGATATTGAAAATTATATATATGGCTTATTTAAGGATATGATAGATGATGGAAAATAGAGAGTACTTAAATTCTTTATTTGATATTTATGCATATTTATTAACGAAAACAGAACAAGAAACATTTGAAGATTATTACATGGAAGATTTATCTTTACA
>ULOA01016040.1_pt1 | contig 50175 bp, 42 predicted proteins | sample 1952271 | NCBI WGS metagenome assembly ULOA01 (sample SAMEA4835594, study PRJEB28245) | human gut metagenome | biome: gut microbiome; material: fecal sample | place: Denmark | collected 2008 | reverse complement strand
GGCATACCTGCAAAAAACACCTTCAGGCGCTCCATGAAAGCATCTACATTACCGCTCCTCAACTCACGCATGAATTTTACAATATAAAAACCGGTCTCCGCATCAGACACTTCTGTATAATAGGGTATCAGGAAATTCAAAAAGCCATAGCGAACCTCGTCATTAGGAAAACCCAAAGTATAAAGACTGACCTCTTTATCATATCCTTTGATTGTGAGATAACCACTCTGATAAATCATAGGAAGCGGGTTTCTTATCTCCGCACGATATTCCGAAAAAGCAGATGCCTGTACTTCTACCCCATCAATCAACAGGCGCAAATCATAATCACTCTGTTTCAGCAAGTCAACGAGATAGGTAGGTGTACCCGTCTGAAACCAATAATTATCAAACTTATAACTATCAAAAACATTTAACAGGCTAAAGGGATTAAAAACACCTTCTGCCGATTCTTCAAAATGATAGCCATCATATAAGGCCGTCAAACGACATACGGTTTCGTCAAAAGTAAGTCCGTTCTTCTCTCCCAAATTATCAATTTCGGGAGTAAACGTTTCCACCAATTCATCCTTCGTAATACCACAAACAGTGGCATAAGCTGGTTTCATACTGATATCGTTCAACTGGTTCAAGTCACTGAACACACTGACCTGTGCAAACTTGGTGACTCCTGTCAAGAATACAAAACGAAGATACCGGTCCGCACTTTTCAACACGCCGTAAAAAGCTTTCAGCGTACGGCGGTATTCTTCCAACAACGGCTCATCAAGAATAGCCTGAAGCAATGGCTTGTCATACTCATCAATCAGTACTACTGCTTGTTTGCCGGTTTGTTCGTAAGTACGCCTAAGTACTCCTGCAAAACGAGAAGCAAGTGTATCTTCTGCCGCATCCTTTCCCCATCGATCTTCCCACAGACTTAGATTACGAGAAAGCACCTGTTCCAGTGCTTCCTTACTATCATATTTTTCGGCGTTCAAATCCAAATGAAATACCGGATATTCTTTCCATTCGGTTTCCAATTTTTCTATCGCAAGTCCTTCAAACAAGTCCTTACGTCCTTGAAAGTAAGCCTCAAAAGTGGAGATAAGCAGGCTTTTTCCGAAACGACGTGGACGACTCAAAAAATAAGGCACAGAGGTAGATGCAATCCGATAAACCAATGCAGTCTTATCTACATAAAGGTAGTTTTCTTCACGTAGTTTCTCAAAAGTTTGTATGCCTATTGGCAATTTGCGCATTTGTTCCATTCTATTCTTTTTTAGAAGCCATATGCAAATATACGTTTTTTCGTTTATAAGTTTTGAAATAATTAGCAAAAACACCGGTATAAACAAAGAAAACAGCCCCATTGGAGCTGTTTTCTGAAAATAGATTATGATACCGTTGATTAGTTGTCTATTATAGACAGATGCAAATTAATCTTCATTGATTGTACAGATGCTGACGCGGTTCCAATCAGGTTCTTCAAACATATTACCTACACCCTGACCTTCGGCAGTTATACGATTTGCAGCAATCTTGTATCTGTTGATAAGCATATTCTTCACTGATTCTGCACGTTGTTTAGCGATACGAGCATTTACATCAGCATTTCCTTCCGGAGAAGCATATCCCTTGATAGATACGGTTGCATTTTTATGATTCTTCAAATAAGTAGCGATACGCTCTACATTAGGAGTTTGTGAAGACTCTACAGAAGTACCGCCTTGACGGAATGTAACAACAGATTCCAAAGTCTTCTTATTGTTGGTAACAGTCTCTGTAATTACTTTCGGAACCTGATTTTTACAATCATTCAGTGCTTTTTCCAAATCAGCAGCTTTCTGGTTGGCATTCTTCAACGCAGCAGCATTATCATCAGCTTCCCGGCGCATATTGTTGATTTGATCATTCAAAGCATCTATTTCCGATTGATTATACGGTTTCACAATGGTGAAGTAATGTTTACCGTTACTGCAACTGAAGTGATACTTCAATCCGGCTGTAAACTCCCATGCGGCACGATTGGCATTGAAACATACATTGTCAGTTCCGTCTGCACTCATGTCATATACCAAAGCCGGTTTGAAAGCCAAAGTCCATGCTTTCTCTTCTCCTAGATTGAAGTTGAAGTTAAGTCCCAATTTGCTTGACATACTGTTAAGGTCACTTTCACCATTTACAGCATAATGCAGCCAACCGATACCGGCAACAGTCTCTACCTCAAAAAGTCTCGGTGCACCGGCATAACCGCCAAACAGATTGCTTAAGTTCAATGTACCCAGCACACTCAGGTTCGTATTATCAAATGCTGTCCGACTTGGCGTAGTATTGATGCTTGTCATTGCTTCAAATCCCAAACCTAATACCGGAGTTACCTGCTTGTCCAGTCCTACTCCCAATACAGCCCGCATATTTTTGAAAAAAGCGCTATGAGTAAGCGGAGTAGTTCCACCAGCATTGAAGCCTACCGACCAATTATCTGTAAACTTGTTTCCTTCTACTGCTTTCTGCGCATTAGCTGCAATAACAGCCATGCACAATACCAAACTTGCAACATTTTTTTTCATGTCTGTTTATAATTTAAAAATTCGGGGTGCAAAGATAGAAATAATACAACATAACAAGCAATATTTTCAATTCCCAATTAACAAAAAGGCCAAAAAATCCTACAATTTGAACAAAAACGTTTTTATTCATATTGAATAAAGCAACTATATCCCAAATATCACTTTATTATATTTTGTTGTTTCAAGTAAGTCTCGTGCAAAGGATAATATCTGTACATACAAATAATGTAAATTACGGCTAAACCACCAATAACCGTAAAAAAATACACCCAATGATCTACCGGTAGCCACAATAATCCTGCCACTATCAAAAATTGCAATACCATATAGATAACAGACACCACCACATGAGGTATCCTTAGTTCATTAGCCATTAACTGATATAAATGCTTACGATGCGGTAAGCCTATGTTCTCATGCAACATCAACCTGTGAAAAATTGTCAATACGCTATCCACTCCATATACTGACAGCAATATAATCCAACTAAAATCCCCTGTTTGGATAATCAGCTTTCCTAGCAAGAATAATAAAATAAAAGCAATACTTACCGACCCCACATCACCTGCAAAACATTGTGCTTTCTTTCTGAAGTTGAAGAAACAAAAAACCAGTACTGACATTATTACTGTATAAATCAGGTCTTGTTCCACAAACGGAGTAACTTCCTCATTGATATAAGCCAAAGACAGCAAAACTACCAATGAATAACCTCCAGTTATCCCGTTAATACCATCCATAAAGTTATAAGCATTAATAATACCTATACATATTATCAAAGCTATAATTATCCACCACCAAGATAAAGAGAATAATCCCCATTGGTAGAACATCAAAGCCATAGCCGAAAAATGGAACACCAATCTTAATTTCTGAGATGTGGAACGAATATCATCTATGAAACTAATAATAGCCACAAAAGTCAATGCTAGCATAAACCATGGATACTCAAATCCACTCGTCAGAAAATATACCAATGCTCCGAAATAAAAGATAACTCCCCCACCACGCAGGGTTATTCGTGTATGACTGCTACGTTCATTAGGTTTATCAATGATATTATACTTATCCGCGACTTTAAAATAAAAAAGTTCTGCTAAAAATAGCAGAACTAAAATAATTAAATAATACATCATTTTATTATCTCTTTGTTAGAAAAACATCAAAGGTTTATTCGATTCTAAAGTTTTCCAATACATTTGTCGGCTTCCAGCCTAATTCTCGTATTGCCTTTTCATTACTAAAAGTTAAGGACTCTGTTATTTTTTTCAATTTAGAAGTATTGATTGGAGCCTTTTCCCCAAGAACATTACCTAACAATGCCATACACTTAGCTATCCAATACGGAACAGATTTCGGCAAAGACTTTCTCAACTGCTTACAAATAACTATTTCCAGTTCTCTAAATGTAGGTTGGTAACTGTCACAAACATTATAAATGCCTCCTTTTTCAGTTAGCAAAGGGACTAATGTAGCAATATCCTGTACCAGAAGCACGCTTTTACGGGCTTTTCCTCCAGCAATGCTCAAATATTTCCCACTACGAATTCCATTTATCATTGCTCCCAAATTACCCGGTGGATTAGGACCTGCAATTAAAGAAGGACGAATAATGCCTAGCACCACCTCATTTTTACTACACCACTCTTGCAGAAACTCTTCTGCAAGACGCTTACTCATAGCATAAGGAGTTTTTCCATTTAAAGGATGTTCTTCTGTTATATTCTCACCAAAATCACACCCATAGACAGCAACTGTAGAAACAAAGATAAATGCTTTGGGTATTCCTGTTCTTTCCAATGCTGTACAAAGATTTTTAGTTCCTTGTAGATTCACATCGAAAAACAGTTGTTTCTCCTTTTCCGTTTTGGGTATCGAATGAGCTTTTCCGGCAGCATGTAGTACGATATCATATACTTCATTAAAAGCAGGGATCTCCTTAGCAATATTTATGGTATAATTATCATCAGGCATCAGCCCTACTGTTGTGACATCATACATATTCTTTAAAAGAGAATATATGCTATTTCCCAAAAAGCCAGAAGAACCTGTAAATAAAAGCCTCATAAATTTATAACTTTTTCAAATAAATAACTCACTATTGTAAGCACTCAATTTAGGGCATCCCCCCTTTGTTAGTACACTTTTCAGTGCCCTAAACCGAGTTTTGTTAATTAATTAGTTTTGAATTTAACATTAGCTGGTAGCCAAAGTGATTTTGCCAGGAACCATATTAACATAATCCCTGCACCCGTTAAAGATATTTTTGAAAAGAGTTCCGATGAGGTTCCAGATAGAACTCCATGAAGCTTTACCGTTCCTATTACATTGTGATAAGTTGCAGCCATCTCAGCGCCGGCATCACTGCCATAATGAAATGAATTATTACGCTGGGTAGTCAGCTTTCGAATAGTTCGCTCAACAAGATTATTGTCTATCGGCAGTCCACCATCATCCAAGTAAGCAAATATCTCTTTCCAGGAACGATTCAGATAATTAAGAGCTTCTGTATAATACTGACTTCTAAATGATACTCTTCAATTCCGCATCACCTAAAAAGTCTGTAAGCACCTCACGACCGCGAAAGCCATTCTCATAGAAGAAAACAGCTCTTTTCTGAGCCTTATTGACCAGCACCCCAATATAACACTTCTTATAATGATCATATTTACACACCTTACACCAGGTCTCATCACAATTCACTATCGAGTCCTTTTACAAGGCAATGGACTTCAAACCCGTCCAGGTATTTCTTGCCCTTCTTAAGCCAGTTACGCAATGTGTTTTTAGAAATGGTCATTCCCATGTCTGTCAGCCATTAGGGAAGAAGACCAAAGGTCACATTCTTTACATAAACTTCATAGGCAATGGCCTGTAGAAATTCAGGAGTAGCTTTGGTACCCTCGAATTTGGTTATCACCTCCGAATGCCCCTCAGAGGGGAAATAACCCCACTTGGGCTTTTTGCCCGGCTCTGCGTAATGAACCATCTCAAAACATTCTTCCGCAAGGAAAGTACGGAAACTGAATACCCGTACAATCCTTCTTTCAATGATACGCTCGGGAACCTTTGTCAAATCAGAAGGATGCTCTATCGCTTCTCCGGCTACCCCCATCGTTTTATAACCGTCACGCTGATTGGATAAATCGCGATCTTTCCCGGAAAGCCCTTTTACCTCTTGGAGCTGATCATGACTGACCGAATCCGTACGAAGCGTATCATCGGTACCATCATAATCATCTTTCTCCTTTTTCCGATCAGAACCACTGTTTTTAGCTTTAGAGTGTATCTTTTGACGCCTATCACCAAAACGTTCCTGATTTGCAAAAGCAAGTCTTTCCTGAAGCGACTTGGCCTTGCGCTCAGCCGATTTGCGAAGCTTATGTTCTTCAGAAAACCGTTCCTCTAAATCAGAGTGTTTCGATTGCATGGCTGCCATCTGATCCTCAAACCCCTTCAGATTAGCCATAAAATCTTTCAAAACAAGTTTCATGGCATCACTTGTCAGCCTAAGTTCCTGATTCTGCCCGGCAAGGTATTGAATGTATTGGTCTTTTTGATCGGCTGACATATCTTCACTATAATTTATAGAGTTTCGTGAGTAGGTTTCCCTACTCAACAACTCCCGTTTTGTTGTAATTATATCTTGCAGTTCGATCATGCTTAAGCCTTTGATTTACAGTATTAAAGGTAGCGAAATAATCGCAAAGCTGCAAGCAGATGAATAAATTAATTATCTGATTTTTAATATTTTGACTACAGGGTTTTCAAGAATCAGAGCCACGTCTTTCCAGTCAATCCGATAAACAATATCCACTCCATTACGCTCTACTTTCATGAACTGATAGCCTGCAACAAACTTCTTTTCGAACAGACTGTATGAACGATTATCGAATGAAAACATACGAACTATTCTGCGATTGCGCGACATGATAATAAAGACATCTCCATCACTTAGCTCCCGGTGAAGTCACTCGCGAATGATAGACAACACACGACTGTGCTTACAACGCATATCGGTAAAGTCACGAACATAATAAAAATGATTGAGGCCGGTAACACTCAGCATAAACCCTCCAGTTTCTCTACCATCCGAACTAAATCCCGATAGTTTAAATTCTTTTGGGATAAATGCAATCCATTGTTTATGCGAATGTCAATCCAAATACGGACAGGATTGTCATTATCGCTTTTTGATACTGTCTGAGGCTGATCAATAGGCTTGGATTTTTCCTCATGGTTAATCACAGGAACGCCATCAATCCGGACTTCAACTACTTTTTTGCGAGTATCCTTGAACCATTTCTGAAAGATGTTATAAGTAACATTGTGCTTAACACAAAACGATTGGAGAGATTCTCCATGAGGAAAAGACTCCGTCTGGTACTGAAAGTAAAACCTTTCAAGATCTTCACTGCTATACATAATTCTATAAATTGGGTTGGCAACGAAGATAGAACTTTCAATTAATAGCCAGTTTTTGACTGCTTACTAGATTGTCCATAAGATAATTTTTAGTATTTAGTGTTGCCTATCTGAATTAATATCTTCTTTGATACAATATTCGCGTAATAAGCAATTATTAAACCTAAGATTATGACAACCGAATACTCTAAATAGTGACCATAACTTAAATCCCATCCACAAATAATCCATTTTTTATGGTTTAATATATCTCCAATGTATATGTTTGTTAGATAGGACTCCAAAGAAATCATCCCAAGAAAATTCAATGAAAATTGTATATTTGAAAGATTTTCTATTAGATAAACCAACACTATTACAAATGGTAATACAACAATCCATTTACAAAAAGAATTTGGGAACAAAAAAGAAGATAGGCCAAAAACAATCATGCTTACAAAAGTAAGAAGCCCAAAGTTTATTTCTTTCCCTTCTTGAACATATTTTGCTATTGCCATTCCTATCAGAAATGATGGCGACCTTTTCAATGCATTGCTACCATACCAAAACCAGGTATAATTATCATCCTGACATAGTATCATTAGGGCGAAACTTATAATTGCAAGATAAAGCCATTTGAATCTCGTATTATATAACATCATATATAAAAGAGGAGAGAGTAAATAGAGTAATATAATTAATGAAACATACCATGCACCTCTTCCATTAATCCACCATGATAAGTTTGAAAAATGTAATAATGACTCTTGCAAGGACATGTCCTCAAAGAAAAACTTATAAATGTAATAACATACAGACAATATTGTAAATGGTTTGTATATTCTTAATACTCGTTTTATGTACCACTCCTTAAGTGATTTACCACTGTCAAATATATTTATATTCGATAACGAGTAAGCAACTCCTATACCAGAAAGTAATAAGAAAATGTCTACACCTATTTGTCCATTATTTACAATTTTGCTAAGAACGCCGGGCATCTTTACGTTATTTCCATATGCATGACATATTATTATAAGAAGTGTTCCCACTCCCATTAACTGACTTCTTAACAAACTGATTTTCGACAAATTAAATAGCATGCTAAATTATAGAAAGTGTATATTACTAATGAAAGATATCTAAGATATATAATTAATTACCTTTTCAAAGATTTCATGCAATCCAAATTTTGACTCCCAACCTAGGTTTCTTAATTTCCGAGTCGATAAGCGTAACTTAGAAACTGGAGCATATCCCATATTATCATTTAACTCGAAGCGGACATTTATATTTGGATTGAAATTATCACGTAGATATTCTGCCATTTTACATGCAGAGATATATGTCTCTTCATTTGCTACATTATAAGCTTCTCCTGAATTGCCTTTTATAAGAATATAAATGATGGCAGAAACACAATCTTCTGTGTAACAATAAGGACGTGCAGATTCACCTGTAGTATGTAATACAATATCCTTTCCTTGTGCAGTAAGTCGTGCAAATTGTGCTATTATTCGATTATCGTCTATCGCAAAACCAGCACCCGTTGTTTGAGTAAGTCGAGCGACTTTAACTGGCACATTATATTCATCGGCATAAAGGCAACAAAGATTTTCAGCAGCGCGTTTTGCCATTGGATAACTGCTTCTCACAGACATTGGATCTAAATATCCTTGTACATCTTCTGTCACAGGCTCGTTATCATCAATAATTGTGCCATAAATTTCCAAAGAAGAAAGAAAAACAAACCCTTTGATATCTGAACTGGCAGCATATTTAAGTAACACTTTTGTTGTGTCGTAAATGAATTCTGAAGTTTCAACAGGATGCTTTATAAAAAAAATACTGGCAGTAGGTGCCGCACAGTGAATAATATAATCAACGCCCAAAATTTCAGAATAGTCAAATTCAATTAGATTACCTTCAATAAAATCAATATACGGAATCTCTTCATCTGTAAATTTTAGTTTTGCTTTAGCGCAATTTCTAACAGGAGCAGTAATCCTAATTCCCAAATTCAATGATAGTAAGGTGTGAATTAATGAAGATCCAATCAATCCTGAAGCTCCAGTTATAAGAAATTTTGTCTGCTTCAGTTGCGAAGTAAAGTTGTGTAGATTCATATAATCAGTATTTTATAATATGCTTTATTGTTGTAGCCTGGTCTGCTATGAAAATTTCTCCTTGGTAAAAAAAAACAGCTTCAGGTTCACTGACACTTGTATTGTTTAAATCTATATTCTTGACAACCTTTCCTTTATTTATATCAATTACATCAATACCTTGATAACCTAATGCTGAATCCCCATATGGGACAAAGATACTGTCGTCATTAATGCACATACCTTGTTGAATTGCATGGACATTATCAACAATTAATCGAGATATAGAGTCTTCAATGCAAAGAGAAACTAATTCTTCCTGTAAAGATGGAATACCAAATTTTGTCAACTTGAGTCTTGCTCCGGAGCCATTTTCCTGATTATAAGGAATTGCATAATCCCAACCAACTATCCACAAATAACCATCTTTTTTTGAGATCAATGCATCTGGACAACACCCAATTTCATTAGTAGTAGGGGTTACTATGGTTTGAACGAGGTTCAAACTCCATACATTATTATCATTCAAAATTCGGTATACCCAAATATAGCTTTCCTTTTCATCGAGACCGATTAATGCTCCACTAATATAAATTACAGGAAAAGAATCATCCGAATCATATTTCTCTATTCCAAAGCAAACTGTATCACAATGCTTAATAGGAGAAGCATCTCCTACCACTTTACCTATATACTTCTTGTTTTTTAAATCATATATATCGCAAATCATCTCTGCAGTAAACTGAAAGAGATAGTCACCAAAAGCTGCTGCACCTTGCTGAGAGAAACTTTTGGATTGCTCCATATAATCTACAATGACAATATCTGAAGGAAGTAAAACAGTTCTAATTGGGATAACAGAAAGAAATAAAAATAAAGAAAATATCATTTTCTTCTTCATCTTTATAATCCAAAAATTTGTTGATTTTCATGCACCTCTACCATCGCTCTAAAAATAAAGAAATCCGTCGGTGTTGTAATCTTAATATTTTCCATAGGACCGATGATAGTATTCATCTTATGCCCATAGTGGCTCATTAAAGAGCAAGAATCAACATAGTCATGACACCCAGCATTCTGTGCTTTTTGGTGCGCATCTAAAATATCTTTAAGTCTAAAGCATTGTGGGGCTCTTGCAATTAAAGAATTTGCCCTCGTTGGTATTTCTAGAGAGTCATCATCTTGTTTTATTACAAATGTTTCTGTTGCAGGAATACAAGTGATGCAATTTCCTTTTTCTATGGTAGTAATAATACATTCCGAAATTGTCTGCTCTTTAATTAGAGGGCGTACTCCATCATGAATTAAAACATTACAGTTCTCCCCATAAGTATTCTTTGTAATAATAAGACCATTATAAATCGAGTCTTGACCAGTTTTCCCCCCAGGCACGACGGCACCAACCTTACTTATCTCAAATTTTTTTAATTGTTTCATCAAGAATGAAATCCAAGGCTCAATACAAACAACAACAATGCCATCTATTTCTGGATGGTTGTCGAATAGTTCAAGAGTGTAAATGATAACAGGTTTTCCATTAAGTTCTAAGAACTGTTTAGGTTTAGACACTGTCTTCATTCTCGATCCAGAACCACCCGCAAAAATAATTGCAATATTTTTCATTTTTTGTCTATTTTTAAATACTGAAGACCTTTATATATTTTAAAAGAATTTTTCAAATCAATAAATTTTATTCTGCTATACCTTCCAGACATATTTTCATAGACATCATCAGGAACCTTCATATAATCTCCGTATATTTTTTTCATGTAATGATCATATCCTACAGGGATTTTCACAGACACCCCTTCAAACAGAATCTCTGTGGTATCAAATACATGTCTGTCATATTCACGAAATAACCCCTTGAAAGATGATACCGTTTCCTTGACAATATTAGCAGTATAAAAATCATATCTGGTCATTTGCTTCTGATGATAAGTCCAAAGTTTATATCGTAATTTTTGAGACTTTATCATTCCCAAGAGTAACATAACTGGGTACCTAAGCATTCTTCCTTGATTATTCGGTAACCTCTGGCAGTTGAATACAGAATACATAATAGAATGATAAATCTGAAATGCCCTTGACAATCTTCCGTCAGGACACCCTTCAAAAGGAATAACATCAATATAACAACCATGGTATATATCCTCATTTTCGGAATGAAACTGTATAAAAGTCGTTTTTAAATCAACAAGGTTCATAGCTGTATGATGATAATTATGAGAACGATCAGTTCTCACAAGTGCATAATGATCCGTATCAGCTATCGTGTTCCAGATTTTATACAAACTCTCATAATCCTTTCGGGGCATGAAAACATCTAAATCATCATCCCATGGAATGAAACCGCCATGCCTTACAGCCCCCAGCATTGTTCCGCCACCACACCAATAATTTAAGCCATTATCTTCACATATCTTCTTAAAGTACATGAAAATTTCAAGAAGTTTATCTTGTAACTGACGTATTGTGACATCGTTTGCCAAAACATAATTTTTATATTTATCAATATTATCCATTAATGTTAAAAAATGAAGTTATACTCTGTTTAAATCTATACCATAAAACAAGGAATAAAGAAACATGGAATGGCATTAATTTCATTCTATCATAGTCCTTTCTTAAATTCTTTAACAATATTGAAGGATTATGAATTATCTTTTTCAATTCCTGACGATATCCATGTCCAAAATTTGCTCCTACAACATTTGCTCCATGTTGCCTATAGAGAATAGTTGGTTCATCGATGTACTCATAAACTCCCTTTTTAATAAGGATATACTCAACCCAATTATCATGACCACCCATAATATTTTTAAATTGTCTATAAGGAAGTACTAGTTCCTTCGCTGCCTTATTAAACATTTGTGTGCAACCATAAGAAGCATGTCTATTGGTCCATTGTTTATAGAAACTTTTTGTGTATTCAGGATGTCGATTATCTGCTTTCCAAAGAGATGCAGACAAAATATTTAAATTCGAATCAACAAGGGTCAGGTCAGTAAAGACACCTATTCCGATAGTTTCATCATGGACAGATTCTATCTCTCTTATACGTTGAAAAGTCTTTTCCACTTTATCGTTATTCCAAATGTCATCCTGATCACAAAACATGTAATAATCTGCATCTACAACAGAAAGAAGATACATAAAGGATTCTCCAGCTCCCATGTTTGATGGACATGAGATGTCTATTGAAATTTGTTTGGGGAACTTTGAGGCATATTCATCTAAAACTTTTATAGTACTATCTTTTGAGCCATCGTCGCGAATATACAAATGCCAATCCTTATTAGTTTGAGATATAATTGACTCTATCTGTTCACCAACAAATTTCTCTCCATTATATGTAGATAATAGAATTGCAATCATATTATATCAATATTATTTTTGAAAGTTTTCAATTGATTTTCAAAGATATTTTGAGGAAATATACACTTGATTGTTTCAAAACTCAAACGTTTTCCTTTAAATTTTTGACAGAAATTAGTTATAACTGATTTTGCATTCAAATCCCCTTCAGCAATATTTATCCCAAGTGGATATTGCTCAATCATCTCGTATTGAGAATTTTTTTCAAAATAAAAATTAATAATTGGTTTTCCTGTGGAAATCAAATCAAGTGTTTTACTTGGAAATTGTATTGTATTTCTATTTCCAATACTCAAAAGAATATCGTACTTTTCGCATATCATTCGACCATACTCCTCAGACGAAACGAATTCATATCTATTGATATTTTTAGGCAGATTAATGAGCATATCTTCACACTCTCCTTTTTTAATAAATAAATCTGTAACGCTGTTTGTAATTTGTGATATAGTATTCAACATGAATTGAGGATTACGGATATCCCTGTATACAGCCCCAGCATATACAAATTTTACCTTTTCATTAGCATGTACATTTGATGAAAAATCTTTATACTCTTCATTCAAGGTAAAATTCATACATACTAATTTTGAAAGAGGAATTGAAAGTGCACTCCTTGCATATTCATACATCTCGGGGCACATTAGATTAACATCTGCATGAAGATAGAAACTCTTTTCCGTTTTTTTGAATAATTTATTCCATAATCCCTTAAATAATTTATACCTGTAATATACATAGTTTGTAGTATATGGATCAGTCACAAAATTCACCCACCTAATATTAGGATGCTTCTTCTTAAATCTCATTGCTGCAAACTGTGTGAATACTGTATTAGAAACGCTGATTACACAATCAATTTTATTTTTAGAATGAAGATTCTCAAGCACATTGTAATATGAACTACTCTCCCATGAATTTGCATTTGGATTACATATTTGTGTCATTAATAATTTATGAACATTAATAAATGCTAGAATAATTGTAACAACAACCTTGTTTTGATTCTTATTACAAAACATTAATAACTTATGCCATATACTAGAAATATATAAAACGTTTTCTTTATTAACAAATTCAGTATGTTCTTTATACGTCTTTGTTATATAGTAAAAATTGCACACACAGCTCAAAGCTTTGATATACTTATCAATAACCGCAGATGGTGCACCCATATCAGGATAGTACATAGTACTCATTACCACCACATTTTTCTTTTGCTTCATAGTATTGAAAAAAATGTTCGATATTCCAGAAATTTACCATCCCATTCGTCATTTGTAATCAAATAAAACCACATATAAATATTAATGGCTAACATTAATCCGATGAGGCATTTTCTAATAAATCCTATTTTTATATTTTGATATACTAAAGGAAATGCCGCTATTGAAAAAATATCGAAATAATAAGCCAATCTAGCAATAAGCAACATTATTGAGGAAAAAGGAAGGATAACGAAACTGACCATAGACATAAATATTAACTGTCTTCTTTTTTCTATAATCTTATCATTACATAAATAAAAAATAGAAAGAATAAAAGGAAAATATTCAAAAACACGCCTAATACCAAATTTCATGCCATCTTCCATCAAATATTTATCACTATATTCTGATACGACATTTATTACCATAAACTGTTGGAATAATGATTGAGTAAATGAACTAGAAACCCATGCTATAATTACCAATATGCCCATTGTAATACCTAACAATTTATCATTTTGCATTGGCAAAAAACACAAAAGCAAAAAAGGTATCATCACAACAGAACTCATATGCAAAGTTGTAATAACAAACAATAAACCAATAATGGGTAAAATTTGATCAAGATTTATATTTCGTTGTGGGAGGGTATTCTGTAGTTTTTTACTCTGACCATAAACAACAATTTGAGATTGTTTTGAAATACTACATGTACTTACAGACTCATTTTTGGTGCAGAGTTTATCTATTTTCATAAATATGTTTACACAAATTGCCATAACAAATGATTGGCCAATCATTGACTGCTGTAATATAAATAAATTAAAATTAAAGACGTAGATTGACGTGGCAAACCAATAATATTCTCTTGGAACATATCGCTTAATTAAGCGATAATATGTATTACAAATAAAAACAGATAATAAACCAAAAAAAACGATATATCCTAGAGGGGAAAAGCACTTCATAAAAAATGCCCATCCTTGTTCTTTTGTAAATTCTAAGTCAAAAATAATCGTACTAAACGTTATAGATTCATTATATTCAAAATCAGCAACATAAGTCAAATAATCGGTACCAAAATCATAACGTAGCGCGGAAAAAATACCCAATATAAAAAAAGACACAAACAACCCATATCGAAACCTTCTAATAGAAGCAAGCCACGAAAAGAAAACAGCTAAGCAACAAACAGCTAAAGCTACATACATATAAAAATAGATTAGGGAAGGGATTTAATAACAGATTGTAATCGCAGAATATTAGCGTTTTCATCGAACAATTCTGTTACTTTATTTGATTCTTTATCAATACAAGCTTTTAATTCAGAATATTCATTGTCTAAATGCACTAACTTTTCACAAAATGCAGAGAAATTATTTATTGGATATAGCATAGCAAGCTTTCCATTGCACGAATACTCCAATGATTCATCAGTTTGAGCTGCAATAGAAGGAATTCCCAAAGTTATACACTCAGCCATTGCTAAATTCGCATGAGGAATTGTAAAGTAACTAAGATTACAATAAGACTGCTTAATAATATGACTGAGATTAAAAACGGATGGCATACACTTAATTCTATCATCTTTTGATATTGCCAAATAAATATCATCCATATAGTGCTTCCCACGATTTAAATAATTAATTAGTTTATTTTGAGAGGATAATGGAGGTACACCAACTAGAAGAAGCCTATCTTCTGCAGAAGTACGATAAGTAGAAAAAGCCTTAATTACTTCTAACGCTCCTTTGATAATCTGAGTGCCACCAGTAAACAAAAACACTCGTTTCCCGGTCATATTTTCATTAAAAATTTGTTCAAGTGGCATATATTCGAAGCGTTTCTCCATATTAATCCAATCGTATACAATAGTAGCCTTTTTCTTAGGAAATATGGAACTACTATAACCATTAATTGCAATTATTCTATCAGAATATATATTTACAAATTTCCGAATAAAACCAAGTTGAAGAATATGTTCATTAGATGGCCAGTGCTCTCGAACATGACAAATTGTTTTTGCTCCAAATTTTTTTGCGACCTTCAAATAACCTGCAAGCATCATATTGTTAAAATATACGATATCCGGTTTAGATGTGTTCAAAATAGTATTGAATGCCCGTTGAGAAGACAATAGTCTAATATATGCCAAAATACTACCCACCTTATAAATTGGACGATTATATGGAAAGAATGACATTTTTGTAAATAAAACTACCTCCACACCTAAATTCGATAATTCTTCAACTAACGGACCATATGACTTTAGTGCAACAATAGGTTTATAACAATTTGTATCTAACGTCTTTATAATATTTAATAGGCAATAACTTCCACCACCGACACTTGAAGATTGATGTAAAAATAATATTCTCTGCATGAAAATTAAAAATTCAAGAATTTCTTTCCAATATTTCTTAGTGAATTGAGGTACATATCAACAGAATTCCAATCAATTTTTGTAGACAAAATAATCTCTATTTCATTAAGGCTATTTTTATAGAGTATCCTATTAACCATTTTAATTGGTGTTAAGAGAGTGTAAAAACGATCGTTCATTCCGACATTACCATTCAATTCAGTAATAACAACAAAAGGAATATGGAATTTTAGGCACATAACTACACAATGAAATGAGTCTGTAATGATTGAATTCGCGTGTTTTATTAAATATAGCCAAGATTCAACAGAAGAATCACCTAAATCATTATTCCAAATAAGATCTCGAGTTCTATCCTTTATCAAAGATTTTCTTTCTTTCATATTTCTAATAAAAAAACAATAAGTATAATCTCTAGAAACTTTGCCCTCATACTGATCAGCCAAATTATCAAAGAAAGAATAGGGCATCAAAAGTGTAGGGTCTGGAGCAACACTTACATTTTTTATTCCCATAGATGAAACAATATTTTTTCCTGTATTCTCTCTAACACTAATCATTGAAAAAGATTTCAGATACTTTGCTGCAATCGAAAACTGCTCTTCTGGATAAGTGACACATCCAAAACTAACTGCATAAGCAATCTTGGTTCCATCAAAATTGAAACCAAGATAATATGCCGAAGACCCATTCTTATTTCCTTCACCAGTAGCAAGAAAATATGGATTCAGAACTTGGTCACTACCTGAAATTAGAACATCAAATCCAGTAACCAAATTTGATATTTTTTTACAGGAACAAACACGTTCTGTCTGATTTAAATATTTTTTTCGGAAATTACTTAAACTTAGTTCTTTTTTTCTTTCTAACAAATATTCGGAAATTTTCAGAAACTTATATTTTTTTATAAAATTCAAGATTGTATCGTCATAATTCTTTGGCTTATAATTAACAATACAGACGTCATGTCCTTCTAATTTCAAATATTCTTGAAGAGCATAAGCCTGTAAAATAGCTCCGTAGTTTACTGCCCAGTGGAATGTTAAAATTCCTATTTTCATAACAATCTATTTCAATATTTTTAAATCGGATAGTACTCTATTTGTAAACCTCTTTGCACCAGTCTTATTTAGGATTCCTGCATTCTTATAAAGAGTTATATCTCGAAATTCTTTATCTGAGAAATAATTTAGAAACAGAACTTTATTATTAGTTGAAGCCTGCACATAATCCTCGATATATTGTTTAATAAAAGCACTATCAAAATATTCAAGCAGTGAGTTGGATGTAGGAGGTAGAACTATAACTGGCTTAAAGTTATGAGATATACATAATTCAATAAGCTTCTCCAATGCAATAACTGCCATCTTAAATCGATCTTGGTTTACTAGACTAAATCTATCATTCAAGCTGTAAAGAGAGAACTGTTTTTTCCAACTATCTATCCAAACAATAGCATCCTTGTCTATTTCCTCCTTGGTAAGAATATGGTTAGTTTGTTTTGTTCTTATACCTAATTCACTAAATAAAGAAACAAGTGGAAAATATTTATATGGATTCTCTTTAATGTCGTATACTAAGCTCTTCCGCTCCATAGAAAAGTTAGGGATGCTCATAGCATCAACAATAGAATACATTTTGTCTGGGAGATATTGTTTTCCATCATCCAAACAAGAAAAAGGACATAGTGTAATAATAACTATTGCATTGTCACTTAAAAAACTTAAATAATTAGAAAGGATAGCATAATCTCCAACAAAAGTCTGAGGAGCCATAGCCCAGTTAGCGGCCTTATTATTACAATTAGAATAATCAAATGCATATTTAGATACACTGCTACCCAAATTTACAATTTCAAGATTTAAGTTTTTTTGTTTCCAAAACTTTTCACAATCTGCAAATACTACTTCTCTATACCAAAAAGTACGTTTAATTAGTGCATTGATCCTTCTTTTTACTTTTGTTGACAAGTTCATATACCAGGACAATATAATGATTCTGCAGCGACTACAAAATCTTGGTTAAACGAATTTATATATTGAACTTCTTCTTGAGTAAGGGAGAAATCTAAAATAGAAAAATTCTCTTTTAATCTATTTTTATTCTTACTTTTGGGTATAGGTATACAGCCTCTGTCAACATGCCATCTCAAAATTATCTGGCTCAATGATTTATTATATTTATTCATAATTTGAGATAAAGCTTCTTCTGCAATTTTACCTTTTACACCAAGTAATGGAGAATAGCACAATGGCATAATGTTATTATTATTTAAGAAAGAAAGCAAGTTTTCTCTAGTGCAAAGGGGGCTGAAAAAGACTTCATTAATAGCAGGAATCTCACCTGACTTTTTGATGACTTCAATATGCTTTTGAAAAAAGTTGGAGACTCCTATATATCTGATAATACCTTCATTTTTTAGACTAATTAGTTCTTCCCAAATTTCATAATAATAGCCAGGAAATGGATAATGAATAAGTACCGAGTCAATATATTGTGTTTTCATCTCTCTCAATGATATAGAAACTTTTTCTCTTACGACATCCCTTACAGTATGAAGTTTCTGATGAATTGAATTCGGGTTAAACCAAACGCCATCTAGTGGATCATCCCAATAAGAGTTATCCTGAGATATTTTTGTTTGAAAGAATAAATCTTCTCTTTTTAATCCTGTTTTTTGATAAAGTTCAGAACATGCGATACCAATTCCTGTTTCGCCTCGATAATCATCTGATGTATCAATTAATCTATATCCAATTTGAGCAGCGGCCAAAACTGTGTCTGCCATCTCTCTACCTTGTAATGGGAAAGTACCTAGTCCAATAGGAGGTACAGGCAAACCGGATAATGTTTTTAGTTCTTTCATAATTAGTTTAAACTTATTTCTTGTATTCTTGGACATTAATAAGAGATTTTGAAGTGTTCATATAAACAATATTTATTCTATTGCCTAAATTAACTATAGCATTGTAAGCATACCAAAGAACCTAAGCAACTATTTGCTTACTATTCCTGGTTAATTCAAACTCTATCGATCTTTTTGTTAATTAAATTAAATATTTGTGCCTTATCTTCTTTTTTTAGGACAAAGATCCATCCCATAAATAATATAATCAGTTCTATCGTAAGAAAATTAACGATAAAACGAAACAAGCTACCTTCTATCATATTAATAATCAAAAATGGGGCAGCAAACACAAATACAACAACAGCCATCACCGGTAGATATGTATGAACAATCAATTTTTGAAGTGAAAAATCAACATAAGACTTCATAATTAGTAAAGTCAATATTTGATTAATTACATTCGTTATGATTACAATTATAAATGGTATGTATGAAGGACATCCGAATTTTAATAAAACATAACTTATAGGCAATGATGATATCATAATTGAACCGCATACAATGTTTCCAGTTTTAATTCTTCCAATTGCATGAAATGCCATATTCTGCCCACCTTCTATCACATCAAACAATGCTGATACTAGAATTATCCTTGTAAATAATACTGTCTCTGGTGGATATGTATCACCTAGCCAAATTTTTAGGATAAATTCTGATTCGAAAATTAGAGGGACAACCAAAGCCATCATTAAAAGGAGCGAATATTTTATAGCCTTAAAAGTTAAGCCATACATTCGATCAAAGTTTTTCTCAGCAAAGCTTTTCACAACCTGTGGACGTACAGCTGTGAGGAAATTGTTAATAAACAATTTAACTGCTGATTGTATTTGAAATGATATACCACTTGCTGCATTAACAATTGGTCCGAAGAATACATTCAATAGTACATTTACACCTTGATTTTGACTAACACCAGCCATCCCCCCGAACAAATCCCAAACGGAGTAGGACAACAGTTTTTTATATAAGGACTTATCCTTTATTAGCCTAAAACGGCATTCTTCATATTTACTTTTTGTATAAAACCTATAAAATAGTTGAATTACTACAGTGTTAAGCATGAGTAACAGTCCGTAGAATACCAATTTGTCAATAGGAGAAATTTGAATGAGATATGCAATTAATAATTTTGAAAAAGCTTCGTAAAGTCCCACGAAAGCATACACAGCCATATTTTCATGACTAACTAAACTCGCATTATAGGGAACTTGAGTATAATTTATAGCCATTGTTACAATGGCAAACTGATACACCCAAAATGCTGCAGTTATACGATCCTGAGGAATAACTAATTTATCATAAAAAAAGAATAAACCAGCTGTTTCCAATATGAGAAAAACAATAAATGAAATACCAATATGTAGGTTCAGAGATGCAGAAAATACCCTTTTTAATTGGTTAGTATTTCCGAGTCCAAGTTCATAAGTTAGGAAACGACTTGTAGATGCGTTAAGAGCACTATTTAAGAAAACCATCATTGATACTACACCACCGACCACATTATAAATTCCATAGTCAGTAGCACCAAGTCTCTGTAATATTATTCTAGATGTAAAAATAGTTACACCCATCACAACGAGCATCCTTATATAAAGGAATGCTGTATTTTTTGCGATTGTTTTACCTGACGTATCCATAGTCGGTTGAGATGGTAGAACCTGTCGATTCTACCATACATATAATAGTTTATCCATTGTTCTCAACTAACTCAAGTACATCTCCAATTGTTTCTGCTTTAATTAGTGGTAACAGTTTAAGTTTAATGTTGAGTTGATTTTGAATAGCATCAATTAATACGACTTGAGTAAGAGATGTAAACTGCGCCAAGTCGCGAAACTCTGTTTCAAGAGTAATAGATGAAGGATCTTCTTCGTTGAAAACACTTCTAAAAATCTCTAAAATTTCACTTTCCATAATTATATAACTTTGAATATACATATTTTATGCTTTCCAATAAACCTCCTCATCAACTATTTGAGCAGGATTTCCACTTACCATACTAAATGCTGGAACATCAAAGGTTACACATGCGCTAGCACCAACTATCCCACCTGGCCACACATGTACTCCAGACATAATTGAAGCGCGATCACAAATCCAAGCATGTGTTCCGATCGTTACTGGCTTTGATGTTTTATATCCTTGACGTGACATATAATGATCTCCATTTGTGTCACGTATTATTACATTTCTACCTAAATAAACGTATGGCTCAAAAGTAATAGATTTTGCACATACAATTTCTATATTTACATTTGAGTCCCCTCCACCCTTTATTTCAAAAACCGCATTTTTAAAAACTTGAATATCGCATCCAGCACTAAATGTATAATTACCACCAACAATAAGCGATGCATTTTCCCTTAAAATAATTTTGGAGTATAACACATCCTTTGTACAATTACTACGCCCAATGCAAAATACACCATTAATCTTTATTTTACTACCTTTGCCTAATCTGAACAATGTATGCGGATGAAGTATAAGATAATGTCTATTTACAATACTAGCATCAATATGCTTGTTAAACAAATTGTAATTAATAGTTTTAAAGAATGTAAACCAATTCCCTTCGGAAGCACATATCGCCTGCTTTAGAAATCTTGCAATGTTCTTTAGCTTTGTCTTAGTTTGTAGCTTCTGAGATAGATATTTATCTACCAGATTCCCAAAATCAGAATAATTCAGTTCTTTATAAAATGTAGGTCTATCTATAGATGCATTAGGTTTATGAGATTGTAATAATCCTAAATTTCCGCCCAATATTGAATCAAAAGCAATTTCCTCTGTCAATAGTTGAGAAGCAACTTTCTCTTCATAAAATGCTCTTCCTTTTTCCGAATTAAGTAAGACCATAGATGTGCCTAGATTATTATCATAATCTTTAGACAAGTACTTTTCTACTCCCCAGAAATCTGCAAGTGTAATATCTGCAATTCTAGGAAAACCTTTAAATTTACAGTTGTGACATGATGGACGCGCAGCTATTCCCATCCCCATGTAACATCTACGAAATGCATTTTTTTCTTTAGTTTCATAGATTACATCTCCATTCTCAAATACGATCTTTGTACATAATGTTCTCCAGCCTATTTCTTTATTCTTGTCCTTAATATAAATAACCTTTGAATGATGCTTGTTTTCAAGATGTTTGATATATGCATCCCATATCTTAGGTGAATTTACATACATACATACTAAATCAATAATTAAAAGTTTTTCATAAGGTTTTCCCAGAAAACTTCGTAATGCTGCCATTTGACACGGAGTTCCACATACCACAACTTTTTCACCGGACTTAAGAAGTTTTTTTACCTTCGCGTAAAAACCGATAGCATTACTTTGTATATATTTTGAACTGCGTAATCTTTCAATGTCCTTTTTATTATTGGAGATATACTGTGATACACTCCAATCCTCATTCCATACAGCACCTCCTACAAAAGCCTTTTCTTGATAAGCTTTTTTTGCAAACGCGGAGAAAGCCCCACCTGAAGTGCTATCAAATCTAACGTGAAGATTCTTATGGACAGCTGCATAACACTTTGGCTTTTCAAAATCATTCTTTTTTAAGTCGCCTATGTTTATTATGGGGCATACCTTCTCACATAAATTACATTGAATGCATGTCTCATAATTAATATGAGGATAAAGGAAGCCCTCCTCATCCTTGTTAAAAGATATAGATTCATTTGGACAAATATCGCCGCAAGCATTACAACCGCAGCATTCATTTTTAGCTAATTTATCTATCATTATCTACAAATTTCAATTTTGATTTTTGGACGATCAATTTTATCGCTATTATTGAGTGGAAATTTTTCCATAAACTTGATATGAGTAGGTATCATATATGAAGGTATTTTACTTTTCATATAATTAACCATCTCTTTTGTGTCAAATTGCTCGCCTTCAATTACAAGGTATAGTTCATTTATTCCATTTGATTCACAAGCAATACAAACTAAGTTTTTTCCTATTGCAACACGTGCATGATACTCTATTTCTCCCAATTCGATGCGAAATCCTTGGATTTTTACTTGATTATCCATTCGGCAAGAATACATTATATCACCATCTCTATCTTGGAAGGTCAAATCTCCAGTATGATAGAAACGAAGATCCTCATCTTTGTATTTACGGATAAAAAAAGATGATTCATTTTTCTCCGGATTGTTCCAATAACCTGGAGTTACCTGTGGACCGGCAATACAAAGTTCACCTTTCTCTCCAATAGGGACTTCATTACCATTTTCATCTAATATTATACTAACACAATGTTTAAGAGGCTTCCCTATAGAAATTATTCCGTTTAATTCTTTATTTTCACTTTCTCTAGACAGTTTGTAATATGTGCAGTAAATTGTTGCTTCGGTTGGGCCATAAAAATCATATAGTTCTACATCTGGACAATACTTATAAACAGTCTCAAGCAATACCTTTGGACAAGCCTCAGCAGTAAGAATACAAGTTTTTAGTGAACTCATATCCACTTGCTCAAAAAAAGGTTGCATAAAACGTAACATAGACGGTGCCATAACAGCAAAAGTAAGATGGTATTCATCCACCAAACCTGCAACATAAAGATACTTTCCCTCCCCATATGGTACTGTATAAATACAAGCTCCACTAATCAATCCAGCCAAGTAACATTGTACTGACACATCAAATGTTAGGTCAAATGTCTGAAGGCATTTATCTTCTGAACTTAGTTTTATTCCTGTTGCCCAAAATGAATCCATGAATGAACCGATATTGAGACGTGAAAGAGAAACACCTTTTGGCTTTCCAGTACTTCCTGAAGTAAAGAGGATATAAGCCAAATCGTTGTCACTAATATCCTTTTTCGGCTCTAAGTTTGCTGTAAATTCAGCTCTTTCTGTTGAAGTGACAACAAGTGACAAATCGTATCTACTCTTGTTACTAGAATCCAAGATCGTATCTATACCTACTTGCTTTACAATATCAAGACATCGGTCTATTGGTTGCTTAATATGTAAAGGGACGTAACAATAACCATCCAACCAAAGCGCAATTATTGATGCATAAGTTTCTATGTCATTATTTGTTACAAGACCTACATTTTTGTTTTGTGGTTTTCTTGCCTGAAGTAATGAGCGGATATTTGTGATTTTATTAGCCAATTGTCCATAAGTGAAGAACTCATCTTTGATACAAAAAGCATTGCGGTCTTTACCCTCAAAGAGGTTTCGCATAATAGGGTCAATTATTTGTTCTTTAAACATAGTTTTATATTATTTTTTATAATGCCCAGAAAATACCTTTAAGTTAAACTGGCTAATGATATGTCCAATCACTAATTCGTTTTTCTCTGCCAAGTCTTTATTGCTGCGATACCATTCTGTAAAAACCGGGAAATCCGGATTAAAACTATCGCCAGTAAATATTGAATCATTTATGAGATAACACATGCAGTCTATATCATGACCTGGTGTGTGGATTGCAGTTAACTTCTGATTAAAAACATAGACGTTTTCTCTATTATTTATGAATTGAAACATTTTGTCGTTTTGCACGCTAAAATCATCCACATACATGTAAGACATATTTGCTCGACCATCTTCTATAATATATGTACACGATTGCATTAACGAATTATGTATTGTTTCAATTCGCATGATTATAATCTTCAATAGCCTTTTGCAGAATCAAAAGCGCCCGCTGCAAGTCCTCCTTGCAAAGCACATACGCGAGACGCACTTGTTTTTTACCAAGTGCAGGATTGGAGTAGAAACCTGCTGCAGGAGCTATCATAATAGTTTCTGCAACAACATTCGGCTGATGTCCCAAAGGTTTCATGTCAGCAGTCTTTCCATCAACATATCTAAAATCAGAAAGACACCAAGCACAGAGTTACACTTTTTTTTATTTTTTCTCCTTAGAGCTGCACGTATGTCCTTAGCGTCAATTTGCACTTTTCTCGCCACTTTGATTCTCCGACAAATTGAATATCCCCCTCTTGGGTAAAAAATATGTCTTAAAAAGACTTTCTCCAGATCATTTTATTGATGACACCTACATAGCTTTGAATGAGCTTAACAACCTTTGTTGATACGTTTTCATCAGTATATGCTGGAACGGGATATGGATCATCACCATTCTCGTGCATAGAGGTTGCAAGTTCAACCGCCTGGCATACAGCCTCAGAAGTGATAGAACCAATTGTGAAGACACCTTTATCCATTGCCTCAGGACGCTCTGTAGAGGTACGAACAGATACAGCTGGGAAGTGAAAGAATGCCCCCTCCTCTGGCATAGTACCAGAATCAGATACAACACAAAACGCATTCTGCTGGAGTTTGGTATAGTCGAAGAATCCAAGAGGTTTGTGCTGGATGACACGATTATCAAACTTGAATCCACGCTTCGCGATCATCTTCTCTGAACGTGGGTGGCAGCTATATAGAACTGGCATATCGTAAGCACAAGCCATCTCGTTGACAGCATTCATTAGCGACACGAAATTTTCCTCAATATCAATATTCTCCTCACGATGTGCAGAAAGAAGGATATACTTCTTAGGTTCAAGGTGGAGTTCATCAAGAATAGTAGATGCCTCAATCTGAGGGAGCACCTCACGAAGCACCTCTGCCATAGGTGAACCTACAACATAGGTATATTCAGGCTTGACGCCACTCTGAAGGATGTAGCGACGAGCATGTTCAGAATAGCACATGTTGACATCTGATGTAACATCCACAATTCGGCGAATAACCTCCTCAGGCAGGTTCTCATCCTTACAACGATTGCCAGCCTCCATATGGAAGATAGGTATCTTGAGACGTTTAGCTGCAATGATAGAGAGGCATGAGTTTGTATCACCAAGAACAATGATAGCATCCGGCTTCACCTCTACCATGAGGTCGTAGGCCTTAGAGATTACATTACCCATGGTCTCACCTATATTTTTGCCTACCGCACCCAAGTAGTGATCAGGCTCACGAAGTCCGAGGTCCTTGAAAAACACCTCGTTGAGGTTGTAGTCGTAGTTCTGACCAGTATGTACTAAAACATGGTCGAAATACTTATCTGCTTTCTTAATAATGGCGCTCATCTTGATGATTTCAGGACGAGTACCTACTATTGTCATTAACTTCAGTTTTTTCATCTAGAATTAAAGATTATAATGTGGATACATGTCTTTGTGTGCGTAAACCCATTCTGCAAGTTCTCGAACCATAGTCTCATAATCAGGGATGAGGTAAGGAAACTCGAAATTGGTGCGCTTGAGAGACTTATCGGCATTTACGCCTTCAATAGGATTAATCTTGATGCTACTGTTGCGGAAGTATTTGTTGAAGAGTCCGCAAAGCTCGTACTTGCTGATGGAGTGATTCGGTACGGTATTGACAAGTCCGTGAGCACGAGTGAGTGCTGCCTGCTCCATAGTCTTAGCTAGCTGTAGGGTAGTCTGACCTGTCCACATAGCCTTTGTGAAACCGTCAATCTCACCTTCCTGATGGAGGAACCAGTTGAGAAGACCGATACCCATAGGATTTATGTCAGGACCTACGATAGAGCTACGAAGAGTGATATTCTTGTCGTCATTTAGTTCGCCAAGAGCCTTTGATCGGTCGTAGAAAGTCTCGCCATCCTGAAAATCGCTTTCTGCATAGGAGCCTCTGCGGCCAGAGAACACACAGTCAGTAGACATGTGGATAACCTGAGTGTTTGTGTCCTTGGTTACGTCAGCAAGGAAGTGAGGGAAATATGAGTTGAGGAACGAAGCAAATGCGTGATTCTGTTCTGCAAACTGATTGAGTACGCCAATACAGTTAATGACTGTATCATAATTGCCCTCGGTGATTACCTTTCGAAGGGTTTCGGTATCAAATGCATTACAAGCAAAGGATGGAACGTATTGCGATTCGCGAAGGTCGAAGCCATAGACATCATGACCTTGCTCTTTGAGATAGAGGGATATGGTATGACCTGCCATACCATTACATCCACATATAAAAAACTTCATAATCTCTTTCCTTAAATGCTTATTGTACGGAGTTTCCTTCACCAGAGAGTTCTTTTTGAATATACTCAAGAGCCGAAATCTTTAACTTAGTTTCTTCAAGGTTCAATCGACGAGTATTATCTGAGTTGAACTCTGTAAAAACATCTCGTTTTTCGTTACCCTCTGTAAAGTATTTATCATAATTGAGAGAACGATTGTCAGCAGGCACTCGATAGAAATCTCCCATATCTTCGGCCTTAGCACATTCCTCGTTGGTCAAGAGCGTCTCATACATCTTCTCACCATGTCGAATACCAATAACTTTGATGTTTTCCTTTTTGCCACCGAAGAGTTCACAAACAGCTTCAGCTTGAGTCTGAATGGTACAAGCTGGTGCTTTTTGGACAAGAATATCACCATTTTGGCCATGCTCAAAGGCGAAGAGTACCAGATTAACAGCCTCCTCGAGAGACATAATGAAGCGAGTCATATTAGGTTCAGTAAGCGTGATAGGATTACCGTTACGAATCTGGTCAATCCAAAGAGGAATAACGGAGCCACGTGAACACATAACATTTCCGTAACGAGTGCAACAGATTTTTGTATTGCCCGAATAACGACTCTTGGCAACAGCGATCTTCTCCTCAATAGCTTTGGTAATCCCCATTGCGTTAATGGGGTAAGCAGCCTTGTCTGTACTCAAACAGATAACAGCACCTACACCTGCCTCGATAGCAGCAGTAAGCACGTTATCTGTACCAATGACATTTGTCTTGACAGCTTCCATTGGGAAGAATTCACAAGAAGGAACCTGCTTGAGGGCTGCAGCATGGAAGATGTAATCTACACCAGGCATTGCGTTCTTGCAAGACTGAAGATTGCGAACATCTCCAATGAAGAATTTAATCTTGTGGGCCACATCAGGATACTTCACTTGATACTCGTGACGCATGTCATCCTGCTTCTTCTCATCACGGGAAAAAATACGAATTTCGCCAATATCAGTACGAAGAAAACGATTGAGAGCTGCGTTGCCAAATGATCCGGTACCACCGGTAATCATCAGCGTTTTACCTGCAAAAATGCTCATAATGTATTTGTTTATATTATTAAATTTATCACTACATAAATACCCTCCAGACTTGTTTTCTCGAAAAAGTTGCAAAAGTGAAGAAATAGTATCTTTTGGGTTTATTTGTCATTCAGCAAAGATTCGAGCCTTATCAACTTTAAGTTGACTTTCCAGAATGGGGTGCCTCACAAAAAAATGTTATTAAATTCGATTGATTTTTAACTATTGGCATACGCCAGGCTCAAAAAATCTCTGCAACTGTTAAAAATTCCAGTAAAAAATTCGCCATAATAATCCCATACGGACCTGGCTTGCAGCTTCACCATGCTGATTATGCTATGATATACAGCGGCAATCTCCACTCTTTCTGCGGGTATCCTTGTACCATTTATGAAAAAATGTTGTAAGGAACGTTATTCTTTGAACAAAATGACTGAAGAGATACTCTATGAAGAACGGCCTCTGTTTGGCACTGAAGATAAAATCTTTCAACATCTTCGCTACTATACATAATTGTTGGATTTAATTTCCAACAAAGATATAGATAGCATTTTTGAGCCCTAATTTGAGCGCCTACCAGATGAATTCAACACATAGGGCAAGACATTAAATATAAGATTGCAATAGTGCAATCATTCGGAATATATTTCAGATTCAGTCAGATAAGCGGTAAGAATTTCGGCTTGATTATTGCCGCAGTAGAAGAAAACTCTTATTATGACATAATGTGAATTAGTCAAGGCTTAATCTGACAGTTACGCATAATGCTTGTTCCAATGATTTACTCATCACCCAAAACAAAGATGGGCAGTACAGTCTTCATTGGGATGGCAATAAAAACATCGTCTTCAGGAGTTTTGCTCCCCTAAAAGCGTCTTTCCATCTCATCCCAAAATTCCCTGCGCTTGTTTATTAATCCCTGCCATTAGTTCCCTCTTTCATCGTCTCAAATTTCACAGTAAATAGCAGTATAATTCTTACTCTATTCTACCACTTCCCAAGGACACTCATTCTCCTCAAATCTCCCTAATTCCTCAATAATCTCCACCTGCTCCAACGTCAACTGTGACTGATCCCACGTATTGATAATAGCATGTGCTTCTTGAGCTAATTCCTTATCATAAACTTCGCTATAACAATAAGTCAAAAGTCGAACTTTGAGCAATGATGCCGGTAGTTTAGGAAGAACTTCCCAACTACGGTCCAATACATTCTGAATGTATTCATGCTTATGACCGTTATCGTAAATTGTAGCGGCAAAAGCCACTAAAAGACCAAGACAGAGTTCGGCTTCCGCTTCTACAGTCTTGCCTCGAGTACCGTAAAGATCAAGAGCCTGCTCGTAAACATCACGATTCAAACGCGTGAACTGGTCAACGTAGATGGGACTTCCGTCCAACCCATAAACAAGAAGATTATGGGCTAAGGAAAATAATGAATCCATTGACTAAGTATGGTTTATGATTGATAAATTATGAATTACAAATAGAAAATTATTCAACAGGTTCAACGAGTGATGGCGAAATAAAAGTAGTAGCAACAGCCATGACACCTTCAATATTGACCACTACACGACGATCGTGGCGAATACGGACAAATTCACCTATTACCCCCTCGAATACACCACCCGTAATACGTACTTTTTGCCCTTTTGCCAAATGTAATTCGGCAGGCTCCACATAAAGAATAGCTTCCTCGTGGCTACCTGCCACAAGAATAAAACTACGCATCTGCGCATCGGGGATGACTACAGGTCGGCAAAACTCACGATTCATGATAAAACGTATAGGCATAGAAGATTCCAATTCATCTTTCAAAGCATCTATACGTTTACGAGTAGAGTGAACAAAAACAAGGTTATGAATAGCCGGAAGTAATCTACGAACACGCTTACCAGACTTTATGACATATTCATAACGCATCGGAATGAAATTCTCAATTTTCTCAGCATCCAAAATCGCTTTCAAAGCCAACTCACGACTGTAAGAAACCCGAATTGCAAACCAATTCATATCCGATTGAGGATTAACAGTCGACGGTTGACTACCAGAATTGCACTGTACAGCAGAAGATGTCTTTACTGAGGAACGAGACATTATAATAATAATTGTAGAGTATAAAATGATTAAATCCTAATGAAAAGGGTGTTCTTTAGGGACACCGGAGTACTGAAGCACTTCCGATCAATTTATGTAATGCAGTTATTTTCAACAGTTTAGTTAGCATCCATCTTGTTTTAGAACTTCCTACCATCGCGGAAAAAAGAAGTAGAAAAACAGTTATGTTAGTTATTCGCTCATAAAAAGCTGAAAACGAAGACATTAAAAACAAAGAATGTTTTTTAGACGTTCGTTTAATAGACGTCAATATTTTAGAAAAGTAAAAGGGAAAAAACACTTAGAAATTTGCAAAAAATAAAGATGAATAAAGTTTGGCTCAATAAGCTAATAGACAATACTTTATGCCTATACTCAATAATTTATGAAAATATTTTTATTGAACATTTTGTTCGTTTCAAAAATACAGGTTATCTTTGTGTCCATTAAACGAACGTTTAAAAAACACTTTTTTACATCCACATATTTTTCTGATACACAAATAATTGCCAACAATTACATATATTTTCCACTATTTAATTCCATTTAGGACTTGCCCACTTCCCCATGAAAAGCTAACTTCGCCATTCATGACATTTTTCCGTCGTTAATTATTTGCATTAAAACAAGAATTATTATGTACGATAAAAGAATAAAAGCGCAGAATAAAAAAAACTGCAAAAGGGAATAACAACAACAGCAAAGTTGCTTTAACACAAATCGTTAAGAAAAAGAGAGGAGTAAAGAGAGGAGAAGATATTCAAGGAGTTTACCTGAAAAGGGATGTATTGGAAATGCTCCTTTTGGAGATGTTCATGGAAGGAGACATGGGGGTCGACCCAAAGGTAGGATTAGCCACATTGGAGCGTTTCATAGCCGAACGGAAGATTTTTGTTACAAAGAGCGGTAAACCTCTATCATTCAATACTATAAAGGATGATTTCACTGAGATTCTCAAAGAATTTCTAAGAAAAATAACCAATAACAAAAAGAAAAAATAATAACAAAAAATAGTAAATAATTAACGACATACAACTTGTGCATGAAGCTTATATCTTTGCCGGCACTTTAGCAAAGATCAAGCCATATATCAAAAAAAGATGCCGCTTCTTCAAAAAGAACGGCATCTTTCTTTTTATTATGACTCCAACACCTGCTAAACAAGAAACAATATTAATTTAAAAGACAAACAATGAAAAAGTCGGCAAAGAACGCTTCACTTCACGAAGCACTGAGAAAACTATGGAAAATACGTATCATGCTTGAAAAAGGTTATACCCAAACATGTGCAGAATGGATGGCAGAAAGAATTGAGAGCCTAATTGACCACATGCAATATGGGCACTCGCTCATCGCATACTACAAACAAGACGGAACATTCAAACTGGTGAAAGCAACACTGATACATTACGAAAACGAATTCCACAGAAACTACGAAATCACCCGAGTGACAGGCACCATCATCTTTTGGGACGTGGAACAACAGGCATGGAGAAATTTCCAACTGGAGAATTTTCTGGAGTGGAGACCGATATGCTGAAAAAATTAATTATTAAAGAAAAGATTATGGCTATGACGTATGGGGGAATCATGTATTTCCCATTGAATGTGAATTTCTTTGAAGACGCACCGATAGAATTGATAGAAGCCAAATTCGGATTGGTGGGAGAAGCGGCAGTGATGAAACTACTATGCAAGATGTACAAGGAAAAGGGATATTACCTGTTGTGGGGAGAAGAGCAATGCACGCTCTTCTCACACAAAACGGGAATTGAGAAAAGTTGTATGGAAGGCATCATCAACATTCTGGTGGAGAAAGATTTCTTCGACAAAAGATGCTACGAGGAGCGACATGTATTGACTTCTGCAGAAATTCAGAAAATTTGGCTGGATGCCACCAAGCGGAGAAAAAGAGAATTGACGCCACTACCCTATCTGCTGATAGAGAAAGGGAATGACACCAAAGCAGAGGCTGATCATAAACCGGAAAAAGAAGACGGTTGCATACAAAATCAAAAGAATTACATGCAGTCTGCAAACATTTCACCCGAAAATGCAGACAATTCAAAACAAAGTAAAGTAGAGCAGAGTATAGCAGTTAAGGAGGAAGAAAGTCCTGTCGGGAGCTTATTTCTGACACCGCCGGGATATGCACACAACAGGCAGACACACAACTACGACGGATTGATGTTCACCTTGCAACAGATGAAAATTGTCAATCCCGAAGAAGTCAATGCAATTCTGCGGCTGTCTGATTACGGAAAGCTGAGAGGATACGTATGGCAGGTGATACACAGCACACGCTGGGGCGAGATTGTCGCCAAAGGGAAATACCTGATTGCGGCACTGGTGAAAGAGAAGAAAAAATCAGGCTGTTGACACCAAAGTAAAAGAAGTAGCAAAGACAAAAAATGAAGTTAACATCATTGATTACACGATGTTAACTTCATCAATATAAAGATGTTAACTAATTACATCCAGTTTAGTTAACTTAATTACAGCGATGGTATTAACTTATCATACATAAGTCTCAAGCAGCTTCACCCTTTCTCCTTCCGGCACAATCGTTACCTCCTGAGTAGAGGCGGGCAACAGCACTGTTTCACCGGCACACATCGTTATTTCGTTCCGGTTATCATCCGTCAGACGACAAGCGCCTTCCACACAAATAAAGATTACGAAAGAATCCAGTTCCGAATAGTCACAGGTGATTTCCTCCGTCATGTCATATACGGATGTAGTGAAATAAGGACTCGCCACCATTTCGACCGGTTCATTTTGTATACGGTCATATTCCGTACGGAAATCATCCTGCACATCGGTAAAGTTAATGGCATCCATAGCCTGACTTGTGTGCAATTCGCGGGATTTGCCGTCTTTATCCTTGCGATTATAGTCGAAAATACGATATGTTATATCGGATGTCTGTTGAATTTCGGCAACGAATGCTCCGGCGCCGATACCATGCACACGACCGGCAGGCACATAAAACACATCTCCCGGCTCTATGGCACAGGTCTGGAGCACTTCGGCAAATGTTCCGTTATGCACTCTGTCTTTATATTCTTTCGGAGTTATCTGCTCGGAAAAGCCGGAGATTAATTTCGCACCTTTATCCGCAGCAATAACATACCACATTTCGTTTTTACCGAAGCTGTTATGGCGTTTTTTGGCAAGTTCATCATCCGGATGCACCTGAATGGATAAATCCAACTTGGCATCGATAAACTTTATCAGCAATGGAAATTTGCTTCCAAACCGAGCGTAATTTGCTTCACCGACCAGCTCATCCTTGTATTTACGAACCATTTCGGGCAAAGTATACCCTTTGTCCGCACCATTGGCTACTACAGACTCGCTGCCTTCTACTGCTGAAACCTCCCAGCTCTCGCCTACGTTCGGCAGGGTTTCATTCAAATGTTTGAATGGGATAATCTTGTCGCCCCCCCAAAGTGTTTGTTTTAGGATGGGCTCAAATTTTAAAGGATACATTCGTTGTTTTTAAGTTAGTACAATTCAATACTGTTATAATACTTTTCAGATTAACGCGACAAACATACAAAAAATATCAATTTGTATTCCAATTGTTAAACGCTAAACTTTCATAAAATGTTCTCCACATTTCTTCCCTTTTGCTTGGGAGAACAAAAGAATTTCTTTTTATTTGCAAGAAAATTAAATAATACCATTGAAATATGATAGACACTACTCCAACAGAAAGCAATTTGTCCGGTCTGGACAAAAAAGCTTTTCGGAAGAATATTAACAATCAACAGACAGATTTATACATCCTCAAAAATGCTCAGGGCATGGAAGTGGCAGTCACCAATTACGGGTGTGCACTCCTTTCAATTATGGTTCCCGATAAAAACGGGAAATATGCCAACGTTGTTTTAGGACACGACAGCATAGAGCATGTGATTAACAGCCCGGAACCATTTCTAAGCACAACAATAGGCCGTTACGGAAACCGGATTGCCAATGGAAAATTTACTTTATACGGCGAAGAACATCAACTGGCCATCAACAACGGTCCCAATTCACTGCATGGCGGGCCGACCGGCTTTCACACCCGTATATGGAATGCGGTTCAGCCCAATGAGTCGACCGTCATTTTCAACTACACATCTGCCGACGGCGAAGAGGGCTTCCCCGGCAATCTGGAAGTAGAGATGACCTACCGTCTGGAGGACGAAACAAATGCCTTAGTGATAGAGTACAGAGCCACCACCGATAAAGCGACAGTGGTCAACCTAACCAATCATGGTTTCTTCAACCTGGCAGGTATTTCCAATCCCACCCCCAGCGTTTTGAACAATATCATTACCATTAATGCCGATTTCTATACTCCTATTGATGAGGTGTCCATTCCCACCGGAGAGATCCTAAAAGTAGAAGGAACCCCGATGGACTTCCGTACTCCCCACACGATCGGTGAACGCATCAATGACAAATTCCAACAATTAATAAACGGATCCGGATACGACCATTGCTATGTACTGAATAAAACGGAAAGTGGCGAGTTAAGCCTCGCGGCTACCTGTACCGACCCTGTCAGCGGACGTACCATGGAAGTATATACTACTGAAAATGGCGTACAGCTTTATACAGGAAACTGGTTGAATGGATTCACCGGTGCTCATGGGGCTACTTTCCCGGCAAGAAGTGCCGTATGCTTTGAAGCGCAATGTTTCCCTGATACCCCCAACAAAGCTCATTTCCCGTCAGCAGTATTGCTTCCCGGAGATGAATACCAACAAATCACCATCTATAAGTTTGGTGTAGAAAAATAGTCAAAATCGAGAAACTAACTAACCTAATTATAAATTTATAAATTTTTATTAACCATGACACAACAAAAACAGAATGGTAAACTCATCGCAATCATAACGATGATTTTCCTTTTTGGTATGATCTCATTTGTTACCAACCTGGCTGCTCCTATGGGAATTGTACTCAAAAATCAATTTTCCGTATCCAATGCCTTAGGGATGTTGGGCAATTTCGGTAATTTCATTGCTTATGCAGTAATGGGAATACCAAGTGGTATTCTATTGCAGAAAGTAGGATATAAAAAAACAGCGCTTATCGCGGTAGCTATCGGTTTTATAGGCGTGGGCGTTCAATTCTTGTCCGGACATTCCAGCCCTGAAATGGCATTTGCCGTATATCTGATCGGTGCATTCATCGCAGGTTTCTCTATGTGCTTGCTGAATACGGTTGTAAACCCGATGCTGAACAAGCTGGGCGGTGAAGGAAACAAAGGTAACCAGTTAATCCAGATCGGCGGTTCTTTCAACTCCGTAATGGCAACTATCACTCCGATGTTCGTAGGTATCCTCATTGCCGGTTCTATTGAAAAGGCTACCATCTCTCAGATATTCCCTGTGATGTACACAGCGATGGCAGTATTCGCACTTGCATTCCTCGTACTGTTGTTCGTTCCTATACCGGAACCCAATGCCGCTACAACAACGGAACCGATCGGCAAGCTGATGTCCGGCGCTTTAAAATTCCGTCATTTCATCCTGGGAGCTATTGCAATCTTTGTATACGTAGGTATTGAGGTTGGCGTACCGGGTACACTAAACCTGTTCCTGACCGACCCGGTGGAAAAAGGCGGTGCCGGTATTGCATCCACCATCTCCGGATTTGTAGTAGGTACTTATTGGTTCCTCATGTTGATAGGCCGTCTGGCAGGTGCTTCATTAGGTGCTAAAGTATCCAGTAAGGCAATGCTTACATTCACTTCTGCTTTGGGCCTGTTGCTGGTGTTCCTCGCCATTTTCTCACCTACCGATTCTTTCGTAAACCTGCCTGTGCTTCAGCAGAGTGCCACCGGCGGCTTATCCTTCGGACTTGCAGAGGTACCCATCAATGCCATGTATCTGGTATTAGTCGGTCTATGTACTTCTATCATGTGGGGTGGCATCTTCAACCTGGCAGTGGAAGGTTTGGGTAAATATCTGGCAGCCGCTTCCGGACTGTTCATGGTCTTGGTATGTGGTGGTGGTATTCTTCCCGTTATTCAGGGAGTCGTTGCAGACATGGCAGGTTTCATGGCAAGCTACTGGGTGATCATTGCAGCTCTTGCATATCTGTTGTTCTATGGACTGATTGGTTGCAAAAACGTAAACAAAGACATTAAAGTCGATTGACAGACAGAACTAACAATATAGGTAATAGATTTATTCACCTTAAAAAATAATATCATGGATATAGAATACGTAAGAAGCCGTTTCATCAAGCATTTTGACGGAACAACAGGAGCTGTTTATGCTTCTCCGGGACGAATCAACCTAATCGGCGAACATACTGACTACAACGGTGGTTTTGTATTCCCCGGAGCAATCGACAAAGGCATGATTGCAGAAGTAAAGCCGAATGGAACAAACACTGTCAAAGCTTATTCCATTGATTTGAAAGATTATGTAGAATTCGGTCTGAATGAAGAAGACGCTCCCCGCGCCAGTTGGGCAAGATACATATTCGGTGTATGCCGCGAAATGATTAAACGTGGTGTAGAAGTGAAAGGATTCAATACGGCTTTTGCTGGCGATGTGCCTTTGGGTGCAGGTATGTCCTCTTCTGCTGCATTGGAAAGCACTTACGCTTACGCATTGAACGACCTGTTCGGCGACAATAAAATCGATAAGTTTGAATTGGCCAAAGTGGGTCAGGCTACAGAACACAACTATTGCGGCGTGAACTGTGGCATTATGGATCAGTTTGCTTCCGTATTCGGTAAAAAAGGCAGCCTCATCCGTTTGGATTGCCGTTCATTGGAATACCAGTATTTCCCGTTCGAACCGAAAGGTTACCGTCTGGTATTGGTGGATTCCGTAGTAAAACACGAACTTGCTTCTTCTGCATACAACAAACGCCGCCAAAGCTGCGAAGCTGCTGTTGCCGCCATCCAGAAGAAACACCCGCATGTAGAATTCCTGCGCGACTGTAATATGGAAATGCTTGAAGAAGCTAAAGCCGATATCAGTGCGGAAGACTTTATGCGTGCAAAATACGTGATTGAGGAGATTCAGCGTGTACTCGATGTTTGCGATGCTCTGGAAAAAGGCGATTACGAAACAGTTGGCCAGAAAATGTACGAAACACATCATGGCATGAGCAAGTTATATGAAGTGAGCTGCGAAGAGCTCGACTTCCTGAACGACCTTGCCTTTGACTGCGGTGTAACCGGCTCCCGCGTAATGGGCGGCGGATTCGGCGGTTGTACAATCAACCTCGTAAAAGAGGAATTATACAGCACATTCATTGAAAAAGCCAAAGAGGAATTCAAGAAGAAATTCAACAGAAGTCCGAAAATTTACGATGTCGTAATCAGCGACGGTGCACGAAGACTGGAATAAATAAAAACGTGATAAAAGCAATAGGGTGATAAAGTGGTTCTCCACAATATCACCCTATTTTTTGTTACCTTTAATTGACCTATCACTCTTTTTTAATAAATACCTTCTGTCGTCATTTGTATACGCTTCATCGTTCCGTCTTCATTGTAATACAAACGCTCCATGCAGACCGAACGGCGAAAACTTCCTCCTGTGGGATTAATGCCGCCGTTATGATAGATAAAATACCAATTATCCTTAAACTCTATAATAGCTTGATGATTCGTATTGCTATTTCCAGCCAATTCATTTAAAATCCCTTTGTATTCCCAAGGGCCCGTTATACTACGGCTCATGGCATAGCATATCTTCTCCGGGAATTCGGAAGCATAGGAAAGGTAATACCAATCGCCTCTTTTATGAATCCAGGGAGCTTCTGTGAAACAGGGTAAGTCAACCGGAATAATCGGCCCGTCCAATTCCACCATATTCTTTTTCAGTTTGGCGAAATAGCACTGACTGTTGCCCCAGTAGAGATATGCCTGCCCGTCATCGTCAATAAAAACGGTGGGATCTATATCATCCCAGTAACTTTTGCTACGGTCGGTTGTCATATCGTTGGTGATGAGGGCAGAACCGCGGGCATCGACAAACGGTCCTGTCGGTGAATCGGATACGGCTACACCGATGGACTTACCGGGAATCGTCTTATGCTCCACCGTTACGTACCAATAGAATTTGCCATCACGTTCTATTACCTGGCTTGCCCAAGCCTCACCTTTTGCCCAAGAAAAGTCCTTAGCCTTTAGAGGGACGGCATGTTCGGTCCACGTTTTCAAGTCGGAAGAGGAAAAGACACACCATTCTTTCAGGTCATAATGCTCTTCCGGTGGAGGACACTCATCATGGCCGCCATAAATATACATCTTTCCATCATGCACCATCGCTGCCGGATCTGCAATAAACTTATGCTTTACTATCGGATTTCCCGCAGCAACAAAAGTAGTGTCACTTTGTGCCGACAGCCCTTGCGGAACTGCCAGCATCAAAGAACTAACCCCAAAAATAAATATATTTTTCATCATGATATTCCTTTAAAGCTCAAGACATCAATACTTCAAAATATATACCGCAAAGGTGGCAGGCTCCAGATCTACGTTCAAAGTATGCCCATCCACATCCAAAGATGTTTCTTGCGGAATGATTGCCAATGGATTCTCAATAGTATTGTCCTTATCCATGTCAGCGGAAGAGAGTTTGATGCAACGTGCTCCCGACAAAACCTCTTTCTTCTTCAATCCGTTAAAAATCAAAGACAAAGGCTGTTTTTTGTCTGAGGTATTGGCCACTTTCACTATGATCTCATTCTTATTTTTGTCACATACGGCACTCGCAAATAGTCCGTTCTGTCCCTCGGCACCCGTTACAGGCTTTTTATTCATAGTCAGAGAAAGGACGTTCGTTCCCTTATGCGTTGCAAAAAGCTGCTGTACATAATAGCTCACTGTACGCACTGAATTCAAGTTATCAAACCATATCATGTCCGGACGCCACTGCCAACCTTCCACATGGGCAAATAACGGTGCATAGGTAGCCATATGCACAACATCCGCATTCCGTTCCAGTCCGGTCATAAAGGCCGCCTCAAGCAATGAAGCATGGAAATGGTTCCACTTCTTTCCTTTGCCATGACAGGCATATTCTCCGGCAAAAACTTTCGGGCCTTTACGGTCGTAATTGTCATAACGCGCTCCCTGGCTTAGGAACCATGCTTCGGGACGATAGAAATGTTCGTCCACCAAATCGGCTTTCAGTCTTTTCATTTCCGGCCAAAGATAGTCGAACTGCTCACCTTCCGAATTAGGGCCGGAACTACCCACAATCTTTATGTCGGGGTATTTCTTGCGAATGGCTTTGACAAAGGGTTCCAGATGTTCGGGATATTCCTTTCCCCACTGCTCGTTACCTATACCTATAAATTTCAGATTGAACGGTGCGGGATGTCCCATATCGGCACGTACCTTTCCCCAGGGAGTATCAACTGCACCATTTGCAAATTCTATCAGATCGAGCGCATCCTGAATATAACTATCCAGGTCGCAAAGAGGCACATGCGCATCCATATTCGGGTTTTGGAACTGACAAGCCAAACCGCAACTCAACACCGGCAACGGTTCCGCACCGATTTCTTCGGAAAGCTGGAAGAACTCATAAAATCCCAAACCATAACTTTGGTAATAATCGGGAAAGAACCGATGCGGGAAAGTATATTGCCAACGATTCTCATTCAGCGGACGGTTCTCCACCATACCTACCGACTTTTTCCAGTCGTAGCGTGATGCAATATCAGTACCTTCTACAATACATCCGCCGGGAAAACGGAATACACCCGGCTTTATATCTGCCAGTGCCTGCGCCAAATCTTTACGAAGCCCGTTTTCATGTCCTTGCCAGGTATCTACCGGGAAAAGGGAAATATGTTCCAAATCCACCGTTTGCCGGGAAGCAAGGAAAATACGAAGAATAGCTTTCGGATTGGTCACTTCCGGCTTTAGTATCACCTGATATTTTTTCCATTCCCTTGAATCGACCGTTACATCGGCAGTTGCAAAAGCCTGCTGTTCGCCCATAGATTTCGTATCGGCCAGCTCCACGCGGATTTTAGCGGGTGTTTCCCCCTCTGCCACACGTGCCCATACAGAGAAACGATACTCAGCGCCTTTTTTTATTCCGATACCGAAAAATCCTTCATTGTCCAGTCCGGTCTGTTTATGCGGATGTCCGGCATACGCCAAACGCACATAATGCGGGTTTCTTTCAAAAGGGCCGTCATCTTTCAGGGACACCTTACCGAATGTCTTCCACCCCATAAAATGTTGCGGAAACTCAAAAGAACGATTCTTCACAAGTTCGGCATACAGACCGCCGTCGGCAGCATAGTTGATATCTTCGAAAAACAAACCGTACATAGTAGGCTGAATTTCCGCTCCCGGTTTCCCGGCTTGTATCACCAATTCATTTGTTTGTGCTTGCAGTGCCGAACCTGCCGCAAGAGCCAGCACCGCCAATAAACCTTTGTATTTTTTCATGGTATAAAATATATATATGATTACTTAATTCGCTTTCCCCATATAGACCTGCCACGACTGTCCAGTCCTGTAAAAAGAACGGTTTCCTTTTCGTTTTCCCAATCGTGTCCGGCAAATATAATCAGATTATTTATAATTTCACCTTCCAGAGTCAGGGACAATAATTGCTTTGCTTCCAAAAATTCCCAGTTACCCTTATTCTCACCTAAATGTCCGTTCTTCTCCAAGGACAGCAAATGAGACACGTTCCACTCCTCTTCTTTGAGCTGTCCCTCCCCCCATAGGATCTGGCCTGCCTGCAAACGGCGTTCATACGCAGGTTCCTGTATGCGTATAACTTCCCACTCTCCTGCCATATCTTCTGCCGAGAATTTACGGGAAACACTGCCTGTATAACGTTCGGGCGACACCACCGGCCATCCGTCGGGCGTAAAAAAGACCTGCCTCAGATGAAGATCCATCATTTGGTTATGGGGTGACAGGCGTCCCTGATGTGCCATAAAGTATTGCCCTTCATCCGAGGTGAATACACTGCAGTGTGCAGTCCCTGCCCAACCCGGATGATTATGAAAGCGGTATGGAGCTGTCAGAATAGGAAAATTATTAGTAGTGTCTTTCAGTTCCACGCCGGAGAAATCAACAAACGGGCCTTCCGCTTTGTCCGAACGCCCTACCCGCACGTTATAGGTAGTCATCAGCGGATCGTATGAAACAAACAAATAATACTGTTTCAGATCAGGATTGTAAATAATCTCGGGAGCTTCCAGATTATCTTTCTGATAATTGGCGCGGCGTGCGGTGAGATGCCCCTGATCTCCCTCCTCGGCGGGAAGTCCGGTTTCCGAATCCAACTCTACGCAGTACAACCCTCCAAAGAATGATCCATAATGCATCCACCACTTTCCGGTGACAGGATCGGCCATGATGCTCGGATCAATTGCATTCATTACCGAAGCCTCATTGGTCTTGACAACACAACCTCGTTGTGTCCAAGGGCCTTCGGGCGATGCAGCCTCTGCCATACCTATATACGATGTCTTGCGGCCAAAAGCCGATACACAATAGTAGAGTCTGTATTTATCACCGAAAGGGATTATATAAGGAGCCCAGATGTTCGTTGCTCCCTCACCTCCGGCATGTGAACGTACCCACTCCACAGCTTCCTGCGGTATTTCCGGAAAAGCCCAGCCGACAAACTCCCATTTGACAAGGTCCTTGGAACGGCGTACTTGTATGTATCCCAACGGAACATTTTTTTCTTCGGCTTCTTGACGGTTCTCACCCAAAATGGCATCGGTGGAATACATATAATAATAGTCGCCCAATTTACGGCAAGACGGATCATGTACATTGTAAGTTCCCCACGAGCGATAGTTGTCCATAGAGGACAAAAAAGAGTAGTCATCCTGCCAGGGATTAGGCGAAGCTATGGGAGTAAAAACTGGAGAATTGCAACCGGCAAACAGAATTCCCATGGACGTGACGGCCACACATAACATTTTTCTCATAATATCAGCAAATTAAAAATACAATGCAAATGTACGCCATGCCCAAAGCAGTAGAGGTGGATATATGACCTTTTAAGGTGGACAATCTTCCAACTTCACAAAAAAGACCGCAGACTTTTTATTGTCATCACAAGTAATCCATTAACTTTGCTTGTGCTAATACCAAATGATAAAACAATGCATAAGTTTTTCCACATTATTATATTATATATCGCTTTGGCAAGCCCCGCTTTTTTGTGGGCTCAGGAGTCTTTTACCAACCGGTATAACACAATCTACATAACCATGAATGAAGGGCTTCCCAATAATTTTGTCGATGATATCTACAAAGACCGGCAAGGCTTCCTTTGGATTTCCATGTCGGGAGGCGGACTATCCCGATACGACGGTTATGAATTCGTCAACTTCACTCCGGCTACCCCACATTGCCGGCTCAAGAGCAACTTCATACGCAAAGTCCATGAAGACAACTTTCAGCGGCTTTGGGTTGTATCGGAAGGGGGAACGGATATTATCGACCTGACAACCATGCAGTCCGTACTGCCTCATGATCCCCGAAAGAAGCTGGAGACACTCATTAAGCAACCGGCATTCATGGTTACACAAGATGCCAACGGATGTATTTGGCTGTATTGCGGCAATAGCCTGCACCGTATTGCTTTCCGCACCAATGGAGATATAGAAAGTATTCATTCACTGGAGGTTCCCAATCCTTACCGGTACGATATCGTCTTTAAGGATGTGGAAAATGAGGGAAAAGTATGGATAGGCATCAATGGTGCACTATACAAAGTAGGTATCACTGCACAAGGCAAACTGGAGGAAACCTTAATCGACGACTGCCTGAGTTTTGCACCGGATCTATATTTTACAGACTTCATAGCCAAAGAGAATGAAGTATGGATCGCCACCGACAAAGGCCTGTACCGATATAATAAAAATGAAGGTATAGTGAAGCAATATGTGCATGCCTCCGACAATCCGCATTCCCTCTCACAAAATTTCCTGACCTGTCTCGCCATAACCAACGACAAACAATTACTGGTTGCCAGCCTGAAAGGCATCAACATATACAATCCCATAAAGGACAACTTTGAACGCATAAGCGATCAGGCATCCAACACCGGCAGTAAGCTACTGAACAGCAATTTCATCAACTGCATCATCGTAGAAAGGCAGCATATCTGGGTGGGGACCGAAAGTGGCGGCATCAATAAAATGACCGCCAAGCGTCTGTCCATACAGAACTATCAGCATGATAACAAGAATCTCCAAACAATCTCCCACAATCCGGTGAACGCCGTTTACGAAGATCATAGCGGAAACTTATGGGTAGGCACCGTAGAAGGGGGGCTGAATAAAAAGGCGGTAGGAAGCGACAGCTTCATCCATTATACATACGAAAGCGGCACTCTTACCCACAACTCTGTCAGCGCCATCACCGCCGACGGGCAAGGAAGATTGTGGATTGGTACATGGGGCGGCGGCATCAACCTTATCAACCCGCAAAACCCACAGCACAGAATAGAAGCAATCACAGCCCAAAATAAAGACAACTATCCCATAGACTTTATCGGAGCACTGGCCTACGACTCCATAAACAACGGTATGTGGATCGGAGCAAACCAGGGATTATTTTTCTATGACCTGGCGCATAAACAGCTTTGTTCACCATTTGCCAAGCGTGCCGCCGAGGACATACGAGGTTGCATCGGCTCTATCATAGACAAAGACGGGCAATTATGGATGGGATGTCTGGACGGCGTTTATATCATCGACCTGCACTCCCGCTCCGTCTCATCGCCTGAGGGAACATTCCGTTACCGTCATCTGAAGTACAAACTGGATGATCCGTCTTCCGGACTGATAGAAAAGATATGTTGCTTTTACGAAACTCAGGACGGCACACTGTGGTTGGGCAGCAACGGTTATGGCATTTATAAACGTATGCAGAACGAAGATGGAGAAGAACAGTTCGTCTGTTACAACTCCCTTCATGGTCTGCCAGACAACAGTATCCGCAGTATCCTGGAAGATGATAAAGGATGTATCTGGATAGCAACCAACAATGGACTGTCGCGCTTCCAACCCACAGAAAACCACTTTATCAACTACAACCGGCAAGACGGTCTTGCCGATACCCAGTTTTACTGGAATGCTGCTCACCGTTCACAATACAGCAAGCTCTACCTCGGCACCGTATCCGGACTGGTTGCCATAGATTGCAACCTGCCTGCCCTTACAACCCAGTCTTCCAAAGTACGGTTCACCCGTTTGAAAGTAGGAAACGAGGAAATATTCCCCGGCAACGAATACTTGCCGCTCGATATTGCCGTCAGTAAGGCTATCCGCATCCACGAACGTGAAAAATCTTTTTCACTGGAATTTTCCGCACTCAACTACGAGTCCGACAATACCGCCACTTACAGTTACCGCCTACTGGGTTTTGACAACCGTTGGATACACGTGCCTGCCAGCCGGCGTTTTGCTACTTACACCAATCTGTCTCCGGGAAACTATACGCTGCAAGTGAAGTACACGCCCTACACCCCAACCGGAGAGGATAATATAACGGAACTGCAAATAACAATCCAGCCCTATTTTTACAAGACAACCTGGTTTATACTGCTTGTAATAATTCTTGCCACATTCGCTACATGGCAATTCTACCAATGGCGCATACGAAGCCTGAAAGAGCAAAAAGCAAGATTACACCAAAAGGTGGAACAACGCACCCATGAACTGAAAAAGCAGAAACAACTACTGGAAGAACAGACCGAAGAGTTGTCCCGTCAGAACCGGATGTTGAAGCAACAAAACGAGAAAATTACCCGGCAGAAAGCGCAGCTTACCAAAATGACACGTAAGATACAAGAGCTGACCTTGGACAAGATAGCATTCTTCACCAATATCACACACGAATTCCGCACCCCAATCACACTGATCATAGGGCCGATAGAGCGTGCATTAAAGTTAAGCTACAACCCTCAAGTCATCGAGCAGCTACATTTCGTGGAACGCAATTCCAAATACCTGTTATCGCTTGTCAACCAGCTTATGGACTTCCGTAAAGTGGAGTCGGGCAAACTGGAAATCGTAAAATCCCGGAATAATTTTCTGAAATTTGCCAATGAACTGATCATACCTTTTGAAGTCTTTGCCAAAGAAAGAGACATCACAGTGAAACGTTATTTCCGGATGCCTTCACCGGAAATCTCCTACGACGAAGAAGCGATGCACAAAGTGCTGACGAACCTGCTGAGCAATGCCATTAAATTTACACCCAACGGCGGAAGTGTGTCTCTGTTCATAGCCCTGTTATCTCCTGCCGATAACCGCAAATCCATGCTTTACATCTGTGTCAGCGACACAGGCAGCGGTATTCCCGATGATGACGCAATCAAAATATTCAACCGTTTCTACCAGTCGCAAGGACAAACCAAATATCCGATGTACGGACAGGCCGGAAGCGGCATCGGACTTTACTTGTGTAAACGCATTGTACAGATGCATGGAGGTGAAATCCATGCGCAAAACAACCATACGACAGGCTGCTCGCTACGCATCCTCCTACCGATAACACCGGAAAGCAATACGGTGGAAACACTGGCCGAAAGCGCCCCGCAACTTATGACTTCCGATACGCTACCCCCATCCGATACCTTCGGAAAAGGTTTATCAATCCTGGTGGTTGAGGACAACGCGGATATGCGTGGATATATCCGTTCCATCCTACGGGATAAATACAATGTGTTCGAAGCTGCCCATGGAGCAGAGGCCTTGAATATATTAAACTCACATTCGGTAGACTTTATCATCAGCGACCTGATGATGCCCGTAATGGACGGCATTGAACTGTCCCGCCGGGTAAAAGAGAATTTCGCTATCTCCCATATCCCTTTCCTTATGCTGACAGCCAAGACATCGCAGGAATCACGCCTGGAAAGCTACCGCATAGGAGTTGACGAATATTTACTGAAACCTTTTGACGAGACATTACTGCTTACCCGCATCGAAAATATCCTTGAGAACCGTAAACGTTATCAAAAGAAGTTTGCCATAGCCATGGATGTGGATGCCTTGAATATGGAAGAAGAATCGGGCGACAAGAAGTTCCTCAACCGCATCATGGATGTCATTAAGGAGAACTACAAAAATTCCTATTTCGAGGTGAGCGATTTCTGCGAAGCGGCAGGTGTGAGCAAAAGCCTGTTGAACAAAAAGCTACAAAGTCTCGTCGGGCAGTCAGCCGGACAATTCATACGCAACTACCGCCTGAACATTGCCCGCGAACTATTACTGAAAAACCGGGAAAATAAAAGCATGAACATTGCGGAAATTGCCTATGAAGTAGGATTTAATGACCCTAAATACTTCACGAGATGCTTCACCAAATACTTCAATACGACGCCAAGTTCACTGCTTAATGAGGAAGAATAACCCTTACTTACGGCAAAAAACAATAAATCTACATAATAAGCTGTATTCTCTACACTTAAAATTCGTTTATCCACCTCTAAAACCCATTTGTCCACCCCTATTTACACCATAAGCCCTACTTTTGCCATACAATCATTGCTTATTTCTTCAGGAAATCCCTCAAGGAAAAGCAATGATTGGAAATCTAATTTTAATATTAATAATATGAAGAACGACAAGAGAACGGCTGTCCATCGTAGATGGCATTGGCTAAATTCAACCTCCCCCAGTTTTGTGAAGTCTGTTACCTGACTCTCCCGGCGGTCAATATAGGATCGTATATTGACCAATATAATATTATAATATAGTTAACGGTGATCTAATCTATTAATTTAATAATCTTAATTCTTTTAAAAATGAGGAAACATTTATTTCTTTCCGTAATGCTTGGTCTGTGTGCCTTTAGCGGTATGACGGTGTATCCTACACCTGCCATGGCTACTGTGACACAATCTCCGACTATCAAGGTTCGTGGCCAGATTGTCGACGAACAAGGTGAACCTATGCCAGGAGCTACCGTCAGAGTTAAAGGCGGACAAGGCGGAACCATTACCGACCTGGATGGAAACTTCCAGTTGGAAGTTCCCGGAAACGCTATCCTTTTGATAAGCTATGTGGGTTTCAAGGAACGCGAAGTAGCAGTTCGCAACCGCGCCATTATTGATACCATACAATTACAGGCTGATGACCAGATGCTGGAACAAGTGGTTGTTGTAGGTTATGGTACACAAAAGAAATCCGACTTAACCGGTTCTGTTGCCGTAGTAGATGCGGAAGCTTTGAAACAGACATCAAACTCCAACATCTCCACCATGCTTGAAGGCAAGGTTTCCGGCGTACAAGTCACCTCCGACGGACAACCGGGTGCCGATCCTACCGTACGTATTCGTGGTGTAGGATCTTTCGGCAGTACTTCTCCCCTCTATGTCATCGACGGCGTTCCCATGGGAACTTCCATCCGCGATTTCTCTTCCAACGATATTGAAACCATCCAGGTATTGAAGGATGCTTCGGCTGCCGCCATCTACGGTTCACGTGCTGCCAACGGTGTGATTATCATCACCACCAAACGCGGACAAAAAGACCAACCGCTGAAAGTGGACTACAATGGATATTTCGGTATGGATTATATTCCTAAGGGAGTCTATGATGTAATGGATGCCGACCAATACAGCCAGTACATCGGTCAGGCTTGTGCAAACTCCAACACTCCGCTACCATCGGGATACAAGCTCAACAGCGAAACCGGGAAATACCATTTCCAAGATGACACCAATACCAACTGGTTCGACGAAGTATTCAAAACGGGTATCCGTCAAAACCATAATGTAAACCTTTCCGGAGGTGGTGCTCACAACACTTATAATATAGCATTAGACTATTTCAACCAAAAAGGAACACTCGAAGGTGCCGGTCCTAACTACGAACGTTACACCGCACGTGTCAACAACAGTATGGACACCAAGTTCATAAAGTTCCAGACCAGCCTTGTTTACTCCCACTCCGACCAAGACAACATGGGCCTGTCCAATGCTTCCGAATACGTTCAAGGTCTGTATGGCGACGTAACCAACATTCTGCGCGGAACCTTACTGATGCAGCCCACCATCAAAGCATACGATTCTTCAACATGGGTGCTCGACAATTTGGTGGGAATTGCCAACAACTTCAATTATGACGCTTACGGCTATGGCGTATACTACGATACCATACATGGTGATATCTCCGCTTCCAATCCATTACTGGTAAACAACCTGCTGCAACGCAACACACGTGTGGACCGTTTCGTGGGAACAGGCTCGGCAGACGTAGACATCTTCAATATGTTCGGCTTCAACAGCAAAAACCACAAACTCAACTATAAAATAAACCTCTCTTACAGCAAAACCTTCTGCAAGGACTTCACTTGGATTCCGGCATGGGTGCAGAGTAACCGCGTCTATCTGTCCAAGAGTAATGAACGGTTGACCAAGGGTTCCCGTATTTATTCGGACGCCTTGATAGAGAATGTGCTTACTTACGATGGTACGATAGGCAAACACCACATCAACGTAGTGGCAGGCCAGACTTACGAAGAAGAAAACACCGACCTGCTGACCGGATGGGGAATCAACTTCACCGAACCTTATTTCCTACAACTTCAGAATGCCGCCAACACGTATTCCGAAAGTTACGAATACAAGCATGCTATCTTGTCCTACATCGGTCGTATCAATTACAACTACGATGACAGATATTTATTATCGGCAACAGTACGCCGGGATGGCAGCTCACGCCTGACCAGAAGTATCCGTTGGGGAACTTTCCCTTCCGTCTCTGTGGGCTGGCGCTTCGACAAAGAAAACTTCTTCCCTTTCAATCCGGACGTCGTGAACATGTTCAAAGTTCGTGCAAGCTATGGCGAGCTTGGTAATGAGAACATCGGTGAATACATGTATCTGGCCGTCATGTCACGCAATAATATGACTTACAATTTCAACGGTAACGTAGTGACCGGTTCTGCCGTTTCCACTTTCGTGGACAATAACCTTGCATGGGAGAAAAAGAAGACCTACAATGTGGGTATCGATCTTGCTTTGTTCCGCAATCGTTTGGAGTTTACAGCTGAGTGGTACAAGAATACCAGTGAAGACCTGCTGTATGCTGTTCCTGTTCCGGAACAAGCCGGAGTGTCCAACACCACCGTAACGATGAATGCCGCTTCGATGAACAACTCCGGTTTTGAGTTCTCCGCTACCTACCGTAACCGCGACCATGACTTCAAATATGAAGTATCGGCCAACCTTAGCACATTACGCAACCGCGTAACCTCATTAGGTTTCGGTACCGATTCTTATATCTCAGGTTCTTACATCACTAAAGTAGGCCAAGAAATCGGTCAGTTCTACGGTTGGGTTTATGAAGGTATCGCCCGCACGCAAGAAGATCTTGACAACCACGCCACACAAGAAGGCGCCCAAATTGGTGACTGCCTCTATAAAGATGTAAACAATGACGGTAAAGTAGACTCCGAAGATCAAGTGGTATTGGGCAGCGGCATGCCAAAAATCAATTTCGGCCTTAATGCCCGTTTTGAATACAAACGCTTTGACCTGAGCATCGCAACGTTCGGCGCACTGAACTATCACGTTAGCGACGACATCTACAACTCACTCAACTCTTGCTATGGCTGGGGAAACAAAGAAGTGGGTATGCTCGAAGCCAACCGCTTTAGCGAAGACGGCAGCACTTACCTTTCCAACGTGCCACGCACCTATGTCACCAACAGTGCCAGCTTGGGTTGGAACGACCTCTTCAGTTCACGCAAGATTCAGAATGCAGCCTACTGGAAAATAGCCAATGTAGAATTGGGCTACAACTTCCCGGATAAGTGGTTCGGTAAATATGTATCCGATGTACGTTTCTACGTATCGGCACAGAATCTCCACACATTCACCGGCTATCATGGTTACAATGTGGATTACGCAGGAGGAACTTTCACTCCGGGATACAATTTCTGTTCTTATCCTACTGCACGTACTTTCATGTGTGGCGTTCATTTTACATTCTAATCGTTACTTTCTAGTACCTAAATTAAAAACATATCTTATGAAACTAAATAAATATTCACTTGCTCTCATTTTGGGATTTGGCGCGCTGGTTTCTTGCAGTGACAGAATGGATTTATTGAATCCCAAC
>ULOA01002112.1_pt1 | contig 68107 bp, 72 predicted proteins | sample 1952271 | NCBI WGS metagenome assembly ULOA01 (sample SAMEA4835594, study PRJEB28245) | human gut metagenome | biome: gut microbiome; material: fecal sample | place: Denmark | collected 2008 | reverse complement strand
AGACCCCATGGAGCTTTACTGTAGCTTGATATTGAGATTAGATAATTTATGTAGAGGATAGGTGGTAGACTTTGAAGTATGGACGCTAGTTCATATGGAGTCGCCCTTGGAATACCACCCTTAAATTGTTTGATTTCTAACTTACATCCGTTATCCGGATGAAGGACAGTGTCTGGTGGGCAGTTTGACTGGGGCGGTCGCCTCCTAAAGAGTAACGGAGGCGCTCAAAGGTTCCCTCAGATTGGTCGGAAATCAATCAAAGAGTGTATTGGCATAAGGGAGCTTAACTGCGAGACCAACAAGTCGAGCAGGTACGAAAGTAGGACAAAGTGATCAGGCGGTTGAAAATGGAATTGCCGTCGCTTAACGGATAAAAGTTACCCTGGGGATAACAGGCTGATACCACCCAATAGTTCACATAGACGGTGGTGATTGGCACCTCGATGTCGGCTCGTCACATCCTGGAGGTGGATTCGCTTCCAAGGGTTGAGCTGTTCGCTCATTAAAGTGGCACGCGAGCTGGGTTCAGAACGTCGTGAGACAGTTCGGTCCCTATCCGTCGTTGGCGTAGGAAAATTGAGGAGAGCTGATCCTAGTACGAGAGGACCGGATTGGACATACCTCTGGTGTATCTGTTGTAACGCCAGTTGCATCGCAGAGTAGCTATGTATGGACGGGATAACTGCTGAAAGCATCTAAGCAGGAAGCCTCCTCCAAGATGAATTTTCCCATTCTTCGTGAAGTAAGATTCCTTGTAGACTACAAGGTTGATAGGCTGGGTGTGGAAGCGTAGTGATACGTTGAGCTGACCAGTACTAATAGATCGAGGATTTAACTTATTATTTAATTAATTTATGAGTAAAGCATTATCAAGTTTTTAAAGGACAAAATCCTTTTACCAGTAACGATAGCCTAGTGGATACACCTCTTCCCATCCCGAACAGAGAAGTTAAGCACTAGAACGCCGACGATAGTGATAAGCGAAAATAGGAAGTTGCTGGTTTTTTTATGTTTAAAAACAGCTTATATTTTTAAGCTGTATTTTTTATCAAAATAAATATAAAGCATATAAAAACTGATATTTTACAATATCAGTCTCCATACCAAACTACTCTAGCTATAAATGCCCTCAAAACATTTACAAAAAAATTATATAATGTAATTTAAGTAAAATCAAGTCCTTTTGAAATAAAAATAAATATTTTCTTCTCAAATTACAAAATTCGACAAAATTTAATCAATTAATATGTTAAATTATTAAGTTAAGGAGGAAATATGAATTTTAGCAAACTTAATAATCACGGAATTATGAACGAAATTAGATTTACTAAAGTTTTTGATAAAAAAATTGTCAAAGAATTAGAACAACCATATCAAGAGCTACTATATGAATTATTTGATAATTTAAAAGAAAATGATTATATAGAATGTTGGAAAAGTAAATTTAAAGAAAAAGCAGACATTAAAATAAGAATTAAAGAAAATATAAAAGGAATTAGTATTAAAATGGGAGAAAATAATTCTGTTCATCAAGAGCACATTAACAGTTTATCTAACTATTTGTTAAACATAGGAATTAATTATGACATTATTAATAAGTTACGAGCATATAATTTTGGATTAATTGAAGGACACCAAGTTGATGCCGAGACATATAAAAAAAGAAAATATAATGATATAATTGAGATCAAGAAAAGTTTAAATGACCTATATATAAAGATTAATTTAATAATAAGATTTTTATTTAAGGGAACAGAAAATCAATTTTATGATACTGATGCCATTATCCATGGAACACCCGAAAGCTTCTTATGGGCCACTAAGAGTGAAATATTGAAATATCTGCTTTTATATAAAAATAATGATAGCACTAATGTGAAAATTGGACCTTTATATATTCAATGCCGTAATAGAAATTTGAATAATAATATAAGATCAACATATAATGAAGAATACATTCAAGTAAAATGGTATACAATAAAAAAAGATTTATATTTAATAACTAAATTACGAAATACAGAAAAAAACTCAAATATTATCAACAATTGACAAATTTATATAATAACAGTTCTTTTTTTATAAAATTTATGGTAAAGTTATAATAGTGATGTATATGAAGAAAATAATTATTTTTGGTGGAGGTAGTGGCCTATCTCAAATGTTAAAGGGATTAAAATTATTCCCAGTAGATATTACCGCAGTAGTATCTGTATCAGATAACGGAGGATCTACATTACGCTTAAGAAAAGATTTTAATATTCCGGCAGTTGGAGATATCTCAAAAGTGCTAATGGCAATGAGTAATACTGATCAGGATATTGTAAATTTAATGAATTATCGTTTTAAACAATCAAAAAGTTTAGGAAATCATTCAATTAAAAATTTATTATTAACAGCTTTGCTTGAACAAAAGGGTGATTTTACAAGTGCAATCCCAGTACTATCTAAATTATTAGATATAGAAGGAAAAGTATTACCAATTACTGAAGAAAATGTGGAATTAGTAGGATTAACAAATGATGATAAAAAAATATATGGTGAAACAAGTATTACAAAATGTAAGAAAAAGATAAGAAGAATTATGTATGATCATGAAGTCAAAGCTAATCCAGAAGTAATAGAAGCCATAAAAGAAACGGATTTAATTATCTTTTCTTCGGGTAGTCTTCTAACAAGTATTATTCCAAATATTATAATAGAAGAAGTAGTCCAAGCAATAAAAAGAAGCAAAGCTCCTAAATTATATATTTGCAACTTAGTGACACAACCTGGAGAAACAGATGATTTTAGAGTTAGTGATCATATAAAAGTGTTGGAAGAATATCTAGGGAAAAAAACTATCAATATGGTTCTAGCAAATAATGTCGAAATACCAAAAGATTTAGTTTTAAAATATGCTACAGAAGAACAAAAAGATCCGGTATTATTAGATGAAGAAAATTTAAGAAAAATGAATATAAAAATAATCAAAGATAAAATATATTCAATAGAAGAAGGGTATTTGCGACACGACACTTTAAAAACTGCTTACTTAATATTTTCAATATTAATGGAGAATGATAGATGACATATACAACTAGAATAAAAGAAGAAATTTCCAAAACAGTTTTAAGTGAAAATGAAAAAATATGTGAATTATCTGGATTTATAAGATTTGGAGCTCAATTAAAAAATAGTATAGTAATAACACTAGAAAATGCTAGTATTGCTAGAAGAATATATAAAGAGGTTAAAGAAATATTCGGAGTTTGCCCAAAAATTACTATAAGAAATCAAAGAAGATTTAGAATAAAACAAATATATATTTTAGAAATAAAAGAAAAGATTGATTATATTTTAAAATTCCTAAACCTTATGGAAGGAAAGAAGAAAATATTACCAAACGAGTTTTTTTTAACAAATGATGAAGAAAAAATTGCTTATTTAGAAGGCGTATTTTTAGCGGTAGGAACTGTAAATGATCCCGCATCAAGTGGATATCACTTAGAAATGGTAACAGAGATGAATAGGGAAGTTCTATTTTTAACAAAATTATTTAAAGACTTAGGAATAACTGCCAAACATTTAAAAAGAAATTCTAAATATATGTTATACATAAAAAATGCGGAAGTAATAGGTGATATTATAAAAATGTTTAAAGCCACTAATGCCTACTTTTATTTTGAAGATATAAGAATATACCGTGACCATAAAAATATGGTAAATCGCCTTAATAACTGTGAGATTGCTAACCAAGAAAAAACGATTACTACTGGATTAAAACAGTTAGAAGATATCAAATACTTAAAAGAGCAAGATTTATATTCTTTGCTAGATGAATCAACTAAAATAGTCTTAGATTATCGAGAGAAATATCCTGAAAGTTCTTTAAAAGAATTAGCGGATATCATTAGTATGGAAACAGATTATAAGATTGGAAAAAGTGGAGTGAATCATCATTTTATCAAAGTAAAAAATTTAATAAAAAAGCATAAAACATAAATTTGACATCAATAATTTCATATGATAGAATATACACTCGTTATGGAGATGTTATATGAAAAGAGATGAAAATGGTTGTTTAATTTTAGATGAACTGAAAGTTGTAAATAATTTTCTTGAGGGGAGAAAACCTAAACTATGGCTAACAGATGGAGAAAATTTATTTTTATTTAAAATGGGTGCTACAAATTACGAAAATTATGCTGAATTAATAGCAAGTGAAATTGCTAAACAATGTGGTATAGAGACAGCTTTATATGATTTAGCTATATATAAAGGTGTCATTGGTGTAGTAACGCCCAATTTTTTAAAACAAAATGACGTAATAATTAGTGGTGAAGAAGTATTAAATGATGGAGCTAAGATAGCCAGAAGAAATAATATAAATGTTAAAATAGAAAACACACTAGATAGTATTGTAACATCATTGAATTTAAGATATGCTTTTACAAATATTGATGAAGTAATTTATTCTTTGATATGTATATGGTGTTTTGATATTTTAATATCTGAGAGCGATCGAAATAAAAACAATTGGAGTATTATTAGTAATAATCTTGGAATTAAGCTAGCCCCGATATACGATTGTTCAACTATGGCATTTTTAAATAATGATATTTCATCCTATATTACTAGGATACATTCTTATTCTACTTTATTAAATTTATTAGACTCCTTAAAATTAAGCTTACACTATCGTTTAGATTTAAAAGATAGCACAATATTAGAGGAATTTGCAGCTTTATGTCAAGAAAATATTGAATATGTAGAAAAAATTATGAAAAAAATTATGGAAGTTGATGTACAAAAGGCAATTGTATCTATAGAAAAAAGACATAATATAGGTAAACAAGGAATAGAAGAATTTAAAATCCCTAGCATAGTAAGTTTTTGGGTAGAAAAATAATAGAATTACGAAAAAAAGATATGCTTAATATTTTTATTCAAGAAAAGGAGAAAATAAACATAAAAAAAAGATAATTAAATTATCTCATCAATAATACCGTAGTTTAAAGCGTCTATTGCACTCATATAATTATCTCTTTCACAATCTTTTATTACTTTATTAACGGATTGTCCTGTATTAGAAGCTAAAATATCATTTAGTTTCTTTTTAATTTTAAGAATATGTTCCGCAGCAATTTTAATATCGGTAGCTTGACCTTGAGCTCCACCTAAAACTTGATGGATCATAACCTCAGCATTTTTAAGTGCACATCTTTTGCCTTTAGCTCCACTAGAAAGAAGGAAAGCACCCATACTAGCAGCCATACCCACTACAATTGTCCGAACATCACTTTTAACGTAATTCATAGTGTCATAGATAGCGAGTCCGCTAGTAACGGAACCACCAGGACTGTTAATATAAAGATAAATATCTTCATGATTTTGACTATCGAGATATAATAATTCACTTACAATAATACTTGCCATAGCATCATTAATTTCCCCGCTAAGAAAGATAATTCGATCTTTAAGAAGTCTAGAATATAAATCATAAGCATATTCTTTATTACTACTACGTTCTATAACTGTTGGTACAATGTTCATTTATAATCACCTATATAATATATAGTATGAATGGTAGAAATTTATGCAAAAAATGTGACAAAAACCTAAAAATATGATAAGATATTATAGAATAGAGGGGTATAATATGGAAAAAATAGAAGTAACCTTTGAACATCAAACCATAGAAGTTAATAAAAATACGACTTATCTAGAAATTAGTAAAGAATCTAAAAAAAGAGATTCTGTTTTAGCAGTCAAAAAAAATAATGAGCTTTTTCCACTAACATCAAAAGCTACGGAAAATGAAATAATTGAATTTATTGACGTATCTTCAATGGAAGGAGCAAAAATTTATAAAGCAGCGATTAAATTTATTTTAGAAGTAGCTTTAAAAACAATGTTAAAAAATAGTGATATTCATTTTCTTCATAGTGTTCCAGGGGGAATGTTAGCAGAAATAAAAAGTGAGAATACACTAACTATTTCAGATATATCTAAAATAAAAAAAGAAATGGCCAATATAATAGATGAAGATTATGAATTTAAAAAATATAATATCTTAAAAAAAGAAGCTGTAGACTTTTATGAAGCTTCCACTTATTATGAAAAAGCAGTAAATGTCAAAACCTGTGATGATATTGTAACAATTTATAAGTTAAAAAATTATATCAATTATTTTTATGTACCAATGCCATACAGTACGAAATACATAAAAAAGTTTGAATTAAAATATTTAGGAAATAACCGCCTTGTTGTTTTGTATCCAAGCAATTTATCGGAAGGAAGATTACCAGAATATGTTCACCATGAAAATATAATTAATGCTTATTATGAAGGAAAGTCATGGTTAAAAAAATTAAATGTTCCTTATGTGAGTGAATTAAACACATTAGTAAGTAATAGAGAAATTAAAGGTTTTATTGAATCATGTGAGCTTCATTTTACAGATGAAATAAAAAAAGCATGTGATAAAATTATTCGAAATAATGAAAAAAAATTTATTATGATTGCTGGGCCATCTAGTAGTGGGAAGACTACTTCTACCAGAGTATTAGGTTCTTATTTAAGAAGTAAAGGCTATGATCCAATTTGCCTTTCTACAGATGATTATTTTGTAGATCGGATAGATACTCCCAAAGATGAATTTGGTAATTTTGATTTTGAGTGTTTAAATGCTGTTGATACAAAACAATTTAATGAAGATTTAATGCGTTTATTAAAAGGAGAAGAAATAAATGTACCAACATTTAACTTTATTACTGGCCAAAGAGAATATCATAATCATTTAGTAAAATTAAATGAAAATAGCATCATATTAATAGAAGGATTACATTCCTTAAATGATGATTTAACTCCAGGAATACCAGATCGTTATAAATATAAAATTTATTTAAGCCCTTTTATTCCTTTAAATATTGACCGACATAATTATATATCTACTCTAGATTTAAGATTAATCAGAAGAATAGTAAGAGATAATAGAACTAGGGGATATACGGTAAGTGAAGTAATTGAAAAATGGCAAAGTGTTCGAAATGGTGAAGAAAAATATATTTTTCCATTTACCCATCAAGCTGATATGATTATTAATACTGCTTTACCATATGAATTAGGAGTATTAAAAGTATATGCTGAACCACTTTTACTATCCATAGATACGGATTCTAAATATTATGAAGAAGCAAGAAGATTATTAAAATTTTTAAGAAGTTTTTATGCTATAACTAGTGAATATGTAAGTAAGAGTAGTATTTTAAGAGAATTTATAGGAGGAAATAGTAATGATTAAAGTAGCAATTAATGGATTTGGAAGAATAGGAAGATTAGCCTTTAGAAGAATTTTAACCACAACTGATTTTGATTTAGTAGCAATTAATGATTTAGGAACACCTTCAGATTTAGCATATTTAGCCAAATATGATACAACACATCGAAGTTTTCATGAAGAATTAATTGAATCAGAAGGAAGTAATATCGTGATAAATGGTATAAAAAAGATTCAAGTACTAAATGAAACAGACCCAACCAAATTACCATGGAAGGAACTAAATATTGATTTAGTATTAGAATGCACGGGAAAATTTACCAAATATGAAGATGCTTATAAACATATTGAAGCCGGAGCCAAAAAAGTATTAATATCCGCTCCATCTAAATCAGATAATGTAAAAACAGTAGTTTACAATGTCAACGAATCTATATTAGATGGAACAGAAGAAATTGTATCTGCAGCCTCATGCACAACGAATTGCTTAGCTCCATTAGCTAAAGTGTTAAATGATACTATAGGGATTGAAAGAGGATATATGAGTACAATCCATGCTTATACCAATGATCAAGCAACACTAGATGTAGCTCATAAAAAAGGAATTGCATCACGTAGAGGAAGAGCTTGTGCCGCTAATATTGTTCCAACTTCAACAGGGGCAGCAAGTACGATTGGTAAAGTAATTCCTGAATTAAATGGCTTATTAGAAGGCTTAGCATACCGTGTTCCTGTAACGGATGGATCTTTAGTAGAATTAACATTTATTCCTAAACGAGTAACATCAATCGATGAAATAAATCATCTGATAGAAGAAAATACTAGTGATACCCTAAAAATTACTTATGATCCAATTGTATCAAGTGATATTATTGGTAAAAGTGTTGGAGCTTTAGTAGATGGCCTACTTACAAGTGTAAATGATAATCTCGTAAAAGTAACAGCTTGGTATGATAACGAATACGGCTATACTTGCCAAATGCTTAGAACAGCCAAATCAATGTTTAAATAATACCGGAACTATTTTCCAGTATTATCCAAATACCGGAAGAAATTACGTTTTTCTTCCGGTATTTTCTTGAGTAAATTTATTATAAATAATAAGCAACAATACTATGAATTATTTGAAACGACTAGACAAACTGAAAATTCTGAAAAATGGATTATATATTTATTAACTGGATTAGAAGAAACTGCTAAGGAAACAATAAATATTATAAATAGAATTAGAGACGAAATGTATTTAATGAAGCAAGAATTAAGAAATAAAACTAAAATATATTCCAAAGAATTATTAGAGGTATTATTTTTTGAATTTTATACCAAAATACCTTACATAAAAGAAATCTTAAATGTATCCGATAAAACAGCTAAAAAATATTTAGATCAATTAGTAAATTTAAATATTTTAACAAGTGAGAAAATAGGCAGAGAAAGAATATATAAAAATGAAAGATTATTCCAAATAATAAAAGATTTAACATAAAAAAAGGTCAATCTGGAACAAACCTCAAATTAGATAAAAAAGATTAAACTTCCATGAGTTTTTTAATCTCCTTGGGTTTAATCTTTTTATTTGTTTTAATTTTTATTTTCTTTTCTAGTTTACCAACACAATAATCGGCACTAATACCAGATAATTCACAAAAGCCTTTTAAATCTGCTGTACTAATAGTACGAATTCCTTTTTCATAGTGAGTAATCAAAGGTCTACTAACATTTAATTTTTGAGATAAACGATCTTGAGTTAATCCTAAATCTTTTCGGATTTCTTTAATATGATTACCTAATAACTTTAAATCAATTTTTTCAACTTTAATAACATTCTTATTAATTTTTTCTACAAACCCTAACATATAATCAAAAGAAACCGTATATTCATTACATATAATATTAATATGTTCAATTGATAAGCCTGTATAACCATTTTCAATATCCGAAACATAACTTTTAGATATTCCTAAAATTTGTCCAAACTCTTTTTGTGTTAATCCATTTTGAATTCGAATATTTCTTGCTCTATTTTCCACTTCAGTGATATTTCTAAACTCTTTTTCCATAATTTACCACCAACAACATTATCTAGGCAAACCTTTATAAAATTAATATAAATACGAAAATTGTAACAAAAAGATTGATTTTTCCTTATGAATATTGTATATTAATAATGTAATAGTAGAATACCTGATAAATTTGTAATGTTTTGAAAACCTTTGTCGAAACAGATGAATTTATTACTTATTTGTATTATAGTGTTGAAAGTAAAGGAACAGGGTATTATGAAAAAAAGAATAGTAATATTAGTCGTAAGTTTAATAGCCATAACAGGAATCATAGTAGGAGTAAGTTATGCATTCTTTAGTATTGGAGGAAGTCAAGAACAGGCAAATACATTCACTAGTGGTTGCTTAAATATAAGTTTAACAAATGAATCAACCTCAATTAATCTAACGAATACTTATCCAATAACAGATATAGAAGGATTAGAGGGGGCAAGTTATGATTTTACAATAAAAAATACATGTACTACCGAAACAAACTATAGTATTAATTTAGAAAGTTTAAATAAACAAACAAACTCTTTAAGTGCCGATTATATCAAAGTAGCATTGTCTAGTGATACCGTAGACCACGTGATATCCAAATTAAGTAGTAATACAAGTGTAACACCAGAAATAGATGGATCATATGAATCATATAATTTATATACAGGAACTTTAAAGGGAAGTGAAAGTAAAACTTATCATTTAAAATTATGGATTGATTATGATGCAACAAAGGAAGGGGCAGCGAATAAAACATACTCTTCAAAAATCAATGTAATAGCAAATCCTGAAACAACAGTAGTAGATATATTAGAAGCCAAGTTTGGAATAGAAGGAACAACAGTAACAAGTACATTAACAGAAGGATTAACCAGTGCAAGTTATTGTATTACAACAGACAACATATGTGAACCAAATACAAGTGCAACAGTAAGTAATAATAGCTATACAGTAGAAGTAGAAAGTAAAGAAGAAAATCAAATGGTATGTACGAAACTAAATGGAACAAGTAAAACCATATGTAGTAATGTAATAGAAGAAGTAAAACTATGTCCAGAAGGAGCAGAGGCATGTAATACAATATTAGCAAATAATTCTGTTAATAGTGGAACACCAAACTTTAGCCAAGTAGCAACAACAAATGAAGGAGTATACAAGACTCAAGATGACTGGGGAGATAGTTACTACTTTAGAGGAGCAGTAACTAATAACTGGGTAAAATTTGCAGGATACTACTGGAGGATTATCAGAATCAATGGAGATGGATCTATTAGATTAATCTATAATGGAACGAGTACAGCTACAACAGGAACAAGTACTCAAATACAAACAAGTGCATTTAATAGTTCATATAATGACAATGCGTATGTAGGATATATGTATGGAAGTACAGGAGCAAGTAGTTATGCAGCAACCCATGCAAATAATAATAATAGTACAATCAAGGGAGTATTGGATAGTTGGTATCAGACTAATATAGCAAATAAAGGATTTGGAAATAAGGTAAGTACAGAAGCAGGATTTTGTGGAGATAGAGAACCAAGTACAAGTTCATCAAGTAGTAATGGTTCAGGAGGAACAGGAATAACAACTACATACTATGGAGGATATATCAGATTAGTAAATAGTACAAAATCTCCAACATTAAAATGTAAGAATAGTAGTGATTTATATACAGTAAGTGGAAGTAGTAAGGGAAATAAAGCACTATCTAATCCAGTAGGACTCATTACAGCAGATGAAGTAGCCATGGCAGGAGGAGTATATAGACAAACTAATCAAAGTTATTATCTATATACTAACCAAGTTTATTGGACCATGTCTCCGTCTTTCTTTAACGGCAGTTATGCTCGCGTGTTCTATGTGAATTCGAGTGGCTACCTCAACCTCGCGTTCGTGAATAACTCGTGGGGTGTGTGCCCAGTAATAAATCTGTCGGCTGATGTGAAAGTAACAGGAAGCGGAACAAGTAGTGATCCATTTGTAGTTTCATAGAACTACAAATGGTAGTGAACACTTCAAGGAGGAGTGTAGTGGTGACGTGATGCAAAATGACTCTTAAAAAATCTTAGAAAACAGTAAAAATAAAACGTCTCGTGCAAGATAAAACTAATAAAATGTTTTAACTAAAAGCACGAGACGTTTTCTAATAGTAAACAAATTAAATTTGCCTCTTAGTGCTACAGCTCATAGCTTGCCATAATATTTTTCATGATAAATAATTGTAAAAGCATGTATTTTATGGTATGATTAATTATAGAGTAAAAGGAGTATGGTAGTGTGGCAAAGCTAGATGCGCATTTTAAAGTTGATTATACCAATGCTTTAGCAAACGATAAAGCCATATTCAAGGGGAATAAATATCGTATTACCATATTAAGTGAAAGATTAATTCGTTTTGAGTATGATGCTAATGGTCGCTTTTTTGATCATCCAACGGAATTTGCTCGCTTCCGTAATTTTAGTGTACCTGAGTTTCAAGTAGAAGAAAATGATAAAACACTAGTAATCCAAACCAAATATTTTGTTTTACAGTATGTAAAAGGAAGACCATTTATTGGGCCAAAATATGCTCCAGATCAAAACTTAAAAGTAGGACTGATGAATAGTGATAAAATATGGTATTTTAATCATCCGGAAGCCCGTAATTTTGGAGCAACAAAAGTATCACTTGATAAAAATATGAAAAGTGCTTTAAAAAAGGGGTTATATTCTACAGATGGTTTTGCTTCTTTTGACGATTCAAGAAGCTTAGTATTTATGGATGACGGTTTTTTAGTAAAACCAACTGAAAAAAGAATAGATACTTACTTATTTATTTATCGAAGAGATTTTGGTTTGTGTTTAAAAGATTATTTTACTTTAACAGGGCTTCCACCACTTCTTCCAAGATATGCTTTAGGAATATGGTGGAATAGAGACATTATTTATTCTTTTGAAGATACCAAAAAGTTAATTAAAGCCTTCAATTTACATGGAATACCAATATCAGTTTTATTATTAAATGAATTTTGGCATTTAAAAGATAAAAGGGATTTAAATAAATTTAAAACTGGATTTACTTTTTCTAAGGAATTATTCCCTGATCCTTATGAGTTTACAACTTACATGCATGAACGTGGAGTAAGAGTAGGAATTAACCTAGATCCTGTAGAAGGAATTGGAGAACATGAAGAACAATTCCGTATGATAGCAACCGAGCTTGGTTTAATTAATACAAGAAGAATACCTTTTAATGTTTTTGATAAAACCTTTTTAGCAATTTATTTTAATCATTTAATAAAGCCATTAGATAGTCTAGGAGTAGACTTTTACTGGATTGACTATAACTATGATTTTGAAACTTTAAAAGCTTTAAATCATTATCATTTTATGAATTATTATAGAGATAATCATAAAAGGCCATTCTTATTTTCAAGAAATAATTTAGTAGCTAGCCACCTATATGGAGTGCACTATTCTGGTAAAACAAGTGTTGGCTTTGATACCCTAAATTATTTACCAAGTTTTAATTCTAGTGCCTCAAACTTTGGTATATCATGGTGGAGTCATGATATTGGGGGATTTAAAGGTGGAATGGAAGATAGTGAACTATATATTAGATATGTACAGTTTGGTACTTTTAGCCCAATATTTAGATTAGCTTGTGAAAGAGGACACTATTATAAAAGAGAACCTTGGAGTTGGGATATTAAAACATATACCATTGCCAAAGAATATTGTCATTTAAGACAAAGATTAATTCCTTATTTATATACGGAAGGATATAAGTATCATAAGACTGGGTTACCATTAATTCAACCTTTATATTATAGTTATCCTGAAGTATATGATGAACCAGCTTATAAGAATGAATATTATTTTGGAAGTGAATTATTAGTAAAAGCAATAACGAAAAAACAAGATAATATTATGAACAGATGTGTAGAACAAATATTTTTGCCAAAAGGAACATGGTATGATTTTAAAACGGGGAAGAAGTTTCCGGGCAATAGAAAATATGTTGCCTTCTATAAAGATGAAGATTATCCGGTATTTGCAAAAAGTGGTTCCATTATTCCTTTAGGAATATTAGGAGAGAATTTAAATGATACGAATCCACCAGAAGGATTAGAAATTCATGTATTCCCCGGAAGAAGTAATATTTATAAATTATATGAAGATGATGGCTTATCAAGATTAAATGAAGAGGGATATTATATTATAACAGCGATTGATTATAACTATTTAGCCAACAATTACACTTTAATTATAAGACCAATTGAAGGAAAGACTGGAATAATACCAAATAACAGAACTTATAAGATTCGCTTTAGAAATACTAGAGAAGCAGAAGATGTAACTGCGTATATTAATGATACAGAAATCCCAATAGAAAGTTTTACTGATGAAAATGACTTTGTCGTAATAGCTAAAAACATCCCAACAACTAGTCAATTAACAATTAATTGTAAAGGACGAGATATCGAAATAGATGCGGTTAGATTAATTAATGAAGATATCAATTCAATTATTAATGATGCCAAAATCAAAACTGAATTAAAAGAAATGATTGCAGCAATTATGTTTAGTACAATGGAGACTAACAAAAAAAGAATTGAAATTAGGAAATTAAAAAGAAAAGGTTTAAAAGATGTTTTCGTAAGAATGTTTATAAAACTACTTGAATATGTTTCAGAAATTTAGTAAAATAGGGTAAATACGTGGAAAAAAAGAGTAGTAATAACCTTTCTTTTTATAGAAAGTCTGTGGTAGATGGAAACAGATAAAAGAAAATTATGAACTTGCTTTTTGGAGTATATGGGATAGTTCCCTTAAAGACTAATAAAGTAATAAATGAAGGTGGTACCGCGTTTATAAAACGCCCTTTTGGTTCCATCTTTTTATTTTGGAGGAGGAAATATATGAATGAATATTTATTATCGATCTACATTTTTATAGCATTATTAATAATTGTTTTTGTAGTGGATTATTTTTTAATTAATAAAAGAAAGCTGAACTTAATTAAAAATAAAGGTATGACTAAAAAGGGGAAAAAGAAAAAGATTAAAAATATTAGTGAGATAGATTATTTGACAATGAAATTTAAATTAGACAAAAAGAAATTAAATATGGATAAAATGATTATTGTAATATCATTAATAAATGCCTTTATTATTTCTGTAGTATCAAGTGTTATCATGCTAATGCCTTTTGCTATCATGTGGCAGTTGATTATAGCATTTGCTCTACTATTTGGACTAATTTATGCATTATATGAAATATATGGCAGACATATTAAAAAGGAGGAAATTAAGAAATGAATTATCAAGAAATAGAAAAAAAATGGCAAAATTATTGGGAGGAGCATAAATCATTTAAAGCAATAGAGAAAAATGATAAAAATCCCTATTATATATTAGTAGAATTTCCATATCCATCAGGATCTGGGTTACATGTTGGACATGTAAGAAGTTATACGGCTCAAGACGCTATTGCAAGAATGAAGAGAATGCAAGGAGAAAATGTTTTATTTCCAATGGGATGGGATGCCTTTGGTGCTCCAGCCGAACAATATGCAATTAAAAATCATATTCACCCTAAAGAAGCCGTAAAGGAAAATATCAAGACTTTCAAAAGACAAATGAAAACATTAGGGTTCTCTTTTGATTGGGATAGAGAGTTTTCTACTACTGATCCAGAATATTATAAATGGACACAATGGCAATTTTTACAATTTTATAAACATGATATGGCCTATAAAGCAACCGTGCCAGTAAATTGGTGCCCTAATTGTAAAACTGTATTGTCAAATGAGGATGCTGCTGGCGGAGTATGTGAAAGATGTGGTACTCAAGTAGTTCAAAAAAATAAAAGCCAATGGATGCTTAGAATGAGTGATTATGCTGAGGATTTATTAAATGGTTTAGAAGATACAAACTTTGCTCCTAAAGTAAAATTAGGACAAATCAATTGGATTGGTAAATCAATTGGAGCAGAAGTAGATTTTAAAGTAGATGGCTTTGATGAAGCATTTACAGTATTTACAACGAGATGTGATACTCTTTTTGGAGCTACATACTGCGTTTTATCGCCAGAACATCCTCTAGTAAATAAGATAACTTCTAAAGAAAAAGAAGAAGAAGTAAAAAAATATCAAGAGGAATGTTCTCTAAAGAATGAGATGGAAAGAACAGAATTAAATAAAGAAAAAACAGGTGTATTTATTGGGGCTTATGCCATTAACCCTGTAAATAATAAAAAAATTCCTATTTACATAAGTGATTATGTTTTAGCAAGCTATGGAACTGGAGCAATTATGGCTGTACCTGCTCATGATAGTCGAGACTATGCATTTGCTAAAAAGTTTAATATTCCAATTATTCAAGTATTAAAAGGTGAAAATGAGGAGATTAATATTGAAGAAAGTGCTTATGAAGGAGATGGTATTCATATTAATTCTAGCTTCTTGGATGGTTTAAATAAAGAAGACGCTATTAATAAAATGTTAGATTATTTAGAGGAAAATAACTGTGGTAAAAAGAAAGTAAATTATAAAATGCGTGACTGGATTTTCTCAAGACAAAGATTTTGGGGAGAACCAATTCCAATGATTTATTGCGAGCATTGTGGATGGGTGCCAATGAAAGAAAGCGATTTACCTTTATTACTTCCAGATGTAGCCGAATATGAACCAACTGATAATGGTGAGTCTCCTTTAGCTAAAATTACTGATTGGGTAAATACAACATGTCCAAAATGTGGAGCTGCAGCCAAAAGAGAAACTGATACTATGCCGAACTGGGCAGGATCATCATGGTATTTCTTAAGATTTATGGATCCTCATAATACTAAAGAATTTGCTTCAATGGAAAACATGAAATATTGGAATAAAGTAAACTGGTATAATGGTGGAATGGAACATACTGCAAGACATTTGTTATATGCTAGATTTTGGGTTCAATTCTTATATAATATTGGGTTAGTTCCAAATAAGGAAATGATAGATACTCGTGTTAGTCATGGAATGGTTTTAGGTAGTGATAATCAAAAAATGAGTAAATCTAAAGGAAATGTAATTAATCCCGACGATATCGTTCGTGAATTTGGAGCAGATACTCTAAGAGTATATGAAATGTTTATGGGAGACTATGAACAAGATAGTCCATGGAGTACAGATTCTCTAAAAGGATGTAAAAGATTTATTGATAAAATTATTCGTTTAAAGGATAGAGTTATTAATAAAGAAGAATATTCTAAAGATTTAGAAGTAATTATCAATAAAAGTATAAAGAAAGTAGAATATGATTTAAGTCATTTAGGATATAATACAGCCGTATCAACACTAATGATTTTAGCAAATAAATATGAAGAAAAAGAAGAAATTACTAAAAAAGATTATCAAGTTTTATTAACACTTTTAAATCCTATAGCCCCTCACATTACTGAAGAATTAAACGAAATGTTAGGATATAAACCACTTTGTGAATCTACATGGCCAGTATATGATGAAGAAAAAACAATTGATAATGAAATAACAATTGGTGTACAAGTAAATGGAAAATTAAGAGGAGAAATTAACATTTCTAAAGACGAAGATGAGGAACAAATAAAAAGAAAAGCTTTATCAAATGAAAATGTAAAAAAACATCTTGAAAATAAAGAAATTATTAAAATTATTATTGTAAAAGGAAAAATAGTTAATATTGTTGTAAAATAAAAGGTAAGAATTAAAAACTTACCTTTTGCTAAATTTAATATATCTGTCGACCTATAATATTGTAAAAATGCCGGGAGATCGACAGAAAAAAGGTTAAAAAAATATTGATTTTATAGTAAAATATTTAAATATAATATTTTAAACCAATATTTTTCTAGGAAAATCACCAGTTTATAATGAAACATACTGTAATTTAAATTAGTTTAGTGAGGTAGCAAATAAAGTAAGTGTTAGGTTTATAATGAAACATATTGTAATTGAAAAGAAAAAAGAAATTTGCTTTCATCATAAGACAAATTGTATTAAATAAACATCCATATGACTAAAATTTGACTTTGAATAAAGAATCTGTTAAAGTATAAACCATTCAGGTGGGGAAAAATGGTAGACAAGATAATAAAAACTAAAATCATAGAAATTTTGATTATAATTTTAATAGTAATTATATCCATGCCAACATGGAATTACTTTAATAGAAAAATAGAGATGAATTTACAAAAGACTTTAGCAGGTTTAAATAATTTAGAGCTAAAAACAAACAATGTTGATGGATATGATAATGTAATAGTAGGTAATTCATCTACGACTAATAGAAAATATCAACTATTATTAATAGCCGATAAGAACTATAATAATATAAAAATAACTATAAATGAAAATACAAAATTATTAGAAAATTATCCACATAAAAAAGAAAAAGATTTTTTTGTATATATTATATCAGAAGAAGCAATAAAAGGAAGTCAAAGAGGATACAAAATAACATTAAATATAAATAAAAACATGTTAAACTATCACTACAAATTAAAAGAATTAGCATAATTTAAAAAAACTAACAAAATTAGCTTGTATTTTATCCTTAATTTATGGTATTATTAAAATACGGTGATAGTATATGAAGATAAAAGATATTATCAAAAAACAAACAACAATAATTGCCATTGCAGTAATCCTAGTGACTATAACAGTAATTGGGGTTAGCTATGCAATATTTTTTGATGTTAAAACAAATAGTAGGGATCAGGTAATAACAGCCGGAACTTTAAAATTAACAGTAACAGATTTTAATGCTCTTAAATTAAGTGAGCCAATGTCGACAACAGAAGGCTTAAAATCTAGTCCAGTTAGTTATACAGTTCAGAATACAGATAGTAATTTACCAGCAACTTATTCTTTATATATTTATGCAGGAAGTGGTAATAATATTCCTTTAAGTAGTATAAAAATTTCTACTGACGGAAATGCTTCAAGTGGAAGTAGTTCCAAAGTATTAAGTTCAATAGCAGAAACAATAGTTGAAAATGGAACAACATATTATCGGATCGATACAGGAAACTTAAATGCCGGAGCGAGTGGAACGACCAAGTACATTAGAATTTGGATAGATGAAGATTTAGTAGCAGATGAAATAAACAATGGAAATTTAAATTTACAATTGTATGTCGTAAGTGAAGTTCAAGAATAACTCAAAAAGAGTTATTTTTTTAAAATTTAAAAATAATAATAATTTAATTCATTATTTAATCTATTTTACTCATAAAAAAAGAAATTTATAATTAAAATTAAACAATTTCACTATATATTTTAATATTTTCACAATTTGATAGATAAGAAAAAAAGTTATATGATTATCGCATAGAAAAGAGGTGAACGTATGTATCAAGAAAAAGAAGAAAATATAGAAATATATTTTATCTGTTACAAAAAAGATGAAATGGAGTTAGTAGAAAGCTATTATGATGAGATACTAAAAACACAATACTGGTATTTTAATGCTTATCTAGCTTACAAAGAATGGCGCAAAAAATTCAGAAATTTAAAAGTAGAAAAGTTAACAAAGCAATTACTAACGCTTGCAGCTAGTCGCTATTTAATTTATAAAATGGAAAATCAAGAATATAAAAATGCCAAAGAAGAAAAAAGAATTTTAAAAGATTTAGAAAGTATTCAAAAAGAATTGAAAATTATCATGGAAGAAGGGGAGATTTTAGAGAAATTATAAAGTTTATAATAAAAATGAAGTAGAATGTGGTAAAATAAAATTAGGTGATAATATGATAAATATTTATGAAGTAATAGATAGAAGATTGACAAATATCTCTTCTATAAAAAAAGGAAGTTGGATTGATTTAACCAATCCAACTTTAGAAGAATTAGAAAAAGTTATACAAAATACGGAGATTAATAAAGAAATAATTACTAAATTATTAGATGAAGAAGAGTTACCGAGGATAGAAAAACGAAAAGAAGAAACAGTTATAATATTAGATACTCCTTATGTAGCCGATAATAATAAACACAAATATAGAACTAATCCATTAGGAATAATTATAAGTGAAAAAGGATACTTGATCACAGTTTCCTTAAAAGAACAGCCGTTTTTAGATTATTTTAAACAAAATGAAGTAAATAATTTAAGAGGAAAAAATAAGACAAGTTTTATTTTGCAAATATTTACTATGGTAGCGGGTATTTATCAAAAGGAATTAACAAACATTAATAAATATATTGACAGTAGAGAAAAAATTCTTTCTAAATCTACAAATAATAAGGAATTAATACATTTATTGGATATTGAAAAAACATTAGTCTATTTTATTAATTCGTTAAAAGCAAATGAAATAGCTTTAGAAAAAATAGCCAAAGGAACAATAATACCCGTTGAAAAAGAAGATGAAGAGTTATTAGAAGATGCATTAATAGAAAATAAACAGGCAATCGAAATGGCTACAATATATAGAGAAATATTGTCAAGTATGACAGATACTTATGCGACAATTATTTCTAACAATTTAAATGATGTAATGAAATTTTTAGCGGGAATAACAATTGTATTTTCAATACCTACAATGGTAGCGTCTTTTATTGGAATGAACGTTCCTTTAGGTAAAGTTGGCTCATCTTCATTTAGTTTTATTCTAATTATATTATTATCATTATTATTATCTTTACTGATAGCATTTATATTAAAAAAGAAAAACATGCTCTAATAAAAGGCTATAAACATCAAAATTGCAGTTTTTATGACAATATGCTATAATATTTTTGAAAGAAATGAGAGAAGTTATGAAAGTATTAATGATTATCCCTGCGTATAATGAAGAAAAAAATATTATCAAAACAATAAGTAAACTAAAAGAAATTAAGTTAAAAGACCATACGCTTGATTACATTGTTATAAATGATGGTTCAACTGATCAAACAAAAAAGGTTTGTAAAGAAAACAAGATAAATATGATAGATTTACCATTTAATCTTGGGATAGGTGGTGCAGTTCAAACTGGATATAAATATGCTTATTATAACAATTATGATATTGCAATCCAATATGATGGTGATGGACAACACGACGGGAACTATATTAAAGATTTAATTGAAGAAATAAAAAAGGGAAATAATATTGTAATAGGCTCAAGATTTGTAAGTGAATTAAGTACTTTTAAATCAAGCAAAATGAGAAGATTAGGTAAAGAAATTCTATCAATTTTAATAAAAATATTTACAGGGAAAAAAATATATGACCCTACAAGTGGCTTTCGAGCAGCTGATAAGGAAATCATCAAATTATTTGCTAATGATTATCCAAGTGATTATCCTGAGCCTGATACCATAGTATCTGTAATAAAAAAAGGTTATAAAGTAAGTGAAGTTCCTGTAAAAATGAATGAAAGAGAAAATGGTAAAAGCTCTATCAACCCACTAAAAGCTGTTTACTATATGATAAAAGTGAGCTTAGCAATTATTGTTGCTGGAGCTTCAACAAAAAAAGAAAGGAAGGATGAACAATAATGCTATCATGGAAGTTAGTAGTTACCTTAATAATATTTGCTGTTATTTTTATTTTATATGTGTGGCATAGAGTATTAAAAAGAAACTTGATACTGAAATATGCTTTATTATGGCTACTCTTTTGCATATCAATGGTAGTTGCTATATTAATTCCTAAATTCTTAAAAATAATATGTAATATTATAGGTATTTCAACTGTATCGAATTTTATATTCTTAATTGGATTTGGCCTTTTACTATTTATAACTTTTATATTAACCGAAATAGTTTCAACTCAAAAAGCAAAAATTACGAGCTTAGCTCAAGAAATAGCTATTCTAAAATATAAAGGAGAAAAAGAAAATGAATAGTTTATTTAATGTAATTAAAAAATATAGTGTATTTTTAAAATATATAATATCGGCAGGAATTTCTTTTGTTATCGATTTAACTTTATTTACCCTATTGAATATATTACTTAAAAATATTTTAAGTGATCTATCAATTATAATTGCTACAATATTAGCTAGAATTATATCTTCTTTTATTAATTATTTAATGAATAGAAATGGTGTCTTTAAGAAAAACACAAAGACGATTGATAAAACAACTTTAATAAAATATTATATATTGGTAGTTATTCAAATGTGTGTATCTGCTTCTTTAGTATTTATCTTATATAAGCTAACAAACTTCAATGAAACTTTAATAAAAATTCCAGTAGAAATAGTACTATTTATGATAAATTATTTTATTCAAAAGAAATATATTTTTTGCGATAAGAAGGAGAATATTAAATGAAAAAATACAATAGTATAATTTGTCTTATATTAGGAATTATCACTTCTTATAGTTTATTATTTGAGATAACTTCTAAAGGTTTAAAATTTGGACGTTCTAATACCATGATGTTGACATATTTAATTTTAGCAATATTCCTTTTTGTTTTTTATAATAAATACTTTAATAAATTTAAAGGAAAAATGACATACCGAGTTATATCTCTTATTTTTAGTTTGCTAATGGTATTTGGATATAGTTATGATGTTGCTGGAAATTCATCTTTAGTTTTTGGCAGTGTTTCTATTATTATATTTTCTATCTTAAAAATGATAGGCTACTTTGTATTATTTAATACAGCAATTCATTTGCTAAATGACATAGTAGTAAAAAAAAAGATAAAAGATGAAAAACTTCCGAAAATATTATCTTTATTTGATAAGCATCCATTCTTGTTTAGTTTCATAGTAATAGTTATTTGTTACTTACCATATATTATAGCTTATTATCCTGTAATTATTAATTATGATGCAGCAAATCAAATAAAAGAAGTTATGGGGATTCATACAAGATATATGGATAGTGTAGTATTGCTAAATCCTAATGTATATATTACAAACTTTAATCCTATTATTCATACTCTTTTAATTGGTGGATTATTTAAAGTTGGATATTTAATTGGAAATGTAAATTTTGGAATGTTTTTATATTCAATAGTTCAGTTGATAATTGTAATTAGTGTGTTTGCATATTCAATATACTATTTGAATAAAATAAAAGTAAACAAAAAATTAATATTGATTATTTTAGGAATTTATGCTTTAGTTCCACTCTTTCCTTTTTATGCAATGACTGCCGTAAAAGATGTTATTTTTTCATCTTTAATATTATTATACTGTATAAAATTATATGATATAATGAAGTACAAGCAAACGACAAAACAGTATATATTATTTTCTCTATTAGTTTTATTAATAATATTATTTAGAAATAATGGTATATATACAATCGTATTAAGTTTACCATTTGCTATGATTTTAAAAAAGGAAATAAGAAAACCAATATTAATTATTTTCATCTTTAATATTGCGATATATATAGGTTATAACAAAGTTTTACTTCCAAGTTTAGAAATTGCTAATACTAGCATTAGAGAGATGTTATCGGTACCGTTCCAGCAAACAGCTAGATATGCGAAATATTATGGAGATGAAATAAGTGATGAAGATAAAAAAATTATTGATAAAGTATTAGGGTATGATGATCTTGGTGAAAGATATGAACCAGACTTATCAGATAAAGTAAAAAACAAATATAATAAATACACAACAGACGAAGAACTAAAAGAATATTTTCAAGTTTGGTTTAAATATTTATTAAAAAGACCTGGAGTGTATATTGATGCTACAATTAATAATGTTTATGGTTATTTTTATCCAAATACTAGTGCATGGTATATTTATACAGATTTGAACCATAAACTACCAGAAGCAGGGTTTGATTATCATTTTAATGGTTTAAATGGCTTAAGAAGTATATTATCTGCGTATGGCGAAGCATTCCCATATATTCCAATCCTAGGAACTATTGCTAATATTGGAATGGTTGTGTGGATACATATATTACTATTAGGAATGCTAATTGTTAATAAGATGAAAAAATACATTGTTTTATTGTTACCAGCTTTCTCGTTAATTTTAGTATGTATTGTAGGCCCAGCGAATACATATTTTAGATATATTTTACCATGTGTTTTTGCTTTACCGTCATTAATTTTAATCTTATATAATGAATTAAAGACAAGAAAAGAATTATAATGAATAAAAAGATGCTTTAAACATATAATTTAATAATAAAATAGTTTTACACTAATTGACAAAGGCTAAACTATAGTGTAAAATGATAAGTGCAGTGGAAAAGCAGTATTATTCCGCTTGCATGGGGCTTTAGCCAAGTGGTAAGGCATGGGACTGCAACTCCCCGAGCACCGGTTCAAATCCGGTAGGCCCCTCCATTAAGTTATTAAGAGCTACTTTAGAAGTAGTTCTTTTTTTTATAAAAATATGCTATATTATTTATAGAAAAGGATAGTTAATATGAAGAAAATAATAAAATGGATTATTATAATATTGATAATTGGAATAATTGGAGTTTTAAGTGTAAACTTTGGTGTAAAAATATCCACAAGTAAGCAGATAATTAGTGAAGAAGATTACATAGATTTAGAAGATATAGATTGTATTTTAGTTTTAGGAGCAGCTATCTGGGGAGACAAGCCTAGTCCTATGCTAGAAGATCGCTTATTAACAGCCATTTCATTATATGAACAAAAGCCGACCAAAATAATTATGAGTGGAGATCATGGAGAAGAATCATATGACGAAGTAAACACTATGAAAGAATATGCAATAGAAGCCGGAATTCCTTCTGAAGATATTTTCATGGATCACGCAGGATTTTCTACATATGATAGTATAGTACGAGCTAAAGAAATATTTGGAGCGGAAAAAATAATTATTGTAACCCAAAAATATCATTTATATCGAGCATTATATATCGCGAATTCTTTTGATTTAGAAGCTTATGGAATAGAGGCAGTTCCTAATGACTATAATGGAGCAATGTCTAGAGAATTAAGAGAGATATTAGCACGAGATAAAGATTTTATAAAATGTTTGTTTAAACCAGAACCTACTTATTTAGGAGAAGAAATACCAGTAAGTGGGAATGGGGATATAACAAATGATCAAGGTAGTATTGATTTAAATATTAAAGAAAATAAAAAGGAATAGAGAAATAGTTATACAAAATTTGGTATAACTTTTTTTTAATTTTTCATAATAAAAATGGAGGTAATTATGAATAAAGAGGAATATAAAAAATTAGTAAAAAAATATGAGCCTAAAGAAAATAAATTGGAGAATGTTGTATATGCCTTTTTAATTGGTGGAATGGTTGGATTTATTGCCGAAGGTCTAATTGTTTTATTAATGAATTTCTTTGATTTAACAAGGATAGTAGCGGGGGCATGGACGTGTTTAATAATCATATTTACAGCATCTCTATTTACAGCATTAGGATTTTTTGATAATTGGATGAGCAAATCAAAAGCTGGATTACTGATTCCTACAACTGGTTTTGCCCATTCGGTATCTAGTAGTGCTTTAGATTATAAAAAAGAGGGATTAATAACAGGACTGGGTTCTAACTTTTTTAAACTAGCTGGTAGTGTAATATTATATGGAATATTATCAGCATTTATATTAGTGATTGTGAGAGTGATTATCGGTGGCTAGTAAAAAATTTAATAATGTATATATAAAAGATAATTTTTCTATAGTTGGACCATTAGAAAGAGATGGATTACTAAAAAATTATGATTTAGTAATGGATGATTACTATTATGGTGAAAAAACATTCGAACAAGCGGAAATAAAGATGCAAAAAATAGTACTAAATAATTTATTAAATAAAAATCGTTTAACCGAAAATAAAGTGGATTTTTTATTAGGAGGAGATCTAATCAATCAGATATCTATTTCTAGTTATAATGCCAGTAAATTTAATATTCCATATTTAGGAATATATAGTGCTTGCGCAACTTATGCGGAAGAATTAATGCTTGGAGCCTCACTAATAAGTGGTAAGTTAGCTAAAAATATAATAGCAATAACGAGTTCTCATAATCTAAATGCTGAAAGACAATTTAGATATCCAGTTGAATATGGAGCAGTTAAAAAACATACAACAACTTTTACAACTACAGCAGCCATTTCCACCTTACTAACAAGTGAACAAACAGGTATAAAAGTAGAAAGTGCAACAATTGGAAAAGCTATAGACATGGGAATAAATGATACCAATAATATGGGAGCAGTCATGGCTCCAGCTGCTGCAGATACTCTAAATACCCACTTAAATGAAATGAAAAGAAACATTAACTATTATGATTTAGTATTAACTGGTGATTTAGGTTTAGTAGGAAGAGAAATTTTTATAGAAATGTTAAATAAGAATTATAATATTAATTTAAAAAAATATATGGACGCTGGATGTGAAATATATACAAATGCTCAAGATACCTATGCTGGAGCAAGTGGACCGGTAGCGTTACCATTAGTTTTATTTGATAAAGTATTATGTTATAAAAAATATAAAAAGATTTTAATTATAGCAACAGGATCATTACAATCAGTTCAATTAGCAAATCAAAAATTGGGAATTCCAGGAATTGCCCATGCAATAAGTTTGGAGGTATTATAATGACATTTATATGGGCATTTCTAATTGCCGGAACGTTTTGTGCATTAGGGCAGATTATATTAGATAATACTAAACTAACTCCTGGACATGTAACTTCACTATTTACAGTACTAGGAAGTATTCTAGCTTTCTTTGGCATATATGATAAATTAATTGAGTTAGCCGGAGGGGGAGCAACATCCATTATTTCTAATTTTGGCTATATGTTATATACAGGAGCTTTAGAAGGATTTGAAAAAATGGGAGTTTTAGGAATTTTCTCAGGAATGCTTACTAAATCTAGTGTTGCCATAGTAGGATCTATAGTATTTGCCTCATTAGTAGCCTTAATTTTTAAACCAAAGGATTAAATAGTCCTTTTTATTTTGCCATTTTTTTGATATAATTTTAAATAGTAAGAAGGGATTGTTATGGCCAAAAAAAAATATAAAAATATAAAAGTAGAACAAGACGAATTAAAACCAATAGCAATAGGGGAATTTGAAAATAGAAAAAGAACTTCAATTGGCATTTTCATAATTTTAACTATTTTTGTTTTAGTAGTAATATTTTTACCAGAAATATCTTCAATTGTTAATGAATATTTAAACCCTACACCAATTGTAAAACCAACACCTACGCCAAGTGATCCAGATGATTCAAAAGAGCCAGAAGATCCTGATCAAAATGAAGACGAAGAATTTTATGCATATGTTGAAAATTTAAAAATTGAACGCGAAGAAGTAATAGTAAGTGATATAAAAATAGATACCATAAATAACACATTAACTTATAGTGTAACTAATAATACAAATAGTTATCAAGATATAGAAGAGTTAAATTATTATATAGAAATCTATAATACGGAGCGAACTCTATTAGAAAGAGTAAAATTAGTAAATGAAGACGTTTTAGCTGCTGGGGCATTTAAAACTTATACCAAAAATATTTCTGCTTCAACAAGTCAAACAGTTGGTTATATTGTTTTAGTACAAAAAACGGAAGAAGATTATCCAGCGATAACTCTAACAGAAGATACAGAAGGAAATGCTAACTTAGTATGTAAAAATAATCATGAAACAATAACTTATAATTTTAAAAATAGTAAATTACAAGGATTAACAAGTACAGTACAATATCTTACGACCGACCCTGATTATGAAAATATTTATAATAATTATCAATCATTAGTAAACAATTATAACACTACGAAAGGAATAACATCAACACTATTTAATAATACAAGTGGGTTTAATATAACAACAATTGTAGATTTAGAAGAAGCCAGTCGTACTTATATTTTTAATGCTGACACTTTTAAATTAGATACTGATCCCAGAGTAGTAAATTTTGAAATGGAAGCATCAGGTTTCGATTGTAATTAGGACGTGATAATATGGAATATAAATTTAGTATTAATGATTTTGAAGGTCCTTTAGACCTTCTTTTACATCTTGTTAAAACATCCAAGATGAATATTTATGAAATTGATATTAAGATAATTATTGAAGAATATTTGAAATTTATTGAAGAAGAAAAGCATAGAAATATTGATATTGCGAGTTCCTATTTAGTGATGGCATCAGAACTAATTCATTTAAAAAGTAAGATGTTAGTTCATGATGAAGAAAAAGAAGAAATAAGTGATGATGAATTTTCAATTGAATCAGAAGAAGATTTAAAAAGAAAAATAATCGAATATGAAAAATATAAAAAATTAAGTGAAAGTCTAGTAGAACTAGAAAATAAAAGAAATAACTTTTATACGAAAAGTCCTATGAATTTAAATGCTTTTCTAGAGAAGGGAAATATCAATTTTGGCGATGTACATTTAGAAGATTTAGTAGATGCTTTAAAGAAATTAAAAGAAAGAGAAAAGTATAATAAACCTTTAAATACAAAAGTTACAAAAAAAGAGTATAGTATTGAACGAAGAATAGAAGATATTAGAAAAATATTACAAGTAAGAGATAAAGTGGAATTTTTAGAATTATTTAGTGAACCGAATAGAGATTTTCTAATCGTCACTTTTTTATCCATTTTAACAATGAGTAAAAATGATGAAATCACTTTAACTCAAGAAGACAATTTTAAACCAATTTTAATAGAAAGGAGCAATATTCATGAATAAATTAGGCATTTTAGAAGGTATTTTATTTGTTGTTGGTGATGAAGGGATTAATTTAAAGAATTTATGTGAAGTAATGAATATTAATTTAGAGGAAGCAAAAGAACTTCTATTAAAATTAAAAGAGAGTTATGAAAGTGATAATAGAGGAATTAGAATTAGTTATCTTGGAGATGCCTTTAAACTAACAACCAAAGAAGAACATAAAGAATATTATCAGAAACTAATTGAAAACCCAGAAGCTAATACTCTTAGCCCTTCTAGTCTAGAAGTTTTAGCAGTTATTGCTTATAATCAACCAATTACGAGAGTCGAAATAGATGCGATGAGAGGGGTAAGTAGTAATCATATTATTAGAAAATTAGTAGCAAAAGGACTTGTAAAAGAAGCCGGAAAATCGAAAATGCCAGGAAGACCCAACTTATATCGCACAACGAGTGAATTTTTAGATTGTTTTGGTCTGTCAAGTTTAAGTGAATTACCAGAATTAGATAGTGAAAAAGAAAACGAACAAGAAAGTGAATTATTTACATCTATTTATAAAGAGGAAACAGATGAAATGGGAATTTAGTCATGAATTATTAAAAGAAAATTTTGGTAATCATGAAGAATTAACTTTAAATTATTTAAGGTTTGAAGAAGAGACAATTACCAAAGAAAATATAAATTTTGAGACAATGCGAGAAATCTATTTTAAAAAATGTAAGCTCAATAATGTTTATTTTGATAACACTTTTTTTGGTAAAGTAAAATTTGAAAATTGCGAATTAAATAATGTAACTTTTAGTGGTAACTCCTGGAGTAATGTTTACTTTATTAACTGTAAATTAATTAATGTATCTATTTTCGAATGTACGATTAATAATATGTTAATAGAAGAGTGTTTAATTGAATATTCGAAAGTAGAAAATAGTAAAATAGATAATAGTAACATTAATGACACAAAATTAATGGAAAATATCCATCGGCATAACAAATACACTAATATGAAATTTGATAGATGTAAATTAATATCTGAAAATTTTATTGATACAATTTTTAAAAATTGTGATTTAAGAACAAGTCAATTTGAAGAAGTAAAAATTAATTTAGATGATTTAATAGGCTCTAAAATATCATTATTAAGTCTTTTAGAGATAGTAAATAGTAAAGGAATAATCATTGAAGAATAATAAAACTATGTTATAATAAGATAGGAGGATACTATGAGTTATATTGAACTAAAAAATGTAAAAAAAGAATATATAATGGGAGAAGTAAAAATTATTGCGGCTCATGATGTTTCATTTGAAATTAAAAAAGGGGAACTAGTAGTAATACTAGGTCCTAGTGGTGCTGGAAAAACGACAATATTAAATCTTTTAGGAGGAATGGATAATGCTACAAGTGGGAAAATTATTGTAGATAATGAAGACATTACTTCTTTCAAAAGAAAAGAATTAATTGGATATAGAAGAAATAGTATCGGCTTTGTTTTTCAATTTTATAATTTAGTTCAAAATTTAACAGCTCTAGAAAATGTTGAATTAGCAGTTCAAATATGTAAGAATCCTTTAAAACCAGAGAAAGTTTTAGAAGAAGTAGGCTTAAAAGATCGAATGAATAATTTTCCAGGAGGATTATCTGGAGGAGAACAACAAAGAGTAGCAATAGCAAGAGCTATAGCTAAAAATCCAAAATTACTTTTATGTGATGAACCAACGGGTGCTCTAGATTCTAAAACAGGAATAAAAATATTAGAATTACTTCAAAAATCTTGTCGTGAATTAGGAATGACTACGATTATTATAACTCATAATGCCATTATATCTGAAATAGCAGATAAAGTAATACGCCTAAAAAATGGAACAATTGAAGAAATAAAAATGAATAAGAAGCCAAAAGACGTAAAGGAGCTTGATTGGTAATGCGTCTTTTATATAAACTATCTTTTGTTAAAATGCGTAAGAATATAGGTAGGTTTTTATCTTTACTATTTATAGTAGCTTTAGGTGTTGGCTTTTTTGCTGGTTTAAGAGAAACTACACCCGATATTGAAGCTACATTGGACAATTATTATGATGAACATAATTTAATGGATTTTAAAATTGTTAGTACCATGGGTTTAACAGAAGATGATATAGCTTCTTTAGAAGAACTTAAAAATATTGAGAAAGTCGTAGCAAGTTATTCTGTAGATACATTAATTGATGGAGAAGCTGTGCGTATTCATGCCATTGAAGAAGATATAAACAATGTAGATTTAGTTGAAGGAAATATGCCAGAGAATAATAATGAATGCATAGCTGATGCTACAAAATATAAAATAGGAGATACTCTAACAATTAGTAAATTATCTCAAGAAGGTATACTCCAAAATACTACTTATAAAGTAGTAGGCTTAGCAAACTCCCCAATGTATTTAAGTAGACAAATGGGAATTGCCAGTATTGGAACTGGAGAATTAGCATCATTCATTTATATACCTAAAGAAAACTTTAATTCCGAATATTATACAGAAGTATATTTAACAGCGAAAGGCTCTTTAAAAGAAACAGCATATGAAAAAGGATATGAAGAGACTACTAATTTATTATTAGAAGAATTAGAAGAATTAAAGCCAATTAGAGAAACAAAAAGATATGAAGAGATTTTAGAAGAAGCAACCATTGAGATACGTAAAATTGAAGATGAAGCGAATGAAAAAATTAGTATTGCTGAAGAAGAATTACAAGAGGCTTTAGAGGAAATTAATAATGGAAGAACGGAAATCTATAATGCTAAAAATGAAATAATTACTAATGAAAATAAATTAAAAGAAGAAGAACAAAATGGATTAACAAAAATAAATAATGCCAGATTAACATGGGAAGAAAGTAATAAAGAATTAAAAAATACTTTGGCATCATTAGGTTTAACAGAAGAAACTTTAGAAACAGCCTTAAATACTGTAAAAAGTAATATTACGTCTATTAAAGAAATATTAAATACTCTACCTACAGATGATCCCAAATATGCTGAATATCAAAAAACATTAGAAGAACTGAATAATAAGAAAGATAATCTACAGACATTAGTTACAACTAGTGAGACTTTAAAGAATAGTAAAATAGAAATTGATAATAGCGAAAAAGAATTAGAAGAACAAATAAAGGCATCTCAAGACAAGTTAAATAAAGCAAAAGAAAAACTAGAAACTCAAGAGCAGAAAATAGAATCAGCATATGAAGAATATGTCGCAGGAGAAAATACACTCGAAGAACAAAAAAAAGAATTAGAAGCAAAAATTAATGAAGCTAAGTCTTCTTTAGCAAAAATAGAAAAGCCAGTTTGGTATTTATTAGATCGTACCGATAATAATGGTTATTCTAGTATTTGGGATGATGCCGCTAAAGTGGATGCTATTGCTGGAATATTTCCTATTTTCTTTATAATTGTCGTAGCTTTAATGTGTTTTAATACAATGAATCGAATGATAGAAGAAGAAAGAGGAGAGATAGGAGTTTTATCATCATTAGGATATGGAAGTTTTAATATTATTAATGGTTATTTATTCTATGTCTTTTTTGCCACAGTTATTGGTGTAACCATAGGATTATTAATAGGATATACTTTAATTCCGAATATAATTTACAGTATTTATAATGCTAATTATATTCTTCCATCATTAAATATCAATATGAAATTATTACCATTCTTTATTATCATATTAATAACGTTAGGACTAATGTCGTTAATAGCAATCATCTCATGTTTAAAAGAGTTAAAAAATGTTCCTGCAACTATTTTAAGACCAGCTACTCCAAAATCTGGTAAAAAAGTTCTTTTAGAGCATATAAAATTTATTTGGAAAAGATTATCTTTTACAGGCAAAGTAACAGCTAGAAATATGTTTCGATATAAAAAAAGAATAGTAATGACAGTCTTAGGAGTAGTAGGATCAACTGCACTTTTATTAACAGGTTTTGGCTTAAGAGATAGCATAAGTGGCTTAGCAGATTTACAATATGGAAAAATTAATCATTATGATGCCTTATTAGTTTTCCAAAATTCCTTTAAAACCATTGAAGAAGAATGGAAAAGTAAATTAAAAGAAGATAACATTACAGAGTATTTACCAATTTATCAAGCCTCATTTACTTTTGAAGCAAAGGATTTAACTCATGATGTTTATTTAATTGCTCTAGAAAATAATACTGAACTAAATAACTTTATAACATTGAATAGTAAGGTAAATGAAAATTTTACTTTTCCAGAAGATGGTGTAATTATTAGTGAAAAAATGGCAGATTTATTAAATGTTAAAATAGGGGATTTTATCAAACTAAGAAACAGTAATAATGAATTAGTAGTTTTACCTGTATCTGAAATAGTAGAAAATTATACCTTACATTATGTTTATATGAACAAAGAAACATATGAAAAATATTTTGAAAAAGAGTTAGAATACAATATGATTATGACAAACTTAAATGAAGAAACAAGTCATGAAGATTTTGCTGAAAAATGGATAGATTCAGGATTAGTTAGTACCATTAATTTCACAGAAGACAATATTTTAGTATTTGATAATATGGTAAAAGGCTTAAATTTAATTATTGTCTTAATTATTGGGGCATCTTGTATGTTAGCATTTATTGTATTATATAATTTAACAACCATTAATATTGCGGAAAGAATAAGAGAAATATCAACATTAAAAGTTTTAGGATTTTATGATAAAGAAGTATCTAGCTATGTATATCGTGAAACGCTTTTCTTAACAATTATTGGTATTTTAATAGGTTTAGGAGCAGGAATATTCTTACATATGTATGTAATAAATGTCGCTGAAACAGATAATATATTATTCTTACACTCTATTAAATGGTATAGTTATATATTCTCTTTCCTAATAATTATTTTCTTTACAATATTAGTTCAAATAATAACAAATCAAAAATTAAAGAAGATAAATATGGTGGAATCATTAAAATCAGTAGAATAAAAATTGTTATAGAAATATAGCAATTTTTTTTAACAAGAAACATTCATTCATAAAATATTTGGATGTACCAAACTGGATTATCATTAAGATCTTTAAAAAGGCTGATGTTAATTTAATGGTTGATTATGATAAGCTTAAAAAAGGTTGAAATGTTCCAGCAATTAAGTTAAAATAAGACACAAATGAATCAAAAAATGAAACATAAAATTAAGAATGGGCATTTTCTGATAAGATAAAAGAAATATGTTATAATAATTAAAACAGATAGGGGAAATAAATATGATAGAATTAAAAATAGGCTATTTATTTGAGAAAGAATATATAAATTATGAAAATCAAAAACATGAAATATTTTATTTTAGAGATTATTGTGTTAGTATATCATTTATGAACTCCGAAGGAAATTATATGAACCATGTAATAACTGGAATATATAGTGGAATATATGCAAGTAGCGTAGATAAAAATAGAAATGAAAGTAATTTTGTTTTTATAAAAGATGATTTAATAGAAGCGATAAAGCTTAATAATAATAAAGTGAACTTTGATATAATACGAAGAAAAAGATTAGAAAGCACAGCCAAATATTATTTAAGAGATAAAGAAGGAACGGGATTAGCAAAGCTACTAAATAAAGAATTACTAGCTTTATTGGAGAAAGAAGAGCAGAATAAATTAGATTTTACATTAGAAGAAAGAGAGAAAAATGCAGATATATTTTCAATGTATATGGCAATAAAAAGAACAATTATTTCTCAAGATGAACAAATTATGCAAATATTAACAGCTCTATTTAAAAATCAGAAAGTCATAAATTCAGATTTTGATATAGATATAATTGCTAAGTTAAAAGAAAGTATCCTAATATGCGGACCAACTGGAACAGGGAAAACAGAAATATTAAAAAGAATATCAAAACTATATAATATTCCAATAATAATAGAAGATGCAACCTCTCTTTCAGAAACTGGCTACCAAGGAAGAAAAGTAACGGATATGTTAGAAGCACTATGTTTAGCAGCAAATGGAAGAATAGAAAAAGCAGAAAAAGGAATATTAGTAATAGATGAATTTGATAAGCTAGCTGAAAAAAATAACGGTAAAGAATCTCATGTTTCAAGGCTAGGGGTACAAAGATCTTTATTAAAGTTATTAGATGGTTCTATATTTTACTTACCGAGTGGTACATTTAATACTTCAAAATTAACTATAGTGGGATTAGGAGCTTTTACTGGCATCACAGAAGAACAGGATTATAAACATCTTAAAATAGAACATTTTACTAATTATGGAATGTTAAATGAATTAATGGGTAGATTTTCTAAAATAATTGCAATGAATCCTTTAAAAAAAGAAGATATTATCAGAATATTAAAAGAATCAGATTTTAGTCCATTAAACACATATAGAAAATTATTTGAAATGTTAAACGTAGATTTTGGATTTAATAATGAATTTATAGAATATATTGCTGAATTATCTATATTAAAACAAAGTGGAGCAAGAAGTTTAAAAGCCGTTTTTGATGAATGTATTAGTAGTGCTTTATTTAGAATTTTTGCAGGAGAATATTCAAGAATAATTCTAATAAAGCCGCAAACAGAAGAAGAAAAACCTTATATCTTAGTAAAATCAAAAAATAAATAGTTAATAATAGGTGATAAAAATGAATTTAGAGGAAAAAATATTTAAGAAAGCCCAAATAAAGATAGATAAATTGATGTCTTATGGTTTTAAAGAAATTAATAATAGTTATATTTATTCAAAAAAAATTTTAAATAATACATTTAAAATCATAATAGAAATCGATTATTATAATAATATAAAAGGGAAAATAATAGATGCTAATTTTGATGAAGAATATTTAAATTATCGTAATGAAAACTTAAATGGAGAGTTCATCAATAAAGTTCGTGAAGAATTTAAAAAAGTTTTATTTGATATTAAAGATAAATGTTGTACCATCTTGTATTTTGGATCAGAACAAACAAATAGAGTAGCTGATTTTATAATAAATTATTATCATACAACTCCAGAATTTCCTTGGAAGAAAAATCCAGATTGTGGTATATTTAGACACGCTAATAATAAGAAGTGGTATGCATTAATTATGAATGTAAAAAGAGGAAAAATAGAAAACAATGATAATATTGAAAAAGTAGAAGTGATTAATTTAAAATTAAATGAAGAAAAAATAAGCCAATTACTAAATAAAAAAGGATTTTATAAAGCTTATCATATGAATAAGAAAAAATGGATTACAATAATCTTAGATAATACAATAGAAGATGAAGAAATAATAGCTTATATAAAGGAAAGCTATAATCTTACTTGTAATAAAAAATAAATATAAAGAGTAACTTAACTATTTAATATATAAATATTTAGTTATTAATTTTACATAATTTTCTCACATAATGATATAACTCACCATTTTGTGAATAAATAGCATTTGTATAAAAGTCAACAACCTTTTTTTCTTTTATAGCTAAAATATCTTTATGATTGGGATCTTGGTATACAAAGATTGTTGTTCCACCATGTTCTTTAATGTATTTCATTGCATAATAATCTGTAAGTCCATCCCCTATATATATTACATTAGAACAATCATTATCTTTATTTCCAATTGTTTTTAATATTTCTTCTATAGCAACGACTTTATTTTTATCACTCATTAAAAATTTTATTCCTATGGCTTCATGGTTTAAATTATAATTAAATATCGTTGCATAAATCTTTTTAAAATAGGATGAAACAGAGACTTTTTCTAAAAACACCTTAATTCCAGAACTTAACAAATAATTTGAAACATGATTTTGACAAAGCATATCTAAAAAGTCAGTTACTCCTTCATTATAATCAACATTATTATAACCTAAACAAAAATTTTCATCTTTTAAATCAAAATTTGCACTTTTTATAATTTCAAAATAAGTTTCATACATAGCTTCATATAAATCTATATTTTTATCTTTTGATTTTTGCTTTGATAATTCTAAAAATTTTGGATTATGTGCTCCACCTTTCATTCCACTTTTTTCTAAAATTTCAAATTTAGGTAAAGAGTATGGAGTTAATGTTCCATCGAAATCATAAATAATTACATTTTTCATTTAAATTCTCGTATAATCAATCTTATATAAATATTAATATATTTGATTTTTCCCTTTCTATTTATATTTTTTGATGTATTATAATTCTTAGAAGTATTGTAGATTCGTATCTATTTTACCAAAACCATTTTATAAACTGGTTCAAAGAACTTAAGAACATAGATTTAATAAAAACACGTTAGTTTTTACTATTGCTAGTTATCTCTTATCCATTCAATACATTCCAAATTATTATTTATTATACCATATTTATATTTTAAAGTCATTATGTACGTCAACCATTAATTAAAAATCGAAGTAAATTTGAATTTTTATTAAACGGCGAGTTAAATAAATCTTTTCCAGAGTTAAAACCTTTATTTAACAATAGAATTTCGACTACTTTCTTATTTGCTTTTTAGATAAATATAAGAACCAGGACAATGATTTTTCTAAAGTTTCACTTGTATGAAATTTTATTATTATATGCTTCTTTTCCATATTAAATTTTTTAGAAAACTATTGACTTTTAACAATTATTATAATAATTCAATCTAATAATTTTCTTTAGACACATTCAATTGCAACATAAATCATATTTTTAATATCTTTCAAAACCATCTTTGGTATTCTGTATAATTTCAATATTATTGTCATATATAAACTCTATCTTTTTTTTAGTACTTTATAAAAAAGTAAATCTTTTGCTTTTAATTGAAACACCTTAAGCTATCCTTTTCTTTCCTTAAATATCAAAAATCAACTTTTTTTAAAATCGATACTATATATTTTAATCTAAAAAAGTTAAAATAAATTGACCGATAGTGCTGTTTAGGAACTTACCAAAACCATTTAACAAAGACAATTAATATTACATACTTATAGTACTTTTATTGTTATTTGAAAATAGTTTTTATATGAAAAAAATGATATAATTATCTAAACGACAAATAGTAATTTGAAAGCGAGATGATACTTTGGAATTGGAATTTAAAGAATTGGCAGAAAAAGATTACAAGAAAGTAATTCAATATGCAATTAAAGGAATGCACTTTAATTTTTATGTTGATAATAAAACAATATTAAATTTTTATGGTAGATACTTTTGGTATTTGGAACTATTAAATGCAACACAAGTTTTAGCATTATATTATGGTGAAGAACTAGCAGGAGTTCTAATAGCAGAGATATATGATGAACCTAAATGTCATAAATCATTTTCAAAGTCTATATATGTTAAGTTTGTTGAGTTTATTCAAAAATATTTCTTCAAAGATAGTGTTGGTATTTATGATGAAGTTAATCAAAAATTACTAAAAGAATATCAAAAAAATAATAAACCAAATGGAGAAATCAGATTTTTAGCAGCTAATCCTGATTTAAAAGTAAAAGGTATAGGAACAAAGTTGTTAAATGAATTAGAAAAAAGAGAAAAAGGAAAAGAAATTTACTTATTTACTGATGATCAATGTACTTATCAATTCTATGAAAACAGAGGATTTGATAAAGTTGGAGAAGAAGATATTATCCTTAAACTAGAAAAAGAGGTTCCTTTAAAATGTTTATTATATAGGAAGAAATTATAAATCAAAATTACGATTTATGGAGGGACTATGAAATACAGTAATAAATTAGAATTGATAGAAGCAATTAGAAATAATGCTGATTTGTTTATTAAAGAATATTCGAATATAAATGAATCATCTATAAATGTAGTTGACGGGAAAATTGAATATACTCCTTTTCAAATGTTATCCTTTTGTATTGGTTGGATGGATTTAGTTTTAGCTTGGGAAAATGAAGAACAAAAAGCCATTCAGAAAACACCACTTGCTACTGAATGGAAATGGAATAATTTAGATTGGTTATATCAAAGTTTTTATGATAAACATAATGATTATTCTTTAAAAGAATTAATTGATACTTTTAATCAAAAAGTTGATAATATTATCCAACTAGTAACTAATTTATCTGATACAGAATTATTGGAAATCGGAAAAAGAAATTGGGCAAAAACAAACGGTAAGGAGTTTAGTGTATGTAGATTAATACATCTAAATACTATTGCTAATTTCAAAAATTTTAGAGGTAAAATAAAAAAATGGAAAAGGACTAATAAATAAATTACCCTTTGAAAGTGAGGTAAAATATGAAAATAATTGAGGCCAAAGATAGAACACCACAACTTATAGATAAATTATTAACGGTGTGGGAAAATTCTGTAAGAGCAACACATAAATTTCTATCAAATGAAGAAATTTTAGAAATTAAAAAATATGTACCAGAAGCATTAAACAATATCTCCCATTTAATTATTGAAACTGATAAAGAGGGAACACCTATTGCATTTATGGGAATTGAAAATAATAAACTTGAAATGCTATTTATTATTTCTGAATGTAGAGGCAAGGGTATTGGCAAAAAAATGCTTTTATACGGAATAGAAAATTATGGAATTAATGATCTTGCAGTAAATGAAGATAATCCACAAGCAAAGTGCTTTTATGAACACATAGGTTTTAAAGTTTATCAAAGAAACGAGTTAGATGATCAAGGTAAACCCTACCCAGTTTTATATATGAAATTAGAAAAATAAGTTCAATATATAAGGAAGATGTAAAAATTATGAATAAAGAAATATTATTATCTAATATAGATAAAATTCATACTACCAAAATGGGTATGGATAGGATTAAGAAAAATCTTAAATTAAATACTAATGATATAATTGAATACTGTAAAAATAAAATCTTAGATAAAAACTGTAATATTTATAAACAAGGAAAGAATTGGTATTGTGAAATTAATAATATAAGGATAACTATTAACGCATATAGCTACACAATTATAACTTCACATACTATTCATTAAATTTACAATTGATTGCAATGTTAAAATACATTGCTTGTAGCAACGATATATTTATAATAAACTTAACTTGAAAGGAGAAAATGTTATATGTTAAAAGATAATTTAAAAGCATTAAGAAAACAAAAAGGACTTTCCCAAGAAGAGTTAAGTATTAAATTAAATGTTGTTAGACAAACAATTTCAAAATGGGAGTCAGGCTTATCTGTTCCAGATGCGGAAATGTTAATAACTATATCAACAATTTTTGAAACACCGGTTAGTGAAATTCTAGGTGAGAACATCAAGGAAAAAGAAAAAAATGACTTACAAGTAATATCCGAAAAATTAGAAGTTATAAATGAACAATTATCAATGAAACGAAAACAAAAGAGAAAACTAATGATTAATACATTAATAATTGCTGATGTATTTTTAATATTATTATTTATTTTATTCATAATATTAAATAGTCCATATCAATCATGGGATTACAATGATGCTGAATGGACTGTTATTGGAACGATATGGCATTCATTTGAATGGATATTCTTTAGATTTGCCCCAATTATAGTTATAACAATAACTATAATATTAGGAATAATATTTGTAAAAAGAAATAAATAACAAACTATATTTTATCGATTAGACCAACTGCTACAATTGGTCTTTTTCATTAATAAATAAAAATGTATACTGTAACTTAATTTATTTAAATAATCAAGAAAAACATTAGATAATAACGATAAAAATCAATCATTTCGATTGATTTCTATATATTAAAATTCGAATAGTTCGAGGCTATTTCCCTCTGGTGCGAGAAAGTAGCCTATTTAAAACCTTTAAGATTAAAATAGGTCGATAAATCTCAAATCTAATAATATTTTAACATACTTTAAATTTTTATGACATATCTTTCCCCACAAAGACATTATAAATTTCATTGTATCTATAACCTAACTTAGCATAATTAGAATCTGGTTCTAAAATATTTAATTCTACTAATTTGTCTATTAATATAGACACAGTATTTCTAGAAACTGATGACTCTTCTACGATTTCTTTTTTTGTAAAAACAATTTGTCTCATAATGGCAGGCATAATCCGATATACAGCATTACTTTTTAATATTTTAATTTTTTCCATATCTTTATTATAAATTTGGTTAATTCTATTTATTTTTGCAATATAATTATTGCATTGATCAATTATACATTGCAAAAAAAACTTTATAAATCCCAACATATTGCCTTTTCTACTTTCGTTTAAAAGTTTATAATAAGTAGGCTTATATAATTCAATTACTTCTGATAAAAATAAAATTGGTTCTTCTTCGGTTAAAAGAGCTAATTGAACAGGAATGAGTGCTCTACCAAGTCTACCATTACCATCACAGTAAGCATGTATAGTTTCAAATTGTGAATGAGATATTGCCAAATTGATAAATATAGGATCAACATAAGCATCATTCATATATTCAAATAAATTGTTTAACAAAATTGGAACTTCTTCTGGTATAGGCGGAATAAATGTTGCTTCTTCAATCGTACAGCCTTTTGGGCCAATCCAATTTTGAGTAGTTCTAATATGCCCGGGATCTTTTTCATTTCCACGAACACTATTTAATAATATCTTATGAATATCATTAATGAATTTAATATCAATTTTATGATTATCTTTTAAATGCATTTTGGCAAAATCAATTACCTTTTTTAAGTTTTGTATTTCTAAATTATCATCTGTTTTAGGCATATATTTTAAATAATACATATCATCTTGTGAAATTTGAGTACCCTCTATTTGTGTTGATTTTAAACTTTCACTTAAAATAATAGAGTCTAAAAAAAATCTTGAATCAAATTGACTGTTTTTTAAATTTGATTTGTATTCTCCAAATTTTAAATTAGCTTCTGAAATCAAATTCATTAACTCTTTATCTAGTTTATATTCAAGTGGTAATTTTTTAACTTTTATAGGATCCATTTTCTCACCTCCTTAATATATTACTATATTCAGTCTAGAAAGTAAAGAAAAACGCACAATATCTATGAAATAATGTGCATTTTTATAAAAAAAATATGCTTTTTGCACAATTATTGTGCAATAATAACTCAAAATTTTGAGTAAAATTCAATTTGGTGCGAGAGAGTAGCCTATTTAGAACCTTTAAGATTAAAATAGGTCGATAAATCTCAAATCTAATAATATTTTAACACAAAATTATGATGTAGTGTAAAAAATAATAAAATTTTTTAAAGTTTAAACATTTGGCTTTAAAAAAAAAAAAAAATATGATATATTAATATTGTAAAACTAATGATCATAGAGTATAATATATTTCTAACTTAAAAGAAAGGAGTTTTTGCTATGAATGAAGTTGATAGAAACTATAAATGGTTTAAAGCCAATTTAAAGGAATTGTTAAAAAAATATAAAGGACAATATATAGTAATAGCTAATCAAGAGGTAATATTTGCCAGCAAAGAAGAACAAAAGGCAATTACTTATGCCTCTGAATTAGAAATGGGAACGTTTATTATACAGAAATGTGAAAAAGAAGATCAAAATAGTATTCAGGTTTTTCACACGAGGGCAATTTTTTAAATGGATAAATCGAAAAAAGAAATTAGGCATGCTTTTACAGTTCCTTATGAAAAAATTACTCCAGTACTTTTAACAAAAGTTTCATTTTCTTCTTCTTTTAAGAATGCAAATGCTATAGAAGTAACAGGAATAGGAATTTGGGATACTGGAGCGACAACAAGCGCAATAAGTTCAAATATAGCAAAAAAATGCAATTTAATTCCAATTTCAAAAGCTGAAGTTCACACTGCTGGTGGTTTAGTATCCCAAAATGTATATTTGGTAGATATACTTGTCCCCAATGGTGTAGTTATTAACTCTGTGAAAGTTACAGAAATACCAGAAATACATGGTGCTGATGCTCTTATTGGAATGGACGTTATTCAATTAGGCGATTTTGCAATTTCAAATACAGATGGTAAAACAACCTTTACCTTTAGAATTCCATCATGTAAAAAATATGATTTTGTAGAAGATATTGACAATTATAATAGGCAAATTGCTAAAAAAAATCACCAATTACATTTATATGAAGAAAAGAAAAATGGCAAAAAGAAATGTCCGTGTGGAAGCGGTAGACCATATCGGTATTGTTGCGGAAAAAAAGAAACGCAAAAAAGTTAACGACACAAATTAATAAAGATTTAATAAGCAATTTATTAAGTAGATTATAAATTATTTTCCTGTTTTTAAGATTAGAGTTAACTTTTTTCAAATTCTATTTCTTGCCAAAAGTAATAATAACTTGAAACTTAGTATTTGATATATCTTCGTTATAATTATCACCATAAATTTTTTTATAATGATATTCACATATATCATTATTTTTTTGCATTATTTCCTTATCTATATCAAGGTTAGATACTTCTTGATAATAACTTTCGTACAACACAAAACTTTTTAATTCATCAAAATTTAATTCTGTAATTACAATATTGTCTGTTATTTCTTCAGGAGTAATCTCACTTATTTGTAATTTATTATTTTTATTTTTGATTCTAACTACTTTTGGCTTTTGATCCATTCCTATAATTAATTCTTCATTTTCTTTTAATGATAAATATTTTGTCATTTCCACGCCTTCTTTCTAATTATTAATTATAACACAAAATAGCAGAAAATATAACTGTAAATAGCAATATTGATGTTTTTTCTTCGCCTAATGCGATAATTAGCCTAGGTGAAGTATATGATAGATTTTTCAAGATTAAAAGATATTAGAGAAGATAATGACATTAGCCAAGAGAAAATGGCAAATATTCTAAAAGTAAATCGTTCTACATATTCATTATGGGAATTAGGAATTAACATTATTCCACTTAAAAACTTATGTGATTATGCAGATTATTTTAAATATAGTATAGATTATGTTCTTGGTTTAACAAATGAACGTAACACAAAAATAAATAAAGGATTGAACCTAGAAAGATTAGGTAATAATATGAAAGCAGTTAGACTAAAACATAATTTGTCTCAAGAAAATATTGCTGACTTGTTAGGTGTATCACAAGCATGTATTGTTAGATACGAAAAAGGTCTTATATGTATTTCTACTTCCAATCTATATAAATTTTGTAAAGAGTTTCATATTTCAATGAGTGCTGTTTGTGGGAAAAGTAAAAAATAAAATTATATAAAAAAGTAATACAAATTAAATCAGTATTTACCTAGCTTTTTTTAAAAAAGGTAATATACTTTGTATATAATTATATCTATTTTTGCAAGTGCAAAAATAAAATGGCACCAGTAAAATAAAAGAAAAAGTCTTATAAAATAAGGGTTGGTTCTTTTAACTGGTGCAAACATCATATCCTGTTTAATTTTTAAAGTTGTAAAAATGAGAAAAAAAGAAAAATTTAGGAGAGTTAGTTTGATAGTTTAAGATACATATTAGAATTTTGATGAGGTAATAGTTTTGTATTTTCATTTAATTTCTTTTTGTTATAGGATAAATTTATTTTATGAGGGAGTGTATAAAATAAATCTTCTAAATCATTTAATTTTGTTTCATTAATATTGATTGCACTAATCATTCCTATATTAATTTTACCTTCTTTTTTCTTATTTTTTTCTAAGGGGAATATTCTTACTATTTCGCTATTATCTAGTTTTTCACCAGATAAAATTTTTGTATCAAAATCATATTGCCCCTCATAATAATAAACTTGATAAAACTCACTTAATCTGATAATGTGTTCTTTCACTTTTTCAGCAGGTAAATAATTAGAATATCGAACAAAGCCTTCACCATTTTCATCTATTCTATATAGTGTTTTATCGATATAACCTTCATTAAAAAGGTCATTAAAATTTTTAAAGAAAGTACTTCTAAAATTAACATTGGTTACTATATACTCTCCATTTGGTACTTCCATAAGAGAAATATCTTCAATATAATTCATAATAAGATTTGCTTTTTCTTCTCTCGTTAAATCTTTCCAAGTAATCACAATTTGTTTGTAAAGATTAGGTAATTTAATTTTATTAATAAAATCAATATCTCGTTTAATTAAAATATCTTCTTTAGTAAATCTTAATTCTTCAAGTTGGTCAGTTTCTAAAATCTTTTGTTCTAAAGTTCTTATATTGTTATCTATAATTTCACTTTCTTTTTTATATTCTTCTAAAGTAAATGCTTCATTAATATAAGCATTTCTAATTCTTTCCTTTTTTAATTCTAGTACTTTTAATTCTTTTGATAATTCTTCTTTAGGATTATCTAATTTAGCTTTTAACATAGGTAAGAAAAAACTTCCAACGACAGAATCATACTCTAATATCTCACTTAATAAGTTTAGAATTGCTTTTTCTATCGGTTCTTCTTTAATAAAGTTCTTACAATTATTACAACTATAATAGTAGTATACTGTATCATTTTTCTTTTTATAGGTGGCTCTACCACCCATAATTCTGCTACATTTAGGACATCTTAATTTTTGTAAAAAAAGATAAGTATTATATCGCATGTAACTTCTGGAATTTTTCTTCTTTTGAACTTGACAACTTTCCCATAATTCTTTACTAATTAAAGGTTCTACGACGTTTTCATAATAGGTTGGGTGAGCAGTTCTTTTTCCATGAATAAAATCTCCTTTATAAACAGGATTTTCTATAATTTTTAATATAGTACTATCTTTCCATTTTTTATTACAAACATTTTCTTTATTAAAAATATTAGCTATTTTTTGATAACTATTTCCTTTAAAGTATAAATCATATATTCTGATAACAATATCTTTTGTAAGAGGATTAGGAACTAACTTTTTATTATTTCTTTTATATCCTAAAGGAGTATGAGAGGGGATATTACCACTTTTAATCGCTCCCACAAGTCCTACTTTAGTTCTTTCACTTGTTCTCTCTATTTCATTTTGGCTTACGCTCATAAGAAGTCTTGAAACTAATTTACCGTTTGCATTGGTTGTATTAATTTCATCATTAGCACAATCTAAATAAGCATGATTTTCTTCTAAAAATTTCATAATATTTTCCCAATCATAAACACTTCTCGTTAATCTATCTAGTTTTAATGTAACAATGGTATTTATTTTCTTATTTCTGATATCCTCTAACATTCGGTCAAATTCTGATCTATAATTTCCATTTTTAGCACTAATTCCAGCATCTTCATAATAATCATTTCATAACCTTTATATTTACACATAGCCTCTAATCTCTCTTTTTGTTCTGGTAAACTAAAACCTTCCCGAGCTTGATCTTCCGTGCTTACACGAGTATATATTCCACAAATTTTCTTTTCTTCATTCATTCATCACATCATCCTTTCTATCCATTTAAAGTATAAAAAAATAACACAAGACAAATAGTTTGTGTTATCTAAATAAGTGGAAATCATTATATTTTTTCCTAGCATACTTATTTTAACAAAACATCTAGTTTTGTCTATGGGTAAAGTTATGATAATTTTTCTTTCCTAATTTTTAGAAAAAATCCAGGTAAAATGGGAGATAAGGAATTGATGTGCATGTTTTTTTATAGTGTTTTAATAAAATTTTCTAATTCTTTTAATGGAATACTTTTACTTAAATTTTCAATATAAAGATTACTCTCATAATTAAAGGCAAGTAAAGTAATATTTTTGATGATAATTCTATGAGGTTCTACATAAATTAAGTTAGTTTGTTCTAACTTTCTAATACTTCCATTTTGGATAATGGGAGTAATATTACAGAAACTACATATAAATTCTAACTTCTTTTTAAGAGCTGCTTCCATTTCAATTTCTTGTTTTACAACCTTTAACATGAAAATCTTCTCACTTTCTAACACAAAAAAATCAATTCCCTATAGAATTGACATTTATCGAAAGCTCTTCCTTTTCGGTTCGAGCAGATTTCCCTCTGGTGCCTGTGGTCGGACTCGAACCGACACGATATTGCTACCACTGGATTTTGAGTCCAGCGCGTCTACCAATTCCGCCACACAGGCAAGTACAAAATAATTATAGCATAAAATGTTTAATTGTACTAGCAAAAATCATCTTTTTTAGGATATAATAATAAAGTGATGATTATGATAATAGTTTTTATAAGTATATTTATAATATTCTTAATATGGTCTAGTTTAATGCTAAAAGGTAGATTAAATAATTTAGATCAAAGAATATATCAAAAAATAAAAATAAATGGATTAAAAACTTCTTTTTGGAAAATAGTAACCTTTCTAGGAAGTGCCAAATTTATTATTCTTTTGTGTTTCCTATTTTTATTAATTTTAAAAAATAAGAAAATATCAATAATTATAATAATAAATATGTTAATTATGTGGGGATTAATAGGTATATTAAAGAACACTTTTAAAAGATCAAGGCCAAATATAAATAGATTAGTAGAAGAAAAGGGATATAGTTATCCATCCGGACACACTATGACATCTACCATCTTTTATGGATTTATGATATTTTTAATTGTCATTAGTAATATAATATTACCACTTAAAATAATAATTATTTTTTTACTGATATTGTTAATATTAATAGTGGGATATTCTAGAATATATTTAGGAGTTCACTATTTTAGTGATGTAATAGGAGCTATCCTATTTGGTAGTACATATTTATTATTGTACATTTTCTTTACTTATTTTATTTTAAAAATTATATAAATTTTCTAATTTTAGTAGGATATGATATAATTAATTTACAAAAGGAGATGTAATTTTGAAAAAAAAGAAAGAAAAAATTATGCCATTTTTTAAATTTTTAGCCGTGGCAATGGCTATTATTACAATCGTTACGTTATGTTTATTTAAATTTATAGATATTTTGCCAGGAGAATACTTTTTAGTATTATGTGTATTATTAATTTTATTAGATGTAATATTCACCTGTTTGATATTAGTAAGAAAAGGAGTAAAGCGAAGGGCAATAGGAACAGTATTTTCTATTCTTTACATAATTGGGTTAGTGTTAGCAATTGTTTATGAATTAAATACGATAGGATTCTTAAAAAAATTAGGCTTTACAGATTATAAAACAGAAAACTATAGTGTATTAGCCTTAAAAGAAAGTGGATATGAGAAATTAACTGATTTAGAAGATTTAAGTATTGGAAGTTTAGAATTTACAACTGATGGATTAAAAGAATCTAAAGAAAAGATTGAAAAAAATATTGATGTAGATTTTGTTACAACAGATAACATTACAACCCTAAAAGATTCATTCCTTGAGGAAGAATATGAGGGAATGTTAATTGAAAACTCAATGCTTGCCATGATTAATGAAAGTGATGCTGATTTTCAAGATCAATATAAAGTGATTTATGATTTTTCAATAGATGTTGAAACAGAGGATATTGCTCATGAAGTAGATATTACAAAAGATTCATTTAATATATATATATCTGGAATTGATACATATGGATCTGTAAGCAGTGTTTCTCGAAGTGATGTAAACATGATAATTACTGTAAATCCAAATACTCATAAAGTATTAATAACTTCTATTCCTAGAGATTATTATGTAACACTAGCAGGAAAAAATGCAAAAGATAAATTAACTCATGCTGGAATCTATGGAATTGAAACCAGTGTTGCAACTTTAGAAGATTTATTAGATATCAAGATTAATTACTATGTTAAAGTAAATTTCACTTCTTTAATTGATATTGTGAATGCTTTAGGAGGAGTTAATGTTTATTCAAAATATAGTTTTACCAGTCAAGATGGGTATTATTACAAAGAGGGATATAACGCTGTTGATGGTAAAAAAGCATTATCATTTGTAAGAGAGAGAAAATCATTTAATGAAGGAGATAGAACAAGAGTAGAAAATCAAGCTGCAATGATTGAAGCTTTAATTAATAAAGCTATTAGTCCTTCTATTATTACTAAATATACAAGCTTATTAAATGCTCTAGATGGTTCATTTGTAACAAATTTAGACTTTAATGATATTACAGAATTTATTAAGATGCAAATTGCTGATATGCCAAATTGGGAAATAGAAAATATAAGTTTAAATGGTACTGATGGATATAATTATACGTACTCATATGGAGGAACAAAACTATATGTTATGGTCCCTGATAATGAAACAGTAATAAACGCTAGTAATAAAATTAATACCACATTAAAAGGGGAGTAACAACTCCTCTTTTAATAATTATATAAACGATATAAAGATATAGATGGTTTATTAAATAATCTAAAACTAAAGTTTTGGGTACCAATTCCATTAGAAATATAAAGCTGTTGCCCATCAACAGAATAGTATTCATTAATATAAGTTTCAGCTCCCTTATTTTTAATAATACCACCAATAAATGGTATTTTTATTTGTCCACCCAGAGAATGGCCAGCTAAAACAATATTACTTTCACTAATTTCTTTTATAGAATCTGGTTGATGAACAAAAGTTATAGTAAAGTATGAATTATCATATAAAGAATTAATATTATTAGTGTTAGTAAGACCAACAAAATTAATAGGAGTACTATTATTATCATATACCAATTTAGAAGAATTATCTAACAAAATAAAATCACTTTCATTTAAGATGGATTGATAAGTTTCTAAATATTTTTTATCATAATCACCTATTATAGCGAATTTAAAAAGTCGCGCTTCTAAATCTTTTAAATATTGAATCATTAATTCTGCATCTTTATCACTAATAGAAGCAGAATCAAACAAATCACCTGTAAAAACTATAATATCAGGATATAAAGAATTAATTTGTTCAATCACATTTTTTAAATCTTTTTTAGAAGTAGTTCTTCCATAATGAACATCTGAAAATTGCACTATTTTTAACCCGTTATAATCAGAATCTAATTCTTCATCTACAATGGGTGTTTCTTTTATAATAAGGCCTTTAGTATTAATGTAACGAGCATATAAAAATAATAATAAGATAAAAATAAATAGAAAAAATAAAACTTTAACAGCTCTACGAGGTTTTATTTGTGTTTTCTTATCCATTAAAACCACCCAAATAATAAAAGTATCAGAACACACACACCATTATGAAACATATGAGCTAAATAAGAAGTATAAATATTATCAGTTTCATAAAAAGCTTTAGCAAAAAAGAAACCTAAAGAACTATATGGAATTAAAAATAATAGCTCTCTAAAATCAAAGGTAATAAAGAAACTTTGAATATGAGCAGTACCAAAAAGTAGAGCAGTTACAATTGCAAAAGTATACCATTTAGAAAAGGCCTTTTTAAAGCTAGCTCGAAAAGTAATTTCTTCTATAAGAGGACCTAAAAAAACCATTGAAATAATACTGCTAATAGGATAAGCTCCAAGTAAAGTACGATTAGCTTCTTCATTAGAAGCAACACCACCCACAAAACTAGAAATTAAAATATTAGCTATAAACATAACACCTAATCCAATTATCCAATTTTTAAATGCAATATACAAATAATCTTTTTTAAAATTTTTAAAATCTTGAATAAGACGTTTATGATAAATGAGTCCTAAGACAAGTAGCATAATAACATAAACTAAAAGTTGAAAAATAGTTGCAATTATAAAATTATCATGATAATAAAAATCTTGAAAAAAATAAGAACACAAAAGAGAAATAATAAAATAAAGTAATATTGTTCCGAGTCCTTTTAAAAATTCTAATATCTTAATTTGTAATTGTTGCATATAATCAATCCTTCTTAAAATAAATATATCACAAAATTTACAAACAATACAACAATTTTAAATAGATTTGACAAAATATAAATGTCGATATTGATATTTTACCAAAAATTAGTTATAATAATAAAAGAAAAGTAAAAGGAGGATTTATATATGAAGGAAGCAACTGGAGAATTAAACATGACAGTCGTTACGGTAGTTGCAATTGCAGCCGTAGCTGCATTCTTTTATGCGTTTGTTTGGCCAGGAATTCAAAGATCAATAGAGGCAAGTACTTATTGTTCAATGGCAACAGGATGTGATGATAATTATCAAAATTGTCATTATACAGATGAAGAAGGAGAAGAACATGATGATTTAGATTGCTCAAGTTATTATAAAGATTTATTAAAAAATGATAATTAATAATATTTAAAAACGGAGGTAATAAGAAATGAAAGAGGCAACAGGTGAACTTAATTTAACCGTAATTGTTGTAATTATAGTGGCTTTGCTGTCTCTTTTTTTCTTTTCTATTCTTTGGCCATCTATTCAGAGCAATTTTTCAAAAAATACGAAATGTGATGAAGCCATATGCTTAAAAGAAAATGTAAGTGCTGATGGTAAAGAAGTAAGATGTACATATCGTAATAAGAATGGAGAAGAAGAAGATATTACATGCGCTTGGAAAGGTTAATTAAGGTGGTAAAATGAAAGAAGCATTTGGTGGCTTTTCTTTATTTAACATTGTAATAGTATTTGTTTTGCTGTTTGCGGGATATATCAGTATGTCAATTAATTATTCTAAGGCATATAATGTTAAAAATGAAATTTTAAATATTATTAAAAACCAAGGAGGAGTGTGTACTTCACAAACTCCAGACGCTTTTAAATGCTTTAATTTTTCAGAACAAATAAGTGATTATTTTAAAGAGGCAAATTATCGTAGTACAGGAGTTTGTAATAGTGATGATGAAACTGGATGGGTAGGATATAATAGAGAAGGATTACTAGATAATCAAAATCCTGCATTCTGTGTAAAAGCAATTAGAGCAAACTCCAATTCAGAACTTCCAAACGCCTTATACTATCAAGTAAAAGTTTTCTATCAATTAGATTTACCTGTTATAAGAAATTTATTTGAGTTTAGCATATATGGTGAAACAGCAAGAATTTATGAACCAAATGAATGTGATGTAGATAAGGGTGGAGATCCTAATAGCTACCCATGGTGTAGTGGGGTGTAATGATGAGACAAACAATTGGTGGAACTTGGTTATTGCAATTAATGATTTTGTTTATTTTACTATTTGTGGGATTTATTGTATTAACCTTAAATTATTCCCGAACAGTTAAAATAAAAAATGAATTAATAAATATGTTTGAAAAATATGAAGGGTTAAATGATGCCTCTATTGAATTAGTAAATAATTATTTATTATATACTGGATATGATGTTGAAGGTGTATGTGTACCAAATGGCGACTCTGAAACGGGAGTATATGGTGCATTAGACTTAAATAGTACTAAATTAGAACCAGCTCGTGAAGGAGAAAAATATTATTATTGTGTAAAAAAATATAAAGGAGCTAATACAACAAATTATTATCAAATTACAATTTTTTATAAATTTAATTTACCAATAATAGGGGACACATCAAGCTTTACAATTAAAGGAACAACAAGCAATTTTCAAGCGCAAGATGATAAACAATATGAAAATGTAATTGGAGATTAGAAAGAGGGAATAGCATGAATGTTATTGTATCAAATAAATATCAAAATATGTTAGCAACACTAGACATTGATGTAATAAAAAGTATTAATGGGGAATATGAAATAGAAGAATTAGCCAACATATTTACAAATTTTTATTTTAATAAAATGATCATTGATATTACTGCGATTAAAGGTTATCAAAATATTAAAACGATTCAAAAATTATCAGTAAATTTTGATCCTAGCAAATTAATTTTATTACTAGATGATTCAGCTATGGTAAATAGCGGAGGCTACTTATCAGGATTAGTATCAATGGGGATTTACAATTTTACTCGTAATATTAATGCTGTAAAGTTTTTAATTGATAATCCAAACTCCTACAAAGATGTAGCTCAGTACCACAATTTAAATGGAAATGCAAATAATGAAGTATTAGAATATGATACATTTACCGGAACGGGAAGTGGAGGATTAAGAATAGTAGGCTTTAAAAATGTTACAGCTCATGCAGGAGCTACCACTCTTATATATATGTTAAAAAGACATTTAGAAGTTGCTTATAATGTTGTAGCAATAGAAGTAGATAAAGAAGACTTCAAGTATTTTAATGATAAAAGCTTAAAATCAACAACATCTTTAGATTTAGCTTTTAATATCGCTAATAATCCAGAAGCTGAGGTAATATTAGTAGATTTAAATGATTCTACTCAAGGAAATTTATGTAATGATATTATATATTTAATCGAACCAGGCTTAATTAAATTAAATAAACTAATTCGTCAAGATCGAGATGCCTTTGAAAAATTAAAAGATAAAAAAATAGTATTAAATAAAAGTGTTTTAACCAATAAAGATATCAATGATTTTGAACGTGAAGCAAACAGTAAAGTATTTTTTAATTTACCATATTTAGATGATAAAAAAGAACACGAACAAACATTGGATGATTTTTTAGTAGCCTTAGGCTTTTCGAGATTAAATAGCAGTAGTTCAGGGAAAGCCAAATTATTTAATATATTTAAATAGTTACTTAATAAAAAGTAACTTTTTTGTTTTAAAAAAAGGTTTTTGTTGATATAATATTAAATAAGTGAGGAATTCTATGAAAAAACTAAGTATCATTATCTTAACTGTTATTATAGCCGGTATAGCAGTTCTTACAATTTATACATTAACCCATCAAGATATTAAAGGCGCACAAGAAATAATAAAAACCAAAAGTATTGAAAAAGCATCTACTAATATGACTGAAAACGAATTAAGTGAAATATATAATATTCAATTAAATGGAAAAAGACATAAACTAAAAAGCAATTATCGAGTAACTTTTGAAAAAAAATATGCCAAAATCGATTTGACGCTCTATTTAGATGGACGTGAAATTTTATCTATGGAAGTTGATGATAAATTTGAAGCAGATACAATAGATGAGATATTTGAAAATCAAAATGAAAATATTAAAATAGATAAAGAAAACATAAAGATAATGAAAGATAAAGAAACAGATTATTTATTAATAAGTGTCTATTCAGATATTAAAGAAGAAAAAGAAGAATATTTTGTTTGGAATGATAAAGGGAAAATGCTTTTAGAAAATATTTTAATATATGATGAATCAAAAGAATATCAAAGCATAGATGGGGAAGAACTAACTATTTTTTATGATAAAAATACTCAAATACTTGCAAAATTTGAAGATAATAGTATTTATGCTTTAGAAGAAAAAGAAACAGAAGAAAATTTATTATTAGAAGAATATCGCTATACGATAAACAAAGGAAATGTTGAAAAAGAATTATTAAACACTTATGAAATAAAGTTAAAAAAGCAAAAATAAAAAAAGCCCATAAGAGCTTTATAAACAACAAAAACATTTATTGTTTGAATTAGTAGAATTTGATATTAGTTAAGTAAAGGAAGTATATCAAAGAATGGAAAAGAATATTCAAACAAACTAAATGTTCGAGAATGTATACTACAACAAAAATGACACTTTGTCAAGAAAAAATTAACATTTTTATGAAAAATATACTTGTAATAATTCTATCAATATACTATATTATAAATGTAAGTGTTATTCACTTGGTGGATAACGCCTGCATTATTTGCAAGCGCTATGCCTTTTGGCTAGCGACTTTTTTTTATTCATCTCTAATAATAGAAAGAAGTATTATTATTATAATAAGCAATAATTTTGTATCACTCATTTACATCACCTAACTTTCATTTAACCCCACTGAAAAAATTCAGTAGTTTAAACTACTAACAAAATGAAGCAGGCGCTACCACCAGTAAATAACAGGTATTTATTATGAAGTAAAACACTAAAAAATTAAGAAAAAATGTCCGACAAAATTCGACGCTTTTTAACTTCTATGGCTAAAATAAAAAATATTTATTTAAGGTATTTAGGATTGTCTATTTTACCCAAAAGATAATCAGCAGAGATATTATATTTCCTACATATTTGATAAAGAAAAGGTGTAGCAATTAAATATCTATTTCTCTCATAATCAGCAATAACAGAATGAGTAGTATTTAAAAATTGAGCAAGCTTTTCCTGAGTTAATTTATGTTCTTTACGAAATTCTTTTAATCTACATTTAAGAATATTTGAAGTTTTAGAATATTGTTTAATTTTAGTAAATCCTAGAATAAAATCTAAAGAAACATTAAAATAATCAGACAAAATGATTAAATGTTTAATAGGAATAATTGTATATTCTGTTTCGTATTGACTATAAACCTTACCTTGAATGTTAAGTTGTAATGCTATATCTGCTTGTGATAAGTTTTTTTCTTCTCTAAGTTCTCTTAAAATTGTTCCATAATTCATCATAATTTTCACCAAGTCAATTTTCTCATTAAAATTAAAAAAGATAATTTTATTCATAAAATACCGACATTTTTCTTGACTTTTTCCATAGCTATATTTATAATTTAACTATAAGCTAGGAAACTGATCATGATATTATATGATAGTTTATTTTTGTAATTATAAAAATGAAGCCTAGCATCATTATAGAAAGCAGGCGGCTTATGAAAATAGAAACATTAAAAACAAATAAAAAAAGAATATATTTTTTATGTGGTTTTGTCTGTGTAGTAATACTTCTTCTTGTATTGATTACTAACAATAGTTTGGCAAAATATCGAACAACACAAAGTATACCTTTGATAAATGGAACAATCAATTATACGCCATATGATTTTAAAGTAATAGCAATGTATCAAGAAGAAAATGGAACATATAAAGAAATAGAAGAAATGCCAAGTAGTGGGTATGTCATAAATGAAGAAGAAAGTTATTGTACAATCGATAATGTAAATGAAGATACCAGTTCTGTATTATATACTAATTCTAATGGAGAACATGTAATAGGAAACTTAAAAAAGAATAGTAAATGTTATCTGTATTTTGATGAACAACCTATATTATTAGCAGATGCCATTAAAAGAGATAATCAAATCAATAGTGGAACACCAAACTTTGGAAGTTTAGCAACAAAAGACGAAGGAGTATATAAAACCCAAGACGATTGGGGAGATAGTTATTACTTTAGAGGGGCAGTGGACAATAACTGGGTCAAGTTTGCAGGGTATTATTGGAGGATCATAAGGATCAATGGAGATGGAAGTATAAGACTAATCTATAATGGAACAAGTACAGCGACAACAGGAGCAGGTACACAAATAGGAACAAATACATTTTCCATAGACAGTAACACGTATAACAATAATGCTTATGTAGGATATATGTATACGATAGGACAAGTACATGGCCTTGGAACAAATAGTGGAATAAAGAATACATTGGATAGCTGGTATCAAACTAATATAGCCAATAAAGGATATGGAGATAAGGTAAGTACAGAAGCAGGATTCTGCGGAGATAGAGAGCCAAGTACAAGTAAAACAACCAGTAATGGACAAGGAGGGACAGGAACAACTAAAACTTATTATGGAGGATATATCCGATTAAATATAAATGAAAGCCCAAGTTTAAAATGTAAGAATAATGAAGATATGTACACAGTAAGTGGAAGTAGTAGAGGAAATAAAGCATTAACAAACCCAGTAGGACTCATTACAGCAGACGAAGTAGCAATGGCTGGAGGAGTAAGCGGAAGAAGTAATAAAAGTTACTACCTACATACAGGACAAACTTATTGGACTATGTCTCCGTCTTACTTTTATGCGACGAACAGTACTGCTCAAGTGTCCCGTGTGCATTCGGGTGGCATCCTCGACTCCTGGAGCGTGGATGTCACGCATGGCGTTCGTCCTGTTATCAATATAGCAAGTAATGCTACCATAAAAAGTGGAAATGGAACATCTTCAACACCGTATGAAATTTAATTTTAAGAAAAGGGCTAAATATCAAGAGAATATTTAACTCTTTTTTAGATTAACAAGAATACCTAAAAACATAAAATAAACAATAATATTAGTACCACCGTAACTAACAAAAGGAAGAGGAAGCCCAATAATGGGAAGAATTCCTAAATTCATTCCAATATTTTGAACCTGAGCAAAAATAAACATCATTAAGAATCCCGCTATAAACATTTTATTTTGTAGATTTTTGGTTTGAAAAACTTGAATTAAGAAATAAAAATCTAAAACAAAGAAACTAAGTAAAATAAAGATAAAGCTAATAATACCTAAATTACTAATAGATAAAGCGACAATAAAATCAGTAGGAGCTTCTGGAATATATACTCCACCATTACCACTAAAAAAGGAAGAGGTTCCAATTGATATAAGAGCTCTATCTAATTGAAAAGAATCATTGTTAACAAAAGTAAGTAAACGATCAACTCGATAAAAGAAAGAAGTCCCAATTAAATCAATTAAAAGATCTTGATTAAAATAATATAAATACCCAAATATACTAATAAAGATAACTATAATAATACCTAGAATAATATACCATTTGATATGAATTTTATAAACGATAATCATTGCTACCATAATAACAAAATAGATAAGTATAGCACCAGTGTCCGGCTCTAGAAAAACAAACAAAGAAGGAATAAGAGTAATAAATAAAGCTTTTAAAATAGTTTTAAATTCTTGCTTCATATTTCCTTTTTTTGATTGAGAAAGAACATGACTTAAATAGAGAGCTAAAGTAAATTTCATAAGTTCACTAGGTTGGAAAGAAAAGAACGGGAATTTAAACCAAGCTTTAGAACCATTAACAGTTGTACCAAAAAATAAAACTAAAATTAAAAGGAGAATATTAATAGCATAAAGATATTTTGAATAACGAAAAAATAATTTTGGTTTAAGAAGATAAAAAATAAAAAGCATAACAAAACCAATCCCAAACCATAAGGATTGTTTGAACAAATAACTTTCATATCCTTCCCATTTAATACTTACAAAATACATATTAAATAAAGATATAATAAGAAGAATAAGAAGTGGAACAAATATAAATAGTTTATCCAAAATAATTTTCTTTTTCATAATATTATTATGTTTCAAAATTAGATATTTATCATAAAATGTAATAGAGGTGTTCTAAATGAAAAAAGATTTACCAAGAGTATATGCAAATCCTATTGATAAAGACATTCGAAATAATAATGATATTTATTATGGAAGAAATGAAGAAATTAGAAATAGTACTAAAGTAAATGTATATGAAAAGATCAACCAAATTTTTGCTTCTCCTCATCATGTGTATAAAAGTAATGTTTTGATTAAAACTAAGAATGGAGAGATAAAAACTACTATTGTTGGCAAGTCTGGTAACTATCTTCTAAGCTTAAATGGTGAAAAAATAAACATGATTGATATAGTAGATATTGAAAGAATATAAACGCTTGTATGCCTAGATTTGACAAACAAAAAAGATTATGGTAGAATATAAATCACTTCGCAAAAAGTAGGAGGAAGTATTTAAATGAAAAATTTATGTATTAAAATGGCGTTTGTTGTTTTAATTACAAGTAGTTTAATTATTGGATTTAAGGAAAAGAATAAGGAAAAAGTAATAGTAGAAAACATAGTAATTAATAATGTATTGTATCGAAGTGATACTCCCCTGAACAGATATGAAGAAGAAACTGTAGAAGAAAAATTAGAAGAAGCTATAGTTTATGAGGGGTTAACACTAGAAGAATTAGGTTTAAAAATTGATAATGTTTTAAATTCTACTTTAGATGGATATGGAAAAATAATAGCTAGTCTAGCAATAGAAAAAGGTGTAGACCCTGTAGTAGCTGCTTCAATCATTTTAGTGGAAACTGGATGTAAATGGACATGTAGTTCTCTAGTTAGAAATGCTAATAATGTCGGAGGAATGAAAGCGTCTAGTGGCAAGTATGCTAAGTTTGAAACCTTAGATGCAGGGTTAGAAGCATTTATAAATAATCTAGCCAATAATTATTATGCTAAAGGACTAACTACTCCGGAAGCTATTAATACTAAATATGCAGCTAATCCAAATTGGCACGATAATGTATATTATTATGTAGAAGCAATTATGAATAGTTAATTGCTTTTTTTTAAATTTTCGAATATAATTAAAACAGGTGATACAAATGATAGAAAACAAAAAAATATTAATTTTAGGAATGGCAAGAAGTGGTTATGAAGTAGCTAAATTGTTAAATGATAAAAATAATAGGATATATATAACGGATCAAAAAGATCAAGACGCCGATAAAATAAAAGAATTAAAAAATATGGGAATAGAATTTATTAAAACACTAGAACCCGAAAATATTTTAGATAATACTTTTGATATTTTAATAAAAAATCCAGCCGTATTTCCTTTTCATCCATGTGTAGAAAAAGCAAGAAAGTTAAAAATTCCTGTTGTAAATGAGATGGAGGTAGCGTACCATTATATAAAAAATCCTGTAAAAATAATAGGAATTACAGGTAGTAATGGCAAAACAACAACCACAACACTAATATATGAAGTTTTAAAAAAGGCGGGAATACCTGTAAAATTAGGAGGGAATATTGGAACTCCGTTATCCCAAATTGTTCCCTATTTAGAACCAAACGATATATTACTATTAGAGATATCTGATCATCAACTAATAGACATGTATGATTTTAAAACAGATATTAGTGTTTTAACAAATTTATGTCCAACTCATCTTGATTATCATGGCTCTTATGAAAATTATAAGAATGTTAAAAGAAAAATATTTAATCACCATACAAAATACGATCTAGCAATTATTAATGCTGCAAATTATGATTCAATGAGTTTAACGGAAAATATTTTATCAACAAAATATTATTTTAATAATCAAGAAAACTATATTTTAGAAGATGAAATATATATCGATAACAAACCAGTAATTAATACTAAGGATATTATTTTAAAAGGAACCCACAATTATGAAAATATATTAGTAACGTATTTAATTGCTAAATTATTAGAGGTTGATTTTAAATATGTAAATGAAGTATTAAAAGAATTTAAAGGTGTAGAACATCGGATTGAATTTGTTAGAGATTTAGATGGAGTAAAATACTATAACGATTCTAAATCAACCAATCCGACAGCTACCATCACCGCATTAAAAAGCTTTGATGAGAATATTCATCTAATATTAGGTGGAATGGAACGTAATCAAGATTTTCAAGATTTAACTCCCTATTTATCCAAAGTAAAATGTATATATGCGATAGGCGAAGTTAGACAAAAAATCATGACTTATGCGAAAGAAAATAAAATAAAAGCATATGAATTTAGTACTTTAAAAGAAGCAATGGAAAAAATAAAAAAAGAAGTAAATTCTGGTGATATTGTTTTACTAAGCCCAGCCTCAGCCTCATGGGATCAATACTTAAGGTTTGAAGATCGAGGAGACGAATTTAAATCTATTGTAAAGGGCTATTAAAAAAATTGTCAAAGAAAATAAAATATGTTATAATGAATTAGATTTATTTTTTACTGACACAAACTCCTTATTTAAGTTGTTTTAAATCATAAAAGAGAAAATCAATCTAAAAAAGGAGGACAAATATGAACAAGACTTATGAAGACAAAACTTTAGTATGTAAAGATTGTGGTAAAGAGTTTATTTTTACTGCTGGTGAACAAGAGTTTTATGCACTAAAGCAAATACCAAATGAACCTAAAAGATGTAAAGCATGTAGATTAGAAAAGAAATCATCTTTTAACCAAAAAGATCATAAAAACTATAAGCATTAAAAAGTAAAGAGGCAAAACTTTACTTTTTTTTTAAAGTTTGTTATACTAACACATAGGTGATAAAATGCTTGTATGTGGTAAAAATGTTTTAAAAGAAACGCCAAAAAATAAGATACACAAAGTATATTTAAAAGAAAACTTTAAAGATAAAGAAATATTATCTTATTTAAAAGAGAACAAATTAAAATATGAATTTGTACCAGAATTTCGTTTAAATAAAATGGTTAGAGAACAACATCAAGGAGTAGTAATAGATATTGATGAATATGATTATTTTTCTTTAGATGATGTAATAGAAGAAGATTTCTTAGTATGCTTAGATCATTTAGAAGATCCTCATAATTTAGGAGCTATAATAAGAACCTGTGAATGTGCTGGTATTAAAGGAATTATTATTCCTAAAGATCGTAGTATCAGGGTAAATGAAACTGTTATGAAAATAAGCGCTGGAGCGATTAATAATGTCAAAATTGTTTTAGTTAGTAATTTAAGTGAAACTTTAAGAAAACTACAAAAAAATTTCTTTTTTGTTTATACTGCTGATATGGATGGAAAAGATTATCGCAAAATTGATTATGCAGAAAAAAGAGTATTAGTAATAGGAGCCGAAGGAAAAGGGGTAAGCGAAATTATTCGAAAAAATAGTGATGAAATAATCAGTATTCCAATGTATGGAAAAATAAATAGTTTAAATGCTAGTGTTTCAGCAGCTATATTAATTTATGGAATGATTAAGGAGTAATCTATGGAAGAAGAAGAGATAATCAAATTGGCCTTACAAAATGATGAAGAAGCAAAAAATAAAATATATGAAAAGTATAAATATATTATTGATATATTAATGCGAAAATATCATAATGTAGCTACAACTTTTAATATAGATAAGCATGAATTAGAGCAGGAAGCTTTATATGCCTTTAGTGATGCTCTTCATTCTTTTGATGAACAAAAGAAAGTGAAATTGTCGACATTTATTACTTTATGTGTAGATAGAAGAATCAAAAAAGTAATCAAAAAATATAGTGGGGAAAAAGCGAAACTATTAAATTCATTTTACTCTTTAGATTATGATTATGAAGAGGGACTCACTTTAAAAGATATGATAAGTGATGAAAAAACAGATCCTCTATATAGCTTAACTTTAAAAGAAGATTATGAAGAATTAGTAAAAAAAATAGAAGAAAGTTTATCTATGACAGAACTAGAAATATTTAATTTATTAAAAAATGATTTAGATCGTAGCACCATTATGTTATTAACAGGAAAAAATGAAAAACAAATTGATAACACAATTCAAAGATTAAAAAACAAAATAAGAGATATCATGAAGGGTTAATTTTATCACCTTGATAGATATCTCTTTTTTTCATTTCTTTATCTATATCATTTAAAATACAAAACTTTTTAGTAAGCCAAGAAGGCGCAATTAATTCTTCTTTTAAAGGATCACCTGTAATTCTCATCACTACAATATTAGGATTTAAATATTCTAATTGATGACAAACTATATCAATATATTCTTCTTTAGTTAAAAGAGGAAATGGATTTAGTTTATACATATATGCTAAAGGTGTATTTTTACTAATATATAGCATATGAATTTTAATCCCATCAATTCCTAAATGATTTAAAAATTTTACTGTATCAATCATCATTTCTTTAGATTCATTAGGCAGTCCATTAATAATGTGAACAACAACAAAAATATTTCTTTCTTTTAATTTTTGAACAGCTTCTATAAAATTCTGTAGATCATGACCACGATTAATAAGTTTTAAAGTATTTTCATGCATAGATTGTAGTCCCAATTCCACCATAAGAAACGTCCTTTTATTTAATTCACTTAAATAATCTAATATTTCATCATTTAAAGCATCACTACGTGTTGCAATATCAAGACCGATTACATTAGGAATAGCTAGGACTTTTTCATATTTTTCCTTTAGTGTAGAAATAGGAGCATAAGTATTCGTATTAGCTTGAAAATAAGCAATATATTTTGAATTAGGCCATTTCTTTTCTAAAGGTATTTTAACTAGATTAAATTGTTCAATTAAATCCATTTCTTCATAGTAATTACCACTACCATGATTACAATAAATACAACCACCCGTTTTATAATTAGGGCAAGAAAATCCAGCATTTAATGCTACTTTAAAAACTTTTTGCTGAAATTTATTACGGAAAAAATAATTTAAAGTATGATATCTTTTATTATCTAAAGTATATAAAAACATTTGGATCACCAAAACAATTGTAAGAGAAATAAATCCATTTGTAAAGCATTTATTTTGCATATAAATGCTTAGTTTAAATAATAGAAAATAATAAAGAAGGAAATAACAAAAGTTTATTTACATGAGAATATAAAAATGCTATAATATCCACCTGGTATAGAAAAGGGGGAAAAATTATGCAAGCAAAAGAAATATATCAAAAATGTGAGAATACAAGGTGGTATAGACCATGTTTAGAAATGATCGCCGAAGATTATAATCTTTCTTATTCCGAATTGTTAGATTTAATAAAAAAATATATATTAGAAGAGTTAAAAGAAGAAGAAACTAAATTTGAAGAACTGTTAAAACAAATAAAAGCTCGTGAAATATTTGCAGATTTTTTAAATTTTTCTTTAAAAAGACCGGAAGATTATCCTTTAGCAGAATGGTATTATAAAGAAAAGGCTAATCGAATAGAACAACAAACATTTGAAAAGATAGTATTATTTATTGGTAAAAGTGTATATTTAGAGTTACTAAAAAATACCCAAGCAATAGACATAATTACTAAAAGATTTAATTTATCAATAATAGAAGTAAAAAAGTTTTATCAATTTTTTTGCGAGAAAAAATTAACAAACAAAATGAAAGAGAAGCTAAATAGAACCTTAGCAGGTAAAAAAACTTTAAGTGCACCTCAAAATAAGCCAAAAAACATAAAAAAGTCAAAATTTTATAAGTTATGTAATATGTTATTAGCGGATATACCTATCGAAGAAATTTTAAATTATATCCATAAGAACAAACTAACTTTACGCCAATTTTATCCAAAATTTGTAGAAAGTTTTTTAAACTTATATCAGCTAGAAAAAGATGTTGATATGAAAAAAACGGAAGAACGAATTTTAACAAGATATCAAGAAGTAATAGATTTGATAAGAGAAGAAAAGAAGTTAGATAATACTAAAGAAAGATACTTATTAGAAGAAATTAAAGAAGCTAAAAGGGTTTTAACAAGAATTATTTATGATGAAAGGCAAGTAGAACTGCCAAATAATATAAATGAAATTTTACAAATAGTTAGAAGATATGATCCTAAATTAAGTCAATTATATTTTGGAATAATAAATATAGATGATAGTATAATTAAACTAATAGAATATTTAAAATATGGTTATCAAAATCGCCCATTTGATTTATTAGATTACTATTTAGAAATAAAAATTCCCCAATTAAAAATAAGAGAACAGTTAAACAAAATTCCAGAAGAAGCGAAACTTCTTATAGAAAGGTTTTTCGTAACTAATAGAATAATTCAGGTAAATCCCGAAGTATTGCTTAAAAATAATTTGGAATTTTATTGTAAATTAGATAAGAATAGAATGCCAATTTCTAATACAGGTATTGAATTAACAGAAGAAGAAAAAGAACGAGTTTTAAACTTTCTAATTCAAAATAATGTTCCACTATCTTTAAATTTATTTAATTTAGCTGTCCAAAGATATTTAAATAAAGATCTTTATATTGAAGAATCAAAAAGAATATAGCAAAATATTGTGCTATTTTTTTTATGTAAGCATATATTTTGTCTAGGAGGATAGTCTATGTGGAACGGTCTTAATAATGAAGAAGTAGAAACAAATAGAAAAAAATATGGAACAAATAGTATTACTAATGTAAAGAGTAAAGGATTTCTGAAATTGTTATTAGAATCGTTAGGAGATCCAATCATTAAAATTTTATTAATTGCTTTAGCAATCAAGGTAGTATTTTTGTTTCAAGATTCCAATTATTTTGAAACATTAGGAATATTAATTGCTATATTCTTAGCATCATTTATATCGACAATATCCGAATATGGAAGTGAAGCAGCATTTAGGCGCCTTCAAGAAGAAAGCTCCAAAATTTTAGTAAAAGTTCTAAGAAACGGAAAAGTAATTGAAATTCCTTTAGAAGATGTAGTAAAAAATGATATAGTTGTTCTTCAAAGCGGAGATAGAATACCGGCCGATGGATATTTGCTAAAAGGAGAATTACGCGTTGATGAATCCAGTTTAAATGGTGAAACCAAAGAAGCCAAAAAGTATCCACCTATAAATGTAAATAATTTGCAAGATTCTCATAAATTATATCGAGGAAGCGTAGTTTATAGTGGAGAAGCGTATATGCTTGTGTGTGAAGTAGGGGACAAGACCCTTTATGGAGCATTAGCGAAAGAAGTAGCCGAAAGTGCTCCAACATCTCCTTTAAAATTAAGACTACAAGGATTAGCTAAATTTATTAGTAGAATTGGCTATTGTGGAGCTGCCCTAGTTACGATTTCTTATTTATTTTCAGTAATTGTAATTGATAACAACTTTGATCCGAATTTAATAATGAATACTTTAACTGATTTTAGGGTAATGATGGATCATTTAATTTATGCGTTAACTCTAAGTGTAACCATTATTGTTGTCGCTGTACCCGAAGGACTTCCGATGATGATTACTTTAGTATTATCAAGTAATATGAAAAGAATGTTAAAAAGTAATGTTTTAGTAAGAAGACTAGTAGGAATAGAAACAGCAGGAAGTATCAATGTTTTATTAACAGATAAAACTGGTACTCTAACAAAAGGAAAATTAGAAGTAAATGAAATAATTAGTGCAGATAATATTCATTATAAAAATACTAAGATGCTAAAACAAAATAAAAAGTATTATGAAGAAATCTACCATTCGCTTTATTATAATAATGATAGTAAGAGAAATGAATTAGGTGAAGTATTTGGGGGAAACGGAACAGATCGGGCATGTTTAAAATTTATAGAAGAAGATAAAAGTATAAATAGGAGAATAATAGATAAAGTACCTTTTGATAGTAAAGAAAAATATAGTAGTACAACACTAGATAATAATATTACCTATATAAAAGGAGCAATAGAAAAATTATTACCAAATATCAATTATTATTTAAATCGTTATGGAGAAGAAAAAATATTACTAAATCGTAAAAGTTTATCCAATATAGCAGACGGATTAACTAAAAAAGGAATACGCGTTTTAGCTTTATGCTATACCAAAAATAATAAGTCTTTAGAAAACTTAGTTTTTGTAGGTTTAGTAGCTATTAAAGATGAATTAAGAGAAGAAGCTAAAGAAGGAGTAAACTTAATTAGAAGTGCGGGAATTAACATGATTATGATAACAGGAGATGCAAAAGAAACAGCTTCATCTATCGCAAAAGAAGTAGGTTTACTAGATAAAGAAGATTTAGTATTAACGAGTGAAGAATTAAGTAAATTAAGCGATGAAGAGATTAAGAAAATAGCTGGAAATTTAAAAGTTGTAGCAAGAGCCCTTCCAACAGATAAATCAAGGCTTGTAAAAATATTAGAAGAAATGGATTTAGTAGTAGGAATGACTGGAGATGGTGTAAATGACGCACCAGCATTAAAAAAAGCAAATGTAGGTTTTGCAATGGGAAGTGGAACAGAAGTAGCAAAAGAAGCAGCCGATATAGTAATATTAGATGATAATATTTTATCAATTAGTAAAGCTATTCTTTATGGAAGGACAATTTTTAAAAGTATTCGTAAATTTATCATTTATCAATTGACCGTAAATATGTGTGCTTTAATATTATCTATTATTGGACCATTTATAGGAATTAATACTCCAATTACCATTATTCAAATGTTGTGGTTAAATATGATTATGGATACATTCTCAGGGTTAGCTTTCTCTTTTGAACCTGCTTTAAAAAGCTATATGTATGAACCACCTAAACCTAAAAGTGAACCTATCATTAATTCTTACATGATAGGAGAGGTATTATTTACAGGATTATATTCAGCACTAATATGTATATTATTTTTAAAGTTACCTATAATTAGAGAATTTATTAGAGTAGGTGAAGATTACAAATATTTAATGACAGCCTATTTTGCTTTATTTATCTTTATTGGAATTTTTAATGCTTTCAATGCTCGAAGCGAAAGAATTAATATTTTAGCTAATTTACGAAAAAATAAAGTATTTATTGCCATCATTCTTTTTATTATCAGTGTTCAAATCTATTTAATATATCATGGGGGAGATTTATTTCGGACATATGGTTTAAAAGCAAGCGAATTCTTTATTGTTCTACTTCTAGCATCTTCGGTGTTTCCTATTGATTTTATAAGAAAGCTATTTTTAAGACGTCATCATTTAAAAACTGGAGTTTAAATTTTTTAAAATAATTACATAGTTCGACAAAATTCGCCTAAGAGATATGCTAAGATGATGACAGGTGAGAAAAATGCGTACATTCTATATATTTAATATTAATAAAAATTTTTATAATCTAATGAAAAATAATCCCTATCATTTATTTAAAACGATGGAAGAAATTCATAATTTTGATACAAATGATGTAAGCATAGCTTATGATTTATTTATGCAAATAGTATCTCCATTTGATAAAAGTCGTATTAATAATTTGATTTTCAATGAATGTAAAGGAAATGACTTCTATTCTAAATTTCACAACGTTCATCGTATCCAAAATAAATATATTCCTGAAGATTCCAGTTTGATCGTTAATAAAGCATTTCTTCTTTTAGAAAGCAACATTCTAAAACCAAGTTTTTTAACCGAACTAAATGGTTTACAAAATTTATTTGTTTGTGACTTTAAAAATAAAGATTATTTCTGGTTAAATGAGCTTGTTCGCTTGTAAAAGAGATAGTTTTATAGTAAAATGTAAATGAGGTGAATATATATGTGGGCACAAATTTTATGGTGTATAATAGGCTTAATAGCTGGTTTAATAATAGGTTTTCTATTAGCAAAATATTTTATGCAAAAATATTTAAAGAAAAATCCTCCAATAAATGAAAAAATGATTGAAGTAATGATGTCAAGTATGGGGAGAAAACCAAGTAAAAAACAAGTAAATCAAGTTATGCGTGAAATGAATAAGTTTATGTAATAAAAAACATACTTGTAATATAGTCTTGAGGCGCTACTTAGCGTCTTTTCTCATCTTCATCTCTAATGATAGAAATGAGCAAATTATAATCAATAGTAGTTTTGTATTACTTTAATTTACATTATCATATTTGTAAAATCTCATGAAAAAACCAGGAACAAAATGAAACAGAGGTTATTATAGGAAATAAGAAACAATTTGAACTTGAATTTATAAAAAAAATATATTATACTTAACTTGTAGAGCATTAGGTCTAAATGCCTACTTTTGTTTATGATAGACATTAACCGTTATATTGTTTTTAACAATAATTATGGTTGATGTCTTTTTTGGTTGAAACCAATTTATAAGTTTGGATAATAACCTCACTAACTAATCAAAAAACTCCTTTCTATGTCTTCCAAAACCCTTAAGTAAAGGAGGTAAACAATAGAAATTTGTCTAACTAGTAGACACCAGTCCCAATGCTCAAGACTATATTATGAAGTTGAATTTACTAAAAATCAAGAAAAAGCGTCCGACAAAGTTCGACGCTTTTTGACTTCTATGACTAAAATAAAAAATATCTATTTATTAAGATATTTAGGACTATCAATTTTAGCTAAAAGATAATTGGCGATATATTGCTCTTTTTGCATATATCATATAGAAAATAGTGGAAATTAAATTAATAGGAATTTCTTCTACATAAAACGTTTTGGCTAAAATAATCAATTTTTGATTGACTTTTTAATTTAAGTTCTTTATAATTAATATAAGAATTGATAACTCTTAGCTATTATATATGTAAATGATTTGTCTTACCTAAAAGATAATCAGCAGAGACATTATATTTTTTACATAGCGAATAAAGGTAAGTTGTTGCTATTGGGTAAATTCCATGCTCATATTTAGAAGGTAAAGAAATATCAACATTTAAGACCTTTGCTAATTCTTTTTGAGTTAATTTATATTTTTTTCTTAATTCTTTTAACCTTTGTCCTGACGTTTTTTTATCTATTTCAATTTTAGAATTTTCATAATTTGTCTTACTTGTTAGTCCTAAAATATAGTCGATAGAAACGTTGAAAAAGTTACAGAATTCATTCAAATGGATAATAGGAATAATACTGTTTTGAAGTTCATATTCTTTATATGTACTTCTTTTTAATCCCATTTTTTCTGCAATAAATGCTTGGGAATATAAATTTTCAGTTCTTAAATTTTTCATTATTTTTCCATAATTCATTCTTCTCACCATTAATATTTTCTCATGCGTATTTATTTCAAGCATAAAAGTGGCTAAAATAATCGATTTTTGATTGACTATTTACATCTTTTCAGCTATACTTAATATAGCTAAGAGTTTTCAATTTTATTTAAGAAAGTAGGAATAAAATTGAAGAATGAAAGTATAGAATTTGAAACATTAAAAAGAAATAAAAAAAGAATATATTTTTTATGTGGTTTTGTCTGTGCAGTAATACTTCTTATTGTATTGATTACTAACAATAGTTTAGCCAAATATCGAATTAT